>WNFZ01000835.1_pt1 | contig 36111 bp, 26 predicted proteins | sample 5400081 | NCBI WGS metagenome assembly WNFZ01 (sample SAMN13153365, study PRJNA577476) | soil metagenome | isolation source: 80 cm soil or saprolite under grassland replicate 1 | place: USA:California | collected 2016-06-15 | reverse complement strand
CAAAATATTTTCGCCGGCTTGGAGCAGGTCCGACAGCGGTTCCCCGAGACCAGGCCAATAGACACAAGGCTGCGTAGTGGCACGCGGCGTTACTCGCACTGTAGACACTCCGCAGCCACATTCGGTTTCGAAAGGAGGCAGGCCGGCCATCGCCCGTACCAGCGGTTCACCAACCGCGATTACATAGGTCTCGGCGAACAGACGGCGAAAGCCTTCCCAATATTCCTCGTAACTTAAGGCATAAGCATCGGACCTTACTGATTGGTACACATTGACCCGCAATGGCGCTTGCATCTGCCTGGCGACGTGTGCCACCTCGGCGAGTTTAAGGTAATTCGATTTCATCATCACCGCGATGATCGTAACCGGCACGCCCAGACCGCGGCAGCGCTCTGCCTGCTCATGGATCAAAGTCCAGTTTCCCGCGCCGCGTTGAGCGTCCTGCTCCACCTCAGTCGGATAATCCAGAGAGAATTCCACGTCGTGGAAGGCGCGAACATGTTCGTCATCGAGAATCGCGATGCTATGACCGTTTGACGTGATTGTAAGCTTGACGGGTTGGGCTCGCAGGAAGTCGATGATCGACAGGAAATCCGGATGCATTCCATTCTCGCCAGTTCCAAGATTCACCGAACGCACAGGAAGGCGGTTCATCACCGCGCACACCTCATCAAGTGTCAGTCGATCGATGCGTGTGGGATCGCGATAGCAAAACGAGCACGCGAGATTACATTCATTGGTTAGTCCGAGGCCTAGCGCGAAACCGGGGGTCAATGCGCTTCTGGTCTCCGATGATCTTGTTCTATCGAATGACATTAAATTGGTATTGCTGCGACAAATTGTAATAGTCCCGATGAGAAGTCTATCTCAAAGACAGACTTGTGGAGTAACAAGACAAACTCAACCGCATCCGTTCGCTGTCGAATGATCCGCTATATGCTTACGAAATCCACGAGAGTACCCGGTTCGCGAATCCGCCGGCGACCTTCGTACGCGGGGCAATCCACGCGTCAATGCCAAGAGCTCGCCCGGCTCGAAAAACAAAGAAGAAGCCGTTGAGCAAGATCAGAAAGAAGTAGGTCCAGGGCCACTCGTTAGGTCGATTATAAAGACCGAGCCAGAGGTTAATGGCCATCAAGGTGCCCAGCAGTCCGCCGAGTCGGGTGAACAAGCCGAGCAGCAGCGATACCGCGATGAAAGTCTCCCCGGCCCACACCTGGAACGCGAAGAGCTTGAAGTTCGGCAGCATCAGATCGTTTACAAGCGACGCATGGGGCCTGAAAGCGGCATACTTGACCATCTCGGCCATCCAGTAGCCCAGGCCACCGCTGCCATCTGGATTGTCGGTGAAGGTGGGTGGCATCTTCCAGAGCATCTGCTGGTACCACATGGCACCAACGAAGAAGCGCGTCAGCCACGTGCAAACGTTCTGGACTGTTCGCTGCTCGGGATTTCGAGCGAGGTTGATTAGCGCGACAACTGCGCTTGCAATCAACAGGAAGATCAACGCGTAGATTGGAAAACGGCCGTGCGATGTACTCTTCTGAAAGAACGCGAAAAGATCTTGGAACGGATTTGACATGTCTAACTCCCGCGAAAAGTCTGCGGCTGAATTTACGTCGCTCCCTTCTAAATGATGGCGACGGTAATCTGCAACGACATCGGCGGATAGTGTCCAGTCTGCTTCTTCTTCTAGTGCAAACTGCTAGTCTGCGGGGGCAAGGAAACAGCTTGCACCACGAAACCAGGATTCATTTCACCAATGATTCAAAGAATACTAACATGGGGCCACTGAAGGGACGGCGCAAAACTCTATGCGAATAAAGCTAATCGTAACTACGCTGCTATTGATCGCGTCTGTCGGAACGGCCCAGACACCAATTCGCTCAGACAATTGGGAACCATTTAGATACTTCGTTGGTAGCTGGGAAGGGACTGGAAACGGTCAGCCGGGCGTGTCAAAGATTCAACGTGAGTACCGATTCGTGCTCAACGATAAGTTTCTTCACGTGCAAAACAAGAGCACGTATGAGCCTCAGCAAGAATTCAAAAGGAGAAGTTCATGAAGACTGGTGCATGGTGAGCTTCGATAAAGGCAGAAAGAAATTAGTGCTCAGACAATTCCACGTAGAAGGCTTTGTAAATCAGTATCTGATGAGCAGCTCAAGCGCCGACGGTAAGACAATTGTGTTCACCTCGGAAAGCATCGAGAACATTCCGGCGGGATTTAGAGCCCGCGAAACTTACAAAATACTGGGCTCCGCCGAGTTCATAGAGGTATTTGCGATTGCGGAACCTGGAAAGGACTTTGAGATTTACAGTGAAGGCCATTTCAGACGCAAAAAGTGACTCGGACACAAAGCCAAGCGACAGCCAGACTAAGCCGGCCCAAGCTGTACTTCGACGACCGCTAAATTCGATCCAAGTTGTAACGGACCAATCTTGTTGCGGCTTGAAGCTGTAGGGAGTGAAGAGGGTTTTTAAATTCACTCACCACTCTTGTTTTTCATGGCGAGGATGTTCATCAAGAACTCGTCAAGGCTTTCGCGGCACAATTGGCAATACGACATACGAGAGATGCTCGCGGTCGTGATAGATTTTCTGCTGTGCCGTTTGCATGCGCGTTGTCTTGCCCAGCGCTTCGCCCGTGTTAAGGTTCCGGTCGTATTTTGGAAAAGCGCTCGAAGAGATTTCGAGCCTGACGCGATGGCCCTTCCGGTACATCTGGCAGGTATTCCATAGATCAAGATGATAAACGTAGGCGCGCCCCGGCTCGATTAACGAGGGCTTATCTATCCCTTCGCGGAAGCGTGCGCGCACCATGCCGTCAATCAGCCGTTGCGCAAATCCGCTGGGCCAAACGTCGATGAGCTTCGCCATGAAATCCGTATCGTGCGCAGAAGAAGCTGCGGAAAGCTGAACGCGGATCGGCCCGCAAACTTCCACGTCCTCCGCAAGCCGCTCGCTGGTATAGACAAGCACATCGGCGCGCTGCTCGACCGGACGGTAATCGTCCGGGCCGCCGATCTGCGCAAAACTTGGGTCAGTAATGAAGGGAACAGGCTGCGCCGGGTTGTAAGTGTAACTGTCCGGAGGTTCGTTCGCGGGCTCTGCAGTTGAAAGTGTGCCGTCGCCGGAAAGAGTGTTAGCGTGCCCGTTGCTATGAAGGTAATACTTCGTCAAGCGTGTGCGCGCTATCGGCCATTCGTTCTCATTCGTCCAGGCGTTCTCACCCATCACGAAAATGCGCACGGGCGGTTCTTTCATCAGCCCGTTGTCGATTCCCTTTAGCCAGTAGTCGAACCAGCGCAGCCAGTAGCTGTTCATGTCAATGACGGCACTGGGGCCAAAATCAACTTCACCGAGCTTTGTTGCTGAGTTGACGGAGTGCGGCCAGGGACCCATCAAGAGTTTTTGGCTGCGGCGAATCTTTTCGTCTGCACCTTTAGTCGTCAAGCCGATGAAGTTCAGAGGAGTGCCGACCTGCTCGTCATCGTACCAACCGGAAATGCCGAGCACGGGCACGCGCACGCGCTCGTACTTATTTTGGTAACGCCAAGACTCCCACCAACTGTCCAGCTTGGAGTGCTCGACGGCTTCTTTCCAAAAACGGTTCGGACGCCCCATCGCCTCGTCCATCGTGATGAGCGGCAGATGCCAGTAGAGCTTGTTCCAGTCCACAGCCTCAATGTTTTGCAGAACACGGCCCGCCGTATAGTGATACCAACTGATGTCCATCGGCAGCGGCTGGCCCGTAGGCCACTCCACGAATGGATCGGACGGCGAAGTGAGCGCGATCATGGCCGCCAGATGCGGAGGCTGTTGTACAGCGGTGAGCCACTGGATAGCGCCGTTGTACGAGCCGCCGACCGTGCCGACCTTGCCGGTTGACCGCTCCTGAGCAGCGCACCACTCGATTGCGTCATAACCATCCTGCCCGTCGTTGCGATAAGGCGCGAACGTGCCGTCCGAGTCGCCGCGACCACGCACGTCCATCGTCACGAAAACATAACCATGAGAGACGAAGTATCGTACGATCTTCAAAGTGCTGTCGCTGGTCTTTGTGTAAGGGGTGCGCGCAAGGATGACAGGGAAGCGCCCGGGCGCATCTGGACGATAGATGTCGGCTGAAAGCTCTGTGCCGTCGCGCATGCGGACGCGGCGATTGAATTCTATTTTTACCTCATAGGTCTGTTGCGCCGCCGCAGGAGTAGGGGCCTTGTCTGCTGGCGTTGATTGTTGACCGAGCGTTGCGGGTATGTAAGAGACAAACAGAAGAATAAAGCCCAAAATGGTGCACATGGATTTTCCTCTCTGACGAGTTTCGGCCGTCTGTTTACTGCTTTGTGTTCAGGCTCATTTTCGGTTGATACCGATTTGATCAAACGGCAAGTTGCCGATTGGGTACTTCTGCCAGTCCTTGTAATCGAAGTGCCACCATTCGGCTTCGTACACGGTAAAACCTTCTGACTCCATTGCGGTGCGCAGGAGATTGCGGTACCAACGTTGCAGTGAAGTGCCGCCGGGATAATCCGCGTACGCGCGGCCGGTGGTCTCGTCGTATGTGCTGACCATCTCGACCGGCTTTCTCGTCTTCAGATCGTAGAGCGTTAAGTCAACGGCGCAGCCGCGATTGTGCCGCGATCCCTTTGACGGGTCGGCGACGAAGAGCTTCTTGTCGTCCGGCGTCGCGTCCCAGAATACCTTGGTCACATACCAGGGTCGGTAGGCATCATGAACGAGCAGCCCGTAACCCATCTGTTTCAGCTTGCGATTAACGCGGACGAGTGCCTCTGCCGCAGGGCGCTGCATGAAAGCGCGGGCTTCCGAGTAGAAGACGGTGCCGAATAAATTATTGGTGGTCGCGTAGCGGATTTCGAGCTTGATACTCGGATCGAGTTTCGTCAGTTCGACCAAGTCCGGCGCGCGAAACTCTCCGCTCTCTTTCGGCGGCTCGGCGGCGCGCGCTTCTTTCAACAATTCGGGGACCGGGCGCAGAGGCTCGACACGCAGTTGGTTCGCGCCTTCTTCCGGGCCGATCTGCCGACGTTTGAACAGGACGTTCCCGGCTTCAACCTGCGTCGCTCGCCCCTTTGCATCGCGCGTGAAGACGAGTCGCTGGCCCGCGCGTGATCCCTGTGCAGGAAACTTGAAAATATTTTTTGAGACTTCTTCCAGCGGTTCGAATTCGACTCTCTTGAACAAAGCGCAAAGTCTTCCGTCCTTTTCGAGAATGTACAGAATGTCGTTGTCCAGACCGTACTCACCGATTAATCCACGCCAACGCGCAGGAGCCGGTAAAGGCTTAGCTTGTTCGGATGAGCTTGATTGCTCGAAGGACTTTAGCGCATCAAGATTTGAAGAATGATCTCCTGCACTCGCCGCGTTTGAAGTGTGCACCAAAGCTTCACACGCGTTAGATGGGGCCAGCGCGATGAGCGCAAGGATTACTGTTTGCCTGAGCAACGCCTTCATTCCGATTCTCCTATCACCAAAGGTTGGTCAACGTTCCCGCTTTTCTGACGCCAGATCAAGTAGGCTGGCGCGCCAAGTAGAACGATGCTGAGTCCAATCCCTGCGCGCGCGGGTTGCGTGGCGATTGTGTTCAAAGCGAGAGCGGCAGCAGCGATGATGAACAGCAGCGGTGTCAAGGGATAGCCGGGGACACGGTAAGGCCGCACGGCTTCGGGCATGCGTCTCCGATATATAAAGATGCTAGCCGCCGCCAGCGCGTAGAAAATCCAGCCGATGAATACTACGTAGGTCAGCAGCTGCTCGAAGGTGCCGGTGATGGCGAGGATGGCCGACCAGAAGGCTCCGGCGATGACGGCAAACGCCGGCGTCTGAAAGCGCGGATGCACTTCGGCCAGGCGTTGAAAGAAAAGCCGGTCGCGCGCCATCGCATAATAAACGCGCGGCGAAGTGAGCATCGTCCCGTTTGTCGCGCTAAAGATCGAGACCAGGATCATGATCGCAATCAGCTTTGCCGCCGCAGGAATCACGACCGTTGAAACGGCAGTCGCGGCAAGACGATCCGAGTTGGCAACGCCCGCCCCTCCTAGTGCAGCGAGATAGCCTATGTTGGCGATCAGGTAAATGCCGATCAATGCCGCCGTGCCAATTATTAATCCGAGCGGAAGGTTTCGTTTCGCATTGATCACTTCGCCCGCGTTGTAAGTGACAAATTGCCAGCCTTCGTAAGCCCAGAGCACGCCGATCATTGCCAGCCCGAAGCCGGAAGCGAGCGACCCGTTGTACTGTGTGGGCCAGAGCGCCGGGCCCGATCCGTGAAACCCTCGTCCGAGCCAGAGCAGGACGACGCTCATCAAAAGGATGCCGAACACTTTCGTCGCGGTCGTCCAGTTTTGCAAATCGGCGCTCGCGCGCGTGCCGATGACGTTGACCGCGGTCACCACAGCAATCATCAAAACGGCGATCAGTTTTGCCAGGAACGGCGTCAGCGGCACGATCTCACCGAGGTAGGCGCTGAACGCGACGGCCAGCGTGGCGACCGCGCCGCTACTGATGACGAAGAAGAGCGTCCAGCCGAAGAGGAAGGCCGGGAATCTGCCGAAGCAATCGCGGATGTAAATATAGAGGCCGCCCGTCGCCGGTTTCATCGCACCGAGTTCGCTGTAGGTCAACGCGCCGAGCAGCGAGAGCACGCCGCCGACGAGCCAGACTAGTAGGGCCGGGAGAATGAAACCATCCACTTGGCGAAGCACCACGCCGGGGACGAGAAAGATGCCTGAGCCGATCACAGATCCGATGGTCAGCAGGATCAGATCCCGCAGTCCGAGAGTGCGCGGCAGACTTGTCATGGGGTCCGAACCTTCCGGCTTCTCAAGCCCGACATATGCCTTTCCGATAGCGTGCTCTGAACTTTGTCGAGCGCACCTTGCAAAATCTCGTCTTCACGTGCGATGCAAAAGCGCATGTAGTTGTCGTACACGTCGCTATCGGCGAAGGCGCTATCTCGAACCACCCTTCAAGTTTTTTATCCTTATTGAGTCAGATGAACGGTCTCCCTCCGAACCGTCAAGGCCTCGATGCGAGCTTCATTAACTTCATAGCCGATGCCGTAACCCGTCGGCGCTTTGATCGTGCCTTCTCGGCTCACAGTCACCGGTGGCTCGATGATGTCCTCGTCCCAGTATCTCTCCGAGGCGGAGACATCGCCGGGCAGGGTGAAGCCGGGCAGCGTTGACAGGGCAATATTGTGCGCGCGCCCGATGCCGGCTTCGAGCATCCCGCCGCACCACACTGGCATGTCATGCTCTTGCGCGAAAGATTGGATGGCTTTCGCTTCGCTGTACCCGCCCACGCGCCCCAGCTTGATGTTGATAATCCGGCACGCCCCCAATTCGTGCGCATGGCGCGCGTTCGTGAGACAGACGATTGACTCATCCAGACAGATAGGCGTTCGCAGTTCCCGCTGTAGCTTGCTGTGATCGACCAGGTCGCCCGGCGCAAGCGGCTGCTCGATCATCAGAAGATTGTAATCATCGAGCCGCTTGAGCAATGGAGTGTCCGTCTTTATCTGATAAGCGGAGTTTGCATCTACCGAGAGCGTGATTGCAGGAAACTGTTTGCGGATGGCTTCCACTAATTGAACATCTTTCCCCGGTTTGATTTTGATTTTGATCCTTTGATAACCGCTCTCAACCTCGCGGCTGACTTTGTCGAGCAGTGCTTCGGTCGAACTCTGTAAGCCGATTGAAACTCCGCAGGTAATTTCATCCCTTGTTCCCTTGATGTGTTGCCAGAGGGGTACCTTAGCGATCTTTGCTTCCAGGTCCCAGATGGCCGCTTCCACGCCGGCCTGGGCCATGCGGTTTTCCCGAATCGGGTTAAGCGCCTGGCTCACCTGCGCGGCGCTCTCTACCCGGGCCGCCCCTAAGAGAGGGGCGATATACTTGGCCGTAATTAACCACGCGGTGTCGATGGTTTCGTGATTAAAAAAGGGGTTCTCGCCCGCGACGCACTCGCCATACCCCGAAGCCCCGTCTTTATCGAACGCTCTGACGATCAAAATGCGCCGCCGGGTGGTGCGCCCGAAGCTCGTCTCGAACGGCCATTTGAGGGGCAACTCGATCTCTCTGAGTTCTATGCGCTCTAGTTGTAAATTCATCACAGTAATGTCCTGCTCGTGCGCTGAGGTCTAGATTGAATAGATCGAGCTAAAGCGTAGCGACTAAACCCGCGAACAGTGCGGTGCGAGGTGCGATGTCCTTAACCAGGATATGCTCATGCGCCGCATGCGCACCGTCGCCGTCCACCCCAAGTCCGTCGAGTACCGCCACATTAAGAGCCGCGGCAAAGTTGCCGTCCGACGCTCCGCCGACTGCCCTTTCTCCGAGTTTAAAGCCGAGTCGTGCGGCGATCTCTCGCGCGTGATGAAACAGTTTCACTACGCCCGCCGTCCACTCGAGCGGCGCACGGTTGATGCCACCTTTGATTGCGAGGCGAACACGCCCGTCAAAGGGCTCGAGGGTGCTCATCAAGCCCTCGACGCGACGCGCTTCCTCCATTGCACCGAAGCGCACGTCTACTTCCATCTCCGCCTGTGCCGCAACGACATTGCCGCGCGTCCCCCCATTAACTACGCCGACATTAAAACTCGTGCCGCGGGTCAGATCGTTCAGCGAATGTAAGCGCTGCGTCTGTCGTGCCAGCTCAAGTATGGCGCTGGCTCCCGCCTCCGGATTCAAACCCGCATGCGATGCAACCCCCTGGGCCGCCACAGTCCATGACCCAACTCCTTTGCGCGCAGTTTTCACGCATCCTCCGGGCGCGGGCGGCTCGAGCACCAGCACCTGCGCCGCGCGGCGCGCTTCATGTTCGACCAACGGGCGACCCGTCGCGCTCCCGGTCTCCTCATCGCAAGTTAGTAGCAGCGTCACAGGACGTCTAGGGGCAAGAGCAAGATCGGCTAAGCAGCGCAGGACTTCGATGGCGATCACACAAGAAGCTTTCATATCGAAGATGCCCGGACCATATAGGCGGCCCTCTTCTGTGCGAAGTCCGTGCTGCGTGTCCAATGTGCCGCGCGGGTGAATTGTATCTGTATGACCGAGTATTAGTGTTGCACCGTCACCTTTGGCGGCGTCGCAGAGGGCACGAATTAGAAGGTGCTCCCCATAGTCAGGGCTGGCGACTCTCTCAATAGAACTGACGAACGGGATTGTGCGTGCAACCTCCTCCAGCAGGTGGACGGCTGCCCGACTGCCTCGAACGTCGCCGGATGGGGACTCTATTTCCACGAGACGGCAGATCAAACCTACCAACTCATCTTGTCGCCGCGCGACGAAGGCACGCATCGCCATCAGTTTGGAAGAATCAAGATCATTCACCATAATTCCGCCTCAACTTACTCAACTGAACGACATATGGAGCGTGCGCGAGGGGGAGCCGCCCGGGCCCAACGATGGGAGCAGCAGGAAAAAAAGGAACCAGGATTACGATTGCTTTCTTCATACTGGCAAGGCACGGCCTCAATAATTCGAGCTGAAATGCAATAAATTTCCCGCAAAGGCGAACCACAGGAAGCCGAGGCACACCGGCACAAAGAGGGTGGCTTGGAGCTTGCCCCAGATTCTCTTCTCCCGATTCCGCCAAGACTGGATCGCGTTATAGAGCACTATCAGCGTTCCAATGGCCCCTAGAACGCCAATTACCTGAGCAAGATGAAACCAAGGATTCGCGCGATCACTGAGGAACTCGAGATGCGTCGAGGCGTACACAACAAGACCGGTCATGGCCGCAATAAAAAACAAGTCTAACGCAAACACGATCCGCACAACTATCCGCAGTCGCCGTTCCAATGGCGTCAGCTCTAGCTTGTGTCCGTAGTGTCTCCTCACAAACCACGCGACCGGCCACAACGCAAGTGTCAGAAGCATGATCAGAAGCGAAATCCCGATCACTGGTAAGAGAATCCTATTGTTCTCGAATAGTCCAACTCGTTGACCGACAAAAAACGGGTAGGGCAAGATCATCTGCATGCGACCATTCTGGTCCGCTTTGAAGATGAGTTTGTCCTGCCCGTTTGTTTCGAGAAATGTCATGGGGGCCACTTCCCGCCACCGTTTGGGCTTCTCGTTTGGGCCTGTCAGTTGAGCAACCTGGATCATCCCGTCCCCAACCGGTGTGACGATGAATTCTTCAATCAGTGTTGCCACCTTCAAGAACGATGACTCGCTCCGGCGGCTCAACATATATGTGCCACTGACTGCTTTGGCATCTTCTTTCGCGCTGCCCAAGGTAGGTTCCGGAGGAGATGTGGAAGGAAAATAGCGGTCAAGGAACATTTCCCACATCGTTGTTCGTGGCAGGGGTTGCCCTCTCCCTAAGCTGTTGTGCGAAACAAAGAATCCAAGGCCCGCTTCTGGAATCAGGTGCAGATCGCTATGGAAATAGAGGGTATCGCCAGCATGTCCGATGATCCGGTGTCCATTGCGTGATTCTTCGTAGAAGCCATATGCCATGGCGTTGGCCGCCTGGTCTAAAGCGAACTGGCGACTGTGCATGAGACGCGCCGTCTCCGGGCGAAGTATCCGGGCGTCGCCGAGTTGTCCGTCCTGCAGATGAGCGAGCATGAAGCGAGCCATGTCCGCGGCAGTGCTGCTCATACTTCCGGCTGGAAAAGGGACCACTACTTCAAACGGATTGGGTTCATCGGATGCCAGTTGATAACCATTAGACATAGATGGAGCAAGAGTTGGCGGAAGGGGCTGGCGAAAAGTTGAATGAATCATGCCAAGCGGCTTGAAAATATTTTCCTCGACATATTCATTGAACGGACGGCCCGAAACACGCTCGACGATATACCCGGCCAGCGCCGCCCCGTAGTTTGAGTAAGCAGGCACGGTCCCCGGAGGATATATTCGCCCCGGAATGTGGGTCTTCAGGTATGCCCCAAGATTGGGGCTTTCGGAACCGACTGTAAACAGGTCTTTAATTTGCTCCTCAAATCCGGGAGTGTGCGTCACTATGTTCTTCAGCGTGATCGGCTTTCCGAATGCCTCTGGTATTTTGAAATCAATGTAAAGGTTCACATCGCGGTCGAGGTCGAGCTTGCCCTGTTCGACTAACTGCATCACCGCCGTCCAAGTGAACAGCTTGGACACGGAGCCGGGGCGGAATAATGTCTCCTCCGCTGAGACGGGCTTTTTCTTTTCGTAATCGGCGTAGCCGTATCCTTTAGCGAACAGCAGTTTCCCGTCTTTGACGACGGCGATGGTCGCGCCCGCAATGTCATCGCGTTCGAGTTGCAGCGGCACAATGCCGTCCAGAAAAGTTTCCACATCCGTCGCCGTCAACTCGTGGACGCCAGCAGGAATTTTGTCCGCCGTTAGTTGCTCAGTTCCTTCCTTACTCGGAGCCTTTGGCAAATTCGGCACCTGCCCCCACACGGATGCGGAGAGAAGCAAGCCAAGCATGATAAAAGCCACCAATGTTCTCACGATTCTGACTCCTATATGATTCGAACCGTTAACTGCCTGAAAGCATGTAGCGCATTGCTTCATACTCAAAGTGTGATCTTGACTGTTCGGCAGTCGAAGTCAGCCCCTCTTAAATTCGATCACTAACACTTCTTCATCAGCCGAAGTCATCAAGCCTTTTGCCCCGACTGAGAAGATATGTTCCAAGTCGCTGCTCGCCTCGACTCTGGCGATAGAAATCCGTAACCAGATAGCCCGCAGCGATTGCTTCAGTGAAAGCCCAGCGCGTGGACTCTCGCCACGCGATTGCCAATGCACTGTTTCGCCGCTCCAAGGCGTTGATGTCCGCCGGTATCTCTATTAAAGCCTGCTTTTGCGATAGCGCTTCAGTCAAATCGCTCCTTCGCGGGGAATCATCTATTCCAAGCTGAACTAGCGGGATCACCTTCTCCAGTTCGAGCGCGGGCACTGTGCCCTCGAGTCGTCCGCTCACGCGGCTGCTCGTGAGGAGCCACGTGACCCACAAGCGATCAGTGCCGTTGCGATGCAGAAAACTCGACGCGTCTGCGCCGTAGAAATTGATGAAATAGCGATCCGAAATCACTCCGAGCTTGTTGAAGTTGAAATGCGCGTTCAGACTCTGCAACGGATCAAACGTCCACGTTATCAAGGTGATGGCCTGCGCAAGCACACGCTCGCGCTGCGCAAGTTTGAGCTTGTATCCGAGATCTAAGTTGCGAAAGGCAGGCTTGACGGCGAGCATGTGCGAATGATGCGCCAGCCGCCCGTGTTCGTAACTGACGAAGCCATAGGCGAAGCCGATTAAGGTTTCCCTGTCGAATGCGCCGAGCAAAACGCCGCCCGCCGCTTTGGCGGCGATGAGATGCGAAACCGGTACGACATCGAGATCGGGCAGCCCCCACACTTCCTTCTGGAGTTCTTCGACTGCGCGTATCTCCACGCGCCCGTCGTCAATGTCGCGGATGACGATGGTTGAGTTTTCGGTTGTGGCAGGCATCGTCGTCATCTCTTGACCTTCATTAACCATGCAACAGCTGTTGTAAATAACAACTCTCTTATTGAAACTGGCGACCAGGGCCGTAGAGCACCGGTCCGGGTCGCGCGCCGGTATGCTTTCCATGTTCGACCACGACTTCTCCATTCACGAGCACGTAGTCAATCCCATCAGGAGAGAGAAGCGGCTGCTCGTAAGTTGCCCGGTCTTGAATTTTGTCATAATCGAAAATAACTACATCGGCCCAACAACCCTCTTTAATCAGTCCGCGCGAGGCGAGTCGCATCCGGGTAGCAGGCCATGATGTCATTTTGCGGATCGCCTCTTCGAGCGTGAGCACATGCTGCTTGCGGACGTAGCGCGCGATGAGTCGCGGGAAGTTACCGTAGCTGCGCGGGTGTGGCAGTCCCAGCGCGTCCACAGCCCCCGGCTTAAGCGCCGCCGCAGCATCGCTGCCAATGCTTGTCCACGGAAACTTGAGTGCCGTGACGATGTCCTGCTCGCTCATCATGTAATAGAGTGCCAGCACTCTTCCCTGGCCTTGCTCCACTAAGTCGAACGCTGCATCAGCCGGCTCCTTGTGCCACTCTTTCGCAATCCGGTTCAGGCTCTTACCTTCAAAGCGCGCGTTTTCTTTGTTTTGAGCGTTCACCAGCACGATGCCGTCCCAACCGCCTGCCGCTTCGATGATGTTCCACCAGCCGGGCGAACCTGATTTCATTTCTTTCTTGAGCCGAGCGCGTGTCTCTGGATCTTTGAGTCGGGCCAAAAGTTTCTCGCCTCCGCCCTCGAATGCCCAAGATGGGATCACGGCTTCGAGTCCCGTGCCGCCTGCCGTGTAGAGATACATGTCTGCGTCAACATCCACGCCGCGCGCCCGCGCCTGCTCGATTTTCTCTCCCGCCCCGCGCATGAGCGTCCCCCATCCGGGTTGGTAAGCGGCTTTAAGCTGGAAAATCTCGACGGATAATCCGCCTTTCTCGCCGATGGTGATCGCTTCCTCGATTGATTGGAGGAGTTCCTTCCCCTCGCCGCGAATATGGCTGGCGCAGATGCCGCCGTATCGTCCGGCGACTTTCGCCATCTCGATCAACTCATCGGTCTTTGCGTAACTCGACGGTGGATAGATCAGCGCCGTCGTCATGCCCATCGCGCCCGCCTTCATGGCGGTCTCCATGATGGCTTTCATGCGCGCGAGTTCTTCGCCAGTCGGCGCTCTCGCCGCGTCGCCAAGGACGGCGATACGCGCCTGCGTCTCAGAAAAGTAGGTCCCGAAGTTGAGGCTGATGCCGTTCTTCTCAAGGCCCGCGAAGTACTCGCTGATCTTCTCTGCCGGGACTGGCGTTCCGCCTTCGCCGCCGATGGCGGTGGTGACGCCCATCAGCAACTTGTTTTCAGCCGAGTCGTTCTGCGGCAGTACGTCCCCGGATTGATCCATCACGTCAATCCACCCGGGCGAGACGTATTTGCCGCTCGCGTCAATCTCCCGCCGCCCTCGGCCTCCAACTCTGCCAACACGGACAAAGCGACCGTCTTTGATCGCGACATCCGCCAAAATCCAAGGATTGCTTGCGCCATCAAGCACTCGGCCGTTGCGTATCACGATGTCAAATACGGGTTCGCCGTCCTGCGATGCGACTGGAACGCGCGAGACACTCAATGCGAGCAGGCAAATGAGCGTAGAGGCAAAGGTGCGACCGAGATTATTCATGACTTATTTGTTTTCTTTGATTGCCGATTCCCGATTGGCGAATTGAAAGCATTGACGATTGCGATTGACGGTCTCTTCAATTTCGCCTCACCAAATTGCCGAAGCGATTAGATCCCATTCAAATCGGCAATTGGCGATCGGCATTTGGCAAATCACTTCGTCTCCACCACCGGCACCGCGATGTATGACGCATACTGGCCCGAGCGGAACACTCGCTGGGTCGCTCGCTGAAAGTCCGACTCTTTCGCGAGGAAGATGTTTGGCATGAATCGCTGCGGGTTGCGATCGATCACCGGAAACCAGCTGCTCTGGACCTGCACCATGATCCGGTGCCCCTTCTTGAAGACGTGGTCATTGGCCGGGAATCCGATCTGATAGTGCAGCACCGCCTTTGGCACGATGGGCTCGGGCTTCTCAAAGCTCTTGCGGTAGCGACCACGGAATACGTCGCCCGCGATCATCAGTTGGTAGCCCCCCATCGTCGGATCGGCCCCATACTTCTCCGGGTAGACGTCGATGAGCTTTACGATCCAGTCGCTGTCTGTGCCGGTGGTCGACGCGAAGAGGTTGGCTACGATCTTCCCGGACACGACCACATCGTCCTCCAGGGTCTCGCTCACCCACGCGAGCACGTCGGGGCGATGATCGACGAAGCGCTGGTCCTCAACCAACCACGTCGACCATCCCGAGCGCAGTTCAATTGGACGCGGACGATAGGGAACGGGATTCGCTGGATCCGAAGTATAGCTGTCGAACGCCCGCTGGGTTCCTGTGTCTGGCGGGTCGAACGACAGCTTCCCGTCCGCCTGGAAGTAGAGCCGGCGCGCGACGACATTGCGTTTCGGCGGCCACGCGTCGTGCCCCACCCATTCGTTCGTGCCGGTCCTGAACGTCAGTGCTTCGGGGCGCTCAGGGCTCCCTTTTCCCTTCAGGTAGTACGCGAAGAACGGTACTAGTACGTTACGTCGATAGTACTCGGCTGTCGCACTGCCAAAGTCAATGCGCCCAAGTTTGCGCCCCTCGCCCCCCGACCATCCACCATGGTTCCACGGACCGACAACCAGGAAGTTTTGCTTCGACGTATCGTGCCGCTCGAGCAACTCATAGATCTTGATGGGGCCATAAAAATCTTCCTGGTCCCACCATCCGGCCACATTCAGCGTCGGCACGGTTACGCGGTTCAGCCACGGCGCGAAAGCTTGTCGCTTCCAGAACGCATCATAGTCGGGCCGGTTGGCGAAGTCCCTCCAGGTGGGGATCTTGCCGTGGAAATACTTCGCGTTCACATTTGAAAGCGGGCCGAGATCCAGATACCACTCGTAAGCATCGTAACGGTCTATTAGGGTGGAAACGTCGGAGATTTCCTTCGATGATTCCATCATGTACGCGTATTCGAGGCCGTAGCTCAATCGAAACGCGCCGTTGTGGTGGAAGTCGTCGCCAATCCACATGTCCGCCGGGGAAGCCTGCTGGACGACAGCCTTCAGCGCCGGATGGGGATCGAGCATCCCCATCACCGTTAGCCACGCGCCATAGCTTGTACCGGCCATCCCGACGCGCCCGTTGTGATTTGACACGTGCGCGAGCAGCCACTCGATTGTGTCATAGGTGTCGGTGCTTTCGTCGATCGCCTTCTTGTCTTTGGGATCGCGCGGCTGTCGGAGCATGACAAACTCCCCTTCCGACTTGAACCGGCCGCGGATGTCTTGTCGAACGAAAACGTAGCCGTCCGCCGCCAGCTCCGGGATCGCGGCGGCTAGTTGCTCCGAGTTTAAGTCGCCGATCCCGTACGGAGTCCTGAGCAGCAAGATCGGAAGCCGTTCGGTGGCCCGAGTCGGCGTATATACTTGCGTGTGGAGACGCACTCCGTCGCGCATCGGGATCATCGCCTCGGTCTTATCGAAATCACGAGCATGGCTCGGCGGTGTGTTCTGACCGCGAAGCGGCACTGACGCAAGGAGAAAAACGATAATTGCAGGAAGGCAAAGTCTTAAACGCATGGTTGTTTTAGTGTTCATACCGTAGATTCCCAGAATAGAGTCTGCTCTCGGTCACTTGAGAGTTTTTCAACTCAGGAGTGTTTCACTCACCTGAAAACATCTCTCAGGTCGGGAAGGACGGTTTATCCCCACTGCTCCGCATTCACTCAGCTCGGCTCTGACTTGATCAGAGCTTCCTAAAGTTTGTCGGACATATCACTACTTAATCTTACCTGGCCCCCAGAGCGCCCTTCCGGGCTTCGCCCCGGTATGCTCGCCATCTTTGAGCACTTGCAGACCGTTAACAAAAACGTGCTTGACGCCAATCGCGTACTGGTGCGAATTTTCAAACGTAGCGCGGTCGGCAATCGTCCGCGGATCAAACACCACCACATCGGCGAACATGCCTTTCTTAAGAAACCCACGATGATCCAATCCAAGGTTCGTCGCGGGCAGACCGGTGAGTCTGCGCAATGCTTCGGCGAGCGAGATGATATTCTCCTCACGAACGTACTTGCCGAGCAGACGCGCGAAGTTGCCGTACGCTCGGGGATGTGCCGAAGACTTCAGGAAGACCCCTTCCGCGGCAATCGAAGCCGCGTCTGAGCCGAACGAAACCCAAGGCTCCAGAATCTGCTTCTTGATGTTGTCCTCACTCATCAGGAAATAGATTGTGCCGATGCGGGATCGATCGCCACCATCCCACCCTGGTTGTATCGCTCTTCGTTCTTTGAGTAGGTGACCCAACCCGAATCCGGCGACCAGCCCCTAACCCGATCAACTCCGGGGCGGTAGGTTAGTCGTTTGGGATCACCCCCAGCGGTCGGCACGACATACACATCCGTGTTGCCTGCAACTGTGGCGGTGAACGCGATCTGGGAACCATCAGGTGAAAAGTGGGGATCAGTCTCGACGCCGGAAGTGGAGGTGAGATGGCGCGCCTGTCCGCCGCTTCGCGAGACAACCCAGAGGTCGCCGGCGTACTCGAAAGCCACCAGGTCGCGATTCACCGTTGGGTGACGGAGCAGTCGCGTGCCTTGCGCAGTCACTGTGGCGGAGACAGGGAGGCACAGCAACAGAGCAAAGGCCAGATGTCGTATGTTCATAGACGGCTCCCATTAAGTTCATTGTCAGGGCTCAGAATTCAGCTTCAACCAGGCTCACGATTGCAGTTGGGATGAGCTGCAAAGCCGTTAGCCGGGTAAGCAGGAAACGTGACACTCCACCGGACAAAGCCAATCGCATCTTGAAAAGCATCGTTGCGCCTCGATAGAGCGAACGTCAGCCTCCACCAGGACAAGCGGATGGTATCCTGATCCTTTTCACACGGTCTATACGGCCCCCTGTCGAATTAGAACTCGACTCTGAATCCGATCTGCCCTTCGCGTCCGGGTAGGACCTGTGTAGCCTGGCCGAAAGGCTGGAGCGCAACGCCCTGTCGCTGCCCGACTGCGGCTGGGTTCTGACGGTTCAACAGATTGAAGAACTCGAATAGGACTTGCACCTTGACCCGCTCGCCGATGTCGAACCGCTTAGCGAGGCGCATATCGAGACCGACGAACGGAGGCGCGGTGAAGGCATTCCGACCAGCACCAAGATCAACGGCGGTGAAACCCCCGTCACCGTCCGGGTCGGAAATGGTCGCAAGAGTCCGGCTGAAATGAAAGCCGCTCTGCGCCCGGAAGATGCCGCTGACCTGAATCTGCCACGGAAGCTCCACCAGCCCGTTGATCTGGAAGATTTGATCCAGCGCCAAAGATGACGGACCTCTATCAAGGTCGGGGCCGTTGAGAAATGTTCCGGCCTGAGCAACGAATCTGCCATTGGCCCGGGTGAACGGACCGTCTCTGTTGGACCTGCCCGTCGAGGCTTCGGTCACTTCCGGCACTGTTCCGATGAAGCTATCCGAAGGAAGTGAATCAATACCAAGCGAGTTGTCGGTGGCCTTGGCAAAGGTATAGTTCGCGCCTAGTAGGAAGCGACGGCTGAGGCGTTTATTGAAGTTGACGATCAGCGCGTTGTAGTCGCCTTCGAAGAAGGGGCCGAAGGTTTGGATTTCTCCTTCAGTGAATGGCGGTAAAAAGGTGCGACCGACAACACGCGACTGGAAGGCGAGATTGCTCTTTCTGATGCCCAGAAGATTACGGATGGCCCGGTGGTGGTAATCCACCTCGACCATCATATCCTTCCCAATCTCACGCTGCACGCCGACGCTGAAGCTGAGCGTATGGGGAGTCTTGAAGCTGCCGTCAATAGTGGTGGGAAGGAGCCGCGGGGGGATAACGGGATTATTCAATTGCCCGAACGGACCGAAGACAAAGTATCCTGCCGGTTGTCCGATTGCTGCACTTGCCTGCGCCGCATACTGATCCGGTGTCAGCCCCGTCAGAGCCTGCACGTTGCTGACGTTAATCACCGCGTTGGCTGGAATGGGAGCATGTCCGGGCGCGACCACGCGGTTGAGTCTGTCGACTCCGATAAAGGGGACTCCGGGAGCTAACGGACACGTCAGTCCTGCAGCTGTGATCTGGGCATCGGTCAGGCTGTTCGAAAAGCAGCCCCCTGGGAGACCCGACAAGAAGGCTATGCTGGAAACAAAAGACGGGGATCCGTAAAGCCCTCGCGGAAACAACAACAACTGGACAAATCTTTGATCAGCGCCGCCGAACGAAGGAACGTCGCGCGCCAGCCCCAGGCGGAACTGATCGTAAAAGACACCGAAGTGCCCGCGCACGACCGTCCTCGGCGTCACCGCCCAAGCGACGCCCAGACGCGGCGAGAAATTCCGCTTGGTCACGAATTCAGAGTCGTAATCCCAACGAAGCCCGAGATTGACAGTCAGGTTACTCCGCAGTTTCCAATCATCCTGCACGAACAGCCCGTTGTAATTGTTCCGCAGATGAATCTCGTTACCTGCGGGCGTAAGTCCTCCAGCCTGCCCGAGTAAAGAAATGCCGCTGTTGAAGGGTCCAAATGTCGCAAAGTCATCGACCGTGGCAAAGAGTTGACTTTGCAAAAGCTGCGCCTCGACGCCGTCAACTTTCGTCCGCAGGAAATTCCACCCGAATTTCAGATCATGGTGGCCAAAGAGCTTGTTGGCGTTGGCTGTGAACGAAGTATATTTCTGGTTCAGATTTGAAGCCGTCAGGAAATTGCCGTAACCAACAGTAGGCAGATCGCCACCAATAATGCAGCCAGGACAATTTTGCATGCTGAACGGGTTGAATGTCGTCCCCGCCCCGGCCTCCGGGTGAGAGGGTCGGGTATCGGAAGGCTCGCCGCGATACGCACCTCGGAGCGTCACTATCCACGGATTGCTCTGTTCGCCCAGCAAGATCGTGTCGCCGAACGCCAGCAGCAGGTGGCGCGCGCCGGAATCATTTCGCCGTGACGGCAAACTAGCTGATGCTGAGAGTGGCAGAAACTCCCTGACGACGCGGTTGGTATAATTCACCTCTTGGGTCAATTGATGCCGCCCGAGCTGCTCGTTTAGCTTAAAAAAGTTTCTCGTCTCGAAAGTACGCGTCGGATTATCGAACGGGTTCTCCTGGTCCCTCAGAAGTTTATCGACCACGGGACTTCCGGTACTCGGGAACACGAAATCCAGCCGGCGGTTCTCCGTGATCCGCTCTGACGAGCCGAAGAAGAAAACTCTATCTCTAATCACCCTCCCACCGAGCGCCAGACTGTAGTCAAACCTACGAAGGGGCGGCGCATCTTTCTTCGCCGTACCCAAAGAGTTCGACGTGTCGAAAGCATCGTTGCGATGAAAGAGCGAGCCGACACCGTGAAAACCATTCCCGCCGCTTTTGGTGATGACGTTGACTATCGCTCCCGATGCCAGTCCGAACTCGGCTTTGTAGCCGGTCGTCAGCACCTGAAACTCGGCAATTGTTTCCTGATTAAACTGCGCGGCAGGTCCGCCGTCGACGGTGTCTTTGTTCGGGTGTCCATCGATGAAAAAATTGTTATTGCCGCTACGCTCGCCCAGCACCGGCGTAGCGTTATCGCTGCCGGGGTCAGCTTGCCGGTTGATGGCTACTCCGGGCACGAGTTGCAGCAGGTCGAGGTAATCTCGCCCGTTGACGGGCAATTCCGTGATCTGGCGCGGCGTGATGGTTGCACCGGTGGCAGATGCGTTCGGTTCCAGCAAGGGCAGCCCTTCCGAATTCACGTTGACCACTTCTCCGATATTTCCAACGTTCAGTTGGACATCGAAAGTCACGACGCGATTTAGGGTCAACTCGATGTTGGAGGTGCTCGTGACAAAGCCTGTATGTGAAACTGTCAAGGTGTAGGTTCCCGCAGGTAATGCCGTGAGACGGTAGAAACCTTCCGAGTCGGCTGTGACACTGCGCTCGGACGCCAACGTCGTCCCATTTGCCTTGACCTCTGCGCCCGCGATCACCGCGCCATTAGCATCCGTCACGGTTCCTTCAATAGTCGAAGTGGTGGTCTGTGCCGTTGCGCTCGAGGGCAAGAGGTGGAACATGAAGAGAGTGAGGGAAAGGGCTATCAGCGAGGAGCAATACCTGCTCAGTTTGGCTTGCCCGCCTTTGCTCATCAGATTGCAGGTCGGTGTCAGGACAGTCCTTTTCATAACTTCTGCCTCCTCTAAGGAAAGTTACTCGAAGCCGCAGTGTTTAAGAGGTGTCGCAGAGAATCCAACGCGCGTTTTACGCTCACACTCCGCTGATCGTTGCGAGCTACCACGCGTCGTGCAGTAAACGTTTCAGACATCTAGCACCCCATCACAGGCAGATAACGCTGGTGTATAACACTCATCGTTGCAGCATGTCAATAAAAGTACAACAATTGTTGCACCTTGAAAGATGATGTGCTATCTTCGCTCGCCTTGCGAGACTCCGCTACAATCTCAGACAAAAATAAGCAACCTATCTCCGAAAACCGGATTCAGTTTCGCGGGCACTACACCGCGCTCGCCAGCGCTCCCGGCTTCACGATGCTCGGCGGCATCTCTCGCTATTCGCCCGGGATGTGATTGTGCCGGAAGCGAGCATCACGCCTGCTGGTAGCAGTGCCGCGGCGCAGGATTCGGATTTCGGTGTCGACCCGGATAATATTGAGAGTCGAATCGAGGCGGTTGAGTTGAGCAGATGAAAGAATTAACCGCAGTAAAACCAGCAAAGGCAGACTGGGAGGGAAACATGTCGGCCGGAAATAAGTTGGATGGTCAAGATGGAAACAGTAAGGATTCACCAACGTCTCTTGAGGTTCGCTTCGCTCAATCGCAATTGAGCCGCAGCCGGCGTCAACTGATTAGAGCGATTTTGGACAGTCACGAAGAAGCCTTTTTTCTCTCGTCTCGCGAAATGGCCAAGCGCTACAACGTTGACGCCGCTACTATCGTACGCACCGTCCAAGCGTTGGGCTACAAACGCTTCGCAGACTTCGCGGCAGACCTGCGCAAACATTTCGTCACGCAGATCACGCCATACAGGGTGCTGAAGGCTGTCACACGAGAGAGACGAAGCGTGCCTGATCATGTTCGCCAGTGCGTGGAAAGGGACACTGAAAATTTGAGTGTGCTCAGATCAAGCCTCGATGCGGATCGCGTGGTGCAATTGGCTAAACTGATCCATCGTTCGCGGCGCATTCTGGTTGTCGGAGTGGATCTGGCAGCTTCGCTCGCATGGTTTCTTGCTTACGGTTTGACGCCACTCGGATTCGACGCAGATGCGCCCGTCGGGAGTGCTGGAAACCTGCAACACAAGATCGATGTTTTAACCAGCAAAGATTTACTGATCGCTATCAGCTTCGGGCGGTGCCTCAGAGAGACGGTAGAGTCAGTCCTCAGGGCTCGTGAGGGTGGGGTGCCCACTTTCGGAATTACCGACGGCAACACCACGCCGATAGCGATGCACTGTGATGCCTATCTGGTCGCATCCACCGGCAGTCCTTCTTTCACCGGCTCATACGTGGCTCCATTAGCGCTAATAAACACCATCATTGTCGCCAGCACTCACATTCAGCTCAAGCGCGCTCTCGATCTGCTGGGTCGCACCGAAGAGGAGTACAGATCAGGCGAACGCTGGTATCAGGAACCTCTTCTTCCCGCCAAGTCTGATGGCGACCGAGGTCACAGAGTGGGCGTCGGGAATTCAAGACGGTCTCGAAAAAAACAGCTATGAGTTACGAAGGGCCTAAAGGGTTTAACCAGTGCCAAGGGCTAATGGTTCCGCTAGCACCAGCGTTGTCCTCGGACCTGAGGGTGGCCGCTCGATATAAGCACCTGAGTTCGGCGTTCGTAGAGGATGCCGTTGGCTTTTGGATGCAGTTGTCTTGGAGAGTCGTTACCAAGACGTTACTCCTGCAAAAGCTCTTGTTTGAATGGAATCCTGATTAGCCTTCATTGAGCGACATCCAATCCTGGCGATGATATTGCGCAAACGTTTCTCTAAGTGCTGGTGATCGACCACGCCGAGCGCTGGAAGATCCGGGAAAACTGCCTTAAACTTATACCCCTAAGTTGCTGGTTTTGAGCTGTCAGACAACAATTCCCCCGCCACGTCCAGTCTCTTGTAAAGATCACGTCAGGTTTGAAATTCTGCTTGCTCCATTGGCTTTGCGTCCGCACGAATCAGCGTAGAGGAGAAATGACATCTGCGGCAGACGCAAGAATAGTAACCGGCGCGTCCACGCGGTACCACATCCTATCTTCTAGATCGAAAGCGGCACGCTTAGCGCTTGGCGACATGTGCATCGATGAGTCATCGGCCGTGTCATTCAATCAATGATCGGCCAACCAGGAGAATCGTTATGATTAAGAAAGTTCGTTGTTTCTACGCGGCAGCATGTGTGCTGACCGCGATGCTAACTATCGCAACAACCGCTGCGGCGCAAAACGGGCTGCCGCCACTAATCGACCGCGAGATTTTTTTCGGAAACCCGGAGATCGCAAGTGCGCAAATCTCGCCAGATGGCAAGTACATCGCTTTTCGTAAGCCGTACAAAGATACGATGAACCTCTGGGTAAAACGCACGGACGAGCCGTTTGAGCGGGCGCGACTAATTACAAGCGAAACAAAGCGCCCGATCAGAAGTTATTTCTGGTCGCGCGACGGGAAATACATTCTGTTTGTCAACGATTTCGGAGGCGATGAAAACTTCAACGTCTACGCTGTTGACCCGTCGGTTACTCCGGCGGCTGGTTCGGAGGTTCCTGCAGCGCGAAACTTAACCGACATGAAGAAAGTTCGTGCGTTCATTTATGAAGTCCCGCGCACCGAGCCAGATGCGATCTACGTCGGACTGAACGACCGGGACGCACGTTGGCACGACCTGTACAAACTCCGAATCTCATCCGGCGAGCGCCAGTTGATTCGGCAGAATACGGACCGCTTTGACGGCTATCGATTCGACAATACTGGGAAACTGCGGCTTGCAACACGCGTCCCAGAAAATGGCGACAACGAGCTCTTGAGACTCGACGCCGATGGCAAATCAACCAAAGTTTATTCGTGTACCGTTTTCGAGACGTGCTACCCGGTTCGTTTTCACAAAGACAACCGGCGCGTTTATCTAGTCACCAACAAAGGCGATGTTGATTTGATTCGTCTCGTACTGCTCGATCCAGAAACCGGCAAAGAGGAGCCAGTAGAATCCGATCCGATGAACCGCGTTGATTTCGGTAGCGCGCGTTTTTCAGATCTGACGGACGAGATGATCTACACGCTTTATCAGGACGATAAGCCGCGGATCTATTTCAAAGATAAGTCGTTCGAAGCGGACTACAAACTCTTACAGGAGAAGTTTCTTCGAAAGGAAGTTTCATTCGGTTCCTCCTCGCGCGACGAGATGATCTGGATGGTTACAGTTTGGAGCGACACGGAACCTGGTGAGACGTTTCTCTTCGACCGCAAAACGAAGAAACTTACGAAGCAGTATCGCATCCGCGAAAAATTACCCCGCGAGGCTTTAGCAGAAGTGCGCGTGGTCCGTTACAAATCCTCGGATGGTCTTGAAATTCCTGCTTACCTGCTTTTGCCGAAAGGGGTTCCGGCGAAGAATCTACCGACGATCATGATGCCGCACGGCGGGCCCTGGGGACGCGATACGTGGGGGTATTTTTCGTACGCGCAGTTCGCGGCCAACCGCGGTTATGCCGTGTTGCTACCAAATTTTCGCGGGTCAACCGGCTATGGCAAGAAGTTTCTGGACGCCGGAAATAAGCAATGGGGCGACAAGATGCAGGACGACATAACATTTGGTGTCAAAGATCTTGTCGATCAAGGCATCGCCGATCCAAAGCGCGTGGGAATCTGGGGCGGCAGCTACGGTGGCTATGCTACGCTCGCAGGTATCACGTTTACCCCTGACTTGTACGCGGCGGCGGTCGCGGAAGTAGCGCCGTCAAATCTGATAACTCTTCTCGAAACAATTCCGCCGTATTGGGAAAGCGGTCGTGTGCTGTTTTACAAGCGAATGGGCGACCCAAACACCCCCGAAGGTAAAGCGAAACTGCTGCGGCAGTCGCCTCTAACCCACGTAGCGAAGATTAAAACGCCGTTGCTCATCACGCAGGGGGCAAATGACCCGCGTGTTAACAAACGCGAATCTGATCAAATTGTCATCGCGCTACGTGAACGAAACTACCCGGTCGAATACTTGCTCGCTCCCGACGAGGGGCATGGATACGCGCGACCTGTAAACAACATGGCCGTGATCGCCGCCGCCGAACGGTTTTTGGCTAAACATCTGGGTGGGCGTTACCAGCAGTCCATGACACCAGAAGTAGCTGAGCGGCTGAAAGTGCTCACTGTTGATGTAAAAGAAGTGACTGTGGTGACAAAGCCAACGCCGTGATTTTTTGTCCGCGGCGCAGGCTAATAGTTAGCTCTACCCGGAAGGTGATGACAGGGTCAAGCTCCGTCGTCACCTTCCGTTGGTTTATTTTCGCGTGCGCTCGGATGGATTGGGTGCCTCCGGGAATCCACGTGATTGACTACTAACGTAGAAGATTTCGGTTGGCGTCCCGTACGGGAGTCGAACCCGTGTCGCCGCCGTGAAAGAGAAGCAAATCACTGTAGTTCAAAGGAACTTAGAGGCATGGATAGCACTTTACCGCACTTAGAGGACTCACGGGAACGCTTATTGGACTCTTAATGGACGCGCATTCCTTTTCGCGAACGCAGGCACTAATGACCGTGCCTTTACTCGTTCCTTAGCTTACTCTGGAGGGCTGACGCGCCGCACAAGATCTGCGAAACGCGGGTCCGAGCGAAAGCTGTCGAACGTTGGAACCGCTTTGAGGTAAACCATCAAGATATCCCGCCCATCAGGATATCCCGCCCATCGGGATATCCCGCCCATCATAACCTTGTAGAGCCACGCGAAGGCCTGGTCCTTCTCCTCCAGCCCTCCGTGGATGACCGCCATGAGACCTGGCGAGACATAGCGTAGCTGAGAGATCTCCTTCAACTGTTCCCAAAATCTCAAGAGCCTCTCGCCGCTTACACGCCATAAGCATAGCCCCGTGATGCCGGCTCATCAGGACTGTCGCCTTAGAGAGCGATCGAGTGTTGATACTCCGCGATGGCTTCTTCGCACTTTCCTTTTCCCACATAAACATTCCTGATAGCCCAGTGCGTAAGGCCGGAGTTTGACTCCATTGCGATGCCCTCCGATATTGCTCTACTGCCTGGTCGTATTGGCGTCTATAGAGACATTAGCCCCCACTAGAGGAAGACAGGTGGGGCTTTTGGTCACGCATCTTGTTTCGATTAGAAAAAAAGAGGTTGACAGCAGGTCGAGGCTTGGAGTATATCACCACTACATTCAGCTATTTCGGTGGAAAACACCAACATAGATTCAATCAAATGCCCAGAATAAAGCATATAGCACCAGCTAAAGCGGGGTGTTTACTAAGAATCAAGAGTGCCGTCGAAATGTTCAAACCGGCGGAAAGAGCCGTGGCCGCCTATGTATTGAGCCATCCGGAACAAGTAATGAACATGTCGGTATCCGAGGCTGCACGCGACATTGAGGTTGGAGAGTCGACCGTAATCAGATTCTGTCGCGCTCTCGGCTATAAGGGGTATCAGGAATTCAAGCTAAGACTCGCGCAGGATCTAGTTGAGCCGGTAGAGTTCATCCACGAGAACATCACCTTTTCCGATAACGCCGCCGAACTCGCGCAAAAGGTCTTCCAGACGAATATCAAGGCGGTGGGCGATACCATGAAGGCAGTCGACCCGCATATGGTCGAGGTAGCCGCTAAAGCCCTGGCGGATGCGGGCCGAGTTGATATTTATGGAGTGGGGTATTCCTCGTTCACCGCGCTCGATGCAAAGTTAAAGTTCGTCAGACTGGGTCTCACCGCAGATGCTTACGGAGATGCACACCTGCAGGCCATGGCGGCTGCCTTGCTAAGAAAGGGAGATGTCGCCATGGGCATCTCGCACTCCGGAAGCACCAAAGATGTAGTCGATGCGCTGGCGGCGGCGCGAAAGGCCGGGGCATCAACCATTTCCATAACCAATTTTAGTCCCTCTCCGATTACCCGGGCTTCCGACGTAGTGCTCCTCACTGCATCACCGGAGTCTCCCTTAGGTGGCGAAGTATTGACTTCGAGAATTGCGCAGCTCTGCGTGCTCGATGTGCTTTCTGTGGCCCTCGCCGTAACGCTCGGCGAAGGGTGTCTCGACTTGATCAAGAAGACTTCTGAAGCAGTGAAGAAGAAGCGGTACTAGGGCACTGCGCCAATCACAACCGGGTGGTATATCGGTTCTTTGCCTGAACAGGCAAAAAACTCTCAGGTTGCAAAAGACTTTCAGTAATTCAACCCCCTTTTACGGGCCTTGAGGAGACCGCCATGAATTTAAAGAGAAGGTTGACAGTTAGCTCCCTCGCTATTTTGCTCGTTATGTTTTCGCCGGCATTGCTGTTCGGGCAATCGGAAAAAGGCGCAATTCTTGGAATCGTAACCGACAGCACGGGAGCCGCAGTCCCAGGCGCGAGTGTCACGATTACCGACCTGGGGACTAAAACGACTCAGACTCTTACGACCAATGGCGAAGGTCGGTACGAGGCGCCGTTTCTGAACCCTGGAGGCTACATGGTGCTCGTAAAGCTCACCGGTTTCAAGACCGCAATGGTTAGCGAGGTCGTCGTAAACGTAGGACGGCGTGAGAGCGTGAACGTGCAACTCGAGACGGGAGATATCAAGGCCACCGTAGTTGTTGCGGACACGTCAACGCCCTTGCTGCAGACGGAAACTGCGAGCATCGGCACAGTTGTGACGACCAAACAGCTGACCGATCTCCCGTCTCAAGACCGGAACATCTACGGCTTTCTAAACCTCGACTCAACGGTCACCAGCGGATTTGCAGGCAACGCCGAGCCGTTCCGACTTGAGAGTGGTGGTACATTCGTCATATCAGGTACGAGGGCGTCGTCCATAACTTTCAAGATTGACGGCCAGGCCAATACGGATCCCACATTCGGCACACCTACCATCACCCCGACAATTGATTCCGTGAAGGAGTTTCAGTTGCAGAACAACGCATACTCCGCCGAATATGAAGGCATCACTCAAATCAACGTCGCCAGCAAGGGTGGCACCAGCGGATTTCACGGTTCGGGGTTTGAGTTTGCGCAGAACGACTTCTTTCAACCCCGCAATCCACTGTTAGCCCCGGATAAGAGCGGCAAACCTGCCAAAAACAGACTGCGCTTTAACCAGTTTGGCGGGACCATCGGTGGCCCGCTTTGGTTGCCACGCTTTGGCGAGGGCGGCGCGTCTGCCATCAAGGACCGTACTTTCTTCTTTTTCAGCTACGAAGGTAAGAGGCTAAGCGGAATTACTGCCGGCTTCGCTCGGGTTTTGACGGAAGCGGAGCGGAGGGGAGATTTCTCTTCGAGCTTGGGCGCGTGTGTTAAGTCAGGAACCACCGATGTCCCTTTGCTCAATCCGAACGGAACCCCGTCGGGGCAATGTATCAGGGTTGGTCAAATTTTTGATCCTGCGACCACAATTAGGAATCCACTATTTAGCGGCACCGCCTCGGCGCTTAATCCGGAATTTATCCGCCAGCCGTTCTTGAATAATCAGATCCCCTCCGACAGGCTAAACTCGGTAGCACAAGCCATCATCAACTTGCAGCAACCTCTGCCTAACCGGCCTGGCACCGACCTGAATTATTTAGGCACTTCGGGGGCGCTGCTTATCAACGACCAATACTCCCTGCGAATTGACCACAAATTTTCCGACACCGACAACATGCATGGGCGATTGACGTGGCAGAATAACTTGCGTGACAACGTATCGATTCTCCCGTTACAGCAAAAGAACTTAACGGGGAACGGGCGGGTCTTGAACCTGAGTTGGACGCATATCTTCAACGCCGGGCTGGTTAACGAGTTTCGTGCTGGTTACGTCCGCGGAGTCTATGGAGACAGCATTGAAGAGTCAGACCCAAAAGCTGTTGGTGTGAACAATACTCTGCTCAACACCCTGCCGGGCCTGCTATTACCCAATAGCCTCAATTTCGGCGGCTTCACAGCCTCGATCCTGAATACTGTGCAGAATACTTATCAGATCGCCGATAACGTTTCGATGATCCGTGGGCGGCATGCCTTCAAATTCGGCTTCAAGATTGACGAGAACCGGTTCAGGAATGGCGAGCAGATCGGCGGCAATGGCGTGGCCAACTTCAACGGGATGTTCAGCACCGGGAACAGCAGCATAGCCACCAGCGGCAACCGCAATAACCATGTCGCTGATCTTCTGTTAGGTCTTCCCAGCAGCCATGGGCTGCAAACGAACCAACTAGCCAATCTGCAGAACCGGCCGTGGGCGGTGTACTTCCAGGACGATTGGAAGCTTGGCCCGCGCATGACGGTGAACCTGGGACTTCGTTATGAATATCACCAACCCTTCAGAGAAAACCTGTTGGGTGGCAGCCGCGTAGACTTTGAAAACGGCGGGCGCCTGATAGTGGCAGACCCGGAGATAGCCAGGATTGCCAATAGCCCGTTGGTTGTGTGCTGTACCAGCCCACGTGTGGTCGATGCCGACAAAAACGATTTCGGTCCGCGCATTGGCGTTGCGTTCCAGCCGTTCAAGGGTGACCCCATGGTCCTCCGAGTGGGTTATGGCCTGTTCTACTCCGACTCATCACAGTTTTTTCACTGGCAGAAATACACGCCCTTTAGACGCGGCAGTTTTACGGGGGCGCTCACCAGTTTCCAGAGCCCTACAATTTCGCTCAGCAATCTCTTCCCTCTGAGCCAGTTCACGCCGACTACCGGAAGCGGAGTCAATGTATCTGTTCCCGGCGGCGTGAATCCTGCGGTGGTTCCGCAGCCAATTCTTAACGTTTCGTCTCTGGGTTCATATGATACGCCGCAGTCACATCAGTGGCGGTACTTACGATACGCCGCAGACACACCAGTGGAGCGTAAGTCTACAGCGGCAAATTTGGGGCGACATGGTCGTGGAACTCAACTACGCCGGTTCGGTTTCCAAGAACCTGCCGCTGCAATGGTTCTTCAACCAACCCACGTTTAGCCCGACTGTGGCTAACTTGCAGAGTCTGGACCCTGCGGCCAACCCCTATCTGCGAAGGCAGTTTGCAAACTTCACTACGAATTCGAATATTGTGGCCAATGTACTGAAGTCGAATTACAACGCCGGAACGGCGAAGGTCACGAAACGATTTTCGAAAGGCTACAGCTTTACTTCCACTTACACCTGGTCGAAGAACATAGATCAGGGGGCGGAGGTCTTTACCGTTTTTGCCAATCACGCTTTCATCGCCAACAATCTAAACTTTGACGATAGCAAAGGCGTTTCCGCTCTTGACGTCCCCCACCGCTGGGTTACGAACGGAACAGTGGAATTGCCTTTTGGTAAAGGGAAGCGCTTCTGGAACAGTGGAGGCTTAACTGACAAGCTGGTTGGCGGTTGGCGTATCTCAGGAGTCGCGACGCTTCAATCCGGATTGCCTATCAATCCTTACATTTTCAATAGACTAACCAATACGGGACTCAGTATCCCTGAACGTGGCGACCTTGTGGGGCCTGCATATTTGACCGGCGATGCGTGGGATGCCGCTGTCGACGCCTGGGAGCATAGGGGTCAACGGCTGTTTCTCATTCCATTTGGATCGATTAGCCTCAATTACGCGCCGGGCACTCTGGGAAATATTCCCCGTAACTTTTTTCGCGCGCCTTATGGACGGCTCTTGAATCTTTCGGCAGCTAAAGTTACTCGCTTTGGCGAGTCGCGGAGTGTTGAAGTGCGTATGGATATGTTCAACGTGACGCGAGAAGTCCTGCACCGGCTTGCCAGCGCCACGAGTTACACCCATGCTAACGCACTGACCAGCCCGCTGCTCGGCAGCATGGCGCCGCGCAGCACTTTCTTTGCCCCACACATCATTCAAGTTGGGGTGAGGATAACTTTCTGATCGATTAGGTTAAAGTCAGGGCTGCCATCTAAACCTTGGTGGCCCTGATAGCCGTTCGTGCCTCGCCGGAAAGATGAGCTCCGGTCGCTAACTACGACGTTGCAAGACCCAAGATCTGAGGAAGACCCTTGCTAACCGCAGGATTCAGCAAAGTCTGTATCTCCCCTCCGATAGGTGCGCCGTTGGCCGGCTTCGCTGCCAGGCAAGGTGTATCCCAGGGAATCCACGATGATCTGTTCGCGCGCGCTCTCGTGTTGGCAAACGGAGAAGCCGTTGTCGCGTTGGTCAGTGTGGACCTGCTGGCGTTGCCGGGTGACTTCATCAAACGAGTCCGTGAGAGAATTCAGCAAAGCACGGGAATCGAACCTTCGTCGGTGATGGTCGCCTCTACGCACACGCATGCCGGTCCGGTTACAATAACCACCTTTTTCAATCCTGAAGAAAGCGTTGACTCCGCTTACATGGACTCACTCGCGAAGGCCGTCGAGCAAAGCGTAACCAGTGCCTGGCGGGAGCAGTTTCCGGCCAGAGTCGGTGTAGGTGTAGCGGAAGTTGACGGAGTAGGAGTCAATCGTCGCAGCCCCGATCAGCGGCCTATCGATGAACAAGTCGGCATCATCAAGGTTGATGATGGCAATGGCCGGACGCGCGCGGTGCTCATAAACTATTCCTGTCATCCCACAGTGCTGGGGCCTGATAACCTGCTCGTCACCGGGGACTTTCCCAATTTCGCTATCGAGCGAATCGAAAGAAACATCGGTCCCGAAGGCTTTGCGATGTTTGTCAATGGCACGCAGGGCAATATTAGTATGGGCCATTCTTCGGAATTGAGCGCCATCGGTGTGATCACGCCGGGGCGCACTTTTGAGCGCGCTGAGGAGCTTGGCCACCTGCTCGCGGATGCAACCCTGGTGGCGTTGCCGGACATAGCCACCAGTGACGCGCCAACTCTCAACGCTTTGACGATTCCCGTAAACCTTCCGCTCAAAGACTATCCACCATTGGAAGAAGCCAACACATCCTTGCGAGATGCCGACGAGCTTCTGGCAAGATTAACTGCGGAAGGTGCGCCCTTGGATCAGATAATGCCGGCGAAGACGCAACGCCTCTATGCGTCAATTACAAATTTCTATGCTGGCGAAGCGCTGGCCCTGCCTGAGGGACACCTGCCCATCGAGCTTCAGGGTTTTCGGCTGGGCGATGCGGCTTTTGTGGCAATCCCTGGCGAGGTGTTTGTGGAAATCGGCCTGGCTCTTAAACGTCAGTTACCGCACATGACATTTGTGGTGGGAATTGCCAACGGCTACATCGGTTACCTGCCAACGCGCGAGGCGTACACGACTGGCGGGTACGAAGTAGTTTCATCAAAATGCCAGCCGGAAGCAGCGGATATCCTGGTTAAAAAAGTAGCCAGTCTTACCGAGCGGTTGTTCAGCGACGGCGCAAACGGCGGTAAGACATCAACTGCGTAATACTTCGACCCGCGAGAGCACAAATGAGAGATAAGGTACACATCGGAGTAATCGGACTCGGCATCATGGGCGAGCAGTATGTACGCATCTACCAGGCGCACCCCCTGGCTACGGTTACCGCGATCTGCACTCGTGGGAGCGACCGGCTTAATGAGGTCGGGGAAAAGTACGGGATTAAGACCCGCGTCTCCGATTACAATGAACTAATCTCACAGCCAAATATTGATGCTGTCTGCGTGGCCACTCCTGATTTTGCCCACTACGCCCCAGTGAAGGCGGCACTCCAGGCAAACAAGCATGTGCTCTGCGAGAAACCGTTTACGACTCTGTTAGGGGAGGCCGATGAGCTACTTGCCTTAAGCCGGACGCGCGCGCAATTAAGGCTTCAGGTGGCTTTCAATCATCGCTGGCTCTCGTCCTACTACCATGGATTTTCCCAGATCAGGGCCGGCGCCATAGGCCGTCCCATTGCGGGTTATGCGCGCAAGAACGACACCATCCATGTTTCGACGGAGATGATCAATTGGGCCAGCCAGTCAACCCCGATTCACTTCCTGGGAGCGCACGATATTGATCTCATGCGCTGGTTCTTCGACAGTGAGCCGGTTGAGGTGCGGGCCTATGGCGCCAAAGGCGTGCTTACTGAACGCGGCATTGATACCTACGATTTGATTCAGGCTCAGGTCAAATTTGCGAGCGAAGCTTTTGCGACCTTTGAATCGAGTTGGATTTATCCGAACACTTTTCCCACGATTGTTGATTCCTTTGTCGAAGTGATCGGCAGCCAGGGCCATTTACACTTTGATCGCAAACGCGAGTCTATCGAGATGAGTACGCCGCAGCAGTTCACCTATCCCAAGACCTTCCTCAACCATGAAATCTTCGGAAAATTACGAGGCGCTTTTGTCGAATGCCTTTCGGACTTTGTCGATGCAATTATCAACAACACCGAACCAAAGGTAACGGCATTTGATGGCCGCCAGGTAACTGCCGTGCTCGATGCGGTTTCGCGCTCGCTCGAATCGGGCGGGACCGAAGCGGTGTCAAATGCAAATCTTGAACCCAGGGAAAGTCGAGCGGGGGCAACCCACCCTTTCTGACTGCCTGTATTCAACGTTGAATGCACGCGGGATAAACTAAATGCCAACTGGTCTCCACACTGCCGATCACATTGTGATCCTCGGCTATTTTGTGTTGCTGACCTTGATCGGCTTCTATTTCTGGAAACGGATGCGCCACGTGCGCGACTTTTTCACCGGCGGTAACGCCATTCCCTGGTGGCTGGCGGGCGTCTCATTCTACCTGACAGGCTTTAGCGCCTTCTCTTTCGTGGCTTACTCAGAGATGGCCTATCGTTACGGTTTCGTCGCCGTGACGCTGGCGTGGAGTTCAGCGGTGGCCATGGCCGTGGGCACTCTTTTCTTGGCTTCCCGCTGGCGGCGAGCCCGAATAGTAAGCCCGGTCGAATTCCTCGAAGCACGCTACAACAAACAAATCAGACAAATCCTGGCCTGGGCCGGCATTCCTCTCCGGGTGGTGGATGATGGACTGAAGATCTATGCGACGGGTGTGTTCGTCTCGGTGGGCATGGGCTACGACCTGAAGATGAGCATCATTGTCAGCGGCGCGGTGATGCTGCTTTATACCTTTATGGGCGGGTTGTGGGCGGTGGTGGTGACCGATTACATCCAATTCATAATTCTCACACTCGGCGTGGTGGTCCTTTTTCCTTTGGTCTTCGCGGAGGTGGGTAGCTTTGGCGCGCTGGCCACAGGAGCTCAAGCGGGATTTTTGTCACCAGTCGGCGCGCCTTTCTCGCTGCTCTACGTGCTGGCTTTCTATCTATTGATTGTACTGAGTTACAACGGCAACTGGGCGTTTGCGCAAAAGTTTTACAGCGTCAGTGACGAACGCGCGGCGCGCAAGGCCGGCATGCTGGCTGTGGGTCTCAAAATTATCGGCCCACCGCTTTTTATTTTGCCCGCGATGGCCGCGCGCAGCCTGATGCCGGAACTAATGCAGCCGCCCAACTCGCCGCAATATACCTACGCTGCCCTCTCGCTAAAGTATCTTCCCGCCGGCCTGATGGGTCTCATGATTGCCGCGATGTTCTCTGCCACCATGTCCACCCTCAGTGGAGATTACAACGTCATCGCCAGCGTCATGACCGAAGACATCTATCGCCGCCTCTTTCACAAGGACGCCAGCCAGCGGCGCCTTGTTATCGTCGGGCGCATTGCCACGCTGGTCATCGGCGCAATCACTATCAGCATCGGCGTAACGCTCATCGCTACGGCGCGCAGGGGCTTGTTTGAAGTAATGGTGACGGTCTTCGGCATCTTTATCGGGCCGATGCTGATTCCGATGCTGCTGGGTTTGTTGAGCCGGCAGGTCACCTGGCGCGGTGCGGCAGCTGGGATTACCGCGGGTCTGATCTCAGGACTTTCGTTCTACTTCTATAAGACGCTGGTGCTGGCAAAGCAACCCGGTATCGATCTGAACTGGCTGCGATACGACTATGAAGCGATCAGCATCCTGACTAATTTCTCGATTACCCTGTTGGCGATTCTGCTGGTGAGCGCCATTGAGAAAGTGTCCGTCCGCGAACGCGCGAAAATCGACGAGTTCTTCGTGCGACTCTCAACACCGATTGACGTCAGCCAGACTCACGCGCGGGTCACGGGCGAGGTTTTTTCGCCTTTCTACATTATCGGGTGGATAACCGGCGGCACCGGTTTGCTTCTTCTGATTGCCAGCGTGGTCCAGCCCGCCGGCATCGGCCGATACATAAACCTGGCCGCCGGCATAACTATCTGCCTGCTGGGCTACGGTTTCTACCGCCTGCACAAAAGAGTCATGCTGAAACAAGCCCTGGAAGCGACCCCAAGCAGAAGCCCGACCGTCAGGGAGGGCTCGACCAGTCCTGACGAGACTCCTGAAGGCATATGAAGCTAGCGATCTTCAACCATAACGGCGCCCAGCGCATAGGCATAGCCCCTAAAGGTTCGAGCGACGGTTTTATTGACGCCGTCGCAGCGTTAGGGCTCAGCAGTTCCGAGCCCCTACGCGACATGCTGTCCCTGATTTCTTCGTCGTCAGAGCCTCAGGGCCATTACGCACAACTTAAACAAGCGTTGGCCCGGAATGATCAGACGCTTGCTGGAGCGCGTCTCGACATCAATGGTCTTAAGCGGGAAGCACCTCTCGCCCGTCCCGGCAAGATCATCTGCCTGGCCGGCAACTACCGTGAGCACATCGTTGAAAGCGGGTACGCCGCACCCCAGGAATCCGCCATCATTACCCAGCAGCTATTTCTCAAACCTTCGAGCGCAATAATCGGCGACGGCGACGAGGTCATCATTGGCGAAAACAACCACACTGTCGGCTGGGAAACCGAGCTCGCGGTTGTAATCGGCAAGGGCGGAAGAAACATTCCAGCCGAGAGCGCCTACGATCATGTCTTCGGCTACACCATCCTGAATGACGTTTCCGAGAGGCGCCTGAATTCCCGAATCGAAAATCGGACCAAGCGTGAGATGGATGGTTTCTTCGATTGGCTTGCCGGCAAGTGGTTCGATGGTTTCGCGCCTTGCGGCCCCTGGATTGTCACCGCTGATGAGATTGAAGATCCCCACAACCTGGAGATCAAACTCAACGTTAACGGCAAACCCCGCCAGCAGGGAAATACCCGCGATATGATCTTTCGCATTCCGGAACAAGTCGCCTACATCTCTTCGATTATGACGCTGGAGCCCGGAGATATTATTTCCACCGGCACCCCCGTAGGCGCCGGAGTGGGTGGAGCTGCGTCGTTGAGCGATGGCGATGAGATGGTTTGCGAAATAGAGGGCATCGGAACGCTGCGGAATAAAGTGAGGACGGGCAATTGAGAACCCTCGATTGGGCCGTTGTCGGCGTCTACTTTCTTTTCATGCTGGTGGTGGGCCTTTACTTTATGCGCCGTGCCAGCCGCAGCCTGGCCGACTATTTTGTTTCCGGGCGAGACCTCCCCTGGTGGGTAATCGCACTTTCCGCTGTAGCGACTTACACGGATGCAG
>WNFZ01001202.1_pt1 | contig 36114 bp, 25 predicted proteins | sample 5400081 | NCBI WGS metagenome assembly WNFZ01 (sample SAMN13153365, study PRJNA577476) | soil metagenome | isolation source: 80 cm soil or saprolite under grassland replicate 1 | place: USA:California | collected 2016-06-15 | reverse complement strand
TCGCCAGCGGACACACCAGTGGTCTGCCAGTAGGAATGTGCAGGCAACATGACGTGCCGTCACGCTGGTAATCCTCAGCGGGCAACGCTTGCCCTTCGCGATTAGCCTCGGGTCAGACCTGAAGCGACTGCAAGAGAAGGTCAGCCTCCTCAACAGTTAGAAAGACATCCACTGCCTCTGGCGTCGCTTGCGGTTCGGGCACGCTCTCGATCCTCATCCGCCTAGCGTAGTTCGCATGACGCTCGAAGCCATAGCCTGGGTAGCGCTCGCCCAGACGAGCCAAGAGGCGATCGCGGGCCCACCTTGGCCACGATCGAGGCGGCCGCAATGGTCGCGCTGGTCGCGTCTCCGCGGACGATCCGCTCGTGCCCGGGCGCTCCAGCGCCGAGCGCGAGGCGGCCGTCGCCGGTACCGTGACCTGCCCCGCTGGCGAGACGGTGCGCATCGGACCGCCGCAGCGCTCGGGGATACGCGCCGCCGTCTTCGCCGATCGCGTTGACGCGCCTGCCCGGGCATCGCGTGCCCAGACCGGCACCACCGGACCCTACGAGCGAGGCCGGAGGATCTGTCGAGATGCTTGCAGATGAGCTGACTACGTCGTCGGCGTCGACACGCACCTGGACGAGCACGTCTTGGCGGTCTGCTGCGACTGCCTTTCTCGATAGACGCGGTCGCGATCCCACGCTCGGCGAGCCAGTCGAGCAAGCTCGCAGCGATGAAGTCGCGCCCGTTGTCGGAGCGCAACACTGTGGCTTGCCGTGCTGTTCGAACAACCGCTCGAGCTCGATGCGGACGTCGCTGGCGCCGATCGAGCGCGCCGGCGCGACTTGCTCGGCTTGACCCTCTGAGGCCGTCGCGCAACTCGATCCCGCGCAGATTTCAGTCGCGCTCGATCGTAAGTCGCAAGGGGCCGAGACTCTGCGTCGTCTTGACGCAGAGGCCCGGCCGGCTTTCTCTCGCCTACGGCGTGGCGGTTGTCGAAGCTCGATGGACGATGACTCCCGACGTTCCCGGTTGAATGAACTCGGTCGTTCCGTCGGACGCAGTTCCTGTGATCGACGCCTGCACAAGAATGACGTACTGCCCACCAGCCAGTGTGACTGGGGGCTGCGGTATGGCTGTCGGCCCTCCACGAGTACCGCCACCAATGACCTGGCCCGACCATGTGAGGTCGACAGTCAACGAATACGTGGGACCTGGATAGCTGGGACCCGGATAACACGTGAAGGTCGCTTCGAGTGTGGCGTCACCAACTCCGGGTCCGAACTGAAGCGCTCCCTGCGGCAACGTTGGATCGTATGGATCGCTGCCGGCGGGGTAGCAATCCGCGACGTTGCTCCCTTGGCATCCAGTCGGTGTGCACTCGATGTCCTGGATGCTTGCGACCGCCAACGCAGTCTGTACGGTCGACCCGTCCGCAAGCCTTTCGGTGATGACCGCCGCGTTGATCTCGAGCTGGGGACCATTACGGCTCATGTCGAAGTCAACGGTTGCCTGGTCGACACTGGTGCCCGTAACAGATGCCGAAGCGCCACTCGGCTCGACTGACGCCGGCGCCGCGCTCGCCCCAACCAAGGCAAATGACGCGATCCCAAGTAGAGCGACCCCTAGCCGCGCAGTCATCCACCGCCTAACACCAGTAGGACTATTCGCGGCCGCTCGCGTCTGCCATGACGTAATGCCCATCCTCGTCTCCTTCCGCGAGATGCTCTAGATTCTTGTGCGCGGGAAAGTCAGGTGCCGGATAGACGCTTCGCAGCTCAACTCTCGCGAATCCCGTGACCCTCATATCCCCTCCGAGCGAACTGTCCCCCGGCCGCAACGAGAGCCATCGTCTCGCCCGAGTCTCGTCCGTTGATTCTGGAAAGTCAATGCAAAGGCCGATCATCCGGCGGGGTTGTTCGCCCGCCGCCATCAAGCGGATACGTGGACGTGCCCGACAGCATCCCCAGTCCTGCAACCGCGAGCCAACCAGGAGGTTCTCTGTAAGCAGTGGTACGCGGCTCAGCGGTCGACGAGGCAGCGGCCATACATCTCCTCATCCGCGACGCGCATCGGCCGCAATCCGTAGTACGTGACACCAACCAGCGGATGCCCGTGGATGCTGGTGGATGGAGGTGGACTGGACTCTGCGGTCACCGAAACCGCCGTATGTGAGGGGCGGTGCGCCTTCGGGAGGCGCACCGCTGTGTTGAGCGGAGGGGGAGGGATTCGAACCCTCGTCGGACCCAGAGGCCCGAAGCGATTTTCGAGACCGCCGCATCCGAGTGGCCGCGATTGGAACACCGATGGAACACGTCGCTGGAGTGCCGTGGACTTCTGTGGACTTCGACGGACTAGCCTTCCCACGGCGTCCCCGCATTTGCTGCAAACCACGGAACCCGTGAACTAAACGCGCTTAACTCGTAATGAAGGGGTCCGCGGTTCGAATCCGCGCGTCGGCTCTCACGGAAGAACCGATCAGCTCTCCCGTTTCGCCTCAGGACGAAGATAGGAGACTTGCCGGAGCGGTCTCCGCAACGTCATGCGAATCGACCGGTGCGTCCTCGTCGCCCTCGAAGAGGGCGAGGTACGGCGCGAAACGGAAGATGCGATCGCGCTTGCGCCCAGTTACTTCCGACAAAAAGCCGAGGTGGCAAAGCCTCTCGACGAGCTTGTTTGCCGTCGCGAATGAGACCTCGAGCTTTCGGTGAGCGAGCCGGACATCGATGAGCGGCCGTTCATACAGCAGATCGAGGAGCCTGAACGCGTTTGTCGGCAAACCGTCGCCCTGAATGATTGCACGCTGAGTCTCGCGCAGACCAACAATGGCTCGAGCCTTCACCGTTGCTTCCTCGGCGGTCTCCGCGACGCCCCGGATGAAGAAGCGGAGCCAGCCTTCCCAGTCGCCGTCGTCACGAATCGACATGAGTCTGTCGTAGTACTCCGCGCGATGCCTTTTCAGGAAGAGGCTTAGGTAGAGAAGGGGGCGATGCAACACGCCGCTGTGGACGAGCAGGAACGTGATCAACAGCCGGCCGACGCGTCCGTTGCCGTCCATGAACGGATGGATCGTTTCGAACTGCGCGTGTGCGATCCCGACATGCACGAGCACCGGCAGTTGCCCTGGGTCGTGGAAAAAACGCTCGAGATCGTCAAGTGCCGCCTCCATTTCCGGAACCGGCGGCGGGATGAACGTCGCGTCGCGAATGTTGCGTGCACCGGGCGGCCCGATGAAGTTCTGGTCACGGCGGAACTGCCCCGGCATCTTGGTGGCGCCCCGAACACCCTGCATGAGCTCGGCGTGGATCTCGCGGATGAGTCTCTTGGAGAGCGGAAGGCTGGTCAGCCGCTCAAGGCCGTAGTTCATCGCAGCGACGTAGTTCACGATTTCGTCGACGTCACGGGACATGTCCGCTATGCGCGGTTCAAGCTCGACCGCAAGGAGGTCCTCGAGGGTGCTCTGGGTACCTTCGATTTGCGAGCTCAACACAGCTTCGCGCCTCACGTACATGGCGACGAAGAAGTCGGCGTTGGGCACGTTCCGAATCTCCCCGTCGAGCCGACCGATCGCCTGGTCAGCACGCGACAGCAGCATCGCCGTCGCCGCGTCGAACTCGACAGGCGGGTCTGGGGGAAGGCGCGCGGGCACGAACGCGCGATAGCCCTGTGGCGTGAGTGCGTACTGTCCGGCTCTGTGTGCGCGCTGTGCAGGCATCTTTGAATCCGCCGAAACAGTAACACACGTTATTTCAATTTCACGAGAAAACTAAAATAGCTGGGATCCTTATTTCAGTGGCCGGTACCGATGGACAAGCTCGAGCGCGAGTCTCTTGTTCGCGCAAGCCTGAGCGCACACAGCTTTCGGTGGACCCGTGCGCCTCGGGGCGACCTGAGGTGGCCAGGCGCGACTACACGTCTTCACTCGTACGAAGGGATCCTCGGTTCGAATCAGCGCGTCGGCCTCTTTCGATTTACAGCAGCTTGTTTACTCAAGCGCGCAGCGTGAGCTACTGCGGCCGGGGCCAGGAGAGGTCTTCCGGATCCGCACCGACCTACTTCACGAGGTCGATCGCGCGAAACGTCGCCGGGATCACTCCGAACTCGGCGAAGGCGTCGATCCAGGGCTGTGCCAACGCCGGCCTGAGCCGCTCCGCGAAGCGCGTGCGCGTCATCGTCGCGATAACGGTCTCGTCGATGGGTACGTACTTGGCGAGGATGGCGCCGCTGGCGCGGTCGTTCCGCTTCTGGTTCGCCCAGACGGCCGCCGCCTGGATCGCGCTTCGGAACCGGGCAGCGAGGTTCGGGTCCGTGTCCTTGCGCGACATCCAGATCGTCAAGAGGCAGTCCTGCGGACAGACGGCATCGAAGAGGGGCGCGACTCGCTTTGCGCCACGCTGGGTTGCCAGAGTGAGGAACGGTTCGGGGAGCACGGCCGCGTCGACGGTCCCCCGCAGGAGCGGGCCGAGCATCTGCGCGAACGGGATCTCGGACAAGCGAATCTTCTTCGCAGAGATGCCGTTCCGCTTGAGCCACTTGAGCAGAGCGATGTGCGCGATCGTGTTCTTTGCGTCGATTGCGATTCGCTTGCCGATTAGGTCGCGGGCCCGAGTGATCCGCTTCCCCGGTGCTGCGACCAGGGCCGACCCCGGCGCCTTCGGCCGATAGAGCGCGCCCCCTGCGACCAGCCGGACCGGAGCGTTGCGCGACTTCAGGATCGCCGCGCCGCCAACGTTGAATCCCGAGAACTGGGCTTGGCCGGAGAGGATGGCCGCGACGAGCTGCGTCGGTTCCGAAAGGACGAGGATCTTCGCGTCGATACCCCGCCGCGTGAAGTAGCTCCGGTGCTTGGCGTACCAGGCCACCGCGGCGGGCTCGAGGGGCAGCGTCGCGACCGTCACCTTCGTCAGCTGGGCGCCGTGCCTCGCGCGCGAGCTCGCTGATCCCGCTGCGCCTCCGGGGACGAGAGCCACCAGCAGGATCGAACAGACCAGCGCCGGCAGGAGCAGCAGCCCTCCCACGCCGCCGGTACTTGTATTCGTCGGCCCGGAGATCTCGATCACCGTACCGCTTGTCGGGAGGCGATCAAGGCGTGGATCTCGTTGCGCACGGTGAGAAACCTCGGTGAGCTGCGGGACGCGGTTTGCGAGCGCGGCCGCGCGAGCCCAACCTCGATCGAGCCGACGACGCGTCCGGGCCCCGGGCTGAGTATGAGCACGCGGTCGGCGAGGTAGACGGCCTCGTCGATGTCGTGTGTCACGTGCACGATCGTCACGGGGCGATCCTCGAAGGCGCCGTGGACTCGCAGCAGGACGTCCTGGAGTTCGGCGCGGGTGAGCGCGTCGACCGAGGCGAACGGCTCGTCCAGCAGGAGGATCTCCGGCCGGGAAACGAGCGCCCGCGCGATCGCCACTCGCTGCTGCATTCCGCCGGAGAGCTCCCACGGGTACTTCCGCGAGACGTCGTCGAGGCTCATTTCCGCGAGGACTGCGTCGGCGCGCGCCACCCTCTCCGCCCTCGAAAGCCCCACTCTGCGCAGCGGAAACGTCACATTTCGGATCACCGTCAGCCAAGGGAAGAGCGAGCGGCTGTAGTCCTGGAAGACGAGCGCCACCTCCCTCGGGGGGCGCAGGATGGGCCGCCCGTCGAGGAACACGGCCCCCTCGCTCGGCGGGCTCAGCCCCGAAATTAGCCGCAGGAGGGTCGTCTTTCCCGATCCCGACGGGCCGACGACCGCGAGCAGCTCGCCCGCGGCGACATCGAAGGAGACGTCGCTCAGCGCGGCCGGCGCGTCGTTCGAGTACCGCTTGCCGAGACGCGAGACACGTAGGCCGGCGCCGTCAGCGTGCAAGCTCACCGGTCGCCCCAGGGTGCCAGGACAGGACACGCCGCTCGACGACGACGAACAGGTGGTTCAGCAGGTAGCCGAGCAGGCCGAGGAAGAGGATGCCGCCGTACATCTCCGGCACGTTGTACTGCGTCTGCTGGAACGCGATGTAGCCCCCGAGTCCGTTGCCCGAGCCGGCGGCGAACTCGGAGATCACGAGCATGACGAGGCCGATCGAGAGCGCGATGCGTAGCCCGGCAACGATCGACGGGAGCGCCGCCGGGAGGTAGATGCGGTAGAGCCGCTCCACGGGGCCGACCTGCAGCATCGTGGCGGTGTCGCGCGTCTCTGGGGAGACGGCGCGGACGCCCTCGACGGTGTTGACGAGCACCGGAAAGCAGACGCCGAACGCGATTACGGCGATCCGCGTACCGTCGCCGAGGCCGAGGATCACGATCGCCACGGGCACGATCGCGATCGGAGGGACCGCGCGCAGGAACTCGGTCAGCGGCTCGAGCGCCCTGCGCGCGCCGCGCGAGGCCCCCAGCGGGACCCCGAAGGCGACTCCGATTCCGGCTCCGATCCCGTATCCGGCCGCGAGCCGTTTCAGGCTGGCCGCGGCCGTCGACAGGAACTCGCGGGTCGGCCACACCTGCCAGGCCCGCTCGACGACTGTGCTCGCCGGAGGCAGCAAGAACGACGCCTTGCTCCGCGCCCATGCCTCCCAGAGACCGAGCGCGACCAGAAGCACCGCTGGTCCGAGGAGTCGTCGCCACATCACCGCTGTTCCAGGCGCTCCTCGCCGACCCAGAACACGACGTGCGCCTGGGCTACGCGGAGCACGACGTTGATGACGTAGCCAAGCACGCCGACCAGGACGACAGCGGCGTACAGCTCCGGAAGCTGGAAGGCCAGCTCCTGTCGCTGCATGTATGAGCCGATCCCCCCTGTGCCGGTGACGAACTCCGCGGTGACGCCGACGAGGAGCGCAATCGACGCGCTGACCCTGATGCCCGTGGCGATACTTGGCAGCGCGCCGGGTAGGGTCACCCGCACGAGTCTGCCGAGGCTCGTGACTCCCGATGTCTTCGCCACGTCGTGGAGGAGTCGGTCGCTCCCGCGCACCCCGTAGAGCGTGTTGATCAGAACGGGCCAGAGTGCGGCGTACGCGATCACGAACCGACTCGTCGGGACGCCGACACCGAAAAACAGGATGGCGACAGGAATGAGAGCGACGGCCGGGATCGGCCTCAGGAACTCGATGACGACGGAGAAGGCGCCGAGGAGCGTGCGCGAGCTGCCCAGCACTATCCCCAGCACGACCCCGACTGCGATCGCCAGCGCGAGTCCTTCGGCGTAGCTCTCGAGCGTCGTCCCGATCTCGCCGGACAACGTGCCCGACCACAACCCCCCGGCGAGCGCGCTGAGCGCGGCCGAGGGCGCGGCGACGCTGTCGTCGAGATCGAACAGCCGGATGCTCACCTCCGCGAGCCCGGCGACCAGCACGATGACGAGCCAGCCGGCGAGGTTCGCTCGTTTCACGGCGATCCACCAGGCCGCGTCGTCCACGGTCCCTCCTGCTCGACAGCCAGATCCTACGCCCGCTCCGCGCGGATGCGAACCCGGCCGGGACTTGCGCACGCGACCTCTTGGGAGTATGGATGCAGGCGCCGTGGCGAACTCGACCGGGACGGCGATCGACTTCCGGGTACTCGGCCCGGTGGAAGCCTCGTGCAACGGCCCGCCGCTGCAACTCGGCGGTCGACGGCAGCGCGCGCTCCTCGCTCTGCTGCTGCTCGAGCCCGGGCGACCGATCTCGGTCGACAGGCTGATGGAAGAGCTGTGGCACGGGGAGCCTCCGCCCGGCGCCGAGAAGACATTGCGCGTCTACGTCTCGCGCCTGCGCTCGGCGCTCGCCGCGGACGCGGTGATTGCGCGTCCTCCGGGCTATGTCCTCGAGGTCGAGGCCGACCGGATCGATGCGACCCGCTTCGAGCGGCTCTTTCACGAGGGGCGTGACGCGCTCGGCCGCGGCGCCGCGGGTCTCGCCGCCGACCGTCTCGGGGCGGCGCTGGCGCTCTGGCGAGGGCCTGCCCTCTCCGACGTCGCCGACGCGGGGACGCTGGCGCTCGAAGCGCAGCGACTGGACGAGCTTCGCCTGGTCTGCCGGGAGGAACAGATCGAAGCCCAGCTCGCTCTCGGCCGTCACGCAGAGCTCACCGCCGAGTTGGAGCGCCTCGTGGCAGAGCAGCCGCTACGCGAACGGCTCTGGCGGCAGCTCGTGATCGCCCTCTATCGGAGCGAGCGGCAGGCGGATGCGCTCGCCGCCTATCAGCGCGCGCGCGCGCTCCTGTCCGAGGAGCTCGGGCTGCAGCCGAGCGAGGAGCTCCGCGCGCTCGAGCGTGCCGTCCTGCGCCAGGAAGTCGCCGCCGCTCCGCCGGCGGAGAAGGCGCGGCACAACCTTCCCGCACCGGTGACGACCTTCGTCGGACGCGAGCGCGAGCTCGGGGAGCTCGAGCGGCTGCTGCGCGAGCAGCGCCTCGTCACGCTGACCGGCACGGGCGGCGCGGGCAAGACAAGGCTGGCACTGGAGGTCGCGTCGCGCCAAGTCGGCGCGTGGCCCGGCGGGGTCTGGCTCGTCGACCTGATGCCGCTGTCTGATCCGGCGCTGGTGCCGACGGCCGTGGCTCGGGCGCTCGGCGTCGCCGAGCCGCCCGACATTCCCGTCCTCGACGCACTCGTCGATCAGCTCAGCACGATGGAGGTCCTGCTCGTCCTCGACAACTGCGAGCATGTTGCGGCGGCGTGCGCCGCGCTGGTGCACGAAGTCCTCAGCGCCTGCGCCGACGTTCGCGTGCTCGCGACGAGCCGGGCCGCCCTCGGGATCGCGGGCGAGCTCGACTACACCCTCGAACCGCTCGCGATCCCGACCGAAGCCGCGTCTGCCGAGGAGGTCGAGCAGTTCGCATGCGTCCAGCTCTTCCTTGAACGCGGCCGCGCGGCCCGTCGCGATCTGACCGCCGACGGCCAAGAGCTGAAGACGGTCGGACGGATCTGCCGCGAGCTCGACGGGCTACCTCTCGCGATCGAGCTCGCCGCGGCGCGCGCGAAGGTGCTCTCCGTCGACGAGATCGCCGCGCGCCTCGACGACCGCTTGCGCTTCCTTCGCTCTTGGCGGCGAATCGCCGATCCACGCCATCAGACACTCCGGACAGCGATCGACGGGAGCTACGAGCTCCTTACCGAGGAGGAGCGCTCGCTCCTCGCGGGACTCTCCGTCTTCGCCGGCGGCTTCACGCTGGACGCGGTCGCGGCGGTATGCCTGGGCGGAGACGATGACGGCGCGCTGGAGGGCGTCGGCCGCCTCGTCGAATCCTCGCTCGTGGTGGCCGACGATCGCGACGGGCGCAGCCGCTACCGGCTCCTCGAGACGATCCGCGAGTACGCGGCCGAGCGACTCGCCTCCGGCGGAGCAGCCGAGGAGTTCCGACGCTCGCACGCCGAGCACTTCCTTGAGCTCGCGAATCAAGCGCGCCCCGACTTCATACGGTTCTCGTGGGAAAAGCAGAGGGAAGGCCTCGCGCTCCTCGACAGCGAGCGCGACAATCTGCATGCCGCGATGCAGTGGACCCTGGGCGCGGCGAGCGACCTGGCTCTGCCGCTCGCGTGCGCGCTTCGGACGTATTGGAACATTCGCGGCTACCGCCGCCAGGGGCTGGAGTGGCTCGAACAGGCCCTAGCGCTGCCCCAGCGGAACACGCCGCCGCAAGTTCGCGCCGAGGCGGCCGCGGCAGCGGCGCTGTTCGCCCGGCTTGCGGGCGACTTCGCGCGAGCGCAGCGGCTTGCCGAAGAGGCCATCGCGGTCGGGCGCAGTGCAGACCTACCGGTGGCCGTCGCGACCGGGCTCAACGTCCTGGTCACGCTCGCCGGGCTGGCCGGCGACTTCGATCGTGCCCGCGTGCTCTGCGAGCAGTCGGTGGCCGTGGCCCAAGAAGCAGGCAGCCCTCGGGTCGAGGCGCTCGCCTTCTTCATCGTTGCCGAGGCCGCCCTCCACGCAGGGCGGCACTCGGAGGCGCGCGAGGCCGGAGCGCGGGCGCTCGAGCTTGCACGGGCGATGGACGACCACGAGGTCATGTCGCTCGCGCTGGGGCGGCTCGGAATGGTCGCCGCGCACGAGGGTCGACTGGAGGATGCGCGGGATCAGCTTCTCGAGGCGCTCGAGTACGTGCGCGCGCTCGGATTCAGTGATGTGGGTGCCTGGTGCTGTGACGGGCTCGGTCTTGTCGCCGCCGCATGGGGAGACTCCGTTCGTGCCGTACGACTGCTCGGAGCCGCCGATGCACTGAGGCGCGCCGGCGGCGGGATCCTGCAGCCCGCTGAGGCAGCTGCGCGTGCGAGCGCGCTCGCGGCTGTACGCGACACGTTGGGGGAGGACGAGATCGAGGCCGAGCTCGAGCGCGGCAGCGGCCTATCGGTGGACGAGACGATGGAGGAAGCGCGGGGCATCGTTGCGCCCGTGGCCGCAGGCCCAGCAAGCCGGGGGTCGGACACCGCCGCGAGCGTGTAGCCGTTCTGTAACGCCTCTCGGCGAGGGTCTCCTTCGATGGAGAACGAGATCTTCGCAGAAACGGCCGCTCTCGTCACAGCGCTGGAGCGCGGCGACGTGGTGGCCGCGGGTGACGTCTACGCGGACGGCGCGCGGCTGCTCGCATCGTCGGCCGAGCTGATCCAGGGTCGGACAGAGATCGAGGCGTACTGGCGCGCCGGCATCGACCTGGGCCTCTCCGGCCTGGCGTTCGAGCGCCGGGTGCTCGACGAGATCGGCGGAAACGTCCTCGAGCTCGGCCGCTACTCCGTCTCGATGAAGGGTGAGTCGTCGGCGCTACGCGTCGAGCACGGCTCGTACCTGGTTCTCCACGCGCAGACCCCCGACGGCTCGTGGCGACGCGCCGTCGAGGTCTTCAACCCCGACGAGCCGGCGACGGTTTGTCACGACCTCCAGAAGGAGGAGCAATGAAGAAGAACGCGCTCAGACTGCCGCTCTTGGTCCTGGCGCTCGTCGCGGCCGCGAGCGTGCTCGCGCTGCATGCGTCGGCGAGGTCCGCGAGCGACGGCAATCGGCTCGAAGCGAGCTTCACCGAGACCAATGTCTCGATTACGAACCGCATCGCCGACCTCGGCGTCTTCCAGATCATCAACAGCGGGAGCGGGACGCTCGAGCGGTTTGGGTCCGCGACCATGGTCCTCGGCGTGACTCAGGACCGCTCGGTCCACCCGTGCGGCCCGGGTAGCTGGACGAATGCGGGAATTCGACGGATCACCGTCGCGGCAGGCGTGCTCGTCATCCGCGAGCTCGCTTACGTGTGCCCGACGGCATCCGGCCCGATGGCATCGGGCACCTGGACCGTCGACGGGCCGTAACGCGCACACGAGGTTGTCGCGCGCCGTCGTTCCCGTTCATCTCTCGCCGCAGCTTTCCGCTGTAACCGTGCGGCATCGATCGACCTCACGCGACAGCACGCGACGCTGCTCCTTCACTCGTAATGAAGGGGTCCGCGTTCCAATCCGCGCGTCGGCTCTCTCGACTTCCAGGACTTTTCGTCTGAGGCAGGTGCGGAAGTGCCGGGGTCGGCACCAGCAACGCAGTGTCTACGTGGCGGTGTTCTCTCGAGCGTGCTCATCGCCCAGGCAGCGTGACAGCTCCCACTGCCAATACACGATGCTGAGCCGGTTCGCCTCGGTCAGCCCCGGCTCCGTCCCTGTGTGCTTCATCTTCTGACGCTCGCGGACGAGAACGTCGAGGATCGCGCGGATCTTGAGCTCGCGCGGGCTTACAACGGCATTCGCGGCGCAGACAGTCCACACCGCCGCGCACGAGACTACGTACGCTGCGAGTGCGGTTCCCGTGGGGAGCGCCAACACCCACCGAGACATCGTCGACCGCTTCCGCCGATCCACCATGTCGTCCTCCTCTCCGCGGAACGCCTTGACGTACGACCAACGACTGTCGCGGATCCGCCGCAGGTCCACTACTGGCCAGACGGACAGTTCGCGGTCAGATTGGACTTCTCAGTGCACGAGCACTGAAACGCCTCTTCCACGTGTTGCCGCCGGGTTAGACATCGTCGCCAATTTCTGGCCGTTTCTCTACGGCGAGTGTGCGAGCGGGATTTCCGACGACGGTGGCGCCGGCGGGCACGTCGCGGGTCACGACGGCGCCGGCGCCGATCGTCGCCGACTCGCCGATCCGAACACCGCCGAGAATCACGACTCCTGACCCCAGCGCCGCTCGGCGTTCGATGGCCGTGCGCTGCGGCGTCCAGTGCTCGCTCGTCTGCAGCGCGCCGCCGGCTGTCGCGCGCGGCCGCTTGTCGTTGATGAAGAGGACGCCGTGGCCGACGAAAACCTCGTCCGCTATCTCGACGCCCTCGCAGATGAACGAATGGCTCTGGATCTTGCAGAGGGAGCCGACGGTCACGCCCTTCTGAATTTCGACGAACGGACCGATCCGTGTCTGGTCACCCACGCGACACCCATAGAGGTTCGTGAACGGGTAGACGACGACGCCGTCACCGAACTCGACGCCGTTGATGATCCGGTACGGCGCATCGTTTGCGGGTGCGTCAGCCACGATCGAAGAACGACCGGACCGCGGCGATGACTGCGTCCGTTTGGCGCGGTGACATGCCGGGATAGATCGGGAGCGAAAGGACACGTTGCGCGTGACCCTCCGCATTCGGGAAATCGCCGACCTCGTACCCGAGATGCGCGTACGCACCGGTCAGGTGTACAGGGACGGGGTAGTGTCGGCCGGCGCCGATCCCGCGCTCGCGCAGGAAGTCCATGAGCCGAGTCGGGTCGCAGGTCCGGACGACGAACAGATGCCAGGCCGAGGAACTGTACGAGGCGACCGGCGGTAGCTCTAAGTCGCCGACCCCGGCGAGCCCGTGCAGATACTGCAACGCGATCATCGTGCGCTCGCGGTTCCACTCGTCGAGGCGAGCGAGTTTCTTCAGAAGCACGAGCGCCTGGATCGTGTCGAGCCGCGCCGTGTAGCCCTCCCGGTCGTGGACGTACTTCGCTCGCTGGCCATGCTCCCGAAGCGCGCGCGCAATTTCCGCCAACGGCTCGTCGTTCGTCACGAGCGCACCCGCGTCGCCGAACGCCCCGAGGTTCTTCCCCGGATAGAAACTGAACCCAGCTGCGAGCCCACTCGCGCCGGCGCGCACACCGTCGCGCTCTGCGCCGTGCGCCTGGCACGCATCCTCTATGAGTGCCAGACGATGACGGCGCGCGATCTCCTGCAGCGCTCGCATATCCGCCAGTTGGCCGTAGAGGTGCACCGGCATGATAAAGCGCGTTCGGGCCGACACCGCAGCCTCGGCCCGAGCAACGTCCATGTTCCAGTCGTCGTCCGACATGTCGACCACGATCGGCCGGCCCCCCGCCTGCGTCACCGCCTCGAGTGTGGCCACGAACGTGTTCGCCGGGACGATGACCTCGTCGCCGTCGTCGATGCCGGTCGCAAGCAGCGCGAGGCGGAGGGCGTCGAGGCCGCTCGCGGCCCCCACGGCGAACGTCGTACCGCAGTAGCGCGCGAACGCCTCCTCGAACTCGCTCACCGCGCGTCCGTTGATGAACTCGCCCGCGTCGATCAGCGCGGCGACGTCTTCGAGCACGTCGTTCTTGATCTCGCGGTTGGTCACGCCCAAGTCGAGGAAGGGAATTGCCGGAGCGACCAAAGTTGATTCGTTCATACGAACTCGAGCGTAACGGGCGCAGCGGGAATGCCAAGCGTTCCGGCCAATACCAATCGAACGGCTAGTAGGGGACACGGGCACGCCATCGGCACCGGCCTCCCCCCCGCCCGGATGGATTTTCCAGTCTGGCCTACGAGTCCGTTGCGCTTTCGACTTCACTTGACGGACGCGGTCGAGCCCCGACCGCCGATCGGCACATCGCAGCACAGGAGACACCGGGTGCGAGAGGAGATCTGCAGGCCAGTGATCGAACCGCCGGACAGGTGCTTGGCTTGACCGCACTCGACCACGCGTTCGTGCCCGCGCCCGATGTCGAAGATCGTCACGCCGGTGGAACGATTGCGCCATTCCTTCCGGCGCGCGCGGCTCCCGCGCTCCGGCGGCGTGCGTGGCTCGTCCCCCGGGCCCTCCTGCTCGCGGACTTCGTAGGGCTCTCGGCAGGATTCCTGCTCGCGACGGTCTTCTGGGGCCGGTCCGGATTGGTGCTCTTCCTCGTCACGCTTCCCGGCCCGCTGGTGACCGCGAAGGCCCAGGGTCTCTACGACCGTGACGCGGGCCGCGCCGATCACTCGACCGTTGACGAGCTCGCAGGCGTCTTTCACGTTGTCACGGTCGGCGCGTGGATGATCGTCGTAGCTGGGCTCATCACCGGTATTGCTCGTCCGGATCTCAGGGAGCTGACGGCGTTCTGGGCGTTCGCCTTCGCTTTCGTCCTCGGCGCGCGCGCCTGCACCCGCGCCGCTTGCCGGCGCAGCGGAAGGTACGCGCAGAAGACCATAATCGTCGGCGCCGGAGAAATCGGCCAGCTCGTCGCGCGGAAGATGTCGAAGCATCCCGAGTACGGCCTGGACGTGATCGGGTTCGTCGACAGCGACCCCAAGCGGCGCCGCAATGATCTCGACAGCCTCACCGTCCTCGGCGAGCCCAAGCAGCTTCGCGAGTTGGTCAAGCGTCTCGCCGTAGAACGCATAGTGGTTGCGTTCTCGAATGATTCGGCCGAGAACACTGTTCGACTGCTGCGAGAGCTCTCGGATCTGGATGTACAGGTCGACATCGTCCCGCGCCTGTTCGAGATCGTCGGGCCGAGCGTCACGATGCACAGCGTCGAGGGGCTCGCTCTCGTGGGCCTCCCGCCCGCGAAGCGTGTCAGCGAGACGTCGCGCCTGCTGAAGCGCGCCTTCGACGTTACCGCCTCCGCTGTCGGATTGCTCCTGGCCGCGCCCGTGATGGTCTTCATCGCCTGGCGTATCAAGCGCGACTCACCGGGTCCGGTGTTCTTCAGGCAGGTTCGCCTTGGGTCGGGAATGCGCGAGTTCACCGCGCTCAAGTTTCGGACGATGAAGATCGGCACGGATCAGGACGAACACCGCCGATACATCCGGAAGGTCGCAGAGGCTGGCAGCGCAACGAACGGGAACGGCCTCTTCAAGCTCGAGCGCACCGACGCGATCACTTCGTCAGGCCGCTGGCTGCGGAAGACGAGCCTCGACGAATTGCCGCAGTTGATCAATGTCCTTCGCGGCGACATGTCGCTGGTCGGGCCGCGACCCTGCATCCCGTATGAGACCGAGACGTTCAAGCCGCACCACTTCGAGCGGTTCCTCGTCCCGGCCGGGATCACGGGCCTGTGGCAGGTCACCGCCCGCGCAAACGCGACGTTCGTCGAGGCGCTGGAGATGGATGTTGCATACGCGCGCGGCTGGTCGCTCGGCCTCGATTTCCGCCTCCTGCTCCGCACGCCGATCCAACTTCTACGGCAACGGACGTCCACGGCATGAGCGAACAAATCAAGATCGCAGTCATCGGGCTTGGGTACTGGGGCCCCAACCTCGTCCGGGCGTTGCACGACGTCGAGGAGGCCGAGGTCGCGTGGATCTGCGACCTCGACACCGAGGCACTGCAGAAAATCGGGCGCCGCTACCCCGCTGTCCGGCGCACCGCCGACCTCGAGGAGGTGCTCGCCGACGACAACGTAGACGCGGTCGCGATTGCGACGCCGGTCTCGACGCATTTCCCGCTCGCGAAGCGCGCGCTCGACGCCGGCAAGCACGTCTTCGTGGAGAAGCCCCTCGCGGCGTCGGCGGCCGAAGCGGTCGCGCTTGCGGATTTGGCAGATTCGCGGCAGCTCGTTCTCATGCCCGGCCACACGTTCGTTTACAGCCCGCCGGTCCAGACGATCCGCGGGCTACTCGAATCTGGCGTCCTCGGCGACATCTACTTCATCTCGTCCAGCCGAGTCAACCTGGGTCTCCACCAGCCGGATGTGAGCGTCGTATGGGATCTCGGCCCACACGACTTCTCGATCCTGCGGTACTGGCTGCAGGAAACGCCGACGCACGTTGCCGGGACGAGCCGAAGCTGCATCATCCCCGGTACACCGGACGTCGCGTTCATCAATCTCCATTTCGCGTCCGAAACGGTCGCGCAGGTCGAGCTCTCGTGGCTTGCTCCCAGCAAGCTGCGTCGGACGACGATCGTCGGCTCGAGGAAAATGGTCGTCTACGACGATACGAGCAACGAACCCGTTCGGGTCTTCGACTCCGGGGTGATGATCCCCGCTCCGTCGACCTTCGGCGAATACAAACTCTCCTACCGAACTGGTGACATCGTCTCGCCTCACGTCTCCGCCGAGGAGCCGCTAGGCGTCGAGATGGCCGACTTCTGCAGCGCGATTCTGACAGGGTCGACGCCGAAGTCTTCGGCCCAGCTCGGCGTTGAGGTCGTGAAGATGATCGAAGCTGTCGACACCTCCTTCTCGAGGCAGGGACGCCGCGTGCGTGTGGACGCTGCCCGCGGTGTGGCCGCGCCCGCCACAGGTACACGGGCGCGGCCGACGCTGCGCCGCCCCCGCGGGCGACAAGCGCCGGCACTGCCTGCCTAGCGTCTACGAAGTCGGCTCGCCGGAGTTCACGATTTGGTGCGCGTGGGCCCACCGGCTCGCCTCGGTCCGGTTCGAGGCTCCCACTTTTCGATAGATGTTCGAAAGGTGAAACTTGACCGTTTGCTCTGTCACCCAGAGGATCTTCGCCAGTTCACGGTTGGAGTAGCCTTCGGCAACGAGCGCCAAGATCTCGCGTTCGCGCCGAGTCAACGGCGCACCCTCTTCCTCCGCCGGTGCTCTCTTGGCGTGGCGAGCGTGCGAGGTGCCGTTGATCAGTAACGGAGCGGCAGTGACGTTCACCGGAGCTTGCACAGTGCCGTCGACCCGCACGGGTGCGAAGAAGATCGAGTGGTGGAACACCTGGCGAATCGTCGCCGCGACATCTTCAGCGCGCGCCGTCTTGACCACGTATGCGACCGCGCCTGCCTCGAAGGCTGCGGCGATGTCAGCAGGCTCCGAAGAACCGCACAACGCGATGACGTGAAGAGACGGGACGAGTTGCCGGGCCGCACGCACCAGGGCGGGCCCCCCCGTGGCTCCGTTCATCGCGGTGTCGACCAGGAAGATGTCAGGCTTGTGCGTCTCGATCAACGAGAGTGCCCGCTCGGCAACGAACGCCTTCCCGACGACCGCGACGTTCAGCGACATCAACACGGATTGAAGCGCCTCGAGCCACAGAGGATGTGGATCCAGCAGTACCGCAGACCGCTTGGGTTCAATCGAGGATCGCTGCCGCACTTTCCGCAATCTTCCTGTCCGCAGGAATAGGAGAGTTCTGAGAAAAACGGGTTGGTTCAAACGTGTCTACTACTTTTGTTGACAATGTGCAATAGAGAGTTTCCGAATAGAGAGTTTCCGTTAGTCTGGCCGACCTTTTGATAGTGGGTTTCGATAGATCGTCGACACGCCGTGCGGTTTGAATCTACTCAACGCGTGCCGTGAACCGGCGAGGGGTCGGGGGCCGCCCGGAGACGAACCCGCCGAACGGGTCGTAGCTTCCGATGCTTGCCGCCGAGTACGCTCGATCCGCGGAGCGGAACGCTGCCGCCCTCCGCTTCCGCACGGCTCCGGCGGTTCCCCGAAGCCGAAGCCCCGAAGCCAGTGGCGGGACGCTCTTGCCGAAACGCTCGAGCCGTCCCGCCACCTCTTCTTGCCGCGGCGCAGTGGGCCGGTGCCGGGTCCCAGCGTTACAGTGTCGCCCGGATCGGGTTGGACAGCCTCCTGGCCGGATGCTCGGGATAGCTCTGGACTCTCCGCCGCGCTTTTGCTTCCCTGCCGTCGGACGTAATGCCGGCGCCCGGACCACGCATCCTGTCCGTTCGATGAGTAGGCAGGGCCGGGTCCATTTGCCACGGTACTTACGCCCGTGCGCCCGCCGAACAGTCAAGGAGAAGCACGCAAGCCAAGGAGGGTGCGGCGCCGGTCCGCGCGCCAGATGTTCGTCGCGTTCGCCACGGTCGCCGCCACGAGCTTGTTCGCGATCGGCGTTCCCGCGTCGGTCGGCCGCGCGTCCACGTCGGCGACTTCGGCGGCGCAGGCGTCGAATCCGATTCAGGTTGAGAACAGCAAACCCGGGACGCCCGGTTGGGACGACTTCGCTTCCGTCGCTCAGCAGGATGCGATTTCGGGCTACGGCTCGAAGATCAGCGTCAACCACGGCGACTCGCTCGATTTTTACGTCACTACGACGGCGCCCAGCTTCACGATCGACATCTTCCGCACTGGTTGGTACGGGGGCGTCGGCGCGCGCTTGGTCGCGTCGCTCGGGAGCTTCCAGGGTGTGCACCAGTCGATTCCGGCGCCCGACTCGGCCACGGGGATGGTTGCCGCAACGAACTGGACGAAGACGACCAGCCTCACGATCCCGTCGGACTGGGTGACCGGCGTCTTCCTTGCGCGGCTGAACGCCTCGAACGGCAACAAGAGCTTCATCTTCTTCGTCGTCCGTAACGACGGTGGCACCGAACCCCTCGTCTTCCAGACGAGCGTCACCACGTACCAGGCCTACAACGCCTGGGGAGGCGTCAGCCTCTACACGAACAACACGAACAGGTCGGTCTATAAATACGACCTGGCGACGAAGGTGTCGTTCGACCGTCCATTCGATCCTCAGGACAGCAACGGCGCGGGCCACTTCCTCTACTACGAGTACCCGTTCATCCGCTGGGCGGAGTCGCAGGGATACGACATCACGTATACGACGGACGTCGATACTCACACGAATGTCAACGCGCTCGCGAACCACCGTGCATTTCTCTCGGTCGGTCACGACGAGTACTGGTCGAAGGCGATGCGCGACAACGTCACGGACGCAATCGCGCACGGCGTGAACGCCGCGTTCTTCTCCGCGAACACGGCTTACTGGCAGATTCGGCTCGAACCGAACGCCGGCGGAGTGCCGAACCGTGTCGAAGTCGACTACAAGGATGCGGCAACAATCAACAGCCCGCCGGGCCCGGACCCGCAGTACGGCGTGAACAACTCGATCGTGACGACACGCTGGCGCGACGCACCGGTCAACCTGCCCGAAAACAGCTTCATCGGCGTCATGTACCAGGACCAGGTCAACTCGAACTATGCATACGTCGTCAAGAACGCCGGCAACTGGATCTACGCCGGCACGGGCTTCGTCGAGGGGTCGAAGGTTCCCGGGATCGTCGGGTACGAGTACGACAAGGTGTGGAACAACGGGTTCTCGCCCCCAGGGCTGACGGTCGTGTCGAACTCGCCCGTCGTCGGCTGCTGCGAGGGCTCAGGGAGCTCCGTCTCGAACTCGACCCTGTACACGGCGCCGAGCGGCGCCCAGGTCTTCGCTGCTGGAACGATCCAATGGGCGTGGGGCCTCGACAACTACAGCGCGAACTTCGCGAGTGTCGGCATCCAGAAGACGACGTCGAACATCCTCAACGCGTTTGGCAGCGGCGCAACGTCGCCTGCGCCGACGGTCGCGCTTTCGCCTGCGACTCTGAGCTTCGCGGGGCAAGGCGTCGGTACGGCGAGCGCTGCAAAGACGACGACGCTGACGAACAGCGGCAACGCTCCGCTGACGATCAGCAACATCGGCGTCACCGGCGCGGAATCAGGCGATTACTCGCAGGTGAATACGTGCCCGCTCAGCCCCAGCACGCTTGTCGCCGGTGCGACATGCACGATCTCCGTCACATTCGCGCCGACGGCGACCGGAGCGCGCAGCGCGAGCGTCACGCTCACGGACGACGCCGTCAGCAGCCCCCAGAACGTCTCGCTCAGCGGCACGGGCACTGCGCCCGCCGCCAGCCTGGCGCCTTCGAGCCTCACATTCGCTTCGCAGATCGTCGGCACGACGAGCCCCGCACAGGCGGTGACGCTGACCAACTCGGGCTCGGCGTCGCTGGCGATCGGCAGCATCGGCCTCACGGGTCCGAACGCCGGCGACTACCAGCAGACCAACACCTGCCCCGCGAGCCTGCCGACCGGCTCGAGCTGTTCGATCTCGGTGACGTTTTCCCCGGCCGGCGCCGGAAGCCGCGTCGCCTCCGTCAGCGTCGCCGACGACGCAGCGGGAAGCCCTCACACCGTCGGCCTCTCCGGAATGGGGACGGCGTCTGCGCCGGCCGTGGGACTCACGCCGGTGGCCCTGGCATTCGCGTCGCAGACCGTCGGCACGACCAGCGCGGCACAATCGACCAGGCTTACGAACACCGGCAGCGCGCCGCTGACGATCGGCAGCATCGGCGTCGCCGGGGCGAATCCGGGCGACTTCGCGCAGACGAACACGTGTCCGCTCGGCGCCGCAACCCTCGACGCCGGCGCGACCTGCACCATCTCCGTCACCTTCACGCCGAACGCCGCGGGGGCGCGGTCGGGAACAGTGGCGATCGATGACGACGCGGCCGGCAGCCCGCAGACGGTGTCGCTCGACGGCGACGGCGTGGAGGCGGCACCTGCAGTCACGCTCACGCCCTCGAGCCTGAGCTTCGGCTCCCAGCCCGTGGGCACCACGAGCGTGGCCCAGATGACAACGTTGACGAACAGCGGCACCGCGCCGCTTACGATCGACCTGGTCTCGGTCACGGGCGCGAATGCGGGGGACTTCTCGCAGACGAACACGTGTCCTGTCACGCCTCTGACTCTGGCGGCGGGCGCGACCTGCACGATCTCGGTGAAGTTCACTCCGGGCGCGGCAGGAACCCGCAGCGCAAGCATCACGATCAGCGACGACGCCGCCGGCGGCCCCCACGCCGTTCCGCTGACGGGCAGCGGCGGTACCTCAGCGATCGCCTTCGACAAGAACCTCGGCACGAAGAGCGAGAACGCCAAGGGGACGAAGGCGACGCTGACAACGACGGCGGCGGCGGCAGCGGGATCGCGGGTCTTCGTCATCGTCAACTGGAACCACGCGTCCCGGATGCTCTCGAGCGTGAGTGGGGGCGGCCTGACCTGGACGATCGACCGGCAGGCGAAGGACACGAGCAACTTCCACGGCGCGATCGCCTCGGCTGCTGCGCCGGCGGGTCTCGCGGCCGGGACGGTGATGACTGCCACTTTTTCGGCGTCGGTGACCAAGGGCCTGATGGCGGCGGCGTCGTTCACCGGGATCGCCTCGACGTCGCCGCTCGACGCCGCGGGTAGCAACGTGCAGGGCGGTGCGGCGGCGTGGACGGCGAGCGTCACGACCACGAACGCGAACGACCTCGTGCTCGGGTGGAGCGGGATCGACACCAACGCAACGAGCACGCCGACCGCACCAAGCGCCGAGATCCAGGACTTCGGGCAAGCGAGCTACCACGGCTGGGCCACGTCGGTCTACCGGATCGAAGCGACGGCCGGCGCGAAGACGGTCAGCGGCACCTGGTCACGGACCTCCGGCGCGACCGCGAACGTGACCGTCGTCGCGGCTTACAGAGCCAGATAGCTCGGCCGAGCCACACTCTCGGGAGGCGCCTGTTTCCGCTGCCGCGTCGTCGCGCGCTTGTGACTCCTTGGACCGTTCCCGGGCTCCCGCAATTCAGGACTGTGGACCACCCGGTTGGGGAGTAGGCCAGGGGGCGCGCCGCTGCCAGGCTCCTGCAGATGCGGCACATCACGACTCCTCGGCTTGCCGTGGTCATCCTCGTGGCCGCGAGCTTCTGCATCGTCGGCGGGGCGGCGGAGACGGCGGCGACCGCGTCGAACCCGATCGTCCTCGAGAACCAGCAGCCGGGAACGACGAGCTGGCAGTTCACGAACTACAACAAGGCTCAGGCACACGAAATCGAGGGCTATGCGTCGCTGACGAGCGTGAACAAGGGCAGCTCGATCAACTTCATGGTCTCGCTCTCGTCGAGCGCTCAGTACACGATGGACTTCTACCGGCTGGGCTGGTACCCGACCGGCACGAACCCCGACGGTACGTCGTGCGCGCCCTCGTGCGGCGGACGGCTGATGTTGCACGTCGGACCGCTGAACGGCGTCAAGCAGGCGGCGTGTCCGCGCGTGACGACGTCGACTGACCCGAATTTCGGCCTGACCGAGTGCCAGTGGACGACGAGCTACACGCTGACGGTCCCGACGACGTGGACGACCGGGAACTACATCGTGAAGCTGACGCGGCTCGACGGCACGCACCTCGAGAACTGGATGACGTTCGTCGTCCGCGACGACTCGAGCACGTCCGCGATCGTCTACTCGTTCGACGTCAACACGTGGCAGGCGTACAACTTCTGGGCGGGTTCCGGGAACAACAACGTCGGAATCAACCTCTACGGACGGATCAACGACGTCACACTGGCCAACCTCAGCGGAAGCCGCGCCTACACGGTGTCTTTCGACCGTCCGTACCTCGACCAGGGATCTCTGGACGGTGCCGGCAACTTCATGACCTGGGATTTCCCGCTCGTCCGGTGGATGGAGTCGCAGGGTTACGACGTGTCCTACATTACCGACGTCGATCTGGAGGCGAACTCCAACATCCTCAACGGCCACCGTGCGTTCGTGAACACCGGCCACGACGAGTACTACTCCGACGGGATGCGCGCGCGAATCCAGGGCGGAATCTCCGCCGGCGTCAACATGGCGTTCTTGGGCGCGAACAACATCTACCACCGCACGACCTGGGGATCGAATGCCGGCGGGGCGCCACTGCGGCGCGTCCACACGGACAAGGGAACGCTGCCCGGCTCGACGACCGTCGAGTGGCGGTACCTCCAGCCTCCGCAGCCCGAGAACGCGATCGCCGGCGTGATGCAGAACGGCGTCGCGACGTCGCGACCCTTCCTCGTCTACGACGCGAGCAACTGGATCTACGCCGGAACCGGCCTCGTCAACTACACCGGCAACGGCACGACCGGCGTGATCACGAGCGGCCCAGGCCAGAATGCCCTGCCGGGGCTCGTCGGGTACGAGTTCGACACACGCGCCGTCAACGATCCGGCGCTGTCCTCGTACACGTCGGCGGAGCCCGCGGGTCTTCAGCAGGTCGGTCACTCGTTCGTACCGTCGTCGGACAACGGCATCAACGCGTGGTCGGACGCGGTCGTCTACACAGCAGGAAGTGGCGCGACCGTTTTCTCCGCCGGCACGATCCAGTGGGCGTTCGGCGTCGACAACGGCTACAACGACGGCTTCTGCAGCTGCGACCATACGGTCGCGAACACAGTCGCGCAGAGAATCACCGGGAACATTCTGACGCGCTTCTCGACCGCGCCCGGCGCACCCGCTGTGAGCCTGATCCCTTCGAGCCTGACGTTCGGCTCACAAACCACCGGCACCACCAGCAGCGCACAGCCGGTGACACTGACGAATAGCGGCAGTGCAGCGCTGACGATCACCAGTATCGGGATCGCCGGAACGAACGCGGGCGACTACAGCCAGTCGAACACGTGCCCGTTGGCACCGAGCACCCTTGCGGCGGCGTCGAGTTGCACGATCTCGGTGCGTTTCGCCCCGACCGCGACCGGCACGCGGACGGCGAGCCTCACGATCACCGACAACGCGGCGGCGAGCCCCCAGGGTGTGTCCCTGACCGGATCCGGAACGGCACCCACCGCGCCGGGAGCGACCCTGGCACCCACGAGCCTCGACTTCGACTCACAGCGCGTGAACACGACGAGCGAAGCGCAGACCGCGACGCTCACGAACACCGGCACGTCGGCGCTAACCATCACCAGCATTGGCATCAGCGGCCCGAATGCCGGTGACTTCGCGCAGACGACGGACTGTCCCATCAGCCCGAGCACGCTCGCGCCGACCGCCTCCTGCGCCATCACGGCGACGTTCACGCCGACCGCTGCAGGCACCCGCACGGCGAGCGTGGTGGTCACGGACGACGCATCGGGTAGTCCGCAGAACGTCGCTCTCGGCGGGACGGGAACAGCGCCATTGGCGACGATCTCGCCCACGGGTCTCGACTTCGGGTCGCAACTGGTGAACACGACCGGCACGGCCCAGACGACGACATTGACGAACACCGGGACTGCGCCGCTGACGATCAACAGCATCGCGCTTGGCGGCGCGAACCCCGAGGAGTACGCGCAGACGAACACCTGTCCGTTGTCGCCGAGCACACTGGCTGTCGACGCGAGTTGCACGCTCTCCGTCACGTTCACACCGAACACGGTCGGAAGCCGAACTGCCTCGGTGTCGGTGACCGACGACGCTGCCGGCAGCCCGCAAAGTGTCGCACTCACCGGCACCGGCACCGCGCCCTCGCCGGCCGTGACGCTTTCGCCCGCCGGCCTGAGCTTCGGCTCGCAGCGCGTGAGCACCACGAGCGAGGCTCAGTCGACGACACTGACGAACACAGGCACCGCAGCGCTGACGATCAGCGGCATCACGATCACGGGAGCGAACAGCGGCGACTACGCGCAGACGAACACATGCCCCGTGGCCCCGAGCGTGCTCGAAGCCGCCGCGAGTTGCACGATCTCGGTCACGTTCGCTCCCTCGTCCGCCGGCAGCCGCAGCGCCTCGCTCACGATCACGGACGACGCGGCTAACAACCCGCAGAGCGTCCCGCTCAGCGGGACGGGACTCGCGCCCTCGGTCAGCCTGAGCCCGGCGAGCCTCGCCTTCGAGCCCCAACTCGTCGGGACGCCGAGCGCCACTCAGACGTCAACTCTGACGAACACCGGCGGTGCACCGTTGGCGATCAGCAGCATCGCGCTCGGCGGAGCGAACCCGGGCGAGTACACATTGACGAACGACTGCCCGCTCGCTCCCAGCACGCTGGACGGCGGTCTGGCGTGCACAATCTCAGTCACCTTCACGCCTACCCTCGCTGGAGCGCGGCCTGCGAGCGTCACGATCGCCTACGACGCGGCCGGCAGCCCGCGTGAGCTGGTGTTGAGCGGTGAGGGAACGAATCCCGTGCCGGCAGTGACCCTGACGCCGTCGTCGCTCGACTTCGGCCCGCAGCGTGTCGGCACGACGAGCGCCTCGCAGACCACGATCCTGAAGAACGTGGGCACGGCGGACCTGACGATCGACAGCATTGCGGCCGGCGGTGACTTCGCTCAGACGAACGATTGCCCTGCGACACTCGCCCCGGACGCCACCTGCACGATCTCGGTCACCTTTGCTCCGACCGCCGCCGGGAGCCGCACCGGCATCGTCTCCGTCGTCGACGACGCCGCGAACAGCCCGCAGGGCATCCTCGCGAGCGGGACGGGAACCGTCTCCGGTATCACCCTCACGCCGGCGAGCCTCACCTTCAGCTCCCGGGTCGTCGGGAGCGCGAGCGCCGCACAGACGACGACGCTGACGAGCAGCGGGACGGCGCCGTTGGCCATTGCCGGCATCGCCGTCTCGGGCCCGAATGCCGCCGACTACGCGCAGACGAACGATTGTCCGACCACGGGGACGCTCGCCGTGAACGCGAGCTGCACGATCTCCGTCACCTTCGCGCCTACGGCATCGGGCACGCGGACAGCCACCGTGACCGTGACCGACGATGCGCCGGGCAGCCCGCAGGCAGTCGCGCTGACGGGCACGGGCGTCGCGGCTGCGCCTGCCGTGACATTGACGCCCACGACGATCCCCTTCGGGTCGCAGCGGGTCGGCACGACGAGCGCGGCACAATCGGCGACGATGACCAATAGCGGCACCGCGCCCCTGACGATCACCGGTTTCGCGATCATGGGCGCGAACGCCGGCGACTATGCGCAGACAAACACTTGCCCGCTCGCCCCGGCCACTCTGGCAGTGAGCGAGAGCTGCACGATCTCGATGACCTTTACGCCGGGCGCAACCGGAAGCCGCACTGCGACCGTCTCGGTCGCGGACGACGCCGTCGACAGCCCGCAAACCGTTGCCCTGAGCGGCACCGGCGTCGCGCCCGCCGCGAGCCTGACGCCGTCGTCGCTCACGTTCGCGACCCAGGTCGGAACCACGAGCTCCGCGCAGACCGCCACGTTCGCGAACACGGGAACCGCCGGCTTGACGATCAGCAGCATCGGCATTACGGGCGCAAACGCGGCCGACTTCGCGCAGACGAACACCTGTCCGGTCGCGCCTGCGACTCTGGCGGCGAGCGCGTCGTGCACGATCTCCGTGAAGTTCACACCTGGCGCCACGGGAAGTCGCAGCGCGAGCGTCACGATCAGCCACGACGCGGCCGACAGCCCCCACACGGTCGCGCTGACGGGCACCGGCAGCGCAGCGATCGCCTTCGACAAGAACCTCGGCACGAAGGGCGAGAAGGCCAAGGGCACGCAGGCGACGTTGAAGACGGCGGCGGCGGCGACAACCGGCGCTCGCGTGTTCGTGTTCGTGAACTGGAACCACGCCTCGCAGACCCTGGCGAGCGTGAGCGGAGGCGGCCTGACCTGGACGGTCGACCGCCAGGCGAAGGACACGAGCAACTTCCACGGCGCGATCGCGTCGGCCAGCGCGCCCGCGGGCCTCGCGGCCGGCACCGTGATCACCGCAACCTTCTCGGGATCGGTGGCCAAGGGCCTGATCGCAGTCGCGTCGTTCACCGGGATCGCCTCGACGTCACCGCTCGATGTCGCCGGCAGCAACCTGCAGGCCGGTGCGGCGGCGTGGACGGCGAGCGTCACGACCACGAACGCGAACGACCTCGTGCTCGCGTGGAGCAGCATCGATGCCAACGCCCTCAGCACGCCGATCGCACCGAACGTCGAGATCCAGGACTTCGGGAACGGGGGCTACGACAACTGGGCCACGTCGGACTACCGGATCGAAACGACCGCCGGCGCGAAGACGGTCAACGGCACCTGGTCACGGACTTCCGGCGCGACCGCGAACGTGACAGTCGTCGCGGCGTACCGAGCCCGATAGTCAACCGACGACGTGATCACGAGCAGGCTGGGACCAGAACGCCTTCCCGGGCCTGCCGGCTCGAAAATCCGGTCGGGAACCTATCCCAACGGCCAGGCGAAAAAGGGTGCGCGGTACAGCAAGCTTGAAAAGGAGCAAGGACGGCCCGGCGGCAAGCGGCGAAAGAGCGAACTCGGGGATCAAATGAAGAGCAGACGAGAGACGATCGTGTGGGCCGCGCTTGGTTGGCGACGCGCATGAACCCGGTCTATCGCGAGACGTTCCGTCGGCACCGGGCGCTCTTGCTCCTGCCGGTCGTGCTGGCGACGGCGATCACCGTGTGGTCGGCGGTAACGGCGCCGCCGATGTACGAAGCCGCGGCGAGCGTCTGGTCGGACAGCGCCGACAGCACGGCTCAGGCTTATGGCGCGCCGCCGCCCACAGCGCAGGAGCAGTCGATGCTGATGGAGCTCCTGACTACGGACAGTTTCCGGACCGCGGTAGCGAAGCAAGCCGGGCTCGACGTCTACCTGGCGCACAACTCTCAGCAGGGGTGGGGTCCGGTCGCGCTGGTCTCGAAGCTGCGTGGCACCCCTTCCCTGGAGACCATGATCTCGATTGCCCTCGGGCCCAAGCGCGTGCGGGCAACGCCACAGGGTCCGCATGTGCTCAAGATTTCCTTCGACGCTCCGACTCCCGTTCTTGCCGCGAGGACTCTTCGCGTGCTGGTGGCGCAGTACGTCAAGAACCGCGCCGCCCTGCGCGCCGACGCGCTGACGGCTTATCGGAACCAGGTCGACGGCGCGTCCGCCGCGCTGACGAAGGCGCGAGCGGGAATCGCCAGCTACCTCCTTCAACACCCCAACCGGGCCGATTCGCGGTCGAATTCGCAACTGGCCACGATGCTGCATTCCGAGCAGAGTGCTCTTCAGCAGCTCGAGACGGCGACGCGGACGCTGAACCAGGAGTCGGCCGCAGTGCTCGACTCGAGCTCTGTCGGGACAATGCTCCGGGTCGTCGATCCGCCGGAGGTTCCGACGGCAGCGATTAGCGGGCCGAAGAAGCTCGTCAAAGCGCTGTTCGCCGGTCTCTTCGCCGGCGCGCTGATCGGCGTGCTCGGGCTCGTCGCACTCACGAAGTTCCGGCGCCCGGCCGCGGACGAGCAACACGCCGCTCCGGAGGCAGACGTCGCGGCACCGGATGAGGGGCTGCGCGTATCGCACGGCGAGCGCCGGCCGATCGTCGCTGAACCGGGCTATCGCCGCACCGGGTCGGGGTAAGGCGCCCGTCATGGTCGCCGTCGGCTGCTTCCCGGTGCGCACCGCCCAGTCCGCGGGGACTTTCGCGATCGCGGAGCGCACGCCGTGACGCGCTGGGCGCTTCTCCTCCTCATAAGCTCTTTCGCATTCGGACTCGGTCGATTCGAACGACCGAGAGCGATTCGATCTGCCGTTTGGATCACAGTCCTCGTCGTTACGGCCGTGAGCGTGAGGAATGGGGCGTTGTGACGGTCGCGGTCGCGCGTCAGCGGATGGTTGCGCCGGAGATCGTCGCCGGCGGTTGTCTCGCCGCCGGTGCCGTCGTCGCGGGCGCGCTCGCGGGCCAACTCGTCGTCGATGGTCGCGGGAAGCTCGTGCTCGGCCTGGGGCTCGTCCTGTTCCCGGTCGCGTTGTGGAAGAGGCTGCAGATGGCACCGGTCGTTCTCGTCGCTACCGCTCTCACGATCGAGCAGTTCCCGGAGATCGGCCCTCACGGCGAGCTGACGGCGCACATCCCGCTCTTCCACGGACTCGGAGGCTTCCGTCCGTCCGACGTGATGGTGCTTCTGATGATCGGGGTGTACGCAGCGAAGTCCGGTACTGCCGCTGTTGCGCCTGCGCCAAGGTCTGCCGTCAGTCGTGCCGTTCTGGTCTTGCTCGCAGCGGTCGCCGTCGGCGTCGCGGTCGGGGTCGGGAGTGGTGGCACCCTGCGTGTCGCGCTGACGGAGATCAGGCCGTACCTCTATCTGTCCGCGGCCTATCTGATGGCTTCGACGACGATCCTGACTCGACGCCGCGCGCGTGCAGTCCTTTGGGCGTGCGTCATCGCCACGGGGTTCAAAGCCTTTCAGGCCCTCTACATCTTCCTCGCCGTCCGACACCTGAACCCCCGCCCGGAGGCGGTGCTCGGACATGAGGAGTCGCTGTTCTTCGCGGCTTTCGTAAGCCTCACGATGGCGCTCTGGTTGTTCGACGTGCCCGGCCGGCTGCGGACGACGGCGACGGCTCTAGTGCCGATCGTGCTCCTGGCTGACCTCGCGAACGGCCGGCGCGTCGCGTGGCTGATCATCGCCGGCGTCCTGATCGTCTCGATCGTTGTCGGCCTGGTCGCGCTTCCGCATCGCCGTCCCTTCCTACGCCGGTTCGCTCTCGTCGTCACGGCTTCTTCGATCATCTACTTCCCCACCTACTGGAACAAGACCGGCGGGTTTGCGCAGCCGGCGAGAGCGTTTCATTCGGCGATCGCACCTGACCCGCGGGACGCCGCGTCGAACCTGTACCGCGTGCAGGAGGACGCGAACTTGAAGCTGAACATCAGGGAAGCGGGACACCTCGGTAAAGGCTTCGGCGTCCCGATCGACTACGCCCTGCCGATCGTCGACATAAGCGACATCGACCCGTACATCACGTACATCCCGCACAACGGGCTGCTCTACCTGTTCATGCGCATGGGCGCGTACGGCGCAATCGCCTTCTGGTCTTTCATTGCGGCGGCGATTGTCGCGGCATGCCGGCTCGCGCGAAGTGCAGACAAGGAGTTCGCAGCCGTCGGCCTCGTGATCGCCTCGGTCGTGACGGGCTACGTGCTCCTGGGGTACAACGATCAAGGCTTCTTCTACTATCGCGTCGCGATCCTCGTGGGCGCGCTGCTGGGCCTAGGGGAGGCACTGACTCGGCTGAATCGACCCGCGGACGCGCCTGCGGCGCTGCCCTCGACCGGCGTGATCGCCCTGGATCCGCGACTGCGACAGTCGGCACACAGCTGAGCCCGGGTGCAGGATGGCTGTGCCGCCTTCGCTCCGAGCCGCTCAGGCCTGCCGCAATCGCGCATGCAACCGCGACAGCCGAGCCGTCACGAAGGCCACCTCCGCCGGCGTTGCGACCTTGAGCCTGGCCGCGGTAAGGACGAACGCCGCGGCGGCGAGGAAGAGCGCGAGGCCGACGTTCAGCGGACGCGCCGCATAGAACGTGCCGCACATCGCTGCGGTCGCGACGCCGCAGAGGACGCATCGTCGGGCCTCGGCGCGGCCGAAGATGTTCCGGCCGACAATCGTGAACCCGGCGGCGACGACTACCAGCTCCGTAAGTAGCAGGCTGACGGCTGCGCCGACCGCGCCGTTCCCGTATCGGTGCTGCGTCATCGGAATGAGCAGGAGATTGAGCGGCGGGTTCACCACCGTCGCGCCCGCCATCACCCAGGTCCAGACCACCTGGCGTTTCTGCGCGATCAGCACCGACGCGAGCATGATGTTCACGTACATCGGCGGAATGCAGAGCCCCAGGACGACCATCACCGGAACTGCGTTTCCATAGGCCGACCCGTACAGGATATGGATCAACGGCCCGGCGAGGATCGCGGTTCCTGCCGCGATCGGCATGCTCAGCACGAGCACGAGCTCCAGCGGCGTGCGGGCTGTCGTCCCGAGTCTCTCGACGCTGATTTCGAAGGCGGCGACGAGCCGCGGGAGCCATGCCGTCGAGAGGAGCACCGGGAGGAACATCAGCGTCTGGAACAGCCGCGTCGGCGCCCCGTACCACCCGACAACTTCGGCCCGCGTCATCAGCGAGAGCATGATCGTGTCGATCCACAGGTAGAGCATCGAGAAGACGCCGAACGCCCAGTACGCGAGGCTCTGATTGGCCATGTGGACCAGCTTCCGGGTGCTCGTTCGGAGGGCGAACCGTACGAAGCGCCGAAGCCAGAAAGCGTCGAGCACGATGACCCCCGCTCCGATGACCACGAGGCTCGTCGCTATGCCTATCGTGCGAAAGCCCAGAAGGACGAGCGCTATACCCGCCACACTCTGAGCCGATTTGCTCACGATATCCGAGTAAGCCAGGTACTGCATCCGCTCGATCGCCTGGAAACCGGCCTGCATCGGCTCGGCGAGGAGCGTGAGCAGCGTGAAGGCCGCCAGAAGGTAGAGGACTAGGCGCGCCTCATGGCCGGAGTGAGAGAGCCAGGCATAGCCGATCACGCACGCGGCGAAGACGGGCGCCAAGAGGATTCTGAGCACGATGGCGGTCCCGACGAGCGTCGGAGCAGCCCCGCGGTTGACGACCAGTTCGCGGACGACGTAGTTGCGCGTCCCGAGGCCGAGGATGATGCCCGCCACCCCGCTCACCGAGAGCGCCGAAACCACGGTGCCCCACCCCGTCGGCCCTAGCGCTCGTGGAACGACGAGCATCCAGAGAAGCGTCATCGTCCAGGTGATGACCTGGCCGCTGGCGAGGCTCAGGATGTTACGACCGAGGCGCGCTTGGCCGCTCCCGGCCGGAGACGGCGCCTGCGGTGGCGCCTCGCCGAGCGCGACACCGCCGATCGCGTCGTCGCTCCAAGCGGTGTCCGTCATCCGTCCTCGTCCTGAATCCGCCGCACTGCCTTCGCTCCTATTCGAAGAGGGGGAATGGACTGCTCAGGACGTAGTTCGCCTCCGATTCATCGCGGGTGCCGACAGAGCGTGCCGGTGCCCCGAACACGACCGCGAGCGGCGCCACGTCACCTGTGACGACGGAGCCGGCGGCCACGACTGCCCCCCGGCCGATCCGCACGCCCGGCATGATGATCGCGCGCATGCCGACCCACGCGTGGTCCTCGATCACGACCGGGCGGCGTTCGGCGACGGAGCGGCCGCCGCCGACGCGTTCGGCCGAGGTCAAGATTAGGCACTCCGCAGAAACACTTACGTTTTCGCCGATCTGAAGACCTTCGCGAAGGTCGAGCGTACAGCCGCGGTTGATCCGGGACCACGCGCCAATGCGAACGCCTTCGCGCCGCACCTGGCGAGGACCGTAGAACCAGACGTAGCAGTCGAGATGGATTCCCGCATGCGGCCCGAACTCGATGCCGACGACCCTGCGGTACCAGAGGCGGCGAAACGCGAAGCTCGGGATATGCGCGACGACGTGATTCGTGAGGTAGTTGAGGACGCGGATCGCAAAGAGCCGTCCGCTCGTGCGAGATCCACGACCCATCGTCTTGTTTGTCATCGGCCGCCCCGAGACCGTTCCGTCTGGCGCGCCGACGCGGCACGCGTGCGACAACTCACCTGTCGATGATAGGCCCGGTTCGCCGACGGTTCAGCTGGCCGCTCGAAAGACTGGCTGTTCGGGGGGGACGGGCGCGCCCTCTATTGCGCGAGCAGGCGATCGACGCGAAGGGCGAGCTCCCCGACCGTCGTGGCGTTCGCGAGGTCATCGTCGCGGAACTGGATGCCGAACTCCTCTTCGACTCCGAAGACGATGTTGATGTTCGCCAGCGAATCCCAGCCTTCGACGTCCGACGGCCGTGTTTCCGGCGTCAGAGAGATGTCGTCGGTACCGAGGAGCCCGCAAACGACGCGCTCGATCCGCTCGAGCGTAAGAGACCTACTCGCTCCAGGGTCGGATGAATTCACTGCTGATGATCCCTTCTCTCTGGATGTCGTATTCCCAGGTCGTCGTGCCTGCTTCGTTCGAACTGAGGCTGAAGCCGCACCCCTCGAAGACCTTCTCCACCACGCCGTTCTTCGCGGTGGGGATGAATGTGCCCCGCAGGCGGCCGATTCCGCGCTCGCGAGCGAGCATGCACAGACGCGCGAGCATCTCCTTTTCAACTGTCCGGCCGATCACGCGGCAGCTCATAAGCCACGTGTCGATGTCCATGACGCTCGGCTCCTCCCGAGCGATCAGCACTGCGACGAGGCCGTGATCTCCGAACTGGTCGCGCAGCCGTAGGTACATCGTGATCGACTTCTCGTCGTCCTTGAATGAACGGAGTTCAGTCAGTGAGTAGCGGCGGGTGGTGAGATTGAACTGATTCGTCTTGCCGACGAGTTGTGCGATCCGCGGAAGGTTGAGCTCGTCGAAAGGAGCGATGTGCGCTTCCATCTCGAGGCTCGCGTAGAAGTCGTCCAGCGACGTCGCCTGCTTCGCACGGGCGGCTCCTGCGGCGCGTGCGCGGTAATGGCCCGCGCGTCCAAGGTCCTCGGCGGTAAGGGTCGGCATCTCGAAGAGAAGCGAGTCGGAGAGCGCGCGAACGTAACCGGACGGATCCGGGGGCATGCGCACCACCTCTACTTCGGGAATGACCTGACGGATGATCTGGCGCTCGGCGGGATTGTCATCGACGAAGGCGATAGCGTCGAGGCCGATGCCGAGCTCGGAGGCGATGGCCCTCAAGCTCGTCGGCTTGTCGTCCCAGTTCGCGTGGAACGCAGCGAAGTGCTCGATCCGCAGCCGCGTGTCGGGGTGGCGCTCGAAAGGTTCGCGCGCATCGGCATCGTTGTTCTTGGACGCAACGGCAAGGATGACGCCGCGCGAACGAAGTGCGAGGAGGTACGCGTGAAACGCCACGTAGGCCTCCCCCTGCGGGCCGCCCCCGAGCTGGATGTTCTCGAGGCCGTCCTCGGCGACGATTCCGCCCCAAAGCGTGTTGTCGAGATCGAGCGCGATGCACTTGGAGCTCAGGCCCTCGGCGCCGGCTAGGACGGCAGCCGTGTGTCGTGCGAGCTCGGGTACCGCGTCGAGCGCTACGGCCTGCTTTGCGAGATGCCAGTAGCGATCGTCGAACCAATGGAATTTCCCCACGGCCGCTGCGATGCGGTCGCAGTCGACGATCAGCGTGGTTTCTCCGGCGGCTTCTGCGAGTCTCGCATTGAGCGCTTGGAGCATCTCGTCGCGGGTGCCGCGGACGCGCAGACCGACATGCCCCCAGGCGGTCTCGGGGCGGATCGCGAGGTTGTGTTGGAGCACGCGCGCGGGGGAGTTCGTCCGAACCGCCTCCCACAGCGACCGCCAGCGTCGAACCTCGTCGTCGAGGGTGCGCTCGATCTCCGCAGCCTCGGTCAAAGGCGCAAAAGCCACGGTGCCGTCGTGCGGCGCGATGACGACATAGTCCGGCCGAAACCGGTAGAGGTCGCTGGCGGGATCGAGGATCTCCTGCGTGTAGAGGTCGAAACCGCTTTCGTAGATCTCCAGCCGCAGGCCGCGTCGTAGCGCAGCCAGCCGGAGGAGCGAGCCGAACTGCGAGGTCGTGTAGCTTCCTGCGACGGCTACGCGAGCCGATCGTCGAGCAGGAGGAGCCTCGCGCTTTTCGAACCTCGCCAGCGCGCTCGCCGCAGACGCCCACGTCACGAACGGCCCGCGCGAGTCAGCCACGCGGACGAGCCACGCGTAGGCGCCGGCGAGGTCGTCGGCGGCAAACCGCTCGCGCGCCACCCGCAGGCAGACGTCGGGCTCCGGAGCCTCGACGTCCGGCTTGATCTGAACGAGCTCATCGCTCGCGGAGCTACCCAGATTCGCCTCGACGTCCCTCACCCGCCCTCCTCGTCCCCGCAGTACTGAATTTGACGATAATCGAACGCGGGGCGTAGTTCTAGATGTCGATGAGTCGAGCCCTACGCGAAGGGCTCCGACGCATGTCGCTGCGTCGGTGGCGGGTCGCAGAAACCTACCGCGGCAGCAGACGTGCCTTCGTGCGCGTGGCGAGATAGTGGGACTTCACCCACGCGCCGTACCGGCTGAAGGCTTTTCCGGAGTAGTTCGCGATCAGGGCGCTGCAGTTGTTCCAGGTGTCCCAGGTCCACGCGAAATGGCCGACGTCATGGGCATCGGCCCAGCCGACGATGCGGGAGATGTGGTCGGCGCCGCAGCTCGACGCGTCGTATGTCTCCCCGGTCTCGCCGAGCACCACCGGCACCCGCTTCGCGACCGGCGCGAGCGTCCGGTCGAAGCAGGCTGCGTCGGCGCACGCGTTCTTCCCGTAGACGTGCGCTTCGGCGATCAACTGCCGGCGCGGGTCCTGCGGCTCATGTGAGAGCCACGCCGTTAGGTCGTTGGCGTAGTTGACGCCGGGAATCGCGATCACGCCGCGATACCCGGCGGCGCGCATGACGTCCACCGCCTGCTGCATGCCCGCGATTCTGTACGGCTCGTTCTTCGGGCCGAACGTGGCCTCGCACACGCCGCCCTCGAGAAAGCAGCCGGCATTCACGACCGTCTCGCCCCAAGGCGCGAGGATCACGTTCGGATCGTCCCTGAACGTCGACGCCAGGCTCGACCAGAACTTTGGCGCGTGGTCCGCGTCAGGCCCTCCTTCCTGGTACGTCGCCGAGTAGCTTCCCGGCGCACCCCAGATCAGCGACAACTCGGCGTACATGCCGTAGCGGTGCAACAGGCGAACGTACGCGACGACGGCGCGGCGGTAGTTCGCGCCTGCGTAGCGCGGCTTGACCCCGTTGATAGCGAGCCAGCAGTCCTCGTTGAGCGGGACCCGAACTGCGTTCACGTGCCAAGAAGCGATCGCCTTCACCGACCGGGCGTCACTCGGGCCGTCGAAGATGCCCACGCCGTGAACGCACGCGTACTCGGTACCCGAGCGGTTGACGCCGTGGATTCGGAGCGTCTGCCCGCGCGCATCGACGAGTCGGTTCTCCACCACGTGCAGTCCGCGTGCCGCCGCAATGGGACGGGCTGCACCGCTGCCCGCGCCGCCGAGCGCCGCGGCGACGAGCGCGAGAGCGGCTAGTCGATAGAGGGTGCTCATGGCCGCGCCACGAAGTCCCACCGCTCGTTGCGCTCGAACGCCTCGTTGAACTCGCCCGGCGAGAGCGGCTGCCCGGCGGCAGGGTCGTAGATCCGCAGCCCGCAAGTGCGCGTCAGGAGGTCGTAGACGTCGGCCGGCGCGGTTTCGTAGTGCTCTGCGCCCCCCTTCCCGTGCTCGAACAGGATCGTCGGCTTGTGCGTGCTGATCGTCTTCACCGCTCCCTCGAAGACGAGGCGCTCGGCCCCCTCCACGTCGATCTTGATGAAGTGCGGAACGTAGTCGGCAGGGAGGTCGGCGTCGAGAGCCTCGACACGCACCGTGAGCGTCTCCGTCCGGTGGGGGCCGTCGTCGTGCCAGCGATTCCGCATACCGCTCAACGCCGGCGCGTCGTGGACGATCGTGAAGGTCGTCTCACCTGTACGGTCGGAGACGGCCGCCTGCCGAACGTCGACGGACGGAAACCGCCGCTCGAGCAGTCGACATTTGTGCGGCAGCGGCTCGTATGCAATGTGTTGGCCCTGCGGCGCGAGCCGTACGATCTCCGCCAGCGTGCGCCCGTTGTACGCGCCGATGTCTATGCAGTTCGACGTCGGCGAGATCCAGTTCGCGAGTAATCGCGCGAATTCCCTCTGCTCCTGGAGGTAGCC
>WNFZ01000598.1_pt1 | contig 36163 bp, 35 predicted proteins | sample 5400081 | NCBI WGS metagenome assembly WNFZ01 (sample SAMN13153365, study PRJNA577476) | soil metagenome | isolation source: 80 cm soil or saprolite under grassland replicate 1 | place: USA:California | collected 2016-06-15 | reverse complement strand
GACCTATTCATTACGAGTGAATCGCTCTACCGACTGAGCTAAGGCGGCGAGCCGTCCTGGGGGACGGCAGCGCAAGGAGTCTACCGGTCGCCGGCCGGCTCTTGCCCGGGCATGTACTTGGCCTCGTACGCCTGCCGCGACCCGCACACGCTGGCGCGCGGGCAGGCGCAGCGCCGGCCATCCTCCGACAGCCTGACCACGACCTTGTCCGCCGGGACGCTGTGCCCGACCACCGTGCCCGGCCCATCCGGCGTCTCGACGCTGGCGCCGAGCTTCGGCGCCTTCTTCTGGAAGTCCTGGTAGAGCGGATGCTCGTACTTCAGGCAGCACATCAGCCGGCCGCAGGCGCCGGCGATCCGCAGCGGGTTCACTGGCAGCTGCTGGTCCTTGGCCATCCGCACCGACACCGGCTCGAAGTCCTTCAGGAACGTCGAGCAGCACGTGTCACGCCCGCATGGGCCGATCCCGCCCTGCAGCCTGGCCTCGTCGCGCGGCCCGATCTGCCGCAGCTCGACCCGGACGTGCAGCCGGCTGGCCAGGTCACGCACCAGGGCGCGGAAATCAACCCGGTGCGGCGCGCTGAAGTAGATAGTCAGCACGTTGCCCGCATCGACGTAATCCACGGCGATGATCTTCATCGGCAGCCCGTGCTCGCGGACCAGCCGCCGGGCGGCGACCCGGCCTTCGGCGCGCTTCGCCCGGTTCGCCTCGTCCCTGGCCATGTGCTCGTCGGCGGCCAGGCCGGCGCAGACCGGCAGGCCGCCGATCTCGTCATCCACCCACTGCGGCGCCCAGATGCACTCGGCGACCTCCGGCCCGGCATCGGTGGGCACGAGCACCTTGGTCCCCACGGACGGCGTGTACTGCCCAGGGTCCAGGTAGTACAGCCGGCCGTGACGCTGGAAGCTGACCGCCATCATCATGCCCACGGCCCCACATTACGGGGAGATCACGGGGCCCGCGCAATACCGGCCATCCCGAGCTCATCTCCTGGCAGCTGCCCACCCGCCTTTGACCTGCTGCTTTCGCCCGGACCCGCGACGGCAGGTCGTCAGGAGCCGGCGGGCTCACCAGGCCTCACTGGCGGCAACCCAACCCCGTCGCTCGGCCGCAGCGGAATCAGCCGTCCGGCGAGCACCTGCCTGCGTCCTCGGCCAGGATCGCCTCGTCTTCGGCGGGGTCCTGGGTCGCGCCGCGGCCCAGCGGGCCAGCGAAGTTCCGGTACCTGCGGGCCACGCCCCTGCGGCGCAGCGCGTGCTGCGGCAGCCATTCAGCACCGCAGCCCGCACGTAGGCGAGCGAGCCGTCTCCGGCCGGCAGCCGGTCGCGCAGGCAGAGCCTGGCGAAGACGTCTTGCACGACGTCCTCAGCGGAAGGCTGGTCGCCGACCAGCAGCACAGCGAGCCGTACCAGGTCCGCGTGATGCTCGGGCCGGCTGACCGCCCGCGGCTACCCGGCGCTGAGGGCGAGCGTCATTTCCTCGACCGCGAGCAGCGGCGCCACGCTGACGGCGAGCCGCTCCCGGCAGGCCATGATCGCCTCCAGCTTCCGCACCGTCGCCTCTGGCGTGGATGCCGCGGCGATCCGCCGGAGGTCGTCGCGCTGTTCCTCGTTGGCCAGCTCGACGCCGGCGCCGAACTGGACCGCGAGCACGTCCCGGTAGAACCCGGCCAGGTCGAGCAGCGCGAGGTCGAGCGAGTCCCGCCTGAGCCTGGTGGCACGTGACTTCTGCCGGTCCTCCAGGTCCTTGAGCGCGCCGGCGCCACCGCGGATCGCGGCCGCCACGCCCTTGCCGGTGGACCCCTCGCCGAACGCCCTGCGCAGTGCCGCCCGCTCGGGCTCGTCGAGTTCCCCGGTCGTCGCCGCCGCCTCCGCGTCCGCGGCCTGGACCAGCGCCGCGGCGGCGGCGAACGCCTGGCCGAGGCCGCCGACCTGCATCGGCACGCGGAGCACGGCGGCGCGGCGCTCGGCCGCCGCCGGATCGGTGGCCAGCCGCCTGGCCCGGCCGATGTGCCCCTGCGCCGCGCGCGCGGCGGCAAGCGCCCGGCTGGCGTCCACCCCCTCGCCGGCCAGGACCTCGGCAACGGCGGCGGTCGGCGGGATCCGCAGCGTGATCAGCCGGCACCGGGACCTGATCGTCGTCGGCAGGTCCGCGGCCGACGGGGCACAGAGCAGCCAGATGGTCCGCGGCGCCGGCTCCTCGATCGCCTTGAGCAGGGCGTTGGCGGCCTGCTCGGTCGCCCGGTCGGCATCCTCGAAGAGGACAATCCGCCAGCGCCCGTAGACCGGCGCGGCCGCCGCCCGCAATACCAGGTCCCTGGTCTGCCTGACGCCGTAGGACAGCCCGTCCGGGCGGACGAGCAGCAGGTCGGCATGGCTGCCGGCGGCGGCCTGCCGGCAGGACGGGCATTCACCGCAGCCCTGCCGGTCGCAGAGCACCGCCGCGGCGAAGGCCCGGGCCGCGAGCGACCGGCCGGAGCCCGGCGGGCCGGTGAACAGCCACGCGTGCGCGATGGCACCGGCCCCGGCGGACACGGCCGACCTCAGCTGGTCGACCACCGCCTGCTGGCCGGCCAGCCCGGCGAACACTCTCCCTGCCGCCACGGCCGGCCTCAGTCCCGGATCGCCGGGAAGCCCCCGGTGATCTCCTCGGCCGCGGTCGGTACCGGATCGGGCAGCATCTCCCGCACCCGCTCCTGGATCGTGCGGCTGAGGTCAGCCGCCGACCGGGTCGCGTCGAGCACAAGGTAGCGGTCAGGATCGGACTGGGCGGCCCGCTGCAGGAAACCCCGCCGGACCCGGTCGTGAAACTCGGCGGGCTCGGCCTCCAGCCGGTCCGCCGACCGCTCCCTGCGCCGCAGCCCGGCGGCCGGCGGCAGGTCGAGCACGATGGTGAGATCCGGCTGCAGGCCGCCGGTGGCCCAGTGATTCAGGCTGGCGATCTCCTCGACCGGCAGCTGCCGGCCAGAGCCCTGGTAGGCCAGCGAGGAATCCACGTACCGGTCGGTCACCACGATCGCCCCGCGCTCCAGCGCCGGGGCGATGACGGCCGCGACGTGCTCGGCCCGGTCGGCCGCGTACATCAGCGTCTCGGCCCGGTCGGACAGCCCGGTGTGCGCGGTGTCGAGCAGCAGCGCCCGCAGCCGCATCCCGACCTTGGTCGCGCCAGGCTCGTGCGTGGCGACCACGTCGAATCCCTGGTCACGCAGCCAGATCGCGAGGAGCCTGGCCTGGGTGGACTTGCCCGCGCCCTCGCCGCCCTCCAGCGCGAGCAGCAGCCCGCGGCGGCCCGGCGGCGCGCTGCCGTTGGCGTGACCGGGCACCGGCCTGAATTCCTCGCCGCGGAACACCGCGGACAGATCGTCGAGCAGCGACACCCCCCGGCGGTCATCCATCTGCCGGTAGGAGACGACGCCGAGCACGACAGCGATCACGGCGGCCAGCAGCAGCACCAGGCTGTCGCCGATGCCGCCGTAGCCAAGGCGGCCGATCCGGACGAAATCGGCGCCCGTCGCGCCGTGCACCGCGGCGGTGATCCCGGCCGCCAGCGACGGCGCGATGGCGATCACCGCGAACAGGATGACCCTGATCGCCGACTGCAGGAACGCGAAGGTCCGGCCGCGGGTGTCGTCGTCCACCTCAAGCCCGACGATGGTGTACCCGGTCACGTAGGCGATGCCGGCGCACGCGCCGAGCGCGACCACCAGCACGGTGGCCACGACCAGGTTGGGGATCAGGCCGATCAGCGCGAGCGGCACCGCGGCGGACGCGATGGACAGGCCGAACAGCCGCCGCCTGCTGAAGCCGCGCAGGATCCGCAGGCCGAGGAACATGCCAGCCGCCAGCCCGAAGAAGATCGCCGAGAAGACGACGCCCCAGCCCGCGTTGCCGCCGTGCAACGTGTTCTTGACGTAGGCCGGGCCCAGGCCGACCACCACGCCGCCGGCCGCGAACGCGCCGACCATGCCGATCACGATCCCGCGGACCACCCGGGTCTTGCCCAGGAACCGCCAGCCCTCCCAGATGGCCTTGGCCACCGACGGCGCGGAGATCTGGCCGCGGGCCTGCCGCCGGGGGATCTCCCTGAGCAGGAAGATGGTGATGGCGGAGACGACGAAGGTGGCCGCGTTGAAGTAGATCGCCAGGTTGACCGGGTTGGTCGTGAAGTAGTGCGACGCCGAGGCGAGCGCCCTGGTGACCAGGGCGAGAACCGCGAACAGCAGCCCGGCCACCGGCGCGGTGCCGTAGGTGGTCAGCAGGCTCAGCTGGTTAGCCTGCTCCAGCCGGTCGGGCGGCACAAGGTTCGGCACCGAGGCGTCCTTGGCCGGCGTCCAGAACAGCGACGCGCTGGATGCGAGGAACTGGACCAGGTACATCCAGGTCAGCTCGTCGACCAGGTGCAGCCGCAGGTTCAGCGGGATGGACAGGTAGAGCACGGCGCGCACGACGTCGCCGACGATCATGTTCAGCCGGCGGTCGAATCGGTCCGCGACGGCTCCCGCCAGCGGGCCGAGCACCAGCGCGGGCAGCAGCGAGGTCAGCCACACGCCGCCGACCGCGGCGTTCTGCTGCACGAATCCGTGTCCCACGGTCAGCTCGCCGGCCAGCGCGGTGAGCGCGAGCAGGCTCAGCCAGTCCCCGAGGCTGGATAGCGACAGCGCAATCCAGAGGCGCCGGAACGGCCGGATGGACAGTACGCCGTTCCGATCTCCGAAAGGGGATCTAAAGTTCACTGCGCCAGGGTATCGGCAGATCGTTCTGCGGACGCAATGGCCGGTTAAGAGGCCCCGGCAGTGCGGCGCTGGGATCAGGGAGCGGGTCATCCGCGCCCGGCTGGCACGACGGCAACGCGGCCAGGCGGGATGCGGGGGGGCCGCGAGCCCGGCAGCCCTACTGCCGGGCCCTCAGTCCGCAGCCCGGTGCGACTGTCCTTTCACGCGCTCTTACCGCGCGGCGACTTGCTCCCGCCGCGCGCCGCGCCCGGCCGCGCAGTCCTGGCCGTCCGGCCGGATCCCGCCGTCTTGCGGCGCGGTGCGGCCGGCCCGGCCGAGCGCCGCTCGGCGAGCAGCTCGGCGGCGCGCTGCAGCGTCACCGACTCGACCAGGTCGCCCTTGCGCAGCGAGGCGTTCGTCTCGCCGTCGGTGGCATACGGGCCCCAGCGGCCTTCCCGCAGGACGATCGGCTTGCCGCTGGCCGGGTCCTCGCCCAGTTCGCGCAGCGGCGGTGCGGCCGCCGCCCTGGCCGCCCGGCCCCGCGGCTTCGGCTGGGCAAAGAGGTCCTTGGCCTCGGCCAGCGTGACGGTGAACATCTGCTCCTCGCTGTCCAGCGAGCGGCTGTCCGTGCCTTTCTTCACATAGGGCCCGTAACGGCCGTTCTGCACCGTCACCGGCTCGCCGTCGAGCTCGCCGAGCGTGCGGGGCAGGGTGAGCAGCCGTAGCGCGTCGTCCAGCGTCACGGTGTCCAGATCCATGGACTTGAGCAGGGACGACGACCGCGGCTTGGCCGACGCGGCCGCGTCCTCGCCGAGCACCTCGGTGACGTACGGGCCGAACCTGCCCGCCTTGGCCACGATGGTCCGCCCGGTCGCCGGGTCGGTGCCGAGCACGATGTCCCCGCTCGGCCGGGCCAGCAGCTCTCCGGCCAGCTCCGCGGTCAGCTCGTCCGGCGCCGTGCCCTCCGGGATGTTCACCCGCTGGCCGTCCCGCTCCAGGTACGGACCGTACCGGCCGACCCGGATGACGATGTCCGTGCCGGCCAGCGGGAACGAGCTGACGTCCCGGGCGTCGATCTCGCCCAGGTCGCTGACCATCTCCTTGAGTCCCTCTTCCCTGGCGCCCGGCGCATTGCCGTCGGTGCCGAAGTAGAACCGGCGCAGCCAGGGCACCCTGGCCGCCTCGCCCCTGGCGATCTCGTCGAGGGCACCCTCCATCCGCGCCGTGAAGTCGTAGTCGACCAGGTGCGCGAAATGCCGCTCCAGCAGCGTCACCACGGCGAAGGCGATGAACGACGGGACGAGCGCGGTGCCCTTCTTGAACACGTAGCCGCGGTCCAGGATCGTGCCGATGATCGAGGCGTAGGTAGACGGCCTGCCGATCTCCCTGTCTTCCAGCTCCTTGATCAGGGAAGCCTCGGTGTACCTGACCGGCGGGCGGGTCGCATGCTCGGCCGGCGCCAGGCTGACCGCGATGAGCGGATCGGCCTCGGCGAGCGGCGGCAGCCGGCGCTGGTTGTCGTCGAGCTCGGCGTCCGGGTCGTCGGAGCCCTCAACATACGCCTTCAGGAAGCCGTAGAAGCCGATCACCTTGCCGGAAGCGCCGAACTCGGCCTTCTCGCCGGTCCACTCGCCCGGGGCGGACAGCCGGTCTGCCGTCGCCCGCGCGGTGCCGGTCACCCGCACCGACACGGACTCGCCCGTGGCGTCCTTCATCTGCGAGGCGACGGTGCGCTTCCAGACCAGTTCGTACAGGCGGAACTCATCGCCGGACAGGCCGGTCCGCGCGGGCGTGCGGAAGCTGTCGCCGGCCGGCCGGATCGCCTCGTGCGCCTCCTGCGCGCTCTTCACCTTGCTGGTATAGACGCGCGGGGCGTCCGGGACGTACTCGGCGCCGTACAGCTCGCGTGCCTGCGCCCTGGCAGCGGTGATCGCGGTCTGGGACAGCGTCACCGAGTCGGTCCGCATATAGGTAATGTGGCCGTTCTCGTACAGCCGCTGGGCGACCTGCATCGCGTACTTGGCCGAGAAGCCCAGCTTGCGGGATGCCTCCTGCTGCAGTGTCGTGGTGCGAAACGGCGCGTACGGCGCCCTGCGGTACGGCTTGCGCTCGACCGAGCCGACGCTGAACACAGCGCCGTCGAGCTGGCTGGCCAGCGCCGCCGCCCGCTCCCCGTCCAGGTGCAGGACGTCGGCGGACTTCAGCTCGCCGGTGGAGCTGAAGTCGCGGCCCTGCGCCACCCGCTTGCCGTCGACGGCGACCAGCGCGGCGGGGAACACGGAGCGGTCCTCCCCCTGCGCCGGGGCGAACTCGGCCTCGAGGTCCCAGTACTGGGACCCGCGGAACGCGATCCGCTCGCGCTCCCTGTCGACCACGAGCCGGATCGCCACCGACTGCACCCGGCCGGCGGACAGCCGTGGCATGACCTTCTTCCACAGCACCGGCGAGACCTCGTACCCGTACAGCCGGTCCAGCACCCGGCGGGTCTGGTAGGCGTCCACCAGGCCGTTGTCCATCTCCCGCGGGCTGGCCACCGCCTGGGCGATCGCCTCCGGGGTGATCTCGTGGAAGACCATCCGCCGGGCCGGGACCTTCGGCTTCAGCTCCTCGAGCAGGTGCCAGGCGATGGCCTCGCCCTCGCGGTCCTCATCAGTGGCCAGCAGCAGTTCGTCGGCGTTCTTGAGCAGCGACTTAAGCTTCGCGACCTGCTGCTTCTTGTCGGCGTTGACCACGTACAGCGGCTCGAAGTCGGCATCCACGTTGACGCCGAGCCTGGCCCACGGCTCGCCCCGGTACTTGGCGGGTATCTCAGCCGCCTTGTCCGGCATGTCGCGGATGTGCCCGATGCTGGACTCGACCACGTAGCCCTTGCCGAGGTACCCGGCGATGGTGCGCGCTTTCGCCGGCGACTCGACAATCACGAGCCGGTTGAGGCCGTCGCCGACGGAACCGCCAGCCCTGGCGCCTCTCGCGGCCGATCCAGTTCTTACTGCCACGCTCTTCACCCTCACATCCCGCGACGCCCTGGAGGCTACCGCAGGCGATCAGCATGCGGCCGGCGGACCGGCCACTCGGCCGCCGCGACACCGTCGTCGCGGCACTACGGCCGGGACCGGTCGCGGCCGGCAAGCCGCCGTTCGCGCCCCATGTCCCGTTCATTCAACCCGCCGCGGCATCCTGCGTGTTCCCTGCGGAATTGCCGCCCTTTTCCGCAAGGCCGGCGGAACTGCCCGGCGGACCGCGCAGAATGAGGGTAATGGCGGAGTACTCCTACCTTGTCCTCTACCTGCCGCGCGGCATCCCGAGGGACGTCGCGCGGCGAATCCTGACGGATCACGCCGAGTACGGCTACTGGGAGCTGGCCCGCCTGCGGCTGAATGCCGACGGCAGCAGGAAGGCTACCCTGCGGCGGCCGATCATCCGCCCGGTGCGTACGCTCAGGTGACGCCGCCCGCGTGATCACGGCTGGGGAACAGGCCGGTCATCCGGCTGGCCAGGCTGACCTGCGGTGCCGCATGCCTCGGGAGCACCCGGCCCACCTCGGCTCTCGGACGGCCGGTCCTGGCCCAGCGGGGCGGGCTGCGGTGCGCGCCCGCAGCGCCGACAGCGCGCTCGCGGCGGGCGCAGAGCGGCCGCCCCCGCCGTGGCCGGCGCGGGCTGGTGGCCATCAGGAAGCAGGCCCCGGACATCAGCGCCCCGATGGCGAAGCCATCAAGCCCGTCAGCCCGCATCCCGGCGGGCACGCCGATGGCAAGGCTGGGGACCAGGGCGCCCTTGCTCGCTCCGCCCAGGGCCAGGATGTTCATGATCTGCTCCTCGTCATAACCGTGATGCCTTTTCATTTTTAACGCAGAGTCACGCGGGCAGTGCAGTACGCAGTCGTACCTGGGCGTAGCGACTCGCGCGGCGCCTTACCTGCTGGCGTCGCTATGAGCCACTCGCGATGGGGGGCGCTCGTCGGCTAGTGCGGTCCGATGGCTAGCCCGGGTGGCACCGGCCAGGCAGTGCGAGGGCAGCCTCCGTACACTGCGTAATAATATCACTACTCATTGTACGCAAGCGGCATTATGCCGAACTATCCTGCGGCCGGACCTCCGGTAGTGCCCGCCCGCGCCGGCCGTGGGACCTGCGGCGGGGCGTCAGCAGTGATCGAGGAGCCGGTCCAGGACCCGGACCCCGAAACGCAGTGCCTCGACCGGAACACGCTCGTCGACGCCGTGGAACATGGCGGAGAAGTCCAGCTCGGCGGGGAGCCGCAGCGGGGCGAAGCCGAAGCACCTGATGCCGAGCCGGCTGAAAGACTTGGCGTCAGTGCCGCCGGACAGGCAGTACGGCACGACCCGGGCATCGCCGTCCTCGGCCAGCAGCGCCGCTGTCATGGCCGCGCAGAGATCGCCGTCGAACGTCGTCTCCAGCGCGCTGCCGTGGAAGATGAACTCGCGCCGGACGCCGGCCCCGAGCAGCCCGTCGACCTCGGCGAAGAACTCCTCCTCGTGGCCGGGCAGGAAGCGGCCGTCCACGTCGGCGGACGCCTGCTGGGGGACGACGTTGATCTTGTAGCCCGCGCGCAGCACCGTGGGGTTGATGGTGTTGGTCAGGGCCGCGCCGATCATCCTGGTGATCGGGCCGAGCTTGGCGAGGATCTGGCCGGCCGCCTCGGGCGTGAACTCGATGCCGAGCGCGGCCGCGGCCTCTTCGAGGAAGGCCCGCACGGAGGGGGTCATCCGGGCCGGCCACTCGTGCCTGCCGATCCTGGCGACGGTCTCGGCGAGCTCGGTGACCGCATTGTCCGGCTGCAGCATCGAGCCGTGCCCCGCTGTCCCGCGGGCGGTCAGCCGCATCCAGGCCATGCCCTTCTCCGCGGTCTGGATCGGGTAGATGCGGCGGCCGCCGATGGTGGCGCTGAACCCGCCGACCTCGCCAATTGCCTCAGTGACGCCTTCGAAGAGGCCCGGGTGGTTGTCCACCAGCCAGCGCGCGCCATGCGTGCCGCCCGCCTCCTCGTCGGCGGGGAACACGAGCACCACGTCGCGGGGCGGGCGGCGGCCCTCCCGGAGGCGCTGCCGCACCACCGCCAGGATCATCGCGTCCATGTCCTTCATGTCGACCGCGCCGCGGCCCCAGACGCAGTCTTCCCGCAGCTCGCCGGAGAACGGGTGCACCCGCCAGTCAGCGGCGTCTGCCGGGACGACGTCGAGGTGGCCGTGGATGAGCAGCGCGGGCCTGGCCGGGTCGGTGCCGCTGATCCTGGCCACCACGCTGGCCCGGCCCGGGTGCGATTCCAGCACGGCGGGCTCCAGGCCGACGTCGGCGAGCAGCGCGGCGACGTGTTCCGCCGCCTGCCGCTCGCCCGGCCCGGAGTGATCACCGGGGTTGGTGGTGTCGATCCTGATCAGGTCGCTGCACAGGGCCGCGACCTCATCCCGCGCTGTCGCCTCGGCGGAGGCCGGAATCATGGTCACCTGATCATCGTCGCATCCGGCGCACGGCGGGCGGTCCCAGGGAGGTCGGGACGGAGGGCTGTCACCTGTTCGCCTTCGCCCGGACCGGCCAGATTTGCTATCGTGATGCGGCCGGCCAGGCTTCGCTGCGATGGCGGCCGGGCAGGCTACGTCCGGGTGGCGGAATAGGCAGACGCGCTAGCTTGAGGTGCTAGTGCCCCAAAAGGGCATGGGGGTTCAAGTCCCCCCTCGGACACGACCCGTATCCCCACATTGCTCCGCATGCTCTACATAGTTCTCCGGGCCGATGGTGACTTCGGCCCGGATTTTTGCTTCTCCGGGCTTGAAGGTGACCTTGAGGTCGAGCTGGTCGTAGATGGCTGCCTTCTCGGCGGGCCCGGCGTCGCGGATGACGTCGCGCAGGTTGCCGAGGGCGGTGATGAGGGCGCGGATGTCGTCTTCGGTGAGCCGGCGGCTGGGGTTGCGGAGGGTCTGGGTGGCGTCGCGGGCGAGGGCGGCGGCGCGCTCGGCTTTGACCTGTCGAGTCCATTCGGCGATGGTCTGGGGGTCGCCTCCGGCGTCGAGAGTGGCCTGGTAGCGGGCAAGGCGGGCGTCGCAGTCGGCGACGGTGGCCTGGGTGTCCGGGGCTGGCGCGGCGGGCTCGGGGGTGGCTGGCGGGGCCTGGGCTGCTTGCATCTCGCGGATGGTCTGGGTGAGTAGGTGGGGCGCGAAGATGACGGTGAGCCATCTGTCGATGGCGGGCAGGACGTCGTCTTCGCGGAGGTAGACGTTGGCGGGGTGGCGGACGTGGCTGGCGAGGGCGTATTCCTTCGGGTACCGGCACCGGTAGTAGGCATCACCGTGGTTGTACTGGCCTTGCATCCGGCGCTCGCAGAACCCGCAGTACAGCCGGCCGCGCAGGGCGTAGGGGTTGCGGACCCGCTCGCGGGTCTCGTGGCTGGCCTGCCGGGCGCGCCCGCCGCCGGCCATGATGGCCTGGGCGGCCTCGAAGTCCTCGACAGAGACCAGCGGTTCCTGGGCGAGGGTCTCGGACCAGACCCACTGGCCGGTGTCGTTCCAGCGCAGCCGGGTCTCATAGCCGCGGGCGACGTCGTTGACGTCGAGGAGGATCTCGTCCTTGCGCTGCTTGTTCCAGACTTGCCGGCCGGTGTAGCGGGGGTTGCGCAAGATGGCGCGGACGGCGCTCTTGGCCCATCCCTCGCCGGTGCGGTGGGTGTTGCGGGCGGCGTCGTGCTGGGACGGGGAGGGGACCCGGTCGCGGGTGAGGCCCTCGGCGATGGCGAACAGGCCGCGCCCGGCGAGGTACTCGGCGAAGATCCGCCGGATCACCCACGCGGTCTGCGGGTCGGGTTCGAGCTTGTGCAGGCGCCTGCCGTCGGCGGCCTTGGCGGGGTTGGGGTGCGGTCCGGCGTCGGCGATGCGGTAGCCGTAGGGCGGCCGGCCGCCGAGGAACCGGCCCTCGATCGCGGCCTGGGCGGCCATCGCGGCGCGGACCCGCAGCTTGATCCGGTTCCGCTCGCCCTTGGACATGCCGCCGAACACCGACATGATCAGGTCGTGGGCCTCGGAGTCGGGGTCGATCGGCCCGCCGACCTCGGGGACCCACAGCTCGACGCCGTAGTGGGTGAACACGGGCATAGTGAGGCTGTACTGGTTGCCGTAGAACGCCCGCTGCGGCTCGCCGATCACCACGGCGTCAAAGCCCCGGTGCGGGTTGGCGAGGTCGGCGAGCAGCTGCGCGGCCCTGGGCCGGCGCGCCCAGGGCAGCGAGCGGGACTGCCCGATGTCGAAGTACTCGGCGACGATGATCCCGCCGGCGGGCTCGATCAGGGCGCGGCTGCGGGAGATCTGCCAGTTCCGGGACGCGTCGGGATCCTGGTTGTCCTCGGTCGAGACCCGGCCCTTGAACGCGAACCACTTGACTGGGGTGCTTGCCTGCGGGCCGGGGTCTGGCAGGGCGGCGTTCATCTGGGCTCACCGGGGCGGCGGGGCAGCCAGGAGGCACTGCCGCTTAGCGGCGTGCCGCGGGCGGGGTAGGTCAGGAGCCTGCCGAACAGGGCGTATTCCTCGGCGGTGGAGATCACCATGCCGGAGTCGGCGAGCATGAGCTGTACGCGCCGGAACGCGAGCCGCGCCAGGATGGCGGTGCCCTGGGGCTCCGGGCGGCGGGGAAGCAGGCGCCACGGGTCCGCGACCACTACTGCCCCGGCGGGGCGCGGGGGTCCGGAGAGCGCGGCGAGCAGGGATCGGCCCTGCGGCCGGTGCTGCCATGGGTCGTCGGCCCGGCAGTCCTCGTCGAAGAACTCGGCGGTCACCCAGGCGCCGCAGGCAGTGGCTACTGCGCGGCACAGGGCGAGCTGCCGGTGCCGGTCTGCCTGGCTGTCACGGGTACCGGCGGCGCAGGCGGTCCGCCCGTAGAACGCGACCGGCACCGCCCCGGGCGAGGTGTCCCGGTCAGCCGCGCCCGGGCCGCTCGCTGCGCGCGTCGTGGAGTCGCCGGTGATCCGGCCAGCCTGGCGCGGACGGCCGCGAGGGTTCGTTCTTGTCATCACTTTGCCCTTCCGTTCACCTGCTCGTCTGGCGGGGCCGTGCCAGGTGCGCCGGCCGGGAGCAGGCCGGCACGCAGCGTGCCGGGTCCACGGTGGTACCTGGACTCCGCGCCGGACTTCAAGTCCGCCCGCTCTCGGGATGGTCCCTGGCCTGCGCTCTCTCGCGGGCGCGCAGCAGCAGGGCCAGGACGGCGCGGGCGGCGCCGGGGGTCAGCTGCGGCTCGGCCGGGGTGAAGGTCACCTCGATCAGCTCCGCGTTGCCTGGTTCCGCGGCGGGCGCGGGCGGCCGGGGACCGCCGGCCCGCGGCGGCTCCGCGGTCATGCCAGCCCCCGGTCCCCGCGCACCGCGCCTGACATCGCACCGCCGCGCCGGCGGGGAAGCTGGCGGGCCTGCGGAATGCCGCAGCCCGGTGCGCGGCAGGCGCGGCCGGACTTGACGTCACGCGCGGAGTCGAGCGCTGATCGGTCATGCCGCGTGCCCCCGCCGGGCGGCGGCCCTGCGCAGGCCGCTATCCGGCGGGGCGTGCGCGGCCAGTCCATCAGCGACCCTGGAGGTGAGTGACCGTGGAGACCAGTTCCCCGCACCCAGCAGGCAGGGCGGCCCCGCAGCCGCCGGAGCCCGGCGGCCCTGGCAGCGAGATGGCCGCCATCCCGCGTGACGCGGAGCACGACGACGATGTGGACGCGCTGTACCTGGCCGGGCAGCTCCCCTCGGATGACGGGGAATGGCTGCTCGTCACGGAGCTGGACGGCCTGGCTGGAGCAGCGTTCACGGTCCGTCACCTGCCCCGGGACGCCTGGCACGCGCACGGCGGTGACGTGCTGGTCCGCCTGCTCCCTGATACCGGCAGCACTGGGCAGCCGGCCGTCCTCGCCGAAGTATGGGCGGTCGTGGGCGGCCACCTGATCCTGGCCGGGACATGGAACCGCCAGGAACCCGAGGAGTGGCCCGAGCGCATCCGCCCGGCTCTCGCCTTCACCATGGGAATGCTGACCGAGCTGGAGGAGCACGACGCCGACCTGGGCGCCCGCCACCGGGTCCGGCTGGAGGCCGCTGACATGGCCACGATGGGCGTTCCCCTGGGCATCACCTCCGGCCGCGTCGTGATCACGGAGCTCCCGGCGGGCTGAGACCGGCACGTCCGCGAATCGCGGGGGCGGGCGCCGGGCGGCGCCCGCCCCCGTCGTCGTGGTGGCAGGTGCGCCGCGCTGCCCCGTCGTGCGGCCCGGACGCGGCGGCGATGGCACCTGCATCCGCCAGCGTGCCCGGGTGTGCGCGTCAGGCCGTGCACGGGGGCGGTTCACGCGGCGGCCCGCATGCCGGTACCGGTCCCTGGTGGCGCGCCCGGGACGGCGGCTAGCCCGGTCAGCAGCCGGAGCGCGCCGGCGGCCTGGCAGGGGACGACGCCGTTGCCGATGATCCGCAGCTGGGCGGTGCGCGGGAGGCCGGGCACCCCGGTCACCAGGTGCGGGATGCCCATGAGCCATTCGGCGAACGCGGCGGACAGCCGGGTCCGGCCGCCGGGGCCGGGTTCGGCGGGCGGCGGGGCCGGGTGGCCGAGGACTTGTTCCCACCGGCGGATCGCCGGCTCGTAATCCCCCCAGGCGACCGCGTTCCGGCTGGTGCCTGGTGCGGGGCCGGGAGTGGTGAGGGTCCTGGCCGCGGCGTCCAGGTCCTTGCCGCTTTGGTGCCCGTTGCCGGGGCGGCCTCCGCGCCGGCCGTGGCCGCGCGGGGAGGTGCCGGTGTCCGGGGTGGGCAGCAGCCGCTGCGGCCCGGCTGCGGCCTGCGCCGGGCCGCTGGGAGCGGTCAGGCCGGTGAGGTGGTGCGCGATCACCTCGGGCAGGCCGGTCTGCCGTTTGGCGCCCGAGGGCCGCCGCCCGCCCAGCTGCGGGGCCAGCTCGGCGGCGCTGTCGCTGGCCATCGGGGTAGGCAGCAGCCGGATCGCGATGGCCAGCGGGGTGCCGATCCCGTTGCCGTTACGGCCGAGTTTCTTCTGCCGGTCCCGGCGGGCCAGCCAGGACTCGACGGATTCCCCGTCGTTGAACGCCCCGGCGACTGGGGTCGGCAGCAGCCGCAAGCCCGGCTCGGGCGGCCGGGTGGCAGCCGAGGATGAAGATGCGGTCGCGGGGTGGCAGGCACCGGTGTCGCTAGCGCGTAGGCACAGCCATTGCGTGTCATACCCGAGCGTAGCCAGGTCGGCGAGGACTTTCCCGAGGCCCCGGGTGCGGAGCGCGGCGACGTTTTCCAGGAAGACGTAGGCGGGTCGTAGCTGGCGAAGGCCGGCGGCGATGGTGAGCCAGAGGCCACTGCGGGTTCCTTTCGTGATGCCGGCGCCGGGCCCGGAGTAGGAGATGTCCTGGCAGGGCCAGCCGGCGGTGATCAGGTCGACGGGCGGCACGGCCGCCCAGTCCAGAGTCGTGATGTCGCCGAGGTTGGGCACCCCGGGGTAGCGGGCGGCCAGGACGGCGGCTGCGTGCCGGTCGGGCTCGGCGCACCAGGCCAGCCGGGCACCCAGGACAGCCATCACGGCGAGGTCGAGGCCGCCGTAGCCGGTGCACAGGCTGCCGGATCGCAGCTGCCTCGCAGGCGTGGCGCCTGCCAGGCGTGCCGGGTGCGCGGCGGTCACGCGGCCCGCTGCCCGGGCCGGGCGGGCAGCCACCGCTCCGGCGGCTGTGGCAGGCGCCGGGGTCCTGGCTGCGGCCGGGCGAGTTCCGCCGTGCCCGCTTCGGGCTTCAGCGGGGCGGTGAAGATGAGCAGGTCCTCGTGCACGATCAGGTGCCACGGCTCGCCGCGGCGGCGTGCCTTGCGGAGGTTGTCGAGCTGGAAGAACGAGGGCCGGGGTATCAGCCGGCCGCCGCGCAGCCCGGCGAGCAGGGCGACGCACCGGGCGGCGGGGATCAGCCCGGCGCTCGCCCCGGCCGCGAGCACGGCGGCGGGCAGGTCGACCAGCTCGCCGCGGGATCGCCAGGGCCGGGCGGTGACCACGGCCACGCCGCCAGGGCGCAGCAGCGCCTTGCACCCGGCCAGGATCTGGGTGAACCCGGCGAGCATGTCATCCAGGCCGTGGTGGGCGAGGTTGGCCGGGTCGTGGCTGTAGCGGTTGTCGTATTTCTCGACCCCGCCGCCGCCGTGCCGCTGCTCGGCGCGGACCTGGCCGTGCACGCTGGGACCGTACGGCGGGGAGGTGACCACCAGGGCGGCGCGCCCGGCCATCCCGGGCGGCAGCAGCGCGGGCAGCTGGCGGGCGTCGCCGCAGATCACCTCGGCGCTTCCCGTCGCGCCGTGGCGGCGGGCGTGGGCGATGTTCGCGGCGGCGATGCTGGCCCAGCGGTCCTCGAACTCGACGCCGATGCCGTCGCGGCCCAGGTGGATGGCTTCGACCAGGGTGGTGCCGATGCCGCACATCGGGTCGGCGACCAGGTCCCCGGGTGCGGTGTAGCGGGTGATCGCGGTGGCGGCGATGGCGGGCAGCATCTTGGCCGGGTGGGCGGTGGAGGCGGGCAGGTACCGGCCGCGGCGCTGGGTGCGGGCGTCCTGCTGGGCGGTCGCCCAGACCGACAGCGGCGGGTCAGGGACGGGCGCGGGGCGGGGCCGGGAGCGGCCGGGGCCGGGGGCGAGTGCCGGGTGCGGGCTAGTCATGGCGGGTGGTTCCTCCGGGCTTGGTGAAGATCAGCAGGTCGGAATGGACACGGCAGCCGCCGGGCAGGCCGGAGGCGCCGTCGGCGGCGGGATCGGGGGCGAACTGGGCGTTGCGGATGGCGGCGTGCACCAGGACGATGTGCTGGGCGTAGACCAGGCCGGCGGCGCGGGCGCTGGCAACCGCCTGCCCGGTCAGGTCGGCGAGCTGGCCGTCCGGGGCGGCGGGGCTGCCGGTGATGACCGCGAGCACCCCGCCGGGCCGCAGCACCCGCTGGCAGGCGGCATGCAGCACCCCGGGTCCGTCGTCGCCGCCGGGCTCCGGGCCGCCGGCGCAGCAGCCGGGGCCGTGGCAGCCGGTGATGGCCAGGGCGGCCCGGCCGGCGTCGGGGTCCCCGGCGGCCAGCAGCAGGGCCGGGACGCCAGGCCGCAGCCGGGCGAACGGTCGGGCCGCCGGGTCCAGGCGGGCGCGCAGCCCGGCGATCGCGCGCCCGTCGCGGACGGGGGCCGGTATCAGGCCGAGCACAGGCCGGCCGCCGGCCGCGGCAGCCTCGATCACCGCCGCCGAGCCGTCCGGGACGGCGACCAGGTCGCCGGGCCGGGAGAACACGGCGATGACCTGGGCGGCGGCCTGGACGGTGACCGGCCCGGCGCACGGCCCGTGCGGGCCGCTGCGCGGGGCGGGCAGTCCCGGCCAGATGCTCAGCGGCACGCCGGGACCCGTCCCGCCGGCCGCGGGGCCGCCGGGCGCGGTGCCGTGCCCGCCCGGGACGGGCGGCAAGGCAGGCCCGGGGCCGTTGTGAGGGTGTGACATGGGCGGCTGGTCCCGCGTGCCGCCGCTTTCTCCGCTGACAATTACAGAAATCGGGTTTTCGGGGCCTTTTTTCACGCCCCGCGCCCGGAAAAATCACCGGGCCGAGGGAAATCGCGGTCATGACGCCCAGATAAATAATTCCGGGGCGGCCAGCGCGGGGGGCGCCCTTTACCAGATGGCATGGACCTGCCATGTACCTCCGGTAGACCCGCGATGTACCTGGCCCGCGATCACGCCGCTGGCGCGGGCCGGCGCGGCCGGAGACGGGGCCGGGGACGCCGGGTACATCGCAGGTCAATGCCAGGTACACGGCAGGCCGGCGCGCGGGATACCGCAGGTCTACGGGAGGTCCATGGGGGCTGGCCGGATGGGGCTCCGTTCCCCGTCGCCTCCCTCACCTGGAGCCCCTGCATGGATCACCACGCCACCCCGCCCGGCGCCGCGACGACTGCCGGCACGGGCGGATACCCGGACGGCCCGCTGGATGCCCTCGACGCCGCCGATGCCGCCTTCCGGCTGCTGGCCGCCGGCCCGCGGCCGCTGGCCGTGCACGCCTCGCATCTGGCCGAGGGCCTGCCGGACCGGCCGGTTCCCCTCGGTGAGCTGCGAGTGCTGCTGCTGCACCCGGCCACCAGCGCCCAGGCCCGCAACCGGGTGTGGGCCGAGCTGGTCCGCCGCGCCCGCACGGGGGACCCGGCCTGGGTCATCGGCCTGACCGGGATCGCGCTGCCCGGCCTGCGCCGCGCGGTCGCCAGCCTGGCCAGTGCTTACCGCGGCGACCCCGCCGACCTGCAGTCCGAAGTGCTCACCGGGTTCCTGGCCGCCATGCGCGGCCTGGACCTCGACGACCTGGAGGTCATCCCGCTGGCCTCCCGGCTGTGCTGGGCGGCCTGGCGGGCCGGGCAGGCCCACGCGTACGCCGACTCCGACTACGCCGCCCGCCGCCGCGTTCTCAGCGTCTGGCGCGACGGCCCGGAGCTGCCCTGGGGGCACCCGGACTTCGTCCTGGCCGCCGCCGTGCGCCGCGGCATCCTGTCGGCCGGGCAGGCCGAGCTGATCGGCCGCAACCGGCTGGAGGGCGTCCCGCTGTCGCAGATCGCGGCCGAGCAGAACATCGGCCACACCGCCCTTTGCATGCGGCGGAAAAGAGCCGAGAAGGCTATCACAGACGCCATCCGGCACGGTTTTCTCGCGGATTTCTGAGCGGCCCGCGTGAAAAAAGGGGCCGGAAACCGGATTTCTGTCAGTGCGGGGGTTTCCCGCCCTCCGGTGCATTCCGGAGGGCGGGCGGCCCGCGGGCGGGGTGCTGCCGCATCCGCTGACATCCCGCCGCCCTCTCGCCCCCGGAAGGAGGTGAGTCCCGCGCCCGCCCCGGGCCGCCCCCGCACCGCACACCCGCTCCCGAAGGAGGCACCCTGCGATGAGACTCATCCCCCCGCTGCCGGCCTGGCGCCGGCGCCCCCGCCGCCCGCCAGCCGGCCGGGCCGCCGGCCTGGCCGTCCCTGGCCTGGCCGCCGGGCACCAGCTCGCGGCGGCGACGGTCAGCCAGGTGATCAGCAACACCACGGTGTGGATCGTCGGGATCCTGGCCGGCCTGGCCACCTTGTTCCTGACCATCGGCGGGGTCCGCTACCTGATGGCCGGCGGCGACCCGGCCGAGGTGGAGAAAGCCAAGACCGGATTCCGGTCGGCGGCGATCGGGTACGGCCTGGCGATCCTCGCCCCGGTCATCGTGACCATCCTGAAGTCCCTGGTCGGCGGATGAGGCTCACCCGCCGGCCCGCTAGCCCGGGACCGCCGCGCCGCAGCCGGGGCCGCCGGGCCGCCGTGCTCGCGCTGGCCATCGCGTGCGCCGCCCTGATCGCAGTCGCGGGAGGCTCGCAGCGGGCGCTGGGGGCCGGCCCGGCGCGGCCAGCGGCCACCGCCACGGTGACCGCCACGGTGACTGCCGCCCTCCTGGCTCCCGCCGCTCCGGCTGCCCCGTCACCATCGCCATCAGCATCGCCCGCGCCCGCTGCCGACACCGGCAGCTGCGGGTTCCTCGACTTCACCTGCTATGTGACCAGCGCGATCACCAGCTGGTTCGCGGGCCTGGTCAAGTCCGCGGTTAACCCGCTGCTCACGCTGATCGGGCAAAGCGCGCTGTCGACCCCGCAGCCCGGGTCGATCCCGGCGGTGCACACCATATGGGCCACCTCGCTGGCGGTCGCCGACGCCTGCTACGTGCTGCTGGTGCTCATCGGCGGGATCCTGGTGATGAGCCACGAGACGCTGCAGACCTCCTACTCGGCCAAGGAGATCGCGCCCCGCCTGGTGATCGGGTTCCTGGCCGCGAACCTGTCGATGGTGGTGATGTCCCAGGCCATCACCATCGCCAACGGGCTGTCCGCCGCCCTGGCCGGGCAGGGTGTCACCCCCGCCACCGCCGCGCAGTCGCTGATGACCACGCTGGGCAACTCGGTCTCCACCGGGGGGATCTTCCTGATCCTGCTGGCCCTGGCCGGGGTCGTGCTCGCCCTGGTCCTGGCCGTCGTCTACGTGATGCGGATGATGGCCGTGGTGCTGCTGGCCGCCGCCGCGCCGCTCGCGCTGGCCCTGTACGCCCTGCCGCAGACCGCGTGGGCAGCCCGCTGGTGGTGGCGGGCGCTGACCGCCGCCCTGGCCATCCAGGTCGCCCAGGGCCTGGTGCTCACCGCCGCCGTGCAGGTGTTCTTCGCCCCCGGCTGGCTGCCCTGGCACATCACCGGCTACCTGGAGCAGGTCCTGATCACCTTGTGCCTGCTGTACGTGCTGATGCGGATCCCGTTCTGGGTCGCCCGGCCCGTGCTGTCCCCGTTCGGCCGCTCCCCGCTGCGCCGCGCCGCCCGGTTCGCCGTCACCGCCGCCGTCTTGTCCCGGGTCGGCCCGCTGCTGCGCGGCGCCGCGGCCGGCAGCGGCAAGAGCGCAGCCTCCGCGAAAGGAAAGAAAGGAAAAGGCCCGTGAGCTATGAGGTCAGCGACCCCGTGCCCATCCCCGCCGACGTCGAGATGCCCGACAAGATCCTGGCCGGGCTGACCGCCCGGCAGATTGCCATCGCCGCGGTGGCGGCCGTGATCATCTGGGCGGCGTTCGAGGCCACCCGCCACGTCATGCCGCTGCCGGCGTTCGCGGCGCTCGCCGCCCCGGTCGCCCTGGCCGCCACTGCCCTGGTGATCGGCGAGCGGGACGGGCTGAGCCTGGACCGGCTGCTGGCCGCCGCGTGGGGCCAAGCCCGCTCCCCGCGCCGCCTGGTCACCGCCCCCGAGGGCATCCCGGCACCGCCGGCCTGGGCCGCGCCGCCCGGCCCGCCGCCCCCACCACTGCCGGCGCCGCTGGCGCCGCTGTGGCGGAACATCTCCGCAGACGGGGTGATCGGCCTGGGCGCCGGCGGCGCCGCAGCCGTGGCGGCGGTGTCGACGGTGAACTTCGCGCTGCGCAGCCCCGCCGAGCAGGACGCCCTGACCGGCGCCTACGGCCGGTGGCTGAACTCCCTCACCGGCCCGGTCCAGGTGGTGATCCGCGCCGGGCGGGCCGACCTGTCCGCCGCGGTCACCGCGCTGCGCGAGGCCGCCCCCGCCCTGCCGCACCAGGCCCTGGAGCACGCCGCGCTGGAGCACGCCTCGTTCCTGGCCGGCCTCGCCGACGAGCGGGACGTGCTCACCCGGCAGGTGCTGCTGGTCATCCGCGAGCCGTCCCACGGCACCGCGCGGCCCGGCGGCGGGACCGCCGCGGTGCGGGCCGCCCAGCGCGCCGGCGAAACAGCCCGGCTGCTCGCCGCAGCCGACCTTCAGGTCAGCGTGCTGGACGGCGGCCAGGTCACCGCCCTGCTCGCCGCCTGCGCCGACCCCGAAGCCCCGGCCGGCGCCGCCCGGCTCGCCGTCCCCGGCCAGCCGGTCACCAGCCCCGGCAGGCCCGCGTGAGGGCCGGCCGCCTGCTGCGCCGCCCTGCCGCGCCCAGGACCGCGGCGGGCGCGGAGGACATGCCCGGCGCACCGGATGTGGAAGTCGCCGCCCGGCACGTGCGCATCGGCGGGGACTACGCCGCCACCCTGGCCGTCACCGGCTACCCAGCCGAGGTCAGCGCGGGCTGGCTGGAGCCGCTGCTGACCTACCCCGGCCGGCTGGACGTGACCTTGCACATCGAGCCGATCCCGGTGGCCGTGGCCGCCGCCCGGCTGCGGCGGCAGCGCGCCCGGCTGGAATCCGGGCGCCGCGCGAGCGCCGACCGCGGCCAGCTCGATGACCCCGGCACCGAGGCCGCCGCCGCTGATGCCCGCGACCTGGCGTACCGGCTCGCCCGCGGCGAGGGCAAGCTGTTCCGCCTCGGCCTGTACCTCACGATCCACGCCGCCACCGAGGACGACCTCGCCGCCGAGACCGCGGCCGTGCGGGCGCTGGCCGCCTCGCTGCTGCTGATCACCGTTCCCGCCACGTTCCGCTCGCTGCAGGGCTGGACCACCACGCTGCCGGCCGGCACCGACGCACTGCTGCTGCACCGGACCATGGACACCGCCGCGCTCGCCGCGTCGTTCCCGTTCACCTCCCCGGACCTGCCCCGGGACCCGGCCAGCCCGCATGCGCTGCCCGGCGTGCTGTACGGCGCCAACACCGCCGGGCCGGGTCTGGTGGCCTGGGACCGGTGGGCGGCTGACAACCACAACTCCGTCACCCTGGCCGCCTCCGGCGCCGGGAAGTCCTACCTGGCCAAGCTGGAGATCCTGCGCAGCCTGTACCAGGGCACCGAGTGCTGGGTGATCGACCCCGAGGACGAGTACGCCCGGCTCGCCGCCGCCGTGGGCGGGGCGTACATGCACCTGGGCGCCCCGGATGTGCACCTGAACCCGTTCGACCTGCCGGCGGCGGGGCGGGCGCGGCCGGACACGCTGACCCGGCGCGCCCTGTTCATCCACACCGTCGTGGCGGTGCTGTGCGGCGGCCAGCCCGCCCCGGCCGAGCGCGCCGCCCTGGACAAGGCGATCATGGCCGCCTACCAGCGGGCCGGGATCACCAGCGACCCGCGCACCTGGGCGCGGCCCGCCCCGCTGCTGCCGGCCCTGGCCGCCGCGCTGCGCGCCGCCAGGACCGCGCCCGCGACCGCCCTGGCGGACCGGCTCGTCCCGTTCACCGAGGGCACCCACGCCGCTCTGTTCTCCGCCCCGACCACCACCCGCCCCGAGGGGCACCTGGTGATCTTCAGCCTCCGCGACGTCCCCGACGAGCTGCGCCCCGCCGCGACCCTGCTCGCCCTGGACGCGACCTGGCGGCAGGTGTCCGACCCGGCGAACCGCAGGCGGCGGCTGATCACCGTCGATGAGGCGTGGCTGCTGATGCGCGACGGCGAGGGTGCGAAGTTCCTGTACCGGCTGGCCAAGTCCGCCCGCAAGGCATGGGCCGGGCTGGCGGCCGTCACCCAGGACGCCGAGGATGTCCTGTCCACCGACCTGGGCCGCGCGGTGATCGCCAACTCCGCCACCCAGATCCTGCTCCGCCAGGCCCCGCAGGCCATCACCAGGGTCGCCGCCGAGTTCCGGCTCTCCGCCGGGGAGCAGGCGCTGCTGCTGTCCGCCCGAAGAGGCGAGGGCCTTCTGGCTGGCGGGCCGTCCGCCCGGGTGTCCTTCCAGGCCCTGGCCTCGTCCGCCGAGCATTTCCTGGCGACCAGCGACCCCGCCGAGATCGCCCGCATCGAAGCCGGCCAGCCGCCGGGGACCACCCCGGCGTGGCCGTCCCCGGCCGGGGGGGCCGGGGAGGAGGACCTCCTGCCATGACACTGTCCCGCATCCTCGCGGCCCTGCCCGGCCGGGCCTGGTCCTCGTCCCCGCCGCCGGGCGGCCCGGCGGGCCGCTACCTGACCAACCCGGGCGCCTACACCGCCCGGCTGGCCCGCCTCCTGCTCGCCATCGGCGAACATCAGGGGCCGACCGCAGGCCCCCTGCTGGCCGCCGCCGTGGCCGCCGCCGTGGCGGGCCGGGCCTGGCTGCGCCGCCGCCAGCACACCGCCTTCACCGCCGATGCCCGCACCGTCACGATCCTTTCCCCGCCGCAAGCCGACCCCGACGGCGCCGCAGCACTGTGGGGGCACCTGACCGGGCTGCTGCGCCCGCCCCGGGCACGCCTGCTGGCGGGCCAGCCGCACCTGGGCTGGGAATATACCTGGAACGACGGCACCACGGCAGGGCTGTCGATCCGGCTGTGGGTACCCGGGACCATCCCGCCCGGCATGATCGAGCGCGCCGTCGAGGCGGCCTGGCCCGGCACGCACACCGTCACCTCGGACGCCAGCCCCCCGCTGCCACCCGGCGCGCTGACGGCCGGTGGGACGCTGCGGCTGGCCCGCCCGGAGATCCTGCCGATCAGCACCGGTCACGACCCTGACGCCCCGCTGCGGGCGCTGGCCGGCGCCGCCGCCGGGCTCGGCGACGGCGAGCACGCCATCGTCCAGGTCCTCGCCCGCCCGGTCACCGGAGCCCGGCTGCGCCGCGCACGCCGCGCCGCCCGCAAGCAGCGCGCCGGGCAGCCCGCCCGGCTGTCCTCCCGGCTGCTGGACCTGGCCAGCCCCGGCGGCCACGCCAGCAGCGGCACCCGCCGGACTGCGTCCCGCACCGATCCCGAGCTGGCCGCCGAGATCCGCGCCGCCACCGAGAAGCTGGCCAGCCCGCAATGGGAAACCCTGATCCGCTACGCCACCGCCACCACCGCCGCGCACGTCCCGGACGGGGCCGGGCGCTGGCAGGCACGCGCCGCCACCGCGCAGGCTGACGCCCGGCTGCGCGGCCTGGCCCACGCCCTGGCATCGGCGACCGCCCTGTACGCCGGGCGGAACTGGCTGGCCCGCCGCCGCCTCCGCCACCCCGCCGAGGCGATCAACACCCGCCGGCTGCCCCGCGGCGACCTGCTGTCGGTGCCCGAACTCGCGGCGATCGCCCGGCTGCCCGCCGACCCGGCGCTGCCCGGGCTGGCCCGCGCCGGGGCACGCGCCGTGGCCCCGCCGCCCGCCATCCCGCTCCCCGGCCCGGATGCCCGGCCGCTGGGTGTCAGCGACACCGGCAAGCCCCGCCCGGTCGGCCTGGCCGTCGCCGACGGCCGTCACCACATGCGGATCTGCGGGCCGACCGGGACCGGCAAGACCACCCTGATCGCCGGGCAGATCCTGTCCGACGCCGCCGCCGGGCGCGGCGTGGTGTTCATCGACCCCAAAGGCGACGCCGTCACCGACATCATCGCCCGGCTCCCCGAAGGTGTGGCGGGGAAGGTGGTGCTGTTCGACCCCGAGGACCGCGGCGCGCCGCCCTGCCTGAACGTCCTGCAAGGCGACGGCTCGGGCACCGACACCGACGTGATCATCGACAACGTCACCGGCATCTTCCGCCGCATCTTCGCCGCCAGCTGGGGACCGCGGACCGATGACATCTTCCGCGCCGCCTGCCTGACCCTGCTCGGGTCGGTGCCGCCCGGCTCCGGGCAGGTCACCCTCGCCGACATCCCCGCCCTGCTCGGCGACGACGCCTACCGCCACCGCCTCACCGCCGGCATCCGCGACCCGGTCCTGCGCGGCTTCTGGGACTGGTACGAGCAGCTGTCGGTGCCGACCCGGGCGCACTCTATCGGCCCGCTGATGAACAAGCTCCGCGCGTTCCTGCTGAGGAAGTTCGCCCGGCAGGCCATCGCCGCCGGGCCGTCCACCTTCGACATGGCAGACGTCCTCGACCGCGGCGGGCTGTGCCTGGCTCGGCTGCCCAAAGGCATCCTCGGGGAGGAAACCGCCCAGCTCGTCGGCTCCTTCATCGTCGCGCGCACCTGGCAGGCCGCCTCCCGCCGCGCCCGCATCCCCGAGACCGCCCGGCCGGACGCCGGCCTGTACATCGACGAGGCGCAGAACTTCCTGAACCTGCCCTACCCGCTCGAAGACATGCTGGCCGAGGCCCGCGCCTACCGGCTGTCGGTGGTCATGGCCCACCAGAACCTCGCCCAGCTCCCGCAGGACCTGCGGCAGGGGATCTCCGCGAACGCCCGCTCCCAGGTCATCTTCTCGGTGTCGCCGGAAGACGCCCGCGACCTGGAACGCCACACCGCCCCCGTGCTGACCGCCCACGACCTGTCCCACCTGGGCGCCTACCAAGCCGCCGCCCGGCTGGTCGCCGGCCGCGCCGAGACCCCCGCCTTCACCCTGCGCACCCAGCCGCTGCCCCCGCCTGTCCCCGGCCGCGCCCGCCTCATCCGCCGCGCCGCCCGCGCCGCCCACGGTGGCGGCACCGCCGTCACAGCCCCGCCGCCCGGCACCGCCGGCACCGACCCCCGGCTGCGCCCCGCCGCCTGACCACCACCTGCGCAAGGAGGACCGCATGCCCTACTCTCCCGCCCTGCCCGGCCGGCCGCGGGCCGCCGGGCGGCTGGCCCGCGGCCCGGAACTGGCCGCCTCCCTCGCCGCCAGGCTCACCGCCCGGGACCGGTGGCTGCTGCGGATGCTGCACGAGCACCGCGTGCTGACCACCACCCAGATCACCGAGCTGGCCTTCGGCACCACCCGCGCGGCCACCGCCCGCCTGCTCACTCTCTACCAGCACCGCGCCGTCGACCGGTTCCGGCCCCTGGCCCCGGCCGGGTCCGCGCCGCTGCACTTCATCCTGGACGAGGCCGGCGCGCAGGTCCTCGCCGCCGAGGACGGCATCACCACCGCCGAGCTCGGCTACCGCCGCGACCGTGCCCTGGCCATCGCCCTGTCCGCCCAGCTCGCCCACACCACCGGCGCCAACGGCTTCTTCACCGCCCTGGCCGCCGCCGCCCGCGCCAGCAGCGGGCAGGCCGCCCTGGGCTGCTGGTGGTCCGAACGGCGCTGCGCCGCGGTCTGGGGCGACCTGGCCCGCCCCGACGGGTACGGCCGCTGGCGCGAGCAGTTCCCCGGCCACGCCGCCGTCACCGCCGACTTCTTCCTCGAGTTCGACAACGGCACCGAGAACCTTCGCCGCCTCATCGCCAAGCTGGCCGGCTACCGGAACCTGGCCGCCCGCACCGGCATCCCCACCCCCGTACTGTTCTGGCTGCCCACCGCGCGCCGGGAAGCGGCGCTGCGCGCCCGCCTCGCCGGCCCGCCCCCGCACGGCACGCCCGGCGCCGCCTCAGCCGCCGCGATCCCCGGCGTCCCGGTCTCCACCGCCGCCCCCGGCACAGCCCCCGGCGGCCCCGGGCCGGCCGGGCGGCCTGGCTGCCCGCCGCAAGCCCCGGGCCGCGGCTACGGCTCGCCCAGCTCGCCCCGCCCGGCCCCGTCGAGGATCCGCAGACGGCCGGGCCGCCCGGTGGCCTGGCGTGGTATCCCCCCGACCCCATCCCGCCCGCCTGGCACGCCCTCCCCGGCACACCGGGCACCCCGGGGGCCAGTGATGACTGACCACACCGCCCGCGCCATCCGCGCTGCCGGGCTGCTAGCCGCCGCCTGCGCGGCGTGCGCCGGCTGCTCCCTGCTGCAGTCCCCGGCCGCCAGCCCGGCACCGGCCCGGCATCCCGCGCACGCGACCGCCCCGGCCAGCCCGGGGCTGGCCGCGATCCTGCCTTTCAGCCCGTCCCGGCTGCAGGCGGCAGCCGCCGTGGCGGGCCGGTTCGCCGGCCTTTACGGCACCTGGTCCTGGCGGCAGCCGCCGGCCGCCTGGCTGGCCGGGCTGCGCCCCATGGCCAGCAGCGGGCTGTTCGCCGCCCTGGCCCGGGCCGCTGACATCCCCGGCGTCCTCGCCCAGCGCGACCACGCCCGCCAGGCCGCTGCCTGCACCGCCACAGCAGTGCAGATCCGGGACCTGACCACCGGCTCGGTCACCTTCACCGTCGCGGTCCGCCAGGTCATTACCAGCACCAGCGGCACCAGCCAGACGGTAAGCAGCTTCGCGGTCACCCTCACCCCGCAGGCGGCCGGCTGGGCCGTCTACGACATCGAGCCCGCTAGCGCCGGGAACAGCTGACATGCGGGCACCCATGCCGCACCCGGCCGCTGACCGCGGCTCGGCGACCATCGCCCTCGCCGCCGGCGCCGCCGTGGTGATGCTGCTGGCCATCGCAGTCATCGGCGCGGTCGCCGGGATATCCGGCCAGGAAGCCTCCGCCTGCCACGCCCAGCCCGCTGCCAATGGCGCCGCAGGCGCCATCCCCGCTGATTACCTTGCCGACTACCAGAAAGCCGGGGCCGCCTATGGCATCCCGTGGACGGTGCTCGCCGGGATCGGGACCGTGGAAAGCGATAACGGCCAGTCAGGCCTGCCGGGGGTGCATTCCGGCACCAACGCCTTCGGGGCGGCCGGGCCGATGCAGGTCGGAGTCGGCGGCGCGGCCGGCGACACCTGGGGCGGCGCCCCCGTCCACCCCGCTTCCGAGCACACCGGCGGGTACGGCATCGACGGTGACCACGACGGCGTCGTCGACGTCTACGACCCCGGCGACGCCATCCCCTCAGCCGCGAGCTTCCTCCAGGCACACGGCGCCCCCGGGAACATGCAGGCCGCGCGCTGGAGGTCCTGTCCGGGTCGCCGAGTAGCCGACCAGGGTGCCGGTGCAGCAGCTAAACCATGACCAGGCGCCGCGGCGCGGGCCGATGGGCGCTGAATGGGTGCTCCACCTGCGGCCAGGAGTCAGCGCGCGGGCCAGCCTGACGCTCGATCTCACTTTCGGAAATTGGCTTGCGCACGTAAATGAACCAGCCGACACCGCAGCCGTAAGCAACGCCCACGCGATGAGCGGGTAGATGATCCAGATGTTCCACACGTCATGGATTCCCGAACTCTGGCTGAACCCATGGGTCGGCCAGTGAATAGCCCGTTGAAAAGTGGGATGCGATCTCGCAACCCACTCCCTTCCCCGCCGCTTGGGCTACATGGGTTTCATCTGGGGTGCCACCCCGCCGAGCAGGGACGCACCCAGTAGCGCGATGCCACCGGCGATCATCAAGACGCCGAGGGGGCGGGCGAGGCGGTGGCTGCCGGGAATGGTTTTCTCGGCAAATACCACGACCGCGGCCGTTAGCGTCCAGGCCAGGTTCATCATCCCGAGCGCCACCAAGCTCGTCATCAGCCCCGCACAGCAGCCCAGGCAATCGAGCCCATGCACCACCCCGAGCCGCAGCGCCCCGGCCGGCCCCTGTCGCCAGTTCTGCAGCAGGAAGAACAGCGGGCTGCTGCAGCGGGCGTGGCAGATCCGCTTGAGCGGCGTGAACTGGTAGATGCCCCCGGCCACCAGCAGTGAAGCTGGCAGCACGGCCGCCAGCGAGCCCGCCGTCCCGGCGAGCAGGCTGTAGCCATAGACCGGCATCCCGGCGGCTGCCCAGACCCCGAGGTAGCCCGTGAGCAGGACCATCGTGCCGATCCGGGATTGGGCGGGGCTGAGCCGGTTGCGGGCTATGGCGCGGTAGAGCAGGATCAACGGCAGGGTTGCGGGCACCATCATGGCCGTCATCATCGCTGTCCAGCCAGACAGGAATACTGCGCCTCCTCCCGGGCCGCCCCTCGCCATGCTCCCCGTGCCGCCCGTGGCACTCGGGTGGTAGGCGACGTAGATCCACCCCGCCGCGGCCAACGCCGCTAGGGCCAGCCCCGGCAAGAGGTTCTGGTGCTGGCCCCACCTGTGCAGGACCGTCGGCGCGAACGCGCTGCCGCCCGGTTCCATGTTGACTTCTACGCCACCCAGGAAAATGGTGCCGACTGCCCGTACTTCCCCTCGTGGGAGAACTTGTGCCCGAAGGCGCTGAAGCGCGAGGTGGTCGCCCGGGCGATGTTCTGCGTCGAGTTCACGGGGTGCAATATGCCCGTCAGCCGGTAAACCTCGCCTTCGGGGTTTTGCGGCGGAACGAAATCCTCGATCTCTATCTCTGCCAGCTCGCCGATCTGGATCCGGTGGCGGCGTCCATCGTCGGCGTACTGGATGGGGGCGACCTGTGCGCCAAGCCTCTCCCCGGTCAGCCCCGCGAGCATTTCCATCGGTCCTCCGAGCTGGCCGGAGAAGAGCGCGCCGAGCTTGCCGGCTTGCTGCTGGGAGGCGGCGGCGTCCATAAACATCCCGACCCGCCAGTTGCCGTCCCACATGACGCGGGGCGAGTCGACGAACATGGCTACGGTCAGGCCGTTCACATCGACGCCGTCGATCTCGCCTGAGGCGATGTGAAAGGCCAGCACCGTGAGGCAGCGCTCCACGTCGGCGGGCGCCATGAACGCTGACGTGATGCAGGGGCAGACCACGTCGCAGGGGCATTGCTCGAAGTAGGTACCTTCTAGGTGCCATGCCATGACTTGTACTCCTTCCCCGCCTTCGGGCGGTCAGCTTGCCCGGGTTGCTTCTGCTCGCTCGTGCTCGCCGGCCGCTGCCTGCTCTGGGCCCGGCGTGGTCGCGCTCTTGCAGGCCATGTCCGCCGGAGGACCGGCTTGCTGGCCGAACATTTCCTGGCACTTGCTCATCATTTGATGGCACTGCTTCATGGCGCGCTCGTGTATCGCCGGCCCGAAGCGGCGAAGTGCGGCCAGCGCCGCCGCGAAGACCGCAGCGCCGATGATCATCTTTTTCATCTCGGTCCCTCCCTATCGCGTTGCCTGCTGAAGGCCTCTCATGAGACAGCCGCTGGATTGAGCCCGGCTGCCTCAATGAAGGCTGCGGCTTTACTGGCGGTGATGTCAGCGGCGTGCTGCTGGACGATCTCGGCCATCTTGATCGCTGAGCGCACCTGGCTTGCTGTCAGTCCCTGCTTGAGCGCCCCGGCGATGTGCTGCTCAAGAAGCGGGTGGCAGTTGGCTCCGATGCTTGCGCCCAGGGCTACCAGCTCATCTGGCCGGGAAGCGGGCTCGGCTTGAAGCGGCACGCCGGCCGGCGCTTCCGGGCCGTGCAGCAATTCGCGGCAGCGCCCGAACAGCAGTTCAGCGGCGATGCGGTGGGTCGCATCGGCGACCCCGGCCGCCCGCGCGAGTTCTGGCTCGGTAAGTCCGGCGTCCCGGCCGGCGGGGATGTGGTGCTCGATGCAGGGGAGGCACCCGGTGCCGATGCTCGCGCCGATCGCGGCCAGTTCCTTGTCTTTCTGGTCCAGTGCCATGTCTTAGCCTTCCGTCGCTGATGTTCGGCCGAGGGTGTGGTATTCGGCATTGGGGAACAGCCCGGTGGCGGTGGCCAGGCGCACGTTGTAGTTGAAGGTCGCGGTGACTTCCACGATGTGCAGGATGTCAGCGTCGCTGAACCCGGCCTGCCGCAGCCAGGCAACGTCTGCTTCATCGCACGCCTCGGGGGTCTGGGTCAGCTTGACGGCGAAGTCCAGCACATCATCCGGGTTCTCATTTCGGTCTCCTCATTGATGAGACGACCGAGGGGGCTCCAGGGATACACCGCCAACACGCGGGAGCCTTCGGCAACGCCGGAGCGGCGGGCGGGCTAATCCCTGGGCTCGCAGACGAACGTGCCACGCTCGTCATACGAGAACGCGCACCCGCGCTCCAGGGCGCTCTGCAGCCGTTTGCGTGCCCGGTGGAGGCGAACCTTAACGCTGCCGGGCGAGTCGCCGAGAAGCTCGGCAATCTGCGGGCACGTCAGGCCGTGAATGTCGTGCAGGAGGAGCACGGCCCGGTAGCTGTCGCTCAGCTTCGCGACGTAGCTCTGGACGCATATGCTCATCTCGTCTTGCTCGACCCGCAGCTGGGCGGTCGGTGCCGGGTCTGGCGGGGACTCGGTTTCGGGGTCGAGCTGGGACTCGGCCGGGGCCCGGCGCGCCCGCTGGCGCAGCCAATCGAGGCAGACATGCGTCGCGATGCTGTAGAGCCAGGGCAAGGCGGCCGCGGGATCGCGGAGCGACTCGCCCCGACGGTGCGCACGCAGAAACGTCTCCTGCGTCAGGTCCTCCGCCTCCGTCGGATCGCGGACCAGGCCGAGGAAATAGCGGTAGATCCGCGGGTAATGCCTACCCAGCTCCACTTGCGGCTCCGGCTCCGCGATTGGAGGTGCCTGTGCCATCGCAATGCGAGCGTAGCTCGCTGGTGAGGCAGCGTTCAACGCTGCGCCGGCGGCACCGGCTCAATGCCATCGGCACCGAGATGCCCGGCCTGCTCGCCGGCGCGGTGGCATGGCAAGCGGCGATGAGCGGGTGCGCGCGCTGGTGAGGGTGGGCGCGCGGATCATGCCGGTGCCGCCCGTGCAGAAGCGCCCATACCGCTGACTCTCAGCCTGAAGTAGGCAGAGCCCCGAACCAGCCCGGCAGCAAACTCACTACGACAGGGACTTCACCCGGCCAAGGCTCCGAAACTCCCGGCTACAGGCCCCTCTGGGGGGCTCTCGGGACCGCGGCGGAGTCGAAGAAGCGGACGGGTTAGCGTTGTTCGCAGGCTATTTCGCCGCGTTCGTCGGCGTCGAAGTCGCACGCGCCGGTGAGGGCGGCGCGCAGCCGCGCGCGTGCCCGGTGAATGCGGATCTTGACGGTGGCCACGGAGCAGTGCAGCCGGGCCGCGATCTCCGGGTTGGTAAGCCCGTGCCCGTCGTGCAGGAGCAGGACCGCCCGGTAGTCGTCGGGCAGCGAGGCGAGATGCCGGTCGACGCAGGCGCTCATCTCGGAGCGCTCGGCCGCCGTCTGCGGTGACGGCGGCGGGGACTGCCGCAGCGGACCGGCACCCGTGTCGGCGAGTCGTTCGGTGTCGGCGGGCGCGCCGGCGCCGCGGGCGCGGCGCGCGTGATCAACGACGGCGTTCGCGGCGATCCGGTACAGCCAGCCGAGCGCGGCGTCCTGGTCACGCAGCTGCCCGATGTGCGACACGGCACGCAGGAATGTCTCCTGCGTCAGGTCATCGGCGAGGGCCGGGTCACGGGTCATCGCCAGCAGATGCCGGTAGACGCGCGGCCGGTACTGCACAAGCTGCGCGGCGCGGTCATGGGTGTCCAGCGAGCCGGTCATCTGTTACCTCACCTCACCTCACCTTGAGCCTGACACCGCGGCCACTCCTGCGCAGGGGTCCAACGGGCTCTTCGCAGCGGACCTTCGGCCCGCCGGACCCAGCACAGGGGCGTAGCAGGGTGGGTCACGCCGTGTCGGCGCAGCCCCCCGTCACCGGTGTTTTCGCGCCGATGAGTGGCGCGCCCTGGGCCAGCTCGGGGCCGGTGCCAGCGCTGCGGTCTTCGTCGTGGCACGCGCAGGCCTCGTCGCACTCGTCCGCTTGTCCGGCAGCCGCTGCCGGTGCGGGTGCCGCATCTTGCGGCACGTCCAGCAGTCGTTCGGTGCGCTGGGCGTGAATGCCCGCCGCGTTCTGCTGGACCTCGTGCGCGACGTTCACTGCGTCGGCCAGCTCGTCGCGGGACACATCAAGCTGCGCCGCTTCGGCGAGATATCGCTCGATGTTCGGCATCGAGTTCGCCGCCACCGCCGCACCCAGTGCGGCCAGCGTCGCAGCGCGGACGGTGCCGCCGGGTCCCTCGCTTGCCGCCGGCAGCTGCTGGCGGGCGTGCTGCGCCATCCGGGCCGACGAGTCGGCGGTTACCCGTTCCGCCGCCGTGATCGCGGCCAGCAGCGCCTGCGCGCCGAGGCCCACGCCGGTCCCCGCCTTGAGGTGGTGCGTGACGCACGGGTGACACCCGGCGCCCACGCTCGCGCCGACTGCGACAAACTCGCGTGCCTGCGGGCTCAGCCCGCCCTTGCTCTCGGTCATCTCTGCTGCCCTCCGTCTTGTCGCGATGGATTCACCCCTGCAGACGAGGCACGCAGCGAAAGGGATACACCACCAGCAGCAGCAGCAGCAGCGTCGCCGGCCGAAACGGCCGCGCACACCGGACACCGCCGCAGCGCTCCCGCCCGGCACCCGCTCCGGCCTCAGCACGACGTTGCCAAGGGCGAGTGCGGCAGCTGCGCAGGCCAGCGGACCACACCTCCACTGCCCGTCGCCATGAAAGCCGAATCCGGCGGACGCGGACCGCCGGTGTATCCCTCCTGCCTGCCGGAGCGTCCTAAAGAACAGGAACCATCGCCTCGAGGGCCTCGAGGGAGATGAAACCAGACCAGGGAGGTCGGCTCGTGATGTGGAGGGGTGGTCATGATCCGCATGATGCGGGACACGGGCATGTGCGGCTTCCGCATGGGGGATCGGGCCGCCACGCGACGGACGGCACAAAGCGGGTCCTCGCCAACCACCTGGCGCGAGGAGAGCGAGAAGAGACTGACGTCGCTGAGGACGAGCCGCTCCAGAAAGTGATCGGAACGTCGCCCGGCTCGGATGTCGTCCGGACGTCGGCTACCAGGCGAGAGCAACCGCCCCGGAGCGCCGGGACCCATGAGGAAGGAACGGCTCCACTTGGAGGTGCCGGGCGGGTAGCGGCACACGGTGATGCGCAGACCGGCCTCGGCTGCGAGCCGCGCGAGGACCTTCCAGGCCCGGAGCCGGTAGCCGTTGGAGCGGCCGGCATCGGCGGTGATCAAGAGCCGGTCGGCGCCGGGGAACCGTGCCCAGCCCATCTGGTTCCACCGTCGGATGGACTCGACCGCGAACTCAGCGGTGTCTGCGACGTCACCGACACTGACCCAGCCTTCGTCGTGGGCCACGCCGTAGATCCCATAGGGGATGCCCTTGGCGTGCTCGCCCAGAGCGCGGTCGGCGAAGTCGTGCACGTTAACTCAATCGGGTTCGCCTTCGGGCGGCCATTCGGTGCCGCCGCTGGCGTAGTTGCCGATCAGCTGGTATCCAGCCTATCCTCCGTGGACCCCTACCACTTCACGCGCTCAAAGGCACTACTCGATATCGAGGTAGCCGTGATCGCATCGCGCCTGACATACGGCAAATCTGGGCGCGGCCTTGAATGCCGATTCCCTACTTAAGAATGGAGGCACCGATTATGGCAAAGATCCTTTTCGTTGCGACACATGGAACAGAAGATCCCACCAGGGCCACTTTCCCCTTCATGGAGGCAAAGGGAGTTGTCGAGGCAGGGCATGAGACCGGAATCATCTTGATGATGGAGGCCGCACCGCTGATCAAAGACCACATTGCTGCCGAGGTCCAAGGTGTAGGTGTGCCGCCACTGAAGGAGTTGATGGACTTCCTGACTAACCACAATGTCAGGATCTCTGTTTGCGAGCCCAGCGGCCGCGCCCTCGGGGTCACCGAAGACGACTTCGCAGGCAAGAACAGCGGCTTCGGCACCTCGGTAGATGCCGCCAATGCCTATGCCGGATATGACCGAGTCGTGACATTCTAACGGTCCACATCGGGGAAGTTCTGCGCGCTGGGCACCGGGGTGCGGTTCATCATGAACGGCACCAACCACCGTATGGACGGTCCCTCAACGTTCCCCTTCCCCATGATGGGTGGTTCCTGGGCCGGGCACTTTGACCTCATCACCGGCCTGCCCGGGCGCGGGGACACCGTGGTCGGCAACGATGTCCGGTTCGGCTACCGCGCCATGGTCATGCCCGGAATCTGCATCGGCCACGGCGCGATCGTCGCTTGGGGCGCCGTCGTCGCGACGACGTGCCGGACTGCGGCATCGCCGACGGCAACCCGGCCAGGCTCATCCGCTCCCGCTACAGCGAGCCGGACATCACCCGGCTTCTCACCCTGGCGTGGTGGGACTGGCCCGCTGGGCACCTCACCCAGCATCTGCGCACCATCATGTCCGGCAGCATCGACGATCTCGAAGCCATCGCCCCGGCCTGACGGTTCGTCCGGGAACACGAAAAGGGTGCCCAAGATCGTTATGTGGAGAACGAGAACCTGGACACCCTGCTGACCGCACTGTATGTGAAGCTGGATGATGAGATCGAAGGAACGCGGCGGATGGGCGCCCGCAAGCACCTGTCCGGCATGTTCCCCGTACCTGCCGCAACAGTCCGGCTACAACAGCGGCTGCGGACAGCGTCACCGCTGGTGAAGAAGGCATTTCGGGTGCTCGCGACGGACACGGACTTGTGGTTCGACAACCACTGGATCGCCAGCTCCACTCCCGTGCCGTGCGAGATGCCGCGGCCGACCGTGAAACGCCCGGACCTGGCGGGTTGGGCCGGATACGGCTATTGCGCTTCCCACTCCCGATTCTTCTGGGCCTGCGCCTGTACCTGGTGCAGGTCAATCGCTACGTACAGCAGCGAGCCTCTCTGGCCAAGCCGCCTCACCATCGTTCGTCTGCCAGAATCTTGCGATCCGCTATGAGCGGTAGCACGGTCCTGGATGCGCGGTGCATCTACCTTGGATCCACCCCAGCAGCGGTAATTACGGACCGTACCCGCCGCTTCCGTGAACTCCGGGTATCGGCCGGACCCATGTTTGCTCCATGTTTGCTCGGATGTCGCGGTACGGCCCGGCAGCGGGCGGCACCACGCGGCAGCCGGTCTCCCGGTTTGCCGTACAGCCCGGCACGTCATAGCATCGCTCGGCACCACGCGCCGCTACTCTTAATCCGCTGCCGCACCGCCGCACATCACGCGGTCGGCGTACCGCCCGGCTGGCGTGTCCATGCTGTGGGTCCACGACCTGGGACGGGTAGGTAGCCGGCACATCCGGTTGCTGGCGATGCGCGGCGAGAATTCCATGACGTCGGCGGCACGACCGGGACTGCGCAGGTGAGGCCGATATTTGACCTGCTGCCGGTCTCCCATGCCGACCGGCGAGGTATACGCCAGGTCCACCGCAGGTATAAGGCCGGTCACCCAAACGTCAGCGGAAACCGTCCCGGGGCTCGTCCTGGCCGGGGCCGGAAAGCGATGCGTCGCTGCCGGCCGCCGCAGGCCGACATCACCCGGGGGTCAAAGTGACGTGCTTCCCGGCGGCTCAAACGGGATAACGGCGATGCCGGGCTTCACGAGGATCATGATGCTGTGCCCGTGGCAGGATTCCGTGGCTAAGCGTGGGCCAGACCCATGGATCGCCGGTGATCTCCCCAGGCCACCGACAGCACGTCACCGGTGGCCGGATGATCACCGCAACCGGGGAATCAAGCGGTTCGGTGAACCGCTGGTTCCGGCCGGATTCCGTCCGCCATATGTCCGTAACCACTGCTA
>WNFZ01000557.1_pt1 | contig 36358 bp, 35 predicted proteins | sample 5400081 | NCBI WGS metagenome assembly WNFZ01 (sample SAMN13153365, study PRJNA577476) | soil metagenome | isolation source: 80 cm soil or saprolite under grassland replicate 1 | place: USA:California | collected 2016-06-15 | reverse complement strand
CCCTCGAGCGTGTCGGCGCTGTGATCCCATTCCTGCTGGACGTACTCGAGGTAGAAAAGACGCGGGCAGTAAGCGAACTCATTCAGCATTCGCGCGGGAATTTGTTCCGGTGAGTCGGCCATAACGGACAAGGATTAAGGGCCAATAGGTGCAAAGCGCAAAGAGCTAAGCGCAAGAGGCGAAATTGCGCCGCCCCGAGCGTCCGGGCGGCTAGAAGCTGTGTTTTGTGCGCCTTGCCCTTTGCGCTTAGCTCTTCGGGCATTGGCGACAATATAAACCTAACAAAGTATTAATCCGGCACAAATTTCAGAAGATGGCCATTGACGATTACCGGACTTTGGGAGCGATTGGATTGGATTTCCCGTTTTGAGAGGGACCTCGCAGATATCGCTGATTTAAGGCGGGCGTTGGGCGGTGCTTGTACTCAAATGGAGGAGACCCTATCGCAGCAGAGTCCTGAAGCCAGCTTGGTTGAAATGGTGGTCGGTCGTGAGAGCCTCTTTGATTCCCTCACGTTCCATTACGACAAATGAGATGCAGTCAGTTAGCGACCAACTCTTGTCGATTCGATTCCGATAGAGTTCAACACCGAGTCTCGAAGAGTTCTTGGTCCGGCGCGATCACCCGTACATTAGCGTCAGCTTGCAAATCGTCGAGCAAGGATAGGAAGGCGCTGCGAAAGGGCGGAGCTGAGAAAGTATTCGCGACTTCTGTCATTACCCAGGCTGTGGTAGTAATCGGGACTTCCAGTTGTCGGGTAATCTCGACCGCGCGCTGATGTGTCTGGTCAGTATGCAGCAAGAGTGCGATGTAATAAGAGGTGTCAGCAAAGACACGAGTCATGAGGACTTTGGCGTGCCGTAGAGGTAGTGATCCAAGTTCTTCGCCAGATCGGTTGGGAAATGGGGATCATCTATCGCGCCGGCATGACTAAGCAGCATCTCTCTCAGCCGGCCAATCTCGTTCGGTGATTCGGCCGGCTCGGAGGGAGATACGGGTTCAACGTTTACTATAGTTCCGTCCGGCAAGGCGCCACCATTTTCTAATATGATCACTCCATTGACGACGTTCCCGGTAAGCTTTGTTGGCTCTGTTATCACAATCACCTCCACCGACATGCTACCACGATCTTCAGCTGTGACGGTCAGTTCAGGCCTTCTACGCCTTCTACGAAGGTGGCGCAAATCACTTTGAGAAGGCACCATGTTTCTATAAAATCCAGCGTGGAGACCAATATGCAATCCATTGACGAACTGGCGCGAGAAATAACGGCGCTCCCCAGGTCGGCTCAAGAGGCACTGCTGGATAACGTGGCGCAAATCAATCTTCAGAGAGGCCTCAAGGATTTAGCCGAGAAGTATAAAAAGCGGCTGGCGCACGAGGGACGCCTAGACATTCCTGCTGATCGAGTCTGGGCCGAGCTTCAACGTATCCGCGAAGAGGTAGCCCGCAGTGGCTACCCGAACTGAACGTTGGTTGCTGGACACGAATGTTTGGATATTCGGTCTACGTGGCGATACTCTTTTCACAGCGTGTGCCCAAATACTTGACCTCATAGGCTCGTTCGCCGCCATCGTCCTGCGTCAAGTGCTCAAAGAACTTAACGTAAACTTTAGCCAAACCGAAGCCAGAAAGTTTTATCAACTCGCCAACGAACACCCTAAGCACATCGAATTGAGTTGGGAATCGGCCCGTCCGAAAGAGTGAAGTTCTATGAAGGGCTTGGCTGCAAAAAAGGCGATGCGGTCATCGCTGCGCGCGCCGAAGCGTCGTCAGTAGATCTAATAGTCACCGAAAACCGTGAGTTTCTTCAAAACACTAGCGGACTTTAAAATCCGCATGCTGCGTCCTGCCGACGCCCGTGAGCGATTATGTTCGCCCTAAAATTTCGCCAACATTGGCCATTGCTTGCATTAGAGGTGGCTGCTACGATGGCCCACCATGATGTCCTGGGTTGCGATGGACAGAATCGTTCAGAGCGAAGCTACTTCAGACCCAAAGTACCGCGAGCAGGTCGCGTGGCGGCCGCTCCGTTCGGATGCAAAGTATCTGAGCGATCAGGAACTGCTGGCCAAGTTGCGCGCCTCTGGCATAGAGATGGACCGGCCGACATTAGCGCAACTTTCCGATGAGTTCCTTTCGGCCGAGGGAATCGCCGAGCCGCTGATCAAGGGGTACGTGTCGGAAACGAAGCGCAAGGGAGTGGAATGCGATTGGATCTGGATTTGTTTGTCCACCTTGTGGGAGCGCTGGTTGCCGCACACGCCCTCGTTCGAAATGTTGGATGACAAGATACAGGCCGGTTATGAGCTGGTTAAGTCCAGAAAAGCTGTCTCCGCTTGTCGCGTCTGGTTGGAAGCGTGGAAGGACGTGGTGCACCTCATGGACAAAGCGCGTATTCAGTCGATCAGTGAATTCGACGAATTGTTTCGGGGAACAGAGGCGATCTTCAACTGGATTCAGGACCTGGAGAACGAATTATGGAGTGCGGGATTCGAGGACCGGAGTTTTCTAGCCGAGAGGATTGCGATATGCGAGGAGGGACTGAAACGGTTTGCAGCAGACGACGATCTGACAACGCGGAACCGCCGCCGCGCTTTAGCCGAGTCTTATTTCGAACTCGGAGAGACCGCCAGGGCCGACGCGCTTTATGAGGGCTGGTTGAAAGCCGATCCATTCTGGGGATGGGGCTGGATTGGCTGGTCGTACTGTTACCGGTTTACGCGCACTGAGTGGACGAACTTGAACCGAGCTGAAGAACTCCTTCGCGAGGGGCTCTCCACTGCTGAGGTGAGTGACATTGAGCAGATCGCGGATCGGCTGTCAGATCTCTACGAAGAGCAGGGCCAAGTCCAAGAGGCTGCGAAGGTCAAACAGCAGGCCAGGGTGAGAAGTCAGAGGGCTGTGCAGCAGAGACACGAGATCGAGTTGGATGGCCGAGTCTTCCGGAAAAAGACGACAATCACCTTTGGAGGAGCAGGACTGCCGCTCAATGACTTGTCGAAGGTGTCGGACGGTTTGCGTCAAATTTCGTCACGAGCGGCTGGTGGGAGGAAGGTTGGGCGAAACGAGCCTTGCCCGTGCGGGAGCGGAAAGAAGTTCAAGAAATGCTGCGGCTGAGACGGGGGATCATGTCATGGTTGCACCTTCAGCCAAATGAAGATGCCAGCGAATGAACCGCCTGCCATTCGACTGACATCTTCGATGCTTTTGATCGAGCCCGCGCCCGGCAGCCCCTCAGCTATTCCCAAGCGAGGCGCGCGGGCTTCTCGGCATGAAGTCGCCAGCAAAGAATGCCGGCACGTGAGACGCGTATCACTGTTCCCATGCGTTTAACTTGTATTTAATTTAGAAAAGCGAAGTGCGCGGCGCACGAAGGCAGCCGCTTCGTACTTTTGAACCGCCAGATGAACTAAACAATATCGTGGGTGAACAAGTTTACGATCATAAAAATCGTCGTCGCGGGTAAAGAAGGTTGGACGTCGCAACGTCAGCAGGAGCGGAACTATCTCTTCGTCCTGCATCCCGCGCCGCCCCAAATTAAAACCAATCTGGAAGATTCGTATGCGCCAACCTTCCAATAGCTGGCGCTGGCCAGCGGGGATGTTCTCATCCAGGAGATTCATGTCCCGACTGGTTCAAGCGCCAACTCGTCAATATTGTTCCAGCAAGGCTTTGCCCGCCAGGCTGACAGCTTCCTGAATTGCTTCCGTCGTGACGCAGCTGTTCCACTCTTCGATAATAGTTTCCCATGCCATCCCCGAGGCGACTTGATCGAGCACGTCGGAAACCAGTACGCGCGTGCCGCGAAAGGTCGGCTTGCCGTGACAGATTTTCGGATCAGTCACAACATATCTGCCCATCGATTTAGGCTTGGAGTTTCTCATGATCGTTCGCTAAGGATGATTATAGCATCCATCCGATGACAAGCACTGTACAGGTCTCGAAGTCCTGTCCTGATCTCGGATCCGTCCGATCGTTGGTCTCAAACTTATTCTGGGACGTACGCATCCGAAATTTCATCTGCAATCGCTCGCCGCTGCGCTTTTAAGCGCGCGCTTCTCACTCTTCTTGTGTTCGATCTCCTTAGCCCGCTCTTCGATTGAGATGACGCGGTCGGGCTTGCGTTTCCCAAAGTGTTTGAAATAGGGATGCTCGATCAAATCCGGGAGCGGCGTCTTCCATACTGTGCCGACGATTTCGTGTCGTTTCGTGGCTCGTTCCCAAGTCTCAGCCCCTTAACGTTTACCTCTTGCCGCTTTGCTCTTTGCCCCTGCCCCTTACCGCATCACTCAGCTCAGCACGGCACGAACAACCCCAACCCAAAGTGACAACCAAAACCAACCGCTATCGGACCACGAACAGGTTCGGCAAACTCAATCTCGAATCCGGCAGGGCCTTTTCCCTGCGTGCCCTTCAAGCGGCGCGTTTGAAATTCATGCCAGCGAATCAACCTGGGAGCGCGGGCGTCTCGCCCGCCTTCCTCGCCATTCGAGTATCGTCTAGGGCACCAATAGCCTTCGATGCGCTTAATCGCTATCGGCTCTGGGAACCCGTGCGCGATCAGTTCCTGAGCAAGTTGCGCCTCCGGCAAATCACGCGGCCGCGGCGGCTTGCCGCCACCACGGTTGGGAAAACGCGGCAATGAAAAAGGTGTCATAGACCGCCAACGGCGTGATGTCCGTACTATCTGCGGTAGCGGGTGGGGAAGCGATGCACTGACACTGGGAGCGCGGACGTCCCCGTCCGCTCCTTCCAACCCAAGCCGGCTTCCTCTTTCAACGAACAACTCAATGCCGCCAAGTCCAATCAGACTCATCCGCACATCACCGCGATTTCCACGCCCATAGATCGTTCGCAAGTTTCGAATGGCCTCAACATCCGCCTCATCAAATCCACGCGGGCAATAGATAGTCACATGGTCCAACAGCCCATCGCCATCTTCATCTGTCGGCAAATAATGCGCATGCTCATGCCCTTGAAGCGGCACACCATCCGCAAGCTTTCCCGTGATCGCTTCCGAATGCGAAGTATCAGCGCGGTTGCGGATCAACGCGCGGCGTACCTGCTCGGCAAAGGGCATAGTAGCGATGACACTTCGTCTTGACGACAGACCGAGTTGAAAGACAGCGAGACTTGGGCTCCGAATCGGGCTCGGAGACTTTGACCTGATCGAAAAGTCCCGGAGATGAACCGCGGGGACTTCGGAGCGTGCTACAGCCGTCATATTTCCTGGGCGTTCCGTCATATCCTTTACTTCGCCTGAAAGCCGATCTGCTTTCGCTTCGGCTCTGGCGGCGTCATTAACTCTCGAATCGCATCGAAGACAATCTTGAACTGCGCGTCATATTTCTTCTCCAGTTCGTCAAGTTTGCGTGCCAGTTCCGCATTCGACGCCACCATCTGCCGCAATCGGACGAAGGCGCGAACCACTTGAACGCTTGCCTGAACTGCCCGTTTACTATTCAAAACGTTGGCGGCCATAATCGCGCCGTGTTCAGTAAACACAAAGTGGGAGTTTCCGCCGGCCGCCGTGTTTGGAACTTGATCCCGCAAATTGCGACATCAAGTTGTCGAACTCGTCCTTGTCCAAACGGAAGCAAAATCGCTTGGGAATCTATCTGCATTGCGCTTGACCTGCTCGTTCAACCGAGTGGTTGAGACCCCGTAAAGAGCTGCAAGATCAGCGTCGAGGATTACCTTCTCACGGCGAACAAGGAAAATCGCTTGTTCGACCCGCTCGACTGGTATTGCCGCAACTGATTTACTCATCGAAAATTGCTCAGGCCGCCGCAAATTGCGACTTCAATTCACCAGACGCGACCAACTTTTGACTAAAAACGATCCGTTCGAGCGAATAGCCCGAAACCACAGTGTCTGCCGGCCCCAATTGTTATGGGCCCGAGCACTTCGAGCTCGTTGTTGAATCTCAGCTTCAAGTGAACTGCGGTTTGAGTTAGCAAATGACCCGGTCGGATGAAGCCTGTTGGTCGACCGTTACGATCATACTTGTGAGCAGAAGGCGATTTGGAGAAATGCGAGAAGGCGCTCCACTCAAACTCACATGGTTGTTCAATGCCTGATTGCTCAAGCGCTGTCTCAATTAACTTTCGTGTCTTCTCCGGTTTGTGATCATTGTGACCCGGTAGGATGACCGGCGTTATGCTCGCCCAGACGTTCGCAGGCCCGAGATAGAATGGGGTGACTTTCGTGTCCCGAGTTCTAACGAGCGTCGGCGGCTGTTCAAGATCAGCTTCATCAGTTGGCTCGAGTTGCTCACCTGAGAGGCTAATTGCCAGATGGTGCGCAAACCGATCGTCACCAAGCGGAGCCACAATCATCGCGCGACGCACAGAAGGATCCGTGTGGATGTACCCAACTGAAGGAAGGGGTACATAAGAAAACTGTCGGTGCTCAATCTCATCCGGCCGAACGTGGCCGGCGACATAAGTGTCAACCCAAGTATCATTGACGCCATCAGGAGGCGATTGCTTCATTCTCTTGATCGCCAAGTGTCGAACCATACCAGCAATGTGGATCAGTTTGTTGAGCGGATACTTAAAACGGCCTCCATCATCTTGTCGCAACTCAAAGACTTCGTATGGGCGACCGAGTACCCTCTCTGTGGACTCGTAGAACACACGTCCAAAGACGTTCGGCTTCTCGACGGTATTAAGCGGTTTGCCGTGTTTGATGCGATCGAGGGCAGACATGTGGGCGCGCTTTAAGTCATTCAGAGAGTTAATTGCCGTTGCGTGGTCAAGAATTGGCACACGTAACATCCCATCATCGCGCGTTACGTCCTTACGAGGATACCAACGAATGCCGGAGAGTTCGTTGATCTTCTCGCTTGGGATGAATTGCGCGTCTGCATAAGCCATATCGATACCCCAGCCAAGCATGGTGAGTGAATGGACGGTTTCGCGAATTCTCCGCTCCGTCTGACGGTCACCATTATAGATTGGCCAGATATAGTGAACGACTGGATCACCGAGCATCAATGTGGGCCTAAATGTTTTGTCAGTGAGCCGGCTCTGTTGGTCGGGCTTTTTGTCCGCATCGTTATTGGGTACAAATCGTGTGATGACCTGCCCCGGACGCGAGGGCGGAGCGATAATCATCGGAGGCTCAAGTGCTTGGAGCCACACGAGCGATTGGCCTATCTCTGACTCTAACTCGCCTCGGCGGGCAAGCCCTGCGACCAGCGCCTGAAACAGTCGATAAGGCGATGGAGGCCACTCCGGTGGGCCGTCCTTATCGAGCAGCCCGTGATAACGGTCGTCCAGCCAGCGAACTCTGATAACTAGATTACTCATTGAGTGCTCTCTGGCACAGTCCCACCATTAGCGCTGGGATCAGCAGACGCTTTTTGAGCTTTCCTGAATTCATCAATCTTTGTTTTGATTGACTGGATTACATTGTGCGAGTCTTCGTGGTCCTGCGATAGCTTGATTAGCTCTGCCGCAAGTGATCGCGCCTCATCTGTTAGCGATTCAGTCTCTGACATTGCTTTGAGTCCATTCGTTACCTCAACGAAGGCTTCTGGATTCTTGACGCGCGGTTGATTCTTCTTCGGGGCCTTGCCCAGCATATTCTTCGCCTTCTTGATAGCGTCTAAAACAAGCTTGAACGGATCCTTGCCTTGGTCGTCGAACCGTTTTAGCGTTGCGGCGGTGATCGGACCAAGTTGCGAGATTTTTTTGCGTTCAGCAGCGCTCTTGCTTAAGTAGTCTTCCGCGACACCAGTCTCAAACACGGCGTCGCTAAAGTCCTTCTTGCCGAAGTCGATTTCCGCAATCTTGAAGAACTCTTTGGCAGCATCGTCGGCAAACTGCTCGATCTGCTTAGGGTCAAGCGTGAGCGGCTCATCATCTTTGCTTCGGTGAACGAGTTTCGCGCAAGGTGTGCCTTTGAACCGCAGGTTGCAGCCCTCCCGCAGGTTAAGCTCCGGTTCTGACGCAGCGGCGACGAGTGATAGCGCAAGGATATACTGCTGCAGCGCTTCGGTTTCCTCGTTTTTCGATCCACGAAGCTCGCGGATGCCGGCTAGATTAACGTTCACAGTCCGGACCAAATTGCTTTTATCAGTGAGCATCACTCCGCCGACAGTTTGTGTACTGAGCGCGTGTTTCATCCCTTCGGCAGAAAGATTACTGTCCTCCCCTTTTCCGGTTTCAACGTCCTCTGCGATTGCACCAGCACCGACATAGTCAACGGCAGGCGTATATTGTGCGGACTTAGTCCGTTCCAACACATTAGTTGCACGAATATGAGCTTTAAAAAGTCGCTGCCTCTTCTCATATGTTGAACGCGAATCCCAGACACCAAAGACCAGGGAAGTGGGAGCATACTTGGCCAGTTCGAAATAGTTCCGAGACTTCGCAGCGACGAACGCGTCGTGGAACTTATCTGCTAAAGAGGACATTCTAACGATCGCATCGGCTGCACGATGGCCAGCATCAAGAAGGTTCACGGTTTCCTTGCCAACCCGAATATCGATCTGTGGTACGAGCGTACCGTCCTTAATCGTCTTAAACTTTGGCTCGATCCTATTGCTCTGAGATTGCGGACTGTCGATCTCGCATGAATTCGTCCCGTCGGGGAAGCGGTCGATATTGTACCCAGGTCGCTGATCTTCCTGATTCTTATTCTTGTCGCGTTTTGAATCCGGCGGAAGCTGGATCGACACACGATAATCGCCATCACGAATCGTATGCACACGACCCTTGTAGGTCGTCATGGGATACGTTGGGGGAAAGATCACTGGATCTTCGTCGTCCACCGGCCAGAGCGGCTGCTTAATGATGAGCGCAACTAGTCCCTCATCTTTTAGCCACGAACGAAATGAATTATCTGTAGCCATAATTTGAGTCTCCTTGTTTGGGTTGTGCACGACCTAACGCACCATACTGACCACGACCGACCACGCGCAGTTCATAGCGCGTTGCTTGTCCGAAAACTCCAAGCGACGCCAAGGCTGGTGCCACTATAGCGCTCGCTGGAATACTCCATGTAGCATATGAGACAGCGCCGCGATCATCAGAGACTGATGGCCGAAATCGCTGAATCCCGATTGCGGCGAGTAGTTCGGAGGCTGGAGACGTGTTCACCGCCATTCCTTGATCGTTTGGCGAGAAGCCTAGGTCTAAGGCATTCCAGGCCGCATCGGAGTCGAATCCAAATCTTCCTGTGAGAGGCCTTGTGAGCACGAAGAGGTTTGTCAGATCCTCGTCCGACGTTTCGTCAAGAATTTGCTTGAGCGCATCACGAAGTGGCCGCCAAATGCGAAGAGGTGTCTGTTGGCCTGACCAGCAATTCCATGGGCGATTTGCGATTGCCTGCACTTTTCCTTTAACGATCGCCACTCGCATCCAAAAGTCGATCACCAGCGATTCTAGACCGTTGCCCCCAAGCCTGAGCTCGAGTGGTGCGATAATCGGCTTGATCGGAATATCACCACAAACTTTATCAAGCTGCCGCGGAATGTTGCTCAATAGTCGATTCAGGATCTCACGCACTGTGCCTTCTGTAGAGAGTTTGAAGGTGGTTGTATCAAACCATCCTTCTGCTCCGGGCCACAACCGGTCTGCTAGTTCCAAAAGTCCGCAACACGCGAAGAATTGACCGGGATTGGTTACGTCTACCTTAATATGAATCGGTTCGGGATTAGTCATGCCTCATTCTCCGTTTCCTGCGCAAACTCTCCAGGGCTCGCGCTGGCAGCATAGTCGGCAGCACGGACCAATGATTCGAAATACGCCAAGCCCCATCGCCCGTACTTTCGCTGCAAGCGAGCAAACCGACGGAGCGTTTCAGCCGCGAGCGCGGCGGCAGCTTTACCGTCGCGCTCGGGATCGAAAGCTTCGTCAGCGGGGAAATGCGGTCGGGCCCGGCCGTGATGCGACGCAATCAGATGCAGCGTCAACTCCTGCATGTCCGGGCTAAGCTTGATGAATTGGGCATTGCGCAGATGTTCCGTGTCGATCAGATCCAAAGCTGAGCCGAACTCGTGGCGATAATAATCTTTAACGAACTCACACCGACGCAGCGGTGGGCCAGACTTTGCATAAACTTCCTTAGGGTAGCCGTCATTACCGAGACCCCGTTGCCAGCGTTCGCGCCTCTTCCCTAAGTCGTGACACGAAGCAGCGAGAACAACTGCTTGTGCGAGGTCGTTCGGTAATTCCAGTCTTCTGACAATTGAGGAGGCGCAATAGCCTACTTCGCTAAGGTGTGGCTCAAGTAAGTATGCATCGCGCCCGCGCGCGTTGGCCGTGTCAGGTCTCTTGACGAACCAGCGCCATACTTTGATTGGCTCGGCGTCTTCGTCATCCAGACTTTCAATTCTGATCTCGCGTTCGAGCATCATGCCGTCAGGAATGGAATCATTTCCCCAGAGCCGCTTCCTCATGCGCTTGCCATTTAGATACCACTCGTCGGCCACATCGTACTGAACACCCTCTTGTACACCTTTCGCTTCCCTTACTTCCTCTTCCTCGTCAGCCGTTTTCTTCAATGCCTTATCACTATCGAGCATGCCAGCCGAGTTCAACCCGCCAACAAACGGCGGCAGAAGAACAGTGGCGTAACTAATGAAACTCTTGTTGCGTTCGATCAGATCCCTGAACCTCATAATGACGACTCGATCTCTCAGGTCGACGATCCAAACTGGCGCTTCGGGGTACTGAGCACTGATCTTCTCAAGATGCTTAAAAACGCGGTCGCTTCGATCGCGAAGGAGTTCGTGAGGTTTGAGTGGATAATCTTCCAATAGATCTTCCGGCTCGTAGCGATTGAGCAAATCCCCACGGATGACCTCAACTTCTTCGCGCCATGCGACGTAAGTTTCCGGGGGCTGCCAGTTGCTAATGCCATGCAGATAAGGTTCGACAGGCGGCCTACCAGGCAACGGAGTGCGAACCAGTGGTGGCGAGATGGTGGTGAGCGCCCAAGCATCGAAAAGGATATCAGTGACGGGCAAGATAGCTGGTGGTGGAGCGAACGCTGCGAGACAGTCATTTGGCTCGAGCTTGCCCAGCGCCCCAGGGCTGGCGTCACCATTCAGTTGCTTCAAGAGTTCGAGCGTCTTCTGCCGTCGCCGATCAAGTTCGTCCACTATGAGCTTGCCGTTCTTGTCCTCCTTGCCGAATTGCTTCGGAGGGACGATGTCGATCCGGGTGTCGTCGCGGTCTCCAAAGCGATTCACTCGGCCTAAGCGCTGAGTCATGCTCTCGAACGTAGACAGATCGCAGACCATGTGATCGGCCGAGATGTTTACGCCAACTTCGCCAGCACTGGTGCAGACGAGGTAGACAGTCCCGGGGGCAGGCGTAATCTCGTCGCTACGATTCGACTTCGGCAGAAAGCGCTGGAAAACCGGTTTCTTCACCAAGGCATCGCGCTCCAGACCCCGAAGAGTGCCAGTCAATCGCTCGGTCAATTCCTTGGGCAGCTTATTTGCGACCTTCTCGACATCCTCGATCATCCGCAGGAAGACCAGTACGGATCGCCCAGAGTCCTTATGCTCTAATGCAAGGCGAGCTATCTCGTCCGCCAGCTTGGAATCGTTGTCGTTGCCATGCAGACGGAGGGCCTTCTTGGCTTTCTGCCGCCGCCAGACATAGTGAATCGGCTCAATCGGGGAATCAGGGACGACTTCAGGCGGATTCTTTTCCTCATCAGTCAGGCCGAGCCTTTTCTCAGTCTTTTCGTCCCCACGCGAAGTTGCCGTCAGTTCCATTACGCGAAGCTTGGGCCAAGGCATCTGTTCTGACCGCTCGCGCTCCGATTGTTCTCTCTCGATGGCAACGATCAAATCCTGAAATGCCGGTTCGAGGTGCGCCTCGTCATGCACAAGTAAAGCGTCTTGTCCAAGAAAGCCGGCGTGCAGTGGCTTTGTCTTGAAGCCTACTCCATAGCCGCTGAAGAGCAATCTACTCCCAATCATGTCTACCGTGCCGCAGATCACTGCTGGCCGCGAAGGGTCGGCCGACCATTCGCGGTTGTCGGCAAACTGTCCGCGCAAAGTACTAATAACCAACTGTTGGGTGTGTGCCGGCACGTTCCCTAGTTTGGCTACGTTCTGCCGAAGTCTCTCGACTTCGTCCGTTGTCTGATCAACCACAGTCCGCCGATTGACGACGTATACCAAGCGGCGTGGCATTTTATGCGGGTGATCCATAAGGGCAATAAGCCATATCGCCACAACCGATGTTTTACCCAACCCCGTTGGTAGATTGCACGACCGAGGAAACTCTCCCTTTACAAACCAGTCCTCGTAAAGATTGATCTGCCAAGGAAACGGTCTCTGGCCTGTCAGCGCTTTGAACCTAGTTTCGAAAGTAGCGTCATACATACTTAATTGTCTTAACTCACCTGAATCGCAGTTTTGCCAGCGTCTGTTGCGACGTTCACGGGCGAAGGCAGCGCTTGGTCAAGCGCCAGGCGGCGTTGATAATCGAATGGCTGCTGGCCTTCGCCATTCTTATCAACAAACGCCGTGCTGAAGAATTGTTGATGATCTGAAGATTGCAATGTTCGTTCCAGCAAACTAGCGTGATTGCTCCCTCCCGCTCTGAACTTGTTTGCGCTCCACAAACTGGACAGTTCTTGCTATGCAATTGACTTGCTTAGTCGGAGTGTGAAGCACCGCAGGCACTGAGAGCAAAACAGTCGGGACGTGACCGCAAGCCTACACCTGGTATTGCGGTCTTCGCAATATAAACCAAGCAACACGAGGATAAGACATCTTTGTGTTCGATTGCTGTGTTTAGCCTGAAACGCAGAGTTAATCCGGCATTGAGAACGGCTAGATGTTATATTTGAGAGAGTTCGTTTTACGTTGAAGGTCTGCCTGTTCAGTTTTTGCGGGTGTTCGATTCGTTAGTGGCAGAAGCGGTGGCTAAAGCGACGATCATAAAATATGATCGAGTTGCGACGCGCATCATGCGCCCGGAACATCTCGTCGCAATCATGCTCGCAACCGGGCCACCAAGGACTATTTGCGAATTGGAATTCCTTGAGCAGGGCGTGGTTAATGTATGTTCACTAAAAACACTGTTGCGCCGGTACCGGTTGATGAGAAAATGGAACGAGCTGTTCAAGCCATCGAGAGAGTACCCGCATATCAGCGAGCTGATTGCCAAGAAAGAAGCTCACCGGCGGAAATTGGCCGCGCTTCCGTTTGAGAAAAAGATCGAGCTTGTTCTCAAGCTCAATGAGCGGCGGCGATTAATAAAATCCGGCGAGCCTGTGCAAGCTTACAGGTCAAGATCAGGCCTAGCAGGTAAGGTGCGCCATTGGCCGGAAACTTATGAAGATCAAGCGACCTCTGTCATGAAGAAGCAACATAATTTTGTCGTCTGCGTCAACAATTCAGGATACGAGGCCTCGCTCGAGTTATTCAAAATCTATTGCGCCATTCCGGACGAGGAGCCTGAGTCCCACGGATATTTGCGAGTGGTCGATGAAGACGGAGAGGACTACTGGTATCCGAAAGACTGGTTCCAGTCAATCGCGCTTCCGCCCGCCATTGAACAAGCTATCCTCGCTGCGCAGACATAGTTTCAGCCACATCGCAAATGGCGCCTAGATCATAATAGACACCGTGGACAAGTACGGGCCTGAGTCCTGTTTTATTCTTACGGAGCCCAATGAAGCGAGGTAGTAAACAGGACTTTTCAAACTCAATTCTTAAAGAGATTCTCACGCTGTTTCGGTCCTGCGGTCTTTGGGTAGTTTCTTTCGTGCTTCCTTGAGCCGATGAAGTTTCTCCTTCGGGTCGGTGCAGCTTGTCGCGCGTTGATAGAGAAGCCAAGCTTCGCGCGCTTCATCGCGTTTGGTTTGGGGGAACTGCTTCAAACTCACTCTCAAGCCACTGAATCTCTCGTTCTTGTTCCCGGGCGATCTGGCTCTCTCGTTCTCTCTTCCTGGGCGGTTTCAACAGTTGTCATGTTCCCAATTATAGTAGATGGATCAATCAGGATCGCTGGCTCGCGAGTCTTAGGCGATCCCCAACAGCAGCAGGGCATCGCTGACATGCGCGAACGCAACAAGGCGCGGAAAGCGGAGCTTCAGAAAACCTCTTAATGCTGCGCCTGCTCATCGATCAAGATTTCAATCACGACATTCTTCGCGGTCTGTATTTGCGCCTTCCTGATCTGGATGCTATCACTGTATTGCAAATCGGATTAGATCAAGTTCCGGATCCTGACTTGTTGGATTGGGCGGCGAGTCAGGATCGCATCGTCATCACGCATGGTGTCAACACAATGCCGCATCATGCCTATCAACGCATAAGAAAAGCCGAGCCTGTAGCGGGGGTCTTTATCGTCCCGCAAGAGCTTCCAATTGGTCAGGCAATTGCTGAACTCGAAATCCTGGCGGTCTGCAGTCTTGAACGAGAATGGGATCATCCCACTCTGATTCCGCCGCGATCAGCCTGTCACTAGTTTCTGACTCGATTAATCCCCGTTGCTTGCGGTGCTCAAAAGCTGCACCCGCTGCCTAATGAACCCGGTTCTACTCATCGGTTTGCCCCAGTGCAAGCCGATGAGCGGTGGCAACCTCTTTACGCAGTTCAGGTGGTGAAAGGACCTCAACATCCGGTCCCCCAGCCGAGAATAAAGCGCAGCAAGCCCCGACCACGGGCAACAGTCATCTCGATCGTGGTGCAATCTTCAATTGCCGCATTCCTATCAGGTTCGTCAGTTCCTTCCGCATTTCCCAGGCCGCCTGGTCCCGTCAGTGGCTTTGGGTCGGTCTTGCTGTGCGAAGGTGGGGAGGATGCCCGCGCTCCCATTACTCGCTGCGTTGGGTGAAACATGCGCTCAGCAAAGATGCGCGCTGCCACGCGGTAAGCGCGGAGACGAACCGTGAGGGGCTCGCCGTGGGTGCCGTTGAAGCAGTTCCTGATTAGATACTCGCGAAGATTGAACAGAGGTCGTTCAAACGTCTCATCAGTTTGTCTGATTGTGCGAATATGATCGATGGCGAAGGGGATTATTGATTTTCGATAGTGGTCGAAACCTATGAGCTTCCGCGTTGCGCCATCGGGATCGAAATAGATGCAGTAAGGATCGACCTCGCGCTCCCTGGTTGAGTTGCTCGAAAGCGTGTAGTAATTGAGGATGACTCGTCTATGCTCAACTGCAGCCTTAGTCAGGGAATCGATTGTCGCGGAGTAAGGCTTGAAATTCTTAGCGGGAATTGTCGCCGAGCCGAGAACGGTTGCCAGGCCATCCAGTTTCTCTCGCAATGTCGCCGGCAACGATGATCGCACTTTTGCCGATACCGCCTACGATTAGAAAAGGGTCTAGGCCGAACATTCCAGTAGCTCCTTTAGGCTCTTGTTACTTTCAGGATTCGCTTGGCTTCGCTGAGTGATGAGGCGCTCTTTGGTCTTTCTTTTCTAATTCCCGTAGTAGAGTCTCTGTACACCAGACGGGCAATGTACTCCAGCTTTTTGACCCTGCGCCGCTTACTAATTGCAGTTGAGTAATTCATCGGCACTCGCAGTTCTCCGCCTCTGCAACAAGGGCGCCATCGCGAAGGCTCGAAGATAGCACAATTTTTTGAGTTTGTGGGACAGACTGATTTTCAACAAGCCTGGACGTGAGACTTGCGATTTTACTGAGGAAGTGGAGCGGGCGACGGGACTCGAACCCGCAACTTCCAGCTTGGGAAGCTGACACTCTACCATTGAGTTACGCCCGCATACGCGGAAAGATTGAAGGCGGAAGGATGAAGGATGAGGTAAAGACAAATTATCCTGTCGCCTGCACGCTAGAAGATAATGAAAGACAGGAAAGAGTGTCAACTACCCTTTTTGTTCGTACTCTTTTTGTTAGCTTACCCTTTATTCGGTCGCCTACCCTTTTAGATACTTTCGCGTGATCTCGGACCAGCGTCCCTGGGCCTTCAGAATCAGCTCAACCACTTCGCGCACTGCCCCATCACCGCCGCGTGCCTGCGTCACATAATGGGCGGCCGTGCGCGTCTCAGGAACGGCATCCGCCACTGCAATCGCCAGTTCTGCTCTTTGCATCAGGGGAATATCTGTCAAATCGTCCCCAATGAATGCAACTCTGCTGGCATCCAGACCTGCTTGTTCAAGCAACTCTGAGAAGGCCCGCAGTTTGTTAGACTCCCCCTGACGAATCAGCTCCATACCGAGTTCGCTGGCCCGTCGATCGACGACGCGAGCGCTGCGTCCACTGATGATTCCCGACTGCAATCCCGCTCGATGCAGTAGAGTGATTCCCAACCCATCCTTGACATTAAAACTCTTCTGTTCGTCACCGTGCTCGAGCAGCCAAATGCGACCATCGGTCAGCACACCGTCACAATCCATAAGCAGGAGCTTGATGCGGACAGCACGTTTTATGGTTAAGGTGAGATCGTTCATCAAAATTGGAGTTAAGGTTTGGGAACTTAGGGGTTTAGTTTGAACTCAGTAGTTTGAACTTCGTACTTCGTGCTTTGTACTTCGTGTCTTGTACCTCGTGCTTTGTACTTCGTCCTTGTACAGGTTCAGTAGCATCAGGCGGTAGCGGGTGGGTGAAAACTCTTAGATGCCACCGGCTTGTCCGGTGGAGTCTCACGATGGTTGCTACGGAAAAGATCAGAAAGACACTTCTTTGGATGCCACGGGCTTGGTCCGTGGAGTTTCACGTTTGCTGCTAACTACGCAACGTTGCAGCGGATAGCAAGGAACGTGAGACTCCACCGCGCAAGGCGGTGGCATCTTAACAAAGTTCACTTTGCTCGTTTCTAGCAGCCAACGTGAACTTCCCCCGGGCAAGCCGGCGGCATCCCTCAGCAGTTTTCCCAATCTCGGTAGCTCGTGGGTCTCAGGTCTACCAAAGACTCGAGTAATGAGCGCAAACCCATCCGCTACCGCAAGGTGTACCGACCTGCTCTCCTTCAAAAGGTTTGTCAAAGTACAAAGCTCAAGGCTCAAAGTTCAAAGACCTAAGACGAAAAACCAAAGACCACGCTCAGTCTACCGGACTTCGAAGAGTTCGATGCCCGCGAGTTTCCAGCCCCCGCCAGCGCGGGACACGATCAGCACCGCCGTTCCCGACGCGTCATGGCCCAGCTCCCTGGTGGTAATGCTGACGTCTACCGCGACCAAGTTCGCGTCTAACACCTCCGTACGCAGCACCTGAGTCTTCCACACTTCCGGTTGGCTGCCAATGATTCCATTAACAAACTTTACTAGGTCACCCGCGACCACTCGCGCGTCGACTTCAGCCCTCTTGCCACTGGTAATTGCCTGGTCGAGCTGCGTTACGAAAGCACGAACAGCTTCATCAATTCCCGGTTGATTACTGGCGGCAGCTTCAGCCCGTAGTCTCCCTGCGCGAGCGGTTAAAGATGAAGCATATTCAGCATCGGCGTGCACTGCCTCACTAAAACGCTTTGCCGCTTCAGCAGCCTGGCCACGTTTCAAGCCGATCTCGCCGAGACCGATATTGGCCCAGGCAATTGTAGCGGCAGTAGGAAGCGGCTCATCAAGTGCTGAGCGAAATAGTTTTTCCGCCTCGTCAATTTTGTTCTGCCCCAACTGAGCACGCGCCAGAATGATACGGGCCTCCTGCATTCTCGGAGCATTCGCGAGTATTTCCCTGGCTATTGCTTCGGCCTTGGGAAAATCCTGGGCTCCAAATTGGCGCGATGCTTCACTTATCGTATCGGGAAGATTGCGAATTCGAGGAGTAACGTCGTTCGAATAATCCAATTGCGGGTACAATTTTTCGGGATCAACCTCTGCCCGGGTTATCCTGGCGCTCGTTTTAAAGACTGCTTCGCCAAAATTCCGTGCTGGAATGCTCGCCTCAACCGACAACTGCTCTCCACGTTCGGTGGTTGCGCTGACCGTGACCACGGCATCTGTCGAACCGAGATTGCGCAGAGCGGAGACCCATTCACTGCCCCGTTGTTGAGGTAGTCCAATCATCAAGTCCATATCCGTAACCTGATCGATTTGTTGATTGAGTAAGACTTTCAATTGCTCACCGCCTCGTTCAGCTAAGGAAGCTCTTAGTTCAGCCAGACTGATTCCTCTCGATCCTTCCTTTCCCGACACTAGTAAGGAGCGTAAGGTACTGATAAAGGCGTCACGGCCCAGCCGATGATCAATCAACCGCCAAACCATTGCTCCCTTATTGGGGACGGAACTGAAATAAGAATCATCCAACGGAGTGGACCGCGCCAAGGGAGCATCTCTCCGGGCAACTGCGGCGTACGCGAGTCTCTCACGCAACAACTCCGATAGCGTTGCCTCATGCCCAAACTGCTTTTCGATAAATAGCGAGGCAAGGAAGCGAACAAGCCCATCCCGGAGCATGCCGCCACCTTCACCGCGAACTGCAGTTTGGCCGCCTACCCAAAGGCGTGCCAATGTTTCTGAAACGGATTGCACCGTTGCGGCGTCGACTTTTGACCGGCGAAAGGTCGCCGATTCCAACAATACCACCCCGGCATCATTGAATCCTGAGCCACGCCTTACGGCAACCAGACGAACCGGAGTGGCCAATGGGGAGCCAAGCAAATTCGCATAAAAAGATCGGGCGTTCGCCGCAATTCCAATTAATGTCTGGGCCTGTTTCCTCTCTTCCGCGCCTGCTCCTTTCGGCACAAATGCAGTGATACCGTTCTCTTCACCAGCTCCTTCAATTGTGTCCCACTCTCCCTGTACAAAAAATGGCTGCCCGTACAAAGTCTGCTCGTACACCGTAGTATTGTTAGCGCTGCTTTTTAGAATTCCAGAACTGATCACATTCCCACCATTTACTGTGAGCTTAAAAGGAGCAGTATCTGCGCCGCGCAGGGTAAAAGCCGTGTTGGCTGCGGGGTACCAGAAAGACATGGGAACGAATTGGGAACCGCTCACTGAGATAGCCGCAAGGCCGGTATTGCTCTCGACTGGAAAAGTGTAGCTTACACTCAATTCTACAGCTGCGTTGGCGGCGACGGGGTTGGGAAGTGTGGCAGTTATTCTCTGAAGACCACCCTGCGTTTCGGGAACTGCGCGAAATGCGGCGTTCGCACCAGCTACCGTAACGGCTTTGATCGTTGCTTTAGTATTGATGCGGAAGGTCAGGTTCGAGCCCGCGGCCCTGCCGACGTTTCGAACGGTGAGCACGGTGACGGCATTCAACACTCTTTCGGGCTGTTGGAGGTTGGCAGTAATATCGAAGTTTGTCACTTGCCACGCAGCCCTGGCTTCTTCCTGGGCCATGAAGGCGTTTGCCGGGTAAAAAATAAGCGAGATCGTAAAAAGAGCGAATAACAGAATTCTCTTCATAGGTTCAGCGATGTGTTCAGATTAGAGGTACCTCTAATTAGCTTGTGAATATCTCGCAGGACTTCAAGCAATGCGTGCATCCGCCCTAAAGGTAAGGCATTTGGCCCATCTGATGGGGCCCGCTCCGGACATTCATGCACTTCCATGAACACGGCGTCCACTCCACAGGCTACTCCAGCGCGCGCGAGAGGTTCGATGTACTCGGATTGACCGCCGGTTGCATGGCCCAGCCCACCGGGCAATTGCAGCGAATGCGTGACATCAAACACTACCGGCACCCCAAACGCCCGCATGATCGGAAAGGACCGCATGTCGACAACCAGGTTATTGTAACCAAAACTGACCCCTCTTTCAGTTAATAACAGTTTTTCGCAGCCAGCGACGCGGGCCTTATCTACAATATTGCGGGCATCGTGCGGGGCCAGAAACTGGCCCTTCTTGATGTTTACGGCGCAACCAGATCGAGCAGCCGCCAACACCAGATCGGTTTGGCGCGAGAGAAATGCAGGAATTTGCAGTACATCAGCTATCTCTGCAACTGGTCCAACCTGAGAGACCTCATGAACATCCGTCAGCACAGGCACGCCAAGCTCTTTTTTTATCTCACCGAGAACCTCCAGGCCTGCCTTCATCCCCAACCCGCGAAAGCTGTTGATCGAAGATCGATTTGCTTTATCGAAAGAAGACTTGTAGACAAAACCCAATCCTACTTTGCGCGTTATCGTGGCGCATTCTCTCGCCATCATGAGGGCATGTTCAAGTGATTCGATTACGCAAGGTCCGGCGATAATAGTCAATCGACCATCGCCAAAACTGGCGTCACCAACCTGGAAAGGTTTTATCTGGGAATCCTGGGGCATGTAATTGGATCAATGTTTAAATGGTTTCTTGAATATACGCCCGGCCTTCTTCAAGATCGACCCTAACTTTGACTCCTCGTTCTTGTTGTTGTTCGTGTTATTTGTGTTTTCCGTCCTCCTCTTCTCTTCCTTTTTCGCCGCAGGAACAGCCGAAGAAGTAGGTGTGGGCGAGGGAGAACTATTAACAGTCGGAGTTGGGGTCGCTGCAACGTTCAAATTCGCTGGCACGTCGGTCTCGGTGCGGAAAGCAAAAAAAGTCGCTCCAACCGCCAATGCCAGAGCGACTCCTACAGCCAAAGCCAACAAATTGTGCGTTCGCCGACTGGAAGTTAAAGATACGCCAATACGGGAAAAAGGATGCGCAGCAGTGCCCGCTTCAGTTCGCTCTCGTGACGTTTGCGGATGAGCATCGCTGACGACCGTCATCTCGCTTCCACTCGTTGTGGCCGCTCTATTCTCACGGAGTCGGGACAAATCGATTATCAGCCGCCCGGAGGGTGACTCTGTGCCTACGGTGCGAAGTGCCTCAATATCTGGTCCACTAGTCACTGCGGCATGTTCCAGCCCTAACAGCTCAGCTGTAGCAAATAGTTCACGGCGGAACTCGGCAGCATCTGCGGGCCGATCTTGCGGACGCTTCTCGAGAGCATGGAGCACGACTCTTTCCAGTTCCGGCGGAATGGAAGGCACTAGCTCGCGGGGACTGAGCGGCTGTTCTGATGCGTGCTTGACTGCGATGGCCAACGGACTGGTGCCGCTGAAAGGAACAGATCCGGTAAGCATCTCGTAGAGAATCACCCCCAGACTGTAGACATCAGCAGCCGGCGTCAATTCCAGACCATCACACTGCTCCGGCGACATGTAGCGCGGCGTACCGATCATTACGCCAACCATTGTCAGGTTTTTTGCATCTTCCTCATCAAGGGTATCGGCAGCCAGTTTTGCAATGCCGAAGTCGAGCACCTTGACTACGGCCGGCGATTCCGCTCGTCGCTCAATAAAAATGTTCGCCGGTTTTAGATCGCGATGAATGATCCCGGCTTCATGCGCTGCTGCTACAGCTGCTGAGACCTGCATCATCAGTGAAACCGCGCGAGCAGTGTCTAGTGGGCCTTCTTTGGCGAGTACGTCTCGCAGAGTTCGCCCCTCAAGTAACTCCATGACGAGATAAACATAGCCATCGGATGTGCGTCCAAAATCAGTGACCGTCACGGCGTTCACGTGCTGCAGTCGTCCCGCAGCCCTCGCCTCTCGCCGAAATCTAATCTGCGCTGCTTCATCTTCGACCAGCCGTTGATTCAATACTTTGATCGCAACTGGTCGATCGATAAGCAAATGCTTCGCCCGATAGACCGTGCCCATTCCGCCAATGCCCAACTTTTCTTCCAGGCGATATTTATCGTCGAGCGTATGGCCTATTAAGGGATCGCGCGAGCTCTCACCGCCCACAGTTGCATCGGCAAGTAAAGGCGATTTGTCTTCAGGACACACGCGGACGTCCGGTGCATAGTCTTTTCCACATGTGGGACAGTGCAGCATCGGTGACTCTATCCGGGGAGTGAAAACCAGGAATTATGGCGCAAAATTACCGGGGATGCACACTGCTGGAGGCGTTGCGTAGTGCCTAATCTAAGTTTTTCTCTGTGTAATCTTGTCAGGTAGGGCCTTCGGAGGGGCACGACTTCTCTCTTCCACCTATGCTCAATCCGCGCTGGTCACAGTTGCCCGCTCATGAACCAGGGCATCAGACTCATCTCTCTTGTCCATCGAGGTCTCATTCTGGAGTCTGTTTTCGTGCGCGGCACGAACAAATGAAGCAAACAATGGATGAGCATTCAACGGTTTTGATTTGTATTCCGGATGAAACTGGCAGCCCAGGAACCAGGGATGAACATCACGTGGTAACTCAATAATCTCCACGAATTTTCCATCTGGAGACACACCACTGAAAATCAAACCTGCACGTTCGAGGGACTCGCGGAATTCCGGATTGAATTCGTAACGATGCCGGTGCCGTTCACTGGTGGTTTCGGCTCCGGCGTAAATGTCCCTTGCTAATGAACCTGGCGAAAGGTTGCATGGCCAGGCGCCCAGCCGCATTGTCCCACCCAACTCTTCAACATTCACCAGGTCGCGAAGTTTGAAAATCACAGGGTATGGAGTCTCTGGATCGAACTCAGTTGAGTCAGCGTCCTTCAGACCAGAAACGTTTCTGGCGTATTCGATACAAGCTGTTTGCATGCCCAAACAAATGCCGAAATAAGGAGTACGACTTTTTCGCGCGTAGGAGATGGCCCGGATCATTCCCGCCACACCGCGTTTTCCAAAGCCGCCAGGAACGAGAATCGCATCGAAATCGCGCAAGCGCGACTCGTAATCGTCATCCTCCATAAGATCTTCTGATTCAATCCACTTTACACCCACGCGAAGATTGCTCGCCACTCCACCGTGAGTAAGGGCCTCACGCAGCGACTTGTACGAGTCTTCCAGTTCAACATATTTTCCTACGATTGCTATTGAAGTCTCTCCCCCCGAAGGTTTCCGAATCGTTCCCACCAGGTCACGCCACTCAGAAAGATCGGATTGAGCTGCTCGACCACCAAAGCTGAGTTGTGTGATGATCAATTCATCCAGACCTTGCTCGTGGAAAGCAAGCGGCACATCGTAGATGGTATCGACATCCTGGGCGCTTATGACTGCAGACTCTTTCACGTTGCAGAACAAAGCGATCTTCGATCGCAGATCATGCGAAAGCGCCCTTTCGGATCGGCAAAGAAGCACGTCAGGGGCAATGCCAATCTCGCGCAGGTCTCGTACCGAGTGTTGGGTAGGCTTTGTTTTAAGTTCACCAGCGGCGGCAATATACGGCACGAGCGTCACGTGAATGAACAGCGCATTTCCCGCGCCCTCCTCATTACCCATTTGGCGAATAGCTTCAAGAAAAGGCAAGGATTCGATATCACCAACTGTGCCTCCGATTTCCACTATCACCACGTCGGGCTTATCTTTATTGGCTACACCTCGCACGGCTTCCTTGATTTCATTGGTTATGTGCGGAATTACCTGAATGGTCTTACCAAGATAGTCGCCGCGACGTTCCTTCTCGATTACCGATAGATAAATCCGCCCTGTGGTCCAATTATTCGCCTGCGATAAATGGGCATGGGTAAAGCGCTCGTAATGGCCCAGATCCAGATCTGTCTCCGCGCCATCGTCAGTTACAAACACTTCCCCGTGCTGAAACGGCGACATGGTTCCTGGATCAACATTAATGTAAGGATCCAACTTTATTAACGCTACGCGCAGACCACGCGCCTCAAGCAAGCACCCAATGGAAGATGCGGCAAGACCTTTACCGAGACTGGATACCACACCACCGGTAACAAAAATATATTTAGGCATTTGCGTTCTCCCAGTTTGTGAGATTCCCTGCCCCATCCTTCACGAGGGCCTATTCCAACATTTAATCACGTTAGACTATATCCCAGCCTCTGGGCCTTCGCCGCTTTCCTGGTGATCAGCAAAACCATAACTTTAACGTGCGATCGTTGACCCCGAATTCTCCAGGATTCCTCGGACGTGGTCGAGATCAGTCAATGTATCAACGCCTATTGAGGGAGTGCTCGCCGGAATGGCCTTGATTGTCACACCGTGCTCCAGCGCCCGTAATTGCTCGAGCGATTCAAGGGACTCAAGTTCAGACTGCGGCCACTTGATGAATTGCAGCAGTACCTCGCGGCGATACACGTACAATCCGGTATGCTTACGGAAACTGTTCAGCAGCGTTGCATCGTTTCGCAGAGCTGCCTCGAGCCCCCCAAACTTTTTCGCCGCATCGCGCGGGTACGGCACTGGCGAGCGTGAGAAATAGAGCGCGCGCCCATCGTTGCTTATCACAATCTTCACAACATCTGGATTTAGAATGTCGCCGACAGAGTCGATCGGTTCAAAGGTGGTTACAATGCCGATCCCTTCTGTTGCGCTTGCGGAGTCCCCGGTCACTAATACTTCAACAGCCCGGTCTATTGTCTCAGCCGCAATGAGAGGTTCGTCACCTTGAACATTCACGATAATCTCCGCATCTTTCAGGGAGATCGCTACTTCAGCGAGTCGATCAGTACCGCTGCGATGATCAGCGCTGGTTAACACGGCCTCATGACCCGCTGCCTTGGCCGCGTCCAATATGCGAACATCATCAGTAGCGACGATTACGCGACCAACATTCCTGGCTGCTAAAGCACGTTCAATTACCCAGCAGATCATTGGTTTCCCGGCGATCTCGAGCAATGCCTTGCCGGGCAAACGAGTAGACGCATAACGAGCAGGAATGATGGCGACGGCTTTTGCTTTGTCAGTATTTTGGAGATTTGAGCCCGCGGGATTCACGGGCTAACAAGATAACTTGCAGAGCCGTCGAGTGTCAATGTTTCTTCACTGGTGGTGGTGTCCTGGTTTCAACTCTCTGCACTTCCACTGCGTCCTTTGCGCCTCGGCGGTGATTGCTTTGTTAGGCATATCCACCGCGGAGGCGCTGAAGTCGCAGAGACTGCGCAGAGAAAAACTCAAATTAGGACACTACCTCCCTGATGGGGTGCTGATATTATCTTAAATTGTTACCAGCCTCGCTGGTGCCGATGTTCTGAGGCGATGAGGACATACTTTGCTGGTAGCTTCGGTCCTAATCAGTATCAAGTTAAGATCGGTTGAGTGAGGAGAATGTTTAGAACACCCTTCCGACTAGTCCTTCTTGCCGGTCTGGGCATCTTCATCGGTTTGGTACTCTATAACCTCCTGATGCTGCTGCGTGTAGTTCGCCTTAGGCACCAGAACCCCGCCACAACCTCTCTGATTGAAGCGCGTTTAAAGGAGGCGGAGGTACGAGGCCAACAGCCAAAACGAGAACAAACGTGGATCTCACTGGATCGCATCTCACCCAATCTGCAACGTGCCGTTTTGGCGGGAGAGGACACTAACTTCGCTACTCATAACGGCTTCGATTATCAGGCAATTCAAAAGGCCTGGGACCAGGCCCAGCGTGAAGCAGAAAAGGAAGCGAAAAAAGAAGGCGAAGATGATGACTGGATTCCCAATCTTCCTGATTTTAGGCGGGGAGGTTCAACCATCACCCAGCAACTCGCAAAGAATCTCTACTTATCTTCACAAAGATCCTTCATTCGAAAGGGTGAGGAGGCAATCATCACCATCTTTCTTGAGCATTCGCTAACAAAACGCCGGATTCTGGAACTATACTTGAATCTAATTGAATGGGGCGACGGCATTTACGGTGCAGCGGCAGCGTCGCAACACTATTTCCATAAGCCGGCTGCGACTTTGAACGCCAACGAGGCAGCTTTTCTTTCTGCTTTGATTCCAAATCCGCGCACCGTTTTTAATCCCCAGGTGAATCCTCGTCGGGTTGGCAGACGGCAACGAATCATCGCGCGCGGAATGCCCTACGTTAAGATTCCTTGAGTTAGTGACTCTGTATCTTGAAGGAATTCAGGAAGTGGTCCACTTCCGGAACATCGTTCGCGGCGTTTAGAAAACCCAGGAGACATAGCTCTCGATCCTCACCCACACGTCTGGTGAAGGTAAGATCAAATCGTCGCTATTAAAAGAAGGGCGGGAGTCAACGTTGAAGAACGATTGTGGTACGGGTAAGGGTAATTGGCTGGTGGTATGAGCGCGCGATTCCGCGGCAAGTCGAAACTCCCAGGGCGGAGTGGGCGAGCTATCCTGCCACAGGCCGCGATGTTCCTTTCGAGCAGCCGCCTCCGAGGCTGCGTAGATCTTACGTTCATCCTCAGTCAACCGCGTGTTGTTGTTCTTGTCGTACCAGGCAACTCCATCCCGAAGCATCTGAGCGCCCACATCCATTTCATCACACGTTATCTTGCCGATGATCAGTGCATTCGATCCCAGACCCGTATACTCAACTGAAACGTACTTGCCAGCAATCAGATCAGACAAGTGCTGCTTTGCCACATCACCGTAAGGCTGATCTTTCTCCGGGGCATCCACGGCCTCCAGTCCAATGTTAAGAGGTCGCTTTAAACAGAGAATGGTAACTGTATTTCCGTCCGCAATCTCGGTCACGGTGCCGAACAGAACCGCTGCCGAGGCGGAGCTTGCCGCAGAAAACAGCGTGGCCAGCAGCAAACAAATGCTGCTGGCTACGTAGGACGCTCGTATCGTTACAGACTGTATTGCCGTCTTGCCTCTGCACCAGGAAAATAACTGTTTGCGCTTGCTGACCCGATCAGATCAGAGACTGAATTCTTTAGCGAGCTGCAGTTCCGCCTTACGCAATTCAAATCTTCCACGGCCCAGATTGCCTGCCGGGCCAAGCGCCAGCACCACAAAGTATTCACGATTGAGCAAGCGCATAATAACGATAGCTCGTTCAACAGAGACAACCAGCTCACGGAGATTTCCTAAACCGGTGTCAATGGCTGCTCGCTGCGAGTTGCGGACGAGCGAGGTGAACTCAGCGGCAGCAACGTCAAGATTTGCATCTTTGCCCGCCTCACTGACAACTGATTCCACAGCAATGCCGTCGGTTCCCATGATCAGCGCACCCAGACTACCCTCGGTGCGCTCGAGAATGGCTTCAAGCGTCTCCTTAAACATCGGAAGAACCTCCCTTACGGCCGAGTACCGCCGAGACTGCCAGGTCTGGCACTTGGAGTTGAAGCAGGCGGCGCATTTGGCGTTGGAGCGCTCAGCAATTGAGGCGATCCGGGTGATGCTTGAGGAGCAGCCTGCTGTTGCAGCTGTGTTGGCGTTGGTGTGTTGCTCTGCGGATTGCCCAAGGGCACCGGCTGTGAAATCGTAGTAACCCGCTGTCCAGTGCTTGCGGCTCCGGAGGTCGGCCGACCCTGGTAGTCAGGTCGATAAATGTGCGGAGTAATAAAGAACAGAATTTCACTGTTCTGGCGAGTAATGAGTTTACGTTTGAACATGTTGCCCACTACGGGGATCGAGGCTAGTCCCGGCGTTCTTTGGCGAGTTTCGCCTTCCGTATCAGCCAGGACGCCGCCCATGACAGTGGTACCACCATCTGGTACCAAGACTTCAGACTGCATTCGCTGAGTATCGATGCCGGGAACACCGCCGACCGCAATTCCCGTGTTGATTGTATTGTTCTCGATCGTGACGCGCAGCACGACAGTGCCAACATCAGTAATTTGTGGAGTGACGGAGAGACGCAACGGAACCGAAACGAACGTCGTGGTGACCACAGCTGTTCCGCTTGCCGCCTGAGTAGTTTGCACCGGAATCTGTGAACCACTCTCGATTTGCGCCGGACGATTGTTCAAAGCCGTCACCCGAGGCGTGGCCACAGTTTTAGCCTGGCCCCTCGACTCGGCAAGAGTCAGCAGAGCGCTTATTTGTGCCGTTCCAAAGAGTCCGGTGGTTAGGCCAATAACTGTGCTGGCAGCGGCCGCACCAAGAGCGCCAAGTGGTTGATTCGTTCCTGTCAATCCGCCAAATACGCCAAACCGATTGGGACCGCTTGTTAACCCGCTACCGCTTCCAGATCCACCGGAACCGCTTCCGGATCCACTACCTGATCCCGAGCCCGAACCGCTTCCCGAGGTAGTACTGGTTCCCGGCAAGGTAGTAATATTAGCCAACCCACCACGTCCGAGATTAATGATACCAGCAGAAAGCTGGGCACCCAGGTCGCGACTGAAATTTCGTTGCGCGATCACAACTCGCGTCTCAATCTCCACCTGAGGTTCCGGTTGGTCCAGAATAGCAACCAATTGCCGAATCGCTTCCGTGTTCTCCTTAACGTCGGTAATGATTAGAGTATTGCTGCGACCATCAACCTCAATCGAACCTCGGCGTGACAGACGGCGAGAAATGATTGGCAACAAACCCTGGTCGCCACTGCCACCTGTGGCATCTCCACCGGCACCACCACTGAAACTAAGATTAGTGGAGCCGCCAGAAAAGCCTCCGGTTGAGCCTGCGGCCTGGGCCAACGTGCCTGAGGCGCGAGAATAATTGAGCCGGATGAACTCCGTAACCAGAGGAGAGGCATCAAGCCGTGATTCATTAATAACCTTTTGAGTTTCGGCCTCTTTGGCAAGCACCTCAGTTGTCGCTACACGCAGTATATTTCCGCTTGTCTCAATGCCAAGCCTGTTAGCCTTAAGAATTGCATCCAAAGCCACATTCCAGGGTACGTCCTGGACGTTGACCGTTACCGGAACCGCAGCCACTGAAGAATCAATAACAAAATTCACTCCATACTGTTCTGTAATGTAGTTGAGTATGTCGCGAATGTCGGCATTGACCACATTCAGATTTATAGGCTCTCCCACGAACCCGGCTTGCCCATACTGCCTTCCCTGAGCTGACTGTGACAACTTGTCCGACGAGGGCGAGATGGCCACGCTCGGACTGGGAGAAGGCGAAGCGGAGGGGGTCTGCGGGCTCGCAATAGAATTCTCATTGCTGGCAGCACCCTCAGCTATCGCTCCCGATTTGTCCTTAATTACTCCGAATGCGCTGGCACCGGACAGGCACAGAAACGAGAGGACGAGCGCAGTCCTTTTCATGGCTGTGAAAATTTGAGGCTGATAAGGCATCTTTCCCTCCTAGGGAATCTTGGACGCGACCGCCACGCGCTACGCCCTTTTGCTCTTAGCAAGTAAAGCGCGCGCCGCACAGAGCGGCAACGTTTTGGGTTGATTGTCAAACTGCGCAACCTGGTGCCCTTTTAATTTCGATTGAGGTGGCCAACTGCGCGCGAAACTGGCTCTTGGTCGGAAGTTTTCTACCACCGACGCGAACCGAGAAATGATTAAGGCTTTTCCGTAGCTGTTCTTTTCTGCTTCTCAGATTCAGCCACGGCAGCATTGGCAGGAGCCGCTTTGACCGCCGTCATTGCATCGGCGGAGCTCGGCTGGCGTAGGGGTTTCATCTCCACTGTGCGCTCTCGTCTTCCATCAGCGAATACTGTTTCATGACGGAAGACCAGGCGATTATCTTCGATAGCTACGAGTTGGCCATCATAAAAATGCTCCCCAGGATAAATTACGTAAGACAACTTAATCGGGGAAGCTTCCACTATGGCTGCATAACCGCGGGGGGTGCGCGAGATCCCGATAACCTGAATCTCACTCAACAGTAGTGCCGTGGTCGGTTTTGGCGCCGGCATCCTGGACTTCATGGCCAGCACTTTCTGGGCCCTGTATTGAGCAATCCGTTCCTCAATAGATGGCGGCATTACTTGCCCGCTGCGCCTGGGAAGAACGCGGGGCGGCTCATATTTCTTAAAGGGATCGCGTGCACTTTCACTCGAGCGCTTTACCGCTGGGCTCTTCGTAATGTCATCCTGGGCCCAGACGTTCATGAGTGCACCGTTGATTCCCAGGGCAAAGGCGATAACCAGACCAGCAAATCCGTTCTTCATCAATTTAGAGTGCGTCATGATCACTTTCCTTGGCGTTTCGTATTACGATTACTTTGCTGGCTGAGCCGGAACCGTCGCCGGAGTCTGGCCACCTGAACCTGCAGGCGCCGGCGAGACCTGTTTCTGCAACCGCTCGGCAGAAACGTAGTAAGCGGTCAGGTCAAACCGGGCATCCACCGTTTTATCCACCGACTGCTTATCCAGTTGCTTCAGCTCAAAATTGGTGATGGAAACGATTCGCTGATAATGAGCAAGTTGCTCAAAGAAACCCCGTAACGAGGCGAATGAACTCGTGACACTCACATCGATCTTCTTGCCGCTGTAATTGTCCTGTTGGACATCGTCTTTCGGGGTAAACTTTTTCAACACTAGTCCATTTGTACGGGCTCTTTCTTGCAGACCCTGCAGCACCATCGTAAGTTCACGTTGCTCTGGGAGCAGTGCCTTGAGTTCGTCATACTCCTCTTGCCTGGCTTTGTAGATTGCGCGAAATTCATTGAGTCGCTGGGAAGCTATTTGGGCCTGCGCATTCCTGGGTAGGAGCTGGGCAATTTCCTTATTCATCTCCTTGGTCTCATTACGCGTGCTGCTGGTCACCAGGTACCAGAAGCCCGCGTACACCACTCCGGCAACCGCTACAAACATTAGCAACCGCAGGTACCAGGGCATTGTGGGAAACTTTCCAATTCTCATGTTTTCGTTCCTTCCAGGAATTTGGGCGTGGGCGAGGTTACCCTGGCTCCTGTATACCGTCGGGTATAGTTACTTCTTTGCTACCTGATTGCCCGGTGCGTTTGTAGTCGGTTGTGATTGAGGTTTCGGTGTGGCGTAGTTGCACTTTAGAGTAAAGCTCACAACTTCTGGCTTGACAGCGTTGGCATCGTCGGCAACCGGGCTATTAGTAGCCGGGGTCGGAGTTTCTGCGTTTGCTGGCGCCGCGGCTGGCCCAGAGGACTGCGACTGACCAACGACCTGACGCTCGGTTTCGATATTGAAATTCGTAAATAGGCCTGAAGAAAACTCCAGGCTCTGGCCAAAGCGAGTGACCGAAGCTTCATTGGGTGACTCGCCCTTGATTGTCAATTCCCCATTGTTTTGTTCAATACTCTTCAGGTACAGTCCCGGAACGCTATCGAAACGCGCTTTTATTTCCCGGAGCACGGAACCTGGGCCCTGCTGTGACTCTCGCAATTTCTTAATTGCGTCGATCCTTCCCTGGATGTCCTGAGTCTTCTTTTCGAGCTCCCCCTGTTCTTTGTTTACCGCCAGCATCTCCAGATTAATGCGACGCTGTGTCAGTAACTCTCTTTGAGCTGTCTCGTGCGCGGATTTTGAGCTGACATACTCGTAACCAGTGCCGAGAATCAAAATTCCAAAAACCGTAAGGCCAAGCAGCAGGGTTTGGACGCGGGGATTGGTCACCCTTTCTTCGACCATTGCTGCGCCAGTGGGCCGATCCGTCACCGACTCGAGTAAATTGATCTTGATCATGCCGCTTCAACTCCTCTCAAGGCGAGACCGACGGCAACTGCCATTTCGGGAACGATCTCCCTCATGTAATCCGGATCGAACTTTCTCGCATCTACTTGAATTTGGCGGAATGGATCAAATACTTCAACCGGTATTTCAAATCTCTTTGCCAAATAATCTGCAAGGCCCGGGAGTTTAGAGCCGCCACCCGCAACAAGGATCTTCTGGATTGCTGCCTCGCCTTCTTCAGCCGTTGCGCGATAGAAGTCCATCGTCTTTCGTACTTCTAATGCCAGAATATCGGAGACTGTTTCGATAATCGGTTGGATTGGCCGAGCCTCCACACCATCGGGAAGCGGGAATCCACGCTTAACTGCTTCTGCCTGCTCAAACGTGAGTCCCAACTCCTTCTGCAGCAGACTCGTGTACTGGCTGCCACCGACTGATGCGTCCCGGGCAAAGACTGAACGCGTGCCATTGAGAATATTGATATTCATGGTTGCCGCACCAATATTGAGCAGGGCAACAACCTCTCCGGCTTTGGGCCGGTAATTCAGTTCGTAGCAATTTTGTAAGGCAAAAGCGTCCACGTCGATCACGACCGGGTGCTTTCCGGCAAGCTGAATCGCCTGCTTCACGTTGGCAATCTTGTCGCTCTTGCAAGCTGCGAGTAGCACATGAAGAGCGTCTGCAGAATTTCCGGTGACCTGATAATCGAGGTTTACGTCTGCAATGTCGAAGGGAATATGTTCCTCGGCGTGCCAGCTGAAAGATTCCTGAAGTTCCTCCTCGCTCATTTGCGGAAGGACTATATTCTTGACGATAACAGAATGTCCGCTCACGCCGGCCGCAACTCTCGTGGTCCTAATCTGATGCTCGTTGAAGATGCTGGAAATTACGTTTGAGACGTTGTTGAGCTCCATGATTTGACCGTCTACAACCGTATCTGGTTGAAGATTCTCGAATCCCATATTCATCAGCTGAAGACTGCTTCCCTTTTTCTGCAGTTCGACAGCCTTGACAGAGCTTGAGCCGATGTCGAGTCCAACCAGATTCTTCTTTCCCATGGCTTTTTTGAACATGGCTTTATTTGTTCCTCGTACCCAGCAAAGAACGCATTCTGTTTCGGCGACGTAAACGAGCGCGCGCTTTCTGGACTCGGGAGAGGCAGGGTTTTACAGACTTGAATGCGGGGAGGGGGTTATCAATTTTCACGGTCGAGCATCCTTTACTTCTGAAACTTAGTAAATCGGCTTTCGCTCCGTTCGTCTGGAGGGATGCGCTATCGCGCACATTTTCAGATTCAGGGCAGGAGATGGTCCATTCCATATGGACTAGATGTGCGGGAAGAATGAAGCCCATTTAATCGGTAACCCAGCCAAGTTGAGTGCCCGGCTGGCACCAAACTTCTGTTGGCTTTGCGACCTTCGCTCACGCGAAGTGTGCCTTTATCATCTGGCTTCAAAGAAGAGCGGGTCTGCTGTGAATCGTTTCCGCTACTGAGGAATAAGAGGCGAGTACCCAGACGGTACGCACGGTAGCCACCGTCGCCAAGCAGATTACTCCACGTGATAAACAATGTCAACTCGAATTTTAACGTGTTTAACTCTCGCGGGCAGTGGGAATAGCGGCAAATTGTCTAGTTTCCGGGAATGAAAGAAGATAGCAAATTCCTGCGAAATTCACTCGCCTGCAGTGCGGATCCTCAATTCCGCAGCGGCTTTTGTCTTTACTGGCTTAGCAGGAACGCCTACGACGATGTTATAGGGCTCCACGTCCCGCGTAACAAGCGCACCACTGCCAATGAGTGCGTGCTCTCCTATTTGTGTGCCGGACAAAACGGTGGCGTGGTAAGTCACGCGAGTTCCCGTGCCAATCCTGGTTACGTTAGTCGAGACTTTCTGAATGTCATGAATGTCGTGACTGTGTGAATAGATGTTCGCATAGTCCGAGATCGACACGTTGTCGCCAATTTCAATTCCGCCGCGATCGTCCAGCAGAACATGGCGATGAATGACCACGTTATCCCCGAAAGAGAGATTGTACCCGAAGGACCATTCAACATAATGCCAGCATTTAAAATTGGTTCCGACGGAGCGGAAAATATACGGCGCCAACATTCTCCGGAAACGGTGTCCCAGAAGGGCATTTTGTCCCAACGGAGAACGATCAAACATCTGCCAGAGCCAAATGAACGGCTTGCGCTCGTTATATCGGTTCTTGTCAACGTCCGAATAATATTCTGGCTCGGTAGAAATGTTGCGTGGATCGAAGGAATGCACCACCGACCGTGCTGCAGGAGTTAGGCATGCAAAATCCGGACGCTGGTGGCGAGCTCCTCCATTAGGGCCAGCGCCATAGTAGATCTCATAGAGGGTGTCCCTGACGATCTCGTTGGGATCACGGCGTCCTTCTTTTAACTGACTGTCCAGACTCTCGAGGAAATCATTGAAATCTGCTGCGGCAGATGTTTGAGCAGCTAACTCGCGATAGCTCACAAAAGAACCTTCCTTTGTTCGAACGTGCTTAGATTTCCTGCGGCTGAGTTACGATGGGCTTCAAAGTAGCACAACCAGAACCTCCATGTCAGTGTCAACGGTCCTCTTGCGTCATATCGAGCCTTAAAGTTAGGATGCGTTTCAATGAAGTCCCTCCGCTGGATTGTAAGTATCGCGTCTGTTTTCCTGCTCATAATTGGCTGCTTATTATGGTGGAATAGACCAAGACCGGTAGACATGGCGTTGTATGCTCCGGCGGATTCGGTCGCTTACCTCGAGTCAAATAGTCTGCTTCAGGTTGCTCGCAGCATTAGCAGCACAGATGCCTGGCTTTCGCTCAGGCCATTCATCGCCGCAAAGGGCTATTCCTGGAATCATCCCTGGTTACAGAGTTTTTGTTCCTGGACCGGCATTGGACCAACGCGGATGGTGATCCTGACTCGAGCTCAGGTAGCGATTGCAGTTATTGAAGTAGGTACGACCGCGGAAGCCGAAACAGTAAAGATCAAACCCGAAGCAGCAATCCTGGTCGAAACTCATACGGCCCAATGGAGAGTTAAACCGGCACTTGAGCTATTACTAAAGAAATTTGCGGCAGATACTTATGGTCAGCCGATCTTTCAAAGAACACAGATTGACGGAGCGGAGTTCATCGAGTGGCTATCACCCAAGGGGGATCGCCGGATAGTGGCTGTGCTCAATGGCACTCTGGTCATCATTGGGAATACTGAACACGCCGTGAGATCCTGTCTGGGAGTGCGCTTGGGCCAACGTCCAAGCTTGCGGGAAACTCAGGAATTGCAGCAAATGCGTCAAGCCTTGCATTCAGATGCTTCCCTGGCCTTCGGATACATCTCCTCCAAGAGTGCAGCTCGTCTTCTCTCATTGGGGGCGCCGCTCCTCTTTGGCCAACCTCCTGGCAATCCCCAATTTGAACATCTCCTCGCGAGCGGTGCAGCAAAGATTCTGGGCAGCGTTGGCTGGAGTGCTTGTCCCGCCCTGGGCGGGATAGAAGACCATTATCTATTCTCGCTTCAGGCGCCTATTGTTTCGCGGCTCAAACCCGTGTTCAAAGCAACCGCTACCAGCGCGGAAGTGCTTAAGGTCTTGCCGACTAACTTCGAATCACTCACGATTTATAAGTACCAGGATCCTGCTGCCGTGTGGAACACGTTTGAAATGGCTATTTCGTCTCAATTGGATACGCTTTCAGCCGTCATCTTCGACTCAATGGTAAAATCCGCTCTATTGCCGTATGGAATAGAGAAACCTGAAGAGTTCTTACATAAGGTTGGTCCGGAACTGTTGACGATGCGGATTGATCAGGAGACTGAACATTCGCTTTTAATCGCCGCGGCAGATAAGAAAACTACACTGCAACAAGTTGCGACAAAGGAACTTGGCGGCAACCAGCGAGAAGAGCGAATTGGTGAGATCGTGGTTGCTGAGGCTCCGGAGAAATCACGCGCCGTAACTTTAATAAATGGGTATCTTCTAACCGGTTCGTCTGCCGATGTTCGTCGCTGTGCTCAGGTCTGGAGCGAGAACCGTACGGGTATTCGCGAAGAGAAATTCAAACCGATCTTTCATTTTGTGCCGTTGTCCAGCATGGCAAACATTCTTAGTTATACGAACGATGTCGCCAGAGTGCGTACATTTCTTTATGCGCTGGGCCGGGCTCAGGGTGTCACAGACCCCTCTAACTTGAAAGATGGATCGGAGCAGGCTCTCGCTGCCTTACCCTATGCTGCAAGCCAGACCATCCTTGCTGATCAGGGTCTTGAGCGAACCACTCGCTCCTGTTTTGGACAGTTCAGTGTGCTTCTTTCACTACTCTTCCCCGCGCCAGAGGCCCGACCGTAAGAGCGTCATGATAATTTGCGTGCTTTAGTCTGTCATGGCTCAAACTTCATTGTTGGAACTTCTGATTGCGACCCATAACCGAGGAAAGGTTCGTGAGATCGAGGACGCTCTCAAAGAATTGCCGCTAAAGCCGCGTTATCTCCATGAATTTCCCCATGTACCTTCCATCGAGGAATCGGGTTCTTCCTATGCACAGAATGCCTCCATCAAGGCGAAATTCTATTCAGATGAGACTGGACTGTGCTCTCTTGCGGACGATTCCGGACTGGAAGTGGAGGCACTTGGTGGAGCTCCTGGATTGAAATCTGCCAGATTTGCTGGGGCTGGAGCAACAGATGAGGAACGCACGCGGTTGCTGTTATTAGAGCTGAACAAAACTAACGACCGGAATCGTCGAGCGCGCTTTGTATGTGTTGTGGCGATAGTCATCGGTGGTTCGACGAACATTCTCACCGGGACCTGTAAAGGAAAAATTGCTGACGCTCCCAGGGGAACAAATGGATTTGGTTTTGATCCAATCTTTATTCCCGATGGATTGGAATCAACTTTCGCTGAGCTTCCGACGGATGTGAAGAGCAGCATGAGTCATCGTGGCAAGGCACTGGCTTCTGCTCGCGAATACTTATTCAGCTGGCTGCATCAAGATCGGCTGGGGGTAGTGTCTTAATTTGAGTTTTTCTGCGCAGCTTCTGCAATCTCTGCGCCTCTGCGGTGGATATGCCTATCTAACAAAGCAATCACCGCAGAGCCTCCCGGCTTGTCTTCGACAAGCAGGCTTGTCTTCGACAAGCACTGGAGTTTGGCCATTTTAGGTACGTAAGTCTTTGAATCTCTTGACATACGTACGTGGCTGTGGTATCCTCTCAGAAGTTTACAATTGTGGGCCATTTGGTCCATCAGGGAGGAGACCGTCATGCAAAAGGATGAAATC
>WNFZ01000556.1_pt1 | contig 36382 bp, 38 predicted proteins | sample 5400081 | NCBI WGS metagenome assembly WNFZ01 (sample SAMN13153365, study PRJNA577476) | soil metagenome | isolation source: 80 cm soil or saprolite under grassland replicate 1 | place: USA:California | collected 2016-06-15 | reverse complement strand
ACGATCGAGGAGTTCCACTCGGAGCTCTATTCCTCGGCCTTCGACTACCGCCGGCTCAGCCTCCAGTAACCGCGTCCGGCCCTCAAACGTTCTCTTAATACCGGACAAACCGGAGGTGGAGCGCATGCGCATGTTCAGAAGGCGGGCCACGAACGACCACGACGGCACCGCCACGACAACGGATGATCGACGGGACGACGCCCCGACCACCCGTTCGGACGCGGTACAGGATGATCGCGGCGCCTACGGGCAGCCGACTCGCTCGGACGCGGCCGCCGGCCGCACCTGGCACCAGGGACCGGTGCGGGCACTCATGACTCTGCTTGGTGTGGGGGTCGCTGGGTTGCTGGTGTGGGTCACGACGAACATCGGCGACAAGTCAACCGGCGGCTACTGGGCCGTCTACGGCATCCTCGCCGGCGCCGGTCTGGTGATGGCGCTGTCGCAGGTTCTCGGTGGCTGGACCAAGTGGGGCAGGCCCAGCTTCTCGCCGACGGTCTTCGCGTTCGCATTCGTTCCCACGTTGATCGCGGTGGGCTGGATTTTTCTCTTCCACCAGCCGCACTCGACGCTCTTCCGCGGTGACATCACGAACTGGTCGAACGATCTGGGCATCGCCGGCCTCGTGAACGATCTGGGTGGGAATCTGCTGACCCTGCTCGCGTTCGGGCTCGGCCTCGTCTTCGGCTTCTGCTTCGACACGACGGCGGCGCGCCGGCCGACTCCGCCGGCACGCGAACCCGTGTCCCAGCGGACTGCTGTCGACACCGAAGCCGACCAGCCGATCGCGCGGGAGCGCGAGAGGGAGACCGTTCGCTCGTAGTGCTGAAGGGGAGCCGCCTGGGACCAGCGGGCGGCTCCCTGCTCTTCGTTCGAGGGATTCTTCGTGGGCCGCCTCGCGCCGATATCTTGGGCGAGGTGAGAGCATGAGGGGAACCAGAAACACACCGGCGAGAGGGGATGACCTTCTCCTGGCACACCTGCACGCGCTTGCGTTCGATGCGCAACGCGATCGCCCGCCGCAGTCACGTTTGAACGAGCGGGTGGGCCCGGGTTTGGCCGGGTTGCTCGTCTGCGCCCTGAGGGGCGACAGCGGAGTACCGCGCAGCGGTCTTCGCGTCTGATCAATCGGGCACGCGCACCTCGGTGCGCGTGCCCACCAACCTCAGGGCAGGCGTCGGCGCGAAGTGCGATCGCGAGGCCGAGCCAGCTCCTCCTCGCCGAAGAGCCGGACGAAGAGAAAGATCAGCGCGCCCAAGACGAGCGCGAGCACGAACGCGGTCCCGCCCGAAACGCCCACGGCGAGCATCCCGAACCAGAGAAAGAGAAAGAACACGACCGCCCAAAGAAACGATTGGACTCCGTGGTCAATGGAGGGCGGACGCAGGTGCACTGCGCCAACTCTACAAACGCGCTCCCCGCCCCAGCGCGCCTGCCAGGTCTTAACCACCGAGAATATGAAAGAGCCTCCCGAAGGAGGCTCTTTCATTCGCCGAGCCGGTCTCGCTTTCGTCCACCACACCCGCTGACTTTCGGCTTCCGCCTACAGCCTTCGGGCGGGGCTTCGACCTACTCGCGTCCCGTACTCGACGCAACGGGGACACTAGGGCCTCCCGGGGGCTCGTGCAAGCGTGTCCGGAACGGACCCCGCGCACTTTGCGAACTTTTCTTTTTTCAACATTTCCACAGCGATTCGTGCAGCCTGTGGAGAACATTCGGGCAGCTGTCCACAGACGACTCGGTCTGCCGCCCGGCGCCGAAACGATCTCGCTGCTCAGCGCGACCGTGACCAGTCACATGTCCCCAATACCGAGTTCGCGGCTGGGGACAACTCAGCCAGAGCCGACAAGAGCGGCGTAGGGGATCGAGGTCGCGGAATCGACGTAGACAGCGCGATGTGGAGCCGCGGCGGCGGTCGCAGTGGGGTCCGAGGCGACGAACGACCCGTCTGCGGCGACCGGAAACGTGCCGACCGGCGCGCGAGACCCGTCGGCACGTTGCCGGTAGAGCGTGACTATGCCTCCCGTCGCCCCGCTAACACGGCCGGTCAGGTCGCGGTTCAGCGTCACGCGGAATGGGAGGGCCGCCGGCGAGCGATACCAGTCGAGCGTCGCGTCGCCCGCCAGCAGAAGCTCGTGCCCGCCGTTTGCCTCCACCGCGAACCCGGCGACGACGCCGTCGAGGCCGGCCGTCCCGACGAGACCGAAGCAGGAGCCTTCGATGCAACGATTCGCGGCGAGCTCCGGGCCGGCGAAGGTGAGCGCGAGCCCGGCGAGGACCGCGTTCTCGACCGCGACGGAGCTGTTCGCACGCTGCCCGCGCACGGCCAGGACGACCGCCGGCGGCCCGAGCGTGGGGTAGGCCTCGGTCCAGGCCGCGTAGACGGTCGAGCCGGTCGCGAGCGCGGCGATCGGCCCGATCGGGACGCCGAGCGCGCTCGAGTGGAGGAACTGCCCCACCCAGTCGCCCGGAATCGGGCGCCACTCGATCGCGGCGGGCGCGTACGTCTCGACGACGCGTATCTCGCCCCTCGGTAGCAGCACCGGCGCAGCCGCCGCGAGCGTCGGCGTCGGCGGGAAGCCCTCCCTCGTCACGCCGCGTGTGCGGAGGCGACCGCGCGCGTCGGCGCGCACGAGCCGCAGTGCCGTCTTGTGTGACGGATGCCAGACTGCGTAGGCGAACACGGGGCGCTGCTGCGCGTCGAGCGTGAGGCCGGCGGGACCGATTCGGTCGCCTCGCCCGTCCGGCGTGATCAGGGTCAATCGCCAGGCACCGGAACCACGGCGGCGGGCGAAGGCGACCCACCGCGCGTCGCGATCGCGCGCGAGGACGCCGACGCTACCGTCGTTCGAAGCTGTTAGCCCGTCGATTTCGACATCGCGAGAGGGGAGGACGTAGAGCGGCTGCGCGGTCCAGCCCGTCGCCCGTCGCGTCGCCAGCGACAGCAGCCCGTCGGCGACGTAGGCAACGACCGGCTCCCCCGCCGGCCCGAGCGCGAGCCGCGCGTCGGAGACGTCGCCGCGAAACACCACCTCTGCCTGTGCCGCTCCGGCCCACACGAGGAGCAGTGCGAGGGGGAGGGCCAGGCGGCGCACGCTTCCAGGATAGGACGTGCCTATTTCTGACTCGGCTTGACATAACGTTTGTTCCCGGACGTGGATTACGAGTGCTCAGGGCGGCCGGTGGACCACGTTTCACATCGCGCCGGGCCTCAGGGCGTGGCTCGTTGAGCCGAACACGAGATGCGGTCCTGCGCTTGCACTCGATGCTCCAGTAGACGCGGACGTTCGGCGGCGCGTTGTGCGTGCGGCACCGACATCGATCTCGAGATGGCAATTCGAACAGACGAGCAAGCACTGCCCTTGGTTGTCTCTCCGGGAGTCGTACTCGTACCGCCGCCCGCACCGCTCGGACGTGCAGATGAGTGGCTCGGGTCATGTCGAGACTGTGCCCATAGAACATGTGTTCGTGCAAGGTTAGTTGTCCACTCGGACGACAGCCGGCCCGCCTCGCGGTGCAGCGGCCGACCGAGGCACGAGCGCGGCGGGCGCAAACGTGTTTCGATAGGCGCTCCCCTGGAAAGACGCCCTCCACAGCCGATGCCGGTCGAAATCGAGTCCATCCTTCATCACGAGGACGTGCAAGCGCTGCTTGAAGCAAGCGAGGCTTCGAGCACCGTTCGTCAGTCCGAGCTGAACGAGCTGACGGAAACGCACGAGTTCGACGTGTTCGAGCTCGATCTGCTCTACCGCGAGCTCGAGACGCGAGCGGTCGAGATCGTCGACGACACCAAGGAGGTCGAGAAGGCACCGCCGCCTCCACCCCCGCCCGCGCCGACCGTCGAGTCGACGACCGACGCGCTCCAGCTCTTCCTGCGCGAGGCCGGCCGCCACCAGCTGCTGACGGCGCCGCAGGAGGTCGAGCTGGCAAAGAAGATCGAGCGCGGCGACATGCAGGCGAAGCAGCGGATGATCCAGTCGAACCTCCGCCTCGTTGTCTCGATCGCGAAGAACTACCGCAACCAGGGCCTGCCCTTCCTCGATCTGATCCAGGAGGGGACGCTCGGACTCATTCGGGCGGTCGAGAAGTTCGACTGGCGCCGCGGCTACAAGTTCTCCACCTACGCGACGTGGTGGATCAGACAGGCGGTCGCGCGAGCACTCGCAGACAAGGCGCGGACGATCCGGATGCCGGTCCACATCGTCGAGCGGCTCCAGAAGATGAACCGGGCCGAGCGCATTCTCTGGACACAGCTCGGCCGCGAGCCGACGCTCGAGGAGATCGCGGAGGAGGCGAACCTGTCGTTGCAGCAGGCCAAGGAGGTCAAGGCGGCGGCGCGAGCCTCGACGAGCCTCGACCAGCCGGTCGGTGACCAGGAGGACGCCGTCTTCGGCGACTTCGTGGCCGGTGACGGGCCGCTGCCGGACGAGCAGGTCGAAGTGACCCTGCGCAGCGAGGCGCTCAAGCAGGCCCTCTCAGCGCTTCCGTGGCGGGAGCGCCAGGTGATCATCCTGCGCTACGGCCTGGTTGATTCGGAGCCGAAGACGCTCGAGGAGATCGGCCGGCGCCTCGGCCTTACACGCGAGCGCGTGCGCCAGGTCGAGGTCGAGTCGCTACGCCGCCTGAGCAAGCTCCAGGAGATGGAGCGGCTCTAGCCGTTTCGCCGGCAGCGCGGCTCAGCCGCACTGCGCCGAGGTTCAGTCTCCCGCGAGATACAGCTCGAGATCCGGCGCGAAGAGGCGCAACTCGCGCAAGGCGCGGGACTCGAGCTGGCGTACGCGCTCACGCGTAATGCCCAGTCCTTCGCCCACCTGTTCGAGCGTCTTCGGATCTGAGCCGGACAAGCCGAAGCGAAGCTCGAGCACGTGCCGCATACGCGGGTTCAGGCTCTGCAACGCACGCGCCAGCTCCTTCTGGCGCAGGTTGATCGCCGTCTCCTCGTCCGGGCGTTCGCTCTGCGTGTCCTCGATCAGGTCGCCGTAGAGCGACTCGCCGTCGCCGACGGGCGTCTCGAGGCTGACGGGGTCTTCGACCAGGTCGAGCAACTCCTCGATCCGCGACTCGGGAAAGCCGCTCTCCTCGGCGAGCTCCTTGACCGACGGGTCCCGATTCAGCTTCTGCGCCAGCTGCCGGCGCGCGCGCATCATGCGGCGCACCTGCTCGGCTACGTGAACCGGAAGCCGGATCGTCCTGCCCTGGTCGGCCAGCGCGCGGGTGATCGACTGGCGGATCCACCACGTCGCGTAGGTCGAAAGCTTGTAGCCCATGCGGTAGTCGAACTTCTCCACCGCGCGGATCAGGCCGAGGTTGCCCTCCTGGATCAGATCGAGCAGCGGGACGCCGGCCCTCGTGTAGTGGCGGGTAATCGACATGACGAGCCGCAAGTTCGACTCGATCAGCTTCCGCTTCGCTTCCTCGTCGCCCTGGTCCTTGCGCCGGGCAAGCTCGCGCTCTTCCTCGCGCGTCAGCAGCGGCCCGTCGCCGATTTGGCGGACGTACAACCGCAGCGGGTCGCTGGTCGTCGGGACCTTGGCGGCGGCCGGCACGGTCTCCTCGACGTCGTGCTCCGGCTCTTCGTCCGGGGCGACGACCCCAAGCGTTCCGTCCTCCGCAGGTTCCGGAAGCAGGTGAGGCACTTCCACGTTCCTGCTATCGGCTCACGCGCCCCCGGACTTGAGCATTTGAGGTACCCCGCGTGAGGGATGACAGAGTCTCCGCGAACCTTCAGAATTCCATTACGAACTTCAACTAACGTGAGGCGTCAGAAGGTCTGAACGAGTCGTCCGAGGAGACTCGTACGTTTTACCTCTATGTGCGGAATAGCCGGCTACAGCCTGAGCCCTGATTCGAGCGTCGATCGGACGCTCACCGCTCAGGCGCTCTTGGCCGGCATCGCCGACCGCGGCGCGGACGCCGTCGGGTACGCCTACCGCGCTCCGGGCGAAGGATTCTCCACGGTCGTCAAGCAGCGAACGCCCGCCAGCCGGCTGCTCGATCGGATCGAGGTTCCCGGGCACGCGGCGCAGGCCCTCGTCCACGTTCGCGACTACACCAAGGGCCACCCGTCGATTCCCGCGAACAACCACCCCGTGCGCCACGGGCCGGTGGTCGGGATCCACAACGGGATCATCGTCAACGACGACGAGATCCTCTGTGGTTTCGACTGCGCCCGCACCGAGCCGCGGATGACTGTCGACACCGAGGCGATTCTCGCGCTGGCCGCGCACTCGCGGGCCGATGCCCGCGCGTTCGAGCAGCTCCAGGGCTCGATGGCCACGGCCTGGTTCGACGAACGGGCTCCGGACGTTCTCTACATCGCGCGCGGGGCGCACCGCCCGCTCTGGCTCGGCCGCGGCCTGACCGAGCTCGTATTCGCGTCCACGAAGCACGCGCTCGAGGTCGTCGAGCGCTACGCGCAGATCAAGCTCCGCAAGCAAGAAGTGCGCGAAGGGACATTTATCGCCGTACGCGACGGTGAGGTCGTCCGGCAGGAGCGTTTCCGGCCTGACCACGACTTCGTCGACGAGCCGCTCCCCGCGATTCGCGCACCGGGCGAGCGGGAGGCGTGCCTCAGCGCCCTCGCCGCTCTCGCGGCTGCCTAACAATCGGGCGAGATGGGCCGCGCCGCCGGCCCGAGCGGAACGCCGAAGCGGCGCGCACGTCGAGCGACCGCGGCTCGGTAGATCTTCATGTCCGCGTGCGTCCAGTCGCCGTGCGTCTGGCAGCGCCAGATCCGGTACCGCTCGCGGTGGTACGGGCTCGTGAGGCTCTCGTTGTGCCCGATCACATTGCGGAGCTTGATGTGGAACGTGCTCATCAGCCAAACCGTCAGCGACAGGGATGCGGAGAGCTGCGCGCGGTTGTCGAGGATCTGGCGGTCGCTCGTGCCGACGTGCTCGATGCCGAACGACGTCCAGTTCAACCCGACGGTATGCCGGCACATCGTCTTGAGCCGGACGAGCTGGTAGATCGTCCCGTCGCGGTCGATGAGGAAGTGCGAGCACGGGCCCGGCAGCTCGCCGAGCTCGGCGTCGGGCGTGTCGCTTGCGAAGTAGGAATACGTCGACCCGAAGCTGTTCGACGCCGTGTAGTGCTCGACGATCACGTGCGGGTGGTCGAGGCGCCAGGTGTCGATGCCATAGTGGCGCCTCGCGTACGCGGCCATCTCGGCGCGCCGTGCGGCGCCGAAGGGGATCAGCTTTGACACGACATGCGGACGCGGCACCGCGACGGCCGTGCGCGAGTCCACCGCCCCCGCGCCGCATGCTGCGACGACGACGGACGCGACGCAGACCGCGATGGCGCAGCCAAATCGTGTAGCCGTCAGAACTTCGCCTCGGTCCAGGTGCGGCGGTCGAAGCGCTTCGCGAGTGGATTGAACACCGCTACGAATCGTTTCTTGGCGGCCGTCGCCCGTTTGTCGAATCTCGCGGCGCTTCTGAAGCTTGGATTCGGCGGCGGCGGACAACCCGCGTGCTCGTCGGCGACGAAACCGTCCCGGTACAGGCGGTCAGCCTCGATCGAATTCTGTAAGGCCGCCTGCAACAGCGTGACCGCCTTGTTCGCCTGCGAAGTCGGCGCGTCGAGGTTCCCAAGTTGCACGAGGACACTTTGCCGGTTGTCCGCGACGCTGGCGATTCGCCGCGCCGCGTTCCGGGGCGATATCGAGCAGTTGAAGCCGTCGGAGAGAGCAGTGAAAATCTCACGCCGGCCCTCCGCCGATTGCGTGAGGACGTTCTCTATGCGCGCGACGAACGTACGCAGCTTGGTCGCCTGGGGTCTTCGGGTTGCGGGCGTCCCGTCGGAGCCCCTCGTCGCGAGTATCGCAACGATCGCAACGCCGGCCGCGAGGGCGGCCGCGACGATCAGAGCCGCGACGAGGAGGCGACCTCGCGGCCGGGCGCGCACGACGGTCTTGGCGTCCGGCTCCGGCGCCGCCAAGGGAAGGGCCGGCGCGACACGTGTCGCGTCCTCCTCCTCTCCCGTAAGCGCATCTCCGAAGGCGCTTGCGAGCGTGCCGGCCGTCGGGTAGCGGACGTCGGGGTATTTCGCCATCGCCGTCACGATCGCGCCGTCGAGGGAACGCGGAAGACCCGGACGCACGGTCGAGAGCGCCGGCGGCGCGTCGTGCAGATGGGCGTTCAGCACGAGGAACTCCGTTTCCCGCCGGTACGGCGGCTGACCCGCGAGGCAGTGGAAGAGCACGCACCCGAGCGAATACACGTCGGCGCGGCCGTCGACAGGGGCGCCTTCGATCTGCTCCGGCGCGCAGTAGTCGACGGTGCCGAGGAAGGACCCGGTCTTCGTCATCCCCTCCGAGCTCGTTCGCTTGGCGAGCCCGAAGTCACAGAGGTACGCGTGCTCGCCCGGCTCCGCGATGAGGATGTTCGCCGGCTTGACGTCCCGATGGACGAGGTCCGCGTCGTGTGCGGCGTCGAGCGCACCGCCGATCTGCTCCGCGACCCGCAGCGTCTCCGCCGGCGACAGCGAGCCGCGCCGCCTGAGCAACGCCTGCAGACTCGGTCCATCGACGTAGCGCATCGCCAGAAAGAGAACACCGTCGATCTCGTCCGCGTCGTAGATCGGAATCACGTTCGGATGGTCGAGCGACGCTGCGAGCTGGGACTCGCGAAGAAAGCGCGCGCGGAAGTCCTCGTCGTGCGCGAGATCCGGTGAGATCACCTTCAGGGCCACCTTGCGCGCGAGCCGCTCGTGCGTCGCGAGGTACACGGCGCCCATTCCGCCGCGCCCGAGCAACGACTCGATCTTGTAGCCGCCGAACGTCCCGCCGACGCCCGGGGCACCCCGGTCAGTCACCACACGTGCGCATTCGATAGCCGAGTCTCCGCTCATTCTCGATCAAGTGCTCGGCGCCGAACGGCTCCAGCTTCTTGCGGAGCTCCCAGACGAGCTTGGCCAGCTCGACACGCGAATGCATCGGCTCGTCCGCCCAGACCGCGCGCATCAACTCCTCGTGCGTGCATAGTGCGGGCGCGCCCTCGAGTGCCCGGTTCCGCTCGACCATGTAGCGGACGAGCCGGTGCGCCTGAGCACGGATGGAAAGTTCGTGCCTCTCCTCGCCGCGGACGAGGACGAAGCGAGCCCGCTCCGCGTCGTAGCTGAGACACGCGGAAAACGGTTGTGCGTCGGCGACCGGGCGGGTCGCCTGCGAGTCGCCCTCCGCATGGAATGCGAGCTCGAAGAAGCGCCGCTCGTCCGATTGCGTCACCGACGCGAGGACGCAGATGACGTCGCCGTCGTGCAGCGCCGTCCGCTCGGTCAGCCGTTGCAACGGGCCCGCGCGCCGGAGAAAGGTCCCGTTCACGCTGCCGCCGTCGACGACGAACCAGTGCGCGCCGGACCGTTCGAGGGTGCAGTGGCCCGCGCGTGTGACAAGCCGTTCGGGATCCGGCTCCAGCGCGATGTCGTTGAGCTCGGGAAGGCGGCCGATCGTTACCCGTTCGCCCGATAGAGCGAGGGTTGCAACCACGGCACCGTCGGGGCCGGACAGGACGACCTCCGCCCCACGCTCTGATCCTGACGAGCGAGATTCCATTGATTGCCTATCTCGCGTCCATGGATCTGTCGCAGCTCCGTGACGACACTTGACGAGCGATCAATCTTCACGCCCTGGAAGGGAGAAAACAATGTTTGCCCGCAGCGTCATCAAACCACAGCTCGTCATTCTGGTCGTCCTGGCCGCCGTTGCGCTCGTCGTCGCGGCAGGATTCGCGTCTCTCGCTTTCGGCACGTCCTCGGTGAGAAAGGTCGCCGTGCAGCCTTGCGGCGACAGGATCTACGGTCACGTCAAGTCGCTCGAGCGCACCGGTGACCAGTTCGAGCTCCGGTTCGACCCGGCGTGGTTCACCAGTGGCGTAACTGCGAGCGCCGCCGCCGCGGAAGATGGCGCCGTCGAACCGGGTCAGCCGGTCGCGAACGACAACTTCGTCGTGGACGAGAGCCACCGCCTGCTGACGTACCTGGTTCCGGAAACCACGCCGGTCACCGTCCTCACGAACGAAGGCGACCCGCAGCAGCTGGGTGCGACGCCGAGCTCGGTCTTCGAGCTCGAGCGGATCGTCAACGGCGGGATCCACCGCCGGCTGTCCGAATCGCTTGCTTCGGGCGTCTGGATTCGCGTTCATATCGACACCGTCTGCTCGATCGACCAGCAGTACCGCCCGTAGGAGGAGCGATGGCCGGCCTTCGCAAACTCTGCGCTTTCGTGGTGGTCGTCGTCGGTGTGCCGGCAGCGGCTCTCGCGGCGTCCGGGCCGAGCACCGTTTCAGGGAGCTGGCGCGAGCTGCACGCGGCGCCGTTCGCCGTGGACGGAACGAGCGTCTGGACCGGTACGCGACTGATCGTCTTCGGGCGGCGTCCGCTGACGCACTCCGCCGATGTTGCCGAGGCCTACGATCCCGCCCGCGACGCCTGGAGCCGGCTCTCACCCCCCGCCGGGCCTCGCTACTCGCCGGGCTACCGGGCCGTGTGGACCGGCAAGGAGATGCTTGCGTTCGGAGGATTCCACTCCGTGGCGTTCAACCCCACGACCGGCAGATGGCGCGAGTTGCGACGGCCGCTGCGCGACGGGATCATCGTCTGGACGGGAGTCGAGGCGGTCGGCTGGGGCGGCGGGTGCTGCGGCGACGCGTTCTCGGACGGCGCGGCTTACAATCCGGCGACCGGCAGGTATCGCAAGCTGGCGCGCTCACCGCTCGCCCTCAGCAGCCAGCGTCCGATGGGGGCCTGGACGGGTCGCGAGCTGATCGTCTTCGTCAGCGGCTTCGATCCGGACGGAAGGCCCTACCCTGCTCGGCTCGCGCGTGCCGCCGCCTACAACCCCGCGACGAATACGTGGCGGCGGCTCCCGCCACTTCCCGAGCCGGCCTGCGCTTCGCGGGCACCGCGGTCTGGGACGGGCACGACGTGCTCGTCGTCGCCGCAGGCACCAACGCCCGCTCCACGCGTGCGTACGACCCAGCGGCGAACCGGTGGCGGCGCCTCAGATCGCTCCCGGCCGGGCGCATCGGGGCCACGGCCGTGTGGACCGGCGAACGAGTGCTGCTCTGGGGCGGCGAGAACCGTAACGCGTCCACAGACCCGCGCAATGGATTCGCCTACGACCCTCGGACCGACCGCTGGTCGAGCATTCCGCGCACCCCGCTCAGCCGGCGTAGCGGCTCCGTGGTCGCCTGGACGGAGCGCTCGCTGATCGTCTGGGGCGGTGTGACTCCAGCGCCGGTCGGCTCGCGGAGCGCGCCGACGTATCACCGCGACGGCGCCGCCTTCACGCCCGCGTCCTAGCCGCGACCCGTTCTCAGCCGGCCGTCGCTTGCGACCACCACTCCCTCCGCGATCAGCCGCTCGCGCACGAGGTACTGGAACGTGGCCCAGGCGCCTCGCTTTGCATCGAACATCCGGTACACCTGCCATTCGGTGAAGAGCGAGTCATCGGCCTTCCGCGCCTCCGCCCAGTCCGCGAACTTCGGCAGGCGTGTCAGCCGACGCGCGAGCGCGACACCCTGCTCCACCGCGCGCTCCACGCGCTCCTCCCCCACCGGCACGTCGAACCCGGCCTCGCGCAGCGCGTTCGTCAGCGAACCGAACGTGTGCCAGTACAGCGACTTCGACGGTACCGAGCCCTTGCGGGCATCGAGGTCGCGTGCCGTCGGCGGTCGGCCGAGCTCGTCACCCAGCTCGCGCAGCAAGCGTACGAGCTCTGCGCGCGTCGCGAAGCGGCGCGGCACGAGACCTGCGTCTCGCTTGGCGGCGTTCCAGCTGCCGAAATGCTCGATCACCGTCTGCGGATGGACCGTGGTGTGCGGGTCGGCCGCGAACTCGCGCATCGTCGGTGAGCGGCCGAGCCGCCCCGCGCTCGCCTTCAGCTCCTCGAGGATCTGCGTGTCGCTGTAGCGCTTCCGCAGACCCGCCTGAAAGTCGGCCAGGACTGCCGGATCGATACGGCGGGCGGTGCGCGGAGCGGGCTTGCGGGGCATACAAAAAGGATAGAGCGAATTGTCGAATCCGCAAATCCGCCCGAGCAGACCTCGCCTAGGAGGCGGTGGCCAGGAGCGACGGCCGCCCGTGCTCCTCGAGCAGCGGCTGCACCTCGAGCACGCGCTCGAGCGCCTGGACACAGCGGGGACAGAACTGACTGCCCGACGCGCGCCGCAACTCGTCGAGCGCGTCCTCAGCCGGACGCGCGGTGCGATAGATGCGCGTCGTCAGCATCGAGTCCAGCGCGTCCGCCACATGGATGATCCGGGCGCCGAGCGGGATGTCGTCCCCGCGCAGTCCGTCGGGATAACCGGCGCCGTCGAAGCGCTCATGGTGGTGCTTGATCGCCGGCACAGCGTCACCCAGGAAGCCGAGCCGGTCGATGATGCGTGCGCCCTCCTCCGCGTGATTTTGCATGAGGGCCCATTCCGGCCCTGTGAGACTTGCAGGCTTCAGGACAATCGCGTCGGGGATCGCGAGCTTGCCGATGTCGTGAAAGAGGGCGGCGTGGCCGAGCAGATCCAGCTCGGCGTGCGACATTCTGAGCTCGCGTCCCATCGCAAGCGCGAGCTGCTGCACGCGGCGCGAGTGACCCGCGGTGTACGAATCGCGGGCGTCGACGGTGGCCGACAGCGACTCCATCGCCGCGGTCGACCGTTCCCGCAGCAAGTGATTTGCCTGCTCCAGTGAGACGTTCTGTGCCTGGATCGTCTCCGCGGCCTCGCGCAGCTTGTGGGTCGACTTGCGCGTGTGAGCGAGGTACGCCTCTTGCGTCTTGCGCATCAGAAGCAGCGGGACGGTGAACACGGCGAGGGCATACAGTCCGGCGGCGTCGTACGCGATCGCGATCACGCCGCCGATGAAGCCGTACGCGACGTAATGGGGCAGCAACCACGCAAAGCGCTCACGGAAGGCGCCGCGCCACGACGCGTTCCCCTCGACTGCGATTGCGAGCGAGTACAGGCCCGTGTTGATGACGAAGTACGCCGCTCCCGCGACCAGGCCGGCTCCGGCGACGACAAGAGGCGTGTGGCCGGCCGCGGCGAACACTCCGGCCGCGGACAGCGACGCCAGCGTGAGCGCGCCGACGTTGAAGAGCACGTGTTGAAGGGCGATGCCACGCGCGCTCCAGTCCACGATGACCGTCGCGAGTGCGAGCACGAGACCCGCGCGCGGGCCGAAGAGGGCCGCGCCGGCGAGCGCGCCGACCGCGCTGAAGGAGATTGCTCCCTCGTCTACCTCGAGAGCGAGGGCCTGGCCTCCGCCGACGAGCGCCACGACGACCAGCAGCCCGATGAGATCCGTGCTCGTCCCGAGCAGCAGGCCGACGATTCCGGCACCGACGCCGAGCGCGCTCACCAGCGTGATCAGGGCACCGAGCCTGAACGACAGCGAGAAGAATCGCGGCTCCCGAGTCGAATGCGGCCGCGGGTTCGCGGGCGTCTCTGCCGGGTCGTGCGCAGCCCGGGGAGGCTTGAACGCGTCCGGCACGACAACAGACGGAGGAGCCGGTGGCTCGTCCGCGTCCGGGACGAACATGAGGCGGTGCGGAGTTGCGGGCTTCGTGAGCAACTGCGAATCCGCGCTCGCTGCAAGCACGCGGTTACGTCCCTGGAGCTTGGCGCGGTAGACCGCGAGATCCGCCTGGTGGACGAGCTCGTTGGCGCTCTTGCCGTCTTCGGGAAAGCCTGCGATACCGATCGAGACGGTCGCCCGAATCGGCTCGTTCGACGTCTCGACCTCGAACTCGGTTTCGGCGAGCGCGCGACGGATCCGCTCCGCGATCTCCAGCGCCTGCTCCGGCGCCGTCTCGGGAAGCAGGATCGAGAACTCCTCGCCGCCGAAGCGTGCGGGAACGTCGTAGTGACGGAGCTCTTGCCGGAAGACCTCCGCGATTCCGCGAAGGACCGCGTCTCCGGCGAGATGGCCGTAGTTGTTGTTGATGTCGCGCAGGAGGTCGAGGTCGGCCATCATCAGGGACAAGGGCCGTCCGAACCGCTCGGCGCGCGTCAGCTCCTCGGCGAGCGCGGCGCCGAAGTGGCGTGCGTTGAAGAGGCCGGTCTTCGGGTCGACCCGTGCCTCCATCTGCAGGACGGGAACCGAGAGCGACTTGTTGATCAGGACGAGCGGCGCAAGGGCAAGCGGGATCAGCCAGGGATTCGAATGCCAGAACGTCGCGACGCCGACCCCGAGTGCGGCAAGCACAAGCTCGGCCGACAACGACTCGACTGCGAAGAGACCGGAGTCCGGGACGGAGATCCCGCGGCCGAGGCGAAACATCGTCGCGAGCAGCGCGTGGTTGACGAGCACGTAGACACAGCAGGCGGCAAGGCCCGCCGCCGCCGTTCGCGCGTTTGTATTGTCGATGACGCCATCGCGCGCGAGAACCCAGCGGTCTACGCCCAGCGCGGCGAGGATGGTCAGCGTGTAGTTGAAGATGTTGAATGTCCCGATGTACCAGGGCTGCCGCTTCTTCAGCCATTCGGGCACGTGCTGGACGATCGGAACCAGCACCGCAAGCGGCGGAGCGAGCAACAGCGCTGCGGGAAGCAGGAAGACGCCCGTCGTGTGGTACGAGAGCGTCCCTTCGCTGTTGCGGCCGCGCCTCGGCGTGACCACGACGAAGAGCTGGGCGAGCGCGGCGCCCGCAGCGAAGAAGAAGAACGCGAACCAGCCGGTGCGCTCGTGCGAGATGTGCTTCAGGAACGGCGTGGCGGCCGCAATCGCGGCGGCGCCGACAAGTACGTAGAAGGCGAGCGCCGCGCGCGGCAGGCGGTGTTCCTCCGGGTCCGGAGACGCTGAAGGGTCGTCGAACGGGACCGGTGACGGGACCGCGTTCATGACGAAACGGCCTCCGCCGCAGCAAAGAAGGAGACGCCGCGCATCTGATCATTCACGCTATGCCGCTCTGGGCTATCGAGAATCCCCCTTTTGAGCGATGCCCGGACAAATCCCCCTGACGGGTTACTCTCGGCTGCGTGCGCCTCCCTCTTGCTGTCGAAATCGTCGCCGCGCGGGCGGCGGCGCGCCTTTCCCGCCTGACCGGCCGGGGCGGCGGCTCGACCGTGCCGGGAAAGCTGCTCTCGAAGCTCGACCCGACGTCGGTCGACCGGCTCGCCGCGCGTCTGCGCGTCGGCTCCGCGCTCGTGTCCGCCACGAACGGGAAGACGACAACCGCAACGATGGCGGCCGAGATCCTCCGCCCCACCCATTCCCTGGCGCACAACTCGTCCGGTGCGAACCTGATGTCAGGCGTGGCCTCGGCGCTGCTCGCCGAGCCGGACGCAGAGCTCGGCCTCTTCGAGGTCGACGAGGCGGCTCTGCCGGGAGTCGCGGCCCGGGTGCGGCCGAGGGCGCTCTGCCTCGGGAACCTCTTCCGCGACCAGCTCGACCGCTACGGCGAGCTCGAGCTCGTCGCCGAGCGGTGGCGCGCCATGGTCGCGGAGCTGCCGCCCGGCGCCGCGCTCGCCGTCAACGGCGACGACCCGCAGCTCGGCGAGCTGGCTCGGGCGCGGCCCGGCGCGACCGTCTTCGGTCTTGACGACCCGCGGCTCGCGCGGCCGTCGCTCCAGCATGCTGCCGATTCGAAGTACTGCGTGTCCTGCGGGACGCCGTACGAGTACGCGGCCGCATACGTGGGGCACCTCGGCGACTACCGTTGCCCCGCCTGCGGGCATGCGCGTCCGGCGCTCGACGTCGTCGCGCGGGACGTCGAGCTCGCCGGGCTCGAGCACGCTTCCTTCTCGCTCGTGACGCCCGAAGGGACGCGACGCGTGCGGCTGCGCGTACCGGGCCTCTACAACGTCTACAACGCGCTCGGAGCCGCCGCGCTCGCGCGCGCGCTCGGCACCTCGCTCGACGACGTCGCCGCTGGGCTCGAACGCTTCGATGCGGCATTTGGCCGCTTCGAGCGGATCGTGATCGGTGACCGGCGTCTGCTGATGCTGCTGATCAAGAACCCCGCAGGCGCGAACGAGGCGATCCGGACACTGGTCGAAGGCGGGCCTCCGCGCGTCGCGGTCGTCGCTCTGAACGACGAGATCGCAGACGGCAAGGACGTTTCCTGGATCTGGGACGTCGACTTCGAGCCGCTCCTCGCCGGGCTGGAGAAGCTCGTCGCGACGGGGGAGCGCGCCGCGGAGCTCGCCTTGCGTTGCAAGTACGCGGGCTTTCCCCGGGAGCGAATCGAAGTCGTCCCGAATCTCGAGGCTGCACTCGAGACGGGCCTAGCGTTGATCGCGCCGGCGGAAGAGCTGATCGTCCTGCCGACCTACACCGCGATGCTCGCGCTGCGCAAGCTGATCGGCGAGCAAGGGCATGTGCGGCCGTACTGGGAACGTGCCGCATGAGGATCAGGGTCGGACACCTCTACCCGGACTACCTGAACATCTACGCGGATCGCGGCAACATCGCCGTGCTCTCGCGCCGCGCTGCCTGGCGCGGTCACGCGCTCGACGTCGAGGAGCTGTCGATGGGCGTCGCCGTCCGGCCCGGCGCGCACGACCTGCTGTACATCGGCGGCGGCCAGGATCGCGAGCAATCGCTCGTGGCAGTCGATCTCGCGGCGAAGGCGGGTGCGGTGCGCGAGGCGGTTGCAGCCGGCGCTGCGGCACTCGCAGTCTGCGGCGGTTACCAGTTGTTCGGGCACTCTTACCGCGATCGCGACGGCGTCGAGCTACCCGGCATCGGCCTCTTCCCGCTGCACACGGTCGCCGGCGAGCGCCGGATGATCGGCGACGTCCTGCTCGACTGCGACTGGGCGGGCCGTACGCTCGCGGGCTTCGAGAACCACGCCGGCCGCACACGGCTCGACGAGGATGCGCTGCCGCTCGGTCGTGTCATCCACGGGTTCGGCAACGACGGCGCGAGCGGCTTCGAGGGCTGCCGCGTCGAGCGGGCGATCGGCACATACCTGCACGGGCCGCTGCTGCCGCGCAATCCGTGGCTCGCCGACTGGTTGCTCTCGCAAGCGCTCGCGCACGCGTCGGGAGTCGAGCCTCCCGAGCTCGAGCCGCTCGGCGACGAGCTCGAGACCGAAGCGCACGGGGTCGCTGCGGCACGCGCGCGGGCGCGCGGCGGCCGTTACTGAGTAGTGGGCGTCTTCCTCCACGACGCGGGGCTCTTCTTCCGCCATCTCGCGGCGGTCGACTTCGGCGCGCTCGCTCTCGCACTCGCGTTTCAGGCGCTGCGGTTGGTGGCGAGGACACGGGCATGGCGGAACATCATCGCCGCCGCGTATCCGGACGCGCGCGTGCGCTGGCGAAACGTGCTCGGCGCGTACCTCGGCGGCGTCGGGCTGAACGCGATCACTCCGGCTCGCAGCGGGGATGTGCTGAAGCTCTTCCTCGTCAAGCGCCGCGTCGAAGGGAGCACCTATCCCACGCTCGGCGCGACGCTGGTCGTCGAGACACTCTTCGACGCGTTCGTCGGCATTGCGCTCCTCGTCTGGGCTGCGTACCTCGGCGTCCTGCCGAACATCCACAAGCTGCCGAGGCTTCCGAACATCGACCTCCGCTGGGCGTTCCAGCATCCACTCGCGATCGAGATCGGTGCGCTCGCGCTCGGCATCCTGATCGGCCTGCTGCTCGTCTGGGCGACGGCACGCGTCCGTGCCTTCTGGGCGCGCGTCCGCCAGGGCTTCGCGGTCCTCGACGATCGCGGCGAATACGTGCGCACAGTCGTCACATGGCAGGCGCTCAGCTGGGTCTTGCGACTGGCGACGATCTACTTCATGTTGCAGGCGTTCCACCTGCCCGCGACCTTGCACAACGCGCTGCTGGTGCAGATCGCGCAGAGCCTCTCGACGCTGCTCCCCATCACGCCCGGCGGTGCGGGCACCGAGCAGGGCTTGCTGCTCTATCTCTTCCGCGGCAAGGCCGCGCGGAGCTCGCTGCTCTCGTTCAGCGTCGGCATGCACATCGCGATCGTGGTCGTGAACGTCGCCCTCGGCGTGCTCGCGCTCGGGCTGCTGACCCGGTCGCTGCGATTCAGGCGGCTGCGCGAAGACGCTGCGGCAGATGCTGCCGAAGTCGCTCCGGTCACCGAAAGGCCGCCGCAGTGACCATTCAGGGGACCCAGAGCGCGCCCAAATAGGCGACCGGGTCGCCCGGGCGCCAGCGCCGAAGAAAGCGCTGGATCGGCGGGTGCAGGACGATCGAATCGAGGTCTTCGCGCGCAAACAGCCGATGGCCTCGCACAGCCGCGTCCTCGGAGCGCACGGCTTCGAGCGAGCGCCCTGTCAGGTCGCCTGCGAAGATGATGTGCACGACGTGCTTCGAGGAGAGCATCCGGTTCGGCGCGATCGAGTCGACGATGCACACCGGTCCCTCGACCGGCACGTCCTCGTCGATCCCGAGCTCCTCGGAGAGCTCACGATGTAACGCGTCCGTCAAGCTTTCCCCCGCGTCGACGCCGCCGCCGGGAAGCAGCCAGTACTCCTTGCCGGGCTTCTCGTGCCGGCAGAGCAGGATCTGCCCGCGCCACGCGAGCAGCGCCGAGACGCGGATGCGCGGCACCCACATTACGCGGCGGAGGAACCGAAGCCGCGCTCGCCGCGCTCAGACGCCGGCAGCTCGTCGACGACTCGCAGCTCGACGGGCGGCACGGGTAGCAGCACCAGCTGCGCGATCCGCATTCCCGGCTCGATCTCGAACGCCCGCTCACGGTCGGTGTTCAACAGGATGATGCGCAGCTCGCCGCGATAACCGGAATCGACGAGTCCGGGCGTGTTCACGATCGTGATGCCGTGCTTCTCCGCGAGACCTGACCGCGGCTGCACGTAGCCGGCGTAGCCCGGAGGAATCGCGACCGCGACCCCCGTCGCAACCGTCGCGCGCTCCCCCGGCTCGAGCATCGCGCGCTCGCAGGCCGCGAGATCGAGGCCGGCGTCGCCTTCGTAGGCGCGCTGCGGCAGCACCGCGTCCGGGCGCAGCCGCCGGATCGCAAGCTCGACCGTCAGCCGAGCTCTCGCTTCCGCTCCGCTTCTGCGATGACGAACGGCGCGAAGCGCACGAGGTCGCGGCGCGGCAGCCGCGCCCGCACGAAGACGCCCTCCGGCTCGTCTCTTCGCTCCTCGACCGGCGCGCCGAGCGAGTACAGCTCCGCAAGCCGCGCGCCCTCCTCGTACGGGAGGAGCAGCCGTACCTCTTCGAAGCGCTCGGCGAAGTGCTGTCCGATGCGGGCTCGCAGCTCGTCGAGCCCGGCTCCCGTGAGCGCCGAGATCTGGAGCGCGTCCGGGAAACGGCTTGCGAGGCGCCGCCGCTGAAGCGGCAACAGGCGGTCGGCTTTGTTCAGCGTGAGCAGGACGGGCAGCGACGATGCGCCGATCTCGTGCAGCACGGAGTCGACGGCGGCGAGCTGCTCGACGAGCCTTCCTTCGTCCTGCGAGGCATCTGCGACGTGCAGGACCAGATCGGCGACGAGCGTCTCTTCGAGCGTCGACGCGAAGCCCTCCACGAGTTGATGCGGCAACCGGCGGATGAAGCCGACGGTGTCGGTGACGAGGTACCGCCGACCCTCGTGCTCGAACGCGCGCGTGGTCGGATCCAGAGTTTCGAACAGGCGGTCCTGTACCGAGACGTCGGCGTCCGTCAGCGCGTTCAGCAGAGTCGACTTGCCGGAGTTGGTGTAGCCCGCGAGCGCGATGGTGGGAATCGACGTCCGCGCCCGCTCCTTCCGCCGCGTTGCGCGCTGGCGCGAGACGTCTGCGAGTCGGCGCTTGACCACCGAGACGCGCCGACGCGCGAGGCGCCGGTCCGTCTCGAGCTGCGTCTCGCCGGGCCCGCGCGTCCCGACGCCGCCGCCGAGGCGTTCGAGGTGCTGCCACATCCCTCGCATGCGCGGGAGGTTGTACTCGAGCTGCGCGAGCTCGACCTGCAGTTTGCCCTCTGCGCTGACGGCGTGCTGCGCGAAGATGTCGAGGATCAGCTGTGTCCGATCGACGACGCGTGCCTCGAGCGCGTCCTCCAGGTACCGCTGCTGCGCCGGCTCGAGCTCGTCGTCGACGATCAACGATTCCGCGCCGAGTTGCGCAAACGTCTCCTTCACCTCGTCGACCTTGCCCTTGCCGACGTACGTACGCATCGCAGGGCGAGCACGGTGCTGGATGACGGCGCCGACCGGCTCGACACCCGCCGCCCGGGCAAGCTCCTCCATTTCCGCCAGCTCCTCGGAGTCGTCGGTGCCCGGAACGAAAACCGCCAAGACAAGCCCACGCTCGAGCTCCGTGGGCGCTTGACCGTTCGTCACGCAATGATTATGCCGTGGATCCACTCGCCCTCCGAACTCTCGAGCTGGTGAACATCGCCTCGCCGAGCCGCGAGGAAGGGGCGATCATCGAGCACGTGCGCGGGCTGATGCCGGCCGCGCCCGCATACGATCACGACACGGTTCTCTACTACCCGGGGAGAATCGTGTTGGCCGGCCACTACGACACCGTGCCGGCGCAGGACAATTTTCCCGGCCACGCCGAGAACGCGTGGATCGTCGGACTCGGCGCGACCGACATGAAGGGCGGGCTCGCGGTGATGATCGAGCTCGCGCGAGCAGGCGCTCCGTTCGGTTACCTCTTTTTCGGGCGCGAAGAGCTGCCGGCCGGCGAGAGCTCGTTGCCGGGATTCTTCGAACGGCAGGGCCTCGTGGCGGACCTCGTCGTGATGCTCGAGCCAACCGACAACACGATCCAGGCCGGCTGTCTCGGCAACCTGAACGCGCGGCTCGTCTTCCGCGGCACGAGTGCGCACTCGGCGCGGCCGTGGCTGGGAGACAACGCGATCATGCGGGCGGTCGAGGGGCTGGCGCCGCTCGCGCGACTCGAACCGCACGACGTCGAGATCGAAGGCCTCGTCTTTCGCGAGGTCCTGAGCGTCACGCAGATCGAGGGCGGAATCGCGACGAACGTCATTCCGGCGTTCGCCAGCGCGACGCTCAACTTTCGCTACGCCCCGGACCGGTCGCCGCTGGAAGCAGAGGCGCGGTTGCGCGAGCTCGTTGACGGCACGGGCGAGCTGGAGCTCGTCGGCAATTCGCCGCCCGGGCGCGTCGCGGCCGGTTCGCCGCTCGTGCAGGCGCTGCGGGACGCCGGCGGCTTCGCGCTCGAGCCCAAGCAGGCGTGGACGCCGGTCGCGGAGTTTTCTGCGCAGGGGCTCGATGCGATCAATCTCGGCCCCGGCGCGACGCGGTACGCGCATGCGCAGGACGAGCGCGTGGAGATCGCTGCCCTCCGGCAGACGTACGAGGCGCTGATCCGGTTTGGAAACGCGTTGTGAACAGCGTGCTCGCGTCGCTGCAGGCGTACCCCTTCGCGCGGCTCGACGAGGCCAAGGCTGCGGCACGTGCCCGTGGCATTCACCTGATCGACTTCGGCATGGGCGACCCGATCGAGCCGACGCCGCAATTCATCCAGCAGGCGCTCGCAGACGCGCTCCCGCTCACCGCCGGCTACCCCCGCGCCACGGGGCTACCGGAGCTGCGGCATGCGATCGCGCGCTGGGTCGTACGCCGGTTCGACGCGGAGGTTGATCCGGAACACGAGCTGATCCCGACCTATGGGTCGAAGGAGGCGATCTTCCTCTTTCCGCTCGTCGCCTGTAGCCCGGAGAAGGATGTGGTGGTCATACCCGAACCGGCATATCCCGTGTACGAGCGCGGTGCCCGCTTCGCGGGGGCGCAGGCGTCGTTCGTGCCGCTACGCGAGGAGCGCGACTGGCTCCCGGACCTCGATTTGATCGACGACGAGACGTGGGCACGATGCGCGATCTTCTGGATCAACTACCCGCACAACCCGACCGGCGCGGTGGCGCCGCTCTCGTTCTTCGAGGAGCTGGCGGAACGCGCCCGCGAACACGGTTTTTATCTCGCGTCGGACGAGGCGTACACCGAGCTCTGGTTCGACGAGGCGCCGGTCTCGGCCGTGCAACTCGCGGACCGCCGCAACGTCGTCGTCTTCCAGACGCTCTCGAAGCGCTCGTCGATGACGGGCTACCGCTCGGGGTTCATGTGCGGTGAGCCGGAGCTGATCGACGCGCTGCGGTCGTTCCGCCCGAACACCGGGACGGCGCCACAGGAGTTCGTGCAACGGGCGTCGGTCGTCGCGTGGGAAGACGAGGCGCACGTGACAGAGACACGCGATCGGTACGCGCGCAAGCGCGCGCTGCTCGCTCCGTTGCTCGACCTCGCGCGCGGTTCGAGCGACGCCACGTTTTATCTTTGGTTTCGCGTACCTGCAGGCGAGTCATCGGAGGCGTTCGCGACGCGGCTGCTCGAGCACGGCATCGTCGTCGCGCCCGGCTCGTACTTCGGCCCGTCGGGAGAAGGCTACGCGCGGCTCGCTCTGGTGCCGTCGCTCGAGGAGTGCGAGCGCGCGGCAGCGATTCTCGGGAACGTGCTGTGAACGTCGAGCAGATGATCGCGGCGCTCGACCGCGGCGAGATCCGCGTGGCGGAGAAGCGCAACGGCGAGTGGATCGTCAACGAGGAGGCGAAGGCCGCGATCCTCGAGTACTTCAAGCTGCGTCACGTCGAGCCTCAGGAACTCGGGCTGTTCGAGTACCGCGACAAGATCCCGCTCAAGCACGGCTACGAAGAGCTCGGGGTGCGCGTCGTTCCTCCCGCGACCGCCCGCTACGGCGCCTTCCTCTCCCGCGACGTGATCCTGATGCCGAGCTACGTGAACATCGGCGCCTGGGTCGGTCCGCGCACGATGGTCGACACGTGGGCAACGGTGGGCTCATGCGCCCAGATCGGCGCCGACGTCCACCTCGCCGGCGGCGTCGGCATCGGCGGCGTGCTCGAGCCGATCGGCGCGCGCCCAGTCATCGTCGAAGACGGAGCGTTCGTCGGCTCGCGCGCAGTGATTGTGGAAGGCGTGATCGTCGGAGAGCAGGCGGTGATCGCGCCGCAGGTCGTGCTCAGCGCGACGGTGCCCATCATCGACGTGACGGGAAGCGAGCCGGTGGAGCACCGTGGCTTCGTGCCGCCGCGCTCCGTCGTCGTCCCCGGAACGCGGCCGAAGGAGTTCCCGGCAGGCACGTACCAGCTCTCGTGCGCGCTGATCATTGGGCAGAGGAAGGCGTCGACAGACCTGCGGACGAGCCTGAACGACGCCCTGCGCGACTACGGCATCGGCTCCTAGCCGAGACGCTGTGCGGGGCCGGTGAGCCAGGCGCGGCCCTGTTCGAGCCGCACATTCAGCTCGCCGCCTGGAAACGAGACGACCACCTCGCCCTCGCCGTGCGTCGCCGCCGCGACGGCGACGGCGCTCGTGCCGGACGCGCTTGTCTCCCCCACGCCGCGCTCCCAGACTCGCGCCGTCACGCGCCCGGGCGCATCGAGGCGCGCCACCTGCACGTTCGTGCGCTGCGGGAAGCGCGGGTGCGTCTCGAGCAGAGGTCCGATCAGCGGCAGGTCGTCCGGATCTCCGAGCACCACCGCGTGCGGATTCCCAACGTTGACCGCGATGACATCGAGGCCGGCGATGCGCTCCGGCTCCGAGACGTGCACTTCGCCTAGATCCTGTTCGATGAAGTGATCTGAGACCCGGCGTGCAAAGACCTCGCGTCCTGCGGTGTGTACGTGCGTGCGCTCAGCACCCAGCCACGCGGCCACGATGCGTGTCGCGTTGCCGGACATCTCGGCAGTGGAGCCGTCGGGGTTCCAGATCACGACGTCGGCCCAGTCCTCCCCGCGTGCAGTTACCTCCGCGATTCCGTCCGCGTCGCCGACTTCGGCGCGCACGCGCTCGGCGTCAAGCGGCTCCTGTGTCACGAGGTAGACGTTGCCGTGCGCGCCCCAGCGCTCCATCACAGCTCGTAGACATAAAAGCGGTTGCCTGTGTTCGGCACGTACGGGAACGGCGGCGGGTCATCGGTCTCGACGAAGCCGCATTTCTCGTAAAGCCGCGCCGCGCGAGGGTTATCGGGCTCGACCGAGAGGCACACGCGCTTGGACCCGTGCTCGCGCGCCCACTCGATGACGCGCTCGGCGAGTCCGCGCGCGGCACCGGTCCCGCGCAGGTCGGGCGACACCCACATGGCCACAAGGAACACCGTCGCGGGGTCGTCCGCGATGAAGCAGCTCACCAGCCCGTCGAAGCGACCGTCCCGCTCGAACGCGAAGCCCGAGCCCTCGCCGTTCGGCGTCGCGCGCTCTTTCCAGTGGTCGTCCGGGAGGGTCGACGAGCGCGCGTACGTGTCGAGGAAGGCGCCGGGATCTGTCGCGAGCGCGCGCAGACGCACGTCGCGCAGCCGCTCCCAGTCTTCCGTCTGAACCTGTCGGATCACGCGGCAAGCATTCCACGAGAACGCGCGATGTCGATGATCTCCGCCGCGATCTCCTCCGGCGCCCGGTTCGCATCGAGCGTGATCAGCCCGGGGATCCGCCGCATCCATTTGCGTTGATAGCGCACCAAGCTCCGATTGTTCGCGACGAGCGCCTCGCGGGCCTCCTCGGGAGGCAGTTGCGCGAAGTCGAGAAGACCCATCACCTTCTGCGCGGACCGTGAGATCGGCCGCGCAAGGGCTGCGCGCGCCTCCTCAACGACTCCGCGGTCAAGCATCGCCGCTGCTCGCGCACGGATCCTCTGCTCCAGGACGTCGTCGGGCGCGTCGAGTCCGAAGACGAGCGTCGGCCGGCGGGTGTCGCCGCCCCAGAGGGCGTCGCCGGCGAGCGAGGCACCCCCCTCGGCCAGCTCGAGAGCGCGCACAACACGGCGCCGATCGTTCGGATGCACCCGCGCCGCCGCCTCGGGATCCAGCGTCTGCAACCTGCCGTGTGCGTGGACGCCTCCATGCGCGTCGTAAAACGCCTCCCACTGTTCCCGCGCGCCGGCCGCCGGCGGAGGCGGCAGCTGGAGGTCCGACAGCGCAGCACGAAAATAGAGGCCTGTACCGCCGACGAGCACCGGCGTCCGGTCGTTCTCGAGGACGTCATCGATCGCCTCGTGCGCGAGCCGTTGGAAGTCGCCGACGGAGACCTCCTGCTCGACGCCGTAGACACCGACGAGCCGCGCCGGGTAGTCGGGCGCTGCGGTGAGCACTTCGAGGCCGCGGAAGAGTGCGGCAGCGTCGGCGGAGATCACTTCCGCGGGAATCTGTCGCGCGACCACTTCCGCAACTGCGGTCTTGCCGCTCGCGGTAGGCCCGAAGAGCGCGACGACGGCGTCAGCCACGTAGCCGTTCGCGCGCAAGCCGGAGGTCTTCCTCCGTGACGCCGGCCGCGCGCAGGAAGCCCTCGATGCTGCCGTGGCGGCGTTCCAGCTCCTCCAGCACTCCGAGCATCGAGTCCGCAGGCGTCGCGGCGATGCGGCGGAGCCGCTCGCGCTCGGCCTCCGTGCCGGCTTCGGTGAGCCACGCCTCGTGCCGCGGTCTGAGGCGTTCCTCGCTCGCAGCGTAGTCGACCGCGATCTGCTCGTTGTCTACGCCCGCGAGATGGAGCAGGAACGCTGCCACGAGACCTGTGCGGTCCTTGCCCCCGACGCAATGAATCACGACGGCGCCCTCGGGAGCATGCGCCACCGCGGCGATCGCGGCCGCGACGTTCTTGCTGAAGCGCTGGAGGAAGACGAGGTAGACCTCGCGCGTTGCGACGGCGTGGTTCGGTGCCGCGTTGGCGGCGGTTTCCACTTCCACGTAAGCCTCTTCGTCGTCCTCGAGGAACGGGACATGGACAACGTCCACCGGCAACTCGGCGGGCGGATCTGCCTCCAGCTCCCTGTGCATGCGCAGGTCGATGACCGTCCGCACCCCGTAGTCGACGGCCGCGGCCCAGCCTTCGTCCGTCAGCTGGCGGATGCTGTCGGCGCGGACGATCGCGCCGTAACGCGTCTCGCCTCCGTCCGTGGTGCGGTGACCGCCGAGGTCGCGGACGTTGAGACAGCCGTCCCAGTCGAGGTCGCGGCTACGCGGCAACCGCTGCGAACTGCTTGCCGTGGAGCGTCTGCGATGTCGCGGACTCGATCACCACGTCCACGAGTTCCCCCGGCTGTGCGGCGCCGGCGAAGTTGACCGTCGTGTTACGGCGCGTTCGTCCACGAAGCAGCGACGGATCCGTTCGCGATGGGCCCTCGACGAGGACTTCCTCCACCCGGCCGACGCGCACACGATTTCGTGTCTGCGCAACTTGCTGTACCACGTCGACGAGCCGCTCGATCCGATCGCGCTTCGTTTCCTCCGGAATCTGGTCTACCGATGCGGCCGCTTCGGTGCCCTGCCGCGGCGAGTAGACGAACGTGAATGCCCCGTCGTAGCCGACCTCGCCGACGACCTCGAGCGTCTCGCGAAAGTCGTCTTCGGTCTCGCCCGGGAAGCCGACGATGATGTCCGTGGTGAGCGCCAGGTCGGGAATCGCGGCGTGCAGCTCGTCGACGAGCCGCAGGTAACGGTCGCGCGAGTAGGTCCGGCGCATCGCTTTGAGAATCCGCGTCGAGCCGGACTGCAGCGGCAGGTGCGTGTGCTCGCAGACCGCCTCGCATTCGGCCATCGCCTCGATCACCGGACGGCGGAAGTCCTTTGGGTGCGGCGACGTGAAGCGAATTCGCTCGATTCCGTCGACGGCATCGCACGCGCGCAGGAGCTCGCCGAACTCGGTGCCTAGCTCGCGGCCCCACGAGTTGACGTTCTGGCCGAGGAGGGTGATCTCCTTGACGCCTCCGGTCGCGAGACCTTCGACCTCCGCAAGGATCTCGCCCGGCCGTCGCGAGACCTCCCGCCCGCGCACCGCGGGCACGATGCAGTACGCGCATTTCGAGTTGCAGCCCATCGAGATCTGGACCCACGCCTGGAAGCGCCGCTCGCGGTGCATCGGCAACATTGCCGCGAACCTCCGCTCGTCCGCGATCCCGAACGCGCTGCGCGCGACGCCGAATCCGCCCGCGCCCAGCCACTCGCCGAGGTGCGGGATGGAGCCGGGACCGAAGGCGACGTCGACGTCCGGGTACAGCGAGAACAGCCTTTCGCGCTGCGCCTCGGCGTAGCAGCCGCCGACGGCGATCACCGTGTCAGGGCTGCGCCGCTTCTGCGCGATCGCGTCGCCGATGTACGCGGCGAACTTCGTGTCCGGCTTCTCGCGGATCGTGCAGGTGTTGAAGACGATGACGTCGGCCTCTTCGCGCGACGGCGCCTCGCCGAGGCCGAGTTCCTCGAGCATGCCCTTGATCCGCTCGCTGTCGTGAGCGTTCATCTGGCAGCCGAACGTCGTGACGTGGTACCGGCGCACTGGTTGAATCGTAGCCCGTGGTCTTCCCCAGCCTCTCCGCCGTCGAGCTTTTCGCCGTCGCATCGGTCGCACTGCTCCTCATCCCCGGGCCTGCAGTCCTCTACGTCGTCACGCAGAGCGCCGAGCAGGGCCGCCCCGCCGGGCTCGCATCGGTGGCCGGGATCCACGTCGGCACGTTCGTACACATCGTTGCGGCGGCGGTCGGCCTGTCGGCCCTGATTCTCGCGTCGGCCGTCGCCTTCAGCGTCGTCAAGTTCGCCGGCGCCGCCTATCTCGTCTACCTCGGCGTACGAAAGCTGCTGGAGCGCGGTGCCGTGGAAGAGACGGAGCCGCGTCGCGCGCCGCTGCGCCGGGCGTTCGCACGCGGCGCCGTCGTGAACGTCCTCAATCCGAAAACGGCGCTCTTCTTCCTCGCCTTCCTGCCCCAGTTCGTCGACGCGGATCGCGGCGCCGTCTGGTCGCAAGTCGTGGTGCTGGGACTCGTGTTCGTCACGCTTGGACTCGTGAGCGACTCCGCCTACGCGCTGGCTGGCGACGCGGTCGGATCGTTGCTCCGCCGCCGTGCGACCGCGATGCGGCGCATCTCCGGAACGATTTACGTCGGGCTCGGCGCAGTCGCCGCCTTCGCGCGCCGCTAGGCAGCGTCGATGTGCGCGGCGGGCGTCTCGCGGCGGGCGTCGAGACGGTTGGCGGCGACGTCTGTCGCGCGGCTCTCGCGGATCACGGTCACCTTGATCTGCCCGGGATACTCGAGTTGATCCTCGATCTCGCGCGCGATCTCGTGCGAGAGGAGGATCGCGGTGTCGTCGTCGACCTCCGCCGGCTTTACGATCACGCGGATCTCGCGACCGGCCTGGAGCGCGTACACCTTCTCCACGCCCGGCCGTGACGCCGCGAGCTCTTCGAGGGACTCGAGTCGCTTGATGTAGTTCTCCAGGCTCTCGCCACGAGCCCCTGGGCGTGACGCGGAGATCGCATCTGCTGAGATCAGCAGCACGGCTTCGACGGTCTGAGGCTGCACCTCGTAATGGTGCGCCTCGATCGCGTGCACGACGCCCTGCGACTCGCCGTAACGGCGCGCCAGCTGAGCCGAGATCAGCGCGTGGGAGCCCTCGACCTCATGCGTCATCGCCTTGCCGATGTCATGCAACAGCGCCGCGCGCTTCGTCGTCTTGACGCCTGCGCCGAGCTCGGCGGCCATCACTCCGCCGAGGTGGACGACCTCGAGCGTGTGCTTGAGCACGTTCTGGCCGTAGCTGGTGCGGTAGCGCAACCGGCCGAGGATCTTGACGAGCTCCTCGTGGAAGTCGCCGCAGTTCGCCTCGAAGACGGCTTGCGCACCGGCCTGCTGGATGTAGTCCTCGATCTCCGCCTTCGACTGGTAGTACATCTCCTCGATCCGCGCCGGATGGATCCGGCCGTCCTCGATCAGCTTGACGAGGGTCAGCTTTGCGGTCTCGCGGCGGATGCCGTCGAACGAGGAGAGGACGACGGCCTGCGGCGTGTCGTCGATGATGAAGTCGACTCCGGTCAGGTGCTCCAGCGCGCGGATGTTGCGGCCCTCCCGGCCGATGATCCGGCCCTTCATGTCGTCTGATGGGAGCTCCACGAGGGTCACCGTGGTCTCCGCAGCGTGCGACGCGGCGACGCGTTGTAGCGCGTCGGCGACGAGATTCCGCGCGCGCCGCTTCGCCTCCGTTCGAGCTTCCTCCTCCATCTGGCGCACCTGGCGCGCGAGCTCGTGGCGGATCAGGTCCTCCGAGCGCTCCAGCAGGTGCTGTTTGGCCTCTGCGACCGTCATTCCGGACAACCGCTCGAGCTCGCGGACCTCGCGCTGCTTCGCCTCCTTCAGCTCCGCATGGAGTGTCTTGGATGCCTCCTCGCGGTCCGCGAGCCCTTGCTCGCGTCGCGAGTGCTCGACGAGCCTGCGCTCGAGCTCCTCGTCCCGCGCCTGCAGCCGCTCCTCGGTGCGCGCGACCTGGCCGCGTCGCTCCTGCACCTCCGCCTCGATCTCCGCGCGGAGACGGACCGCCTCTTCGCGCGCCTCGATCTTCGCCTCCCGGCGCATGGTCTCGGCCTCTCGCTCGGCGTCCTGCAGCAGCTGCTGCCTCGTGCGTAGCGCTTTATCGAACTGCGATGCGCCGATCGACCGGATCGCCAGGACGCCCACGACGCCGCCGACTACGAGGCCGATCAGTATCCCAGCGGCGACGAGCACGCATGCACCTCCGGTTGGGCGCCGGCACGCGGGATCCCGAATCTGGCAGAGCCGAACATGGCGCGCTGCGCCACGAGAGGTGTTACTCGTCTACGTCGCTAAATGGGGTCGGTCGGTGAACGTTGTCTCTCGGGGGTTCGGTCGTATCGGATTCGGAAAACGTTCTGTGCAGGCAAATCGTCGAAGTAAGAATGTTCATCCTAGCGCTCGTCACCCCTCCAATGCAAAGCCGCGCCTCGCGAGCCAGCTTGGGCCCTTGTGGGCGAAGCGCGCCGCCCGCTCGTGTTCGGGGTCGAGTTCCGCAAGCGCCTCGTCCGCCGGCAGGCCTCGCTGCTCGAGATCGGCACGTATGTAGGCGTCGCCGTAACCGCGCTCGGCCAGGCGCTCCGCGCGAAGCGTCGCCGTGCGCGCGTCGTCGACGTAGCCGAGGCGCTCAAGGTCGTCGAGCGTGCGGCGGCGTTCCGCCTCGCCGATTCCCTTGCGCTCGAGTCGCGCGTCGAGCTCCGCCCGGGAGCGGTCGGCGGCGCGGAGCGCACGGAGGGCGACGTCCTCAGGCTTTGACGGCAACCTCTTCGCGTGCTTTCGCAGCGTCCTCCGGCGCGGCGGTCGGCAGCAACCGCGCCGACACGACCTGGTCTGCTCCGAGCTGCGCCTGGAGCGCAGCGAGAATCTGCTGCGTCACGTCCGGATGCTCGCGCAGGAACGCCGTCGCGTTGTGCCGTCCCTGGCCGAGCCGCTCCTCGCCGAAGCTGAAATACGAGCCCGACTTCTGCACAGCCTTGCGCTCGATCGCGGCATCGAGCACGGTGCCCTCCCAGGGGATGCCGAGCCCGTACATGATGTCGAACTCGGCCTGCTTGAACGGCGGCGCGACCTTGTTTTTGACGACCTTCACGCGCACGCGGTTGCCGATCGCCTCGACGCCGTCCTTGAGCGTCTCGATGCGGCGGATGTCGAGCCGGACCGACGAGTAGAACTTCAGCGCGCGGCCGCCCGGTGTCGTTTCGGGCGAGCCAAACATTACGCCTATCTTCTCGCGCAACTGGTTCGTGAACAGGCAGATCGTGTCGGTGCGGTTCAACGTGCCCGCGAGCTTGCGTAGCGCCTGACTCATCAGCCGCGCCTGGAGGCCGACGTGACTGTCGCCCATCTCTCCCTCGATCTCCGCCTTCGGAGTCAGGGCGGCGACCGAGTCGATCGCGACGACGTCGAGCGCGCCGGAGCGGATCAGCAACTCCGTGATCTCGAGCGCCTGCTCACCGGTGTCGGGCTGCGAGACGAGCAGATTGTCGATGTCGACGCCGATCTTCTTCGCGTACGCGGGATCCATGGAGTGCTCGGCGTCGATGAAGGCGCAGATGCCGCCGCGCCGCTGGGCCTCGGCGATGACGTGGTAGACGAGCGTCGTCTTGCCCGACGACTCCGGCCCGAAGATCTCCACGATGCGCCCGCGCGGGAGGCCGCCGATGCCGAGCGCGAGGTCGAGCGCGAGCGAGCCGGTCGAGACCGCTCCCACGGAGACGGCCGCGCGGTCGTTCATCTTCATCACGGCGCCCTTGCCGAAGTTCCGCTCGATCTGGCCGAGCGCCGTCTCGAGTGCCTGTTCACGATCCACTATGAGCCTCCTAAACGCACCGTTTCGAGGACGACGTACTCCGCCCCAGTCGGGCGCAGCACGGAAAGGTAAGCAGCAGCTTCGGACGTCACCACGCGACCGAGCTCCGGCAGGGGAGGGCGCAGGCGAGGCCGTTCGCGGAAACGAAGAACGGTGACATGCGGGAGCCACGTCTCGCGCTCGACGCTGCCGAGCAGATCCTTCTGAAGCCCGAGGGCGAGCCGCTGCGCGCCCTCATCCTGAGTGAAGACGAGCATCCCCACGCTTCGCGTCTCGCGGTAGCGCACGACCTCGAAAGTGAAAGGGGCCGCCTTCGCGCAGCGGCGCCGCAGCGTCTCGACGACCTTGCCCAGCCGGGAGCGAGGCTGCCAGCCGAGAAAGGCGAGCGTGAAGTGCAGGTTGTCGCGCGGCACAATCCGGCCGCGCTCGAGGCGAGCCTGCCATGCGGCGATCGCGTCGACCGCGTCCTCGGGAAGAGGAAGGCCGCAGAAGAGCCTGACTCTCTCATCAGGGTCGACCTTAGCTGCGCCCGTCATCCCGGATCGTCATGACTCTGTGCCAGAAGCCGCCGCAGCAGATGCAACGCCGCGACCGCGGCGCGCCGCCGGATCGAGTCGCGATCCTGGCCGTACGTGAACCCGATCCCGTGCGACGACTCCGGCGTCTCCGCATGCACGTACACGAGCCCCACGGGCTTCTCCGCCGTGCCACCGCCGGGGCCCGCCACACCCGTCACAGCCACGGCAACGTCCGTCCGCAACCGTGCGCGCGCCCCGGTCGCCATCGCAGCCGCCGCCTCCGCGGAGACCGCACCGTGTGCGGCGAGCGTCTCTGCGGGGACGCCGAGCTCGCGCTTCTTCACCTCGTCCGCATAGGCGATGACCGAGCCGAGGAAGACGTCGCTCGAGCCGGGCACCGACGTCAGCCGCGCCGCGACCATGCCGCCGGTGCACGACTCGGCGGTCGCCAGCGTCCAGCCGCGCGCGCGGCAGAGCTCGAGCACGATCTCCTCGACGCTGCGCTCGTCCTCCGTGAAGAGGTACCGCCCCAGCTGCGCCCGTAAAGCGTCTGCAAGCTCGTCGGCCGGGCCGTAGAGGTCGACGTGGATCTCGAAATCCCGCGCGCAGATCGTCGCGGCCACGCCGGGCGGCTCTCCCCCGGCGTCCGCGAGCGCACGGGCCACGGCCGACTCGCTGGCGCCGAAGAAGCGCAGAACACGGTGCTCCGGCGGCTGCGCGCGCTCCAGGAGGCGCCGCAGGGGCCCTGTCTCGAGGGCGCGTGGCCACAGCCGCTGCAGCTCGGCCGGCGGCCCCGGCAGGATCACGACCGCGCCCGTGCCCGTCTCCACCACGAGCCCCGGCGCCGTCCCGGCCAGACCGAGCGAGATCGCACCCTCCGGCACGGTCGCCTGCTTCCGCACGCCGGTCTCGAAATCCGCGTACGGGCGTCGTAGCCGCTCGGCAAAGGCACGCGAGATGCCCTCGATCTCCGCGCGCAGGGTCTCGTCGACGCGCAGAGGCGACCCCAAGGCCCGCGCGACGAGCTCCACCGTCCTGTCGTCATGCGTCGGGCCGAGCCCGCCTGTGACCACGCAGAGGTCGGCTCCCAGCCCTTGTGTAAGCGCCGCCTCGAGCTCCTCCTCTGCGTCGCCGACGATCGCGATCAACGCCGGCTCTAGCCCGAGGTGGACGAGCTCGCGCGCGACGAAAGGCCCGTTGCGATCAGTCCGGTCGCCGCGGACGAGCTCGCTCCCGGTGACGACGACGGAACTACGCAGACTTGAAGATGCCGTTCGCCGTGACGACGAATGCCTGCGGCGTGCCGCCGGGATAGGTCACTCGCTTGCCGTTGACGATCACGCGCAGGTTGCCCGGACTGCCGGTGTTGATCCAGAGCCTCTCTCTCTTGAAGTGCTTCGCCTCACCGGGCACCAGCTCCACGCCCTCGAGCAGGATCCTGCCCGTCGGACTGCCCTTGCGCACCGCGATCAGGGCGACGCTCGAGCGAACCGCCCGCAACGTGATCCGCGCCTTCTTCGCAGCGGGAGCGGGCGCCTGCGTCCGCTTGTGCGTCTTCTTCTTCGCCGCCGGCTGAATGCCGGCCAGATTCTGCTTCGACGGGGAGCCGGACGTCCAGGCTGCGATCACGAGCGCCGTCACGACGGCGATGCCCACGAGCGCGACAACGAGCATGCCGCTCTGCATCTGCCGATGGCTGCGCGCCTGCGCCGTGCGGCGGGCGCGGATCACCGGTACCTCCTCGGCCGGCACGTAGCGCGAGTTGAACTCGTCGACGTAGAGCTGCCCGTCGAGACCGAGGTAATCGGCGTACGTACGCAGGAAGCCCTTGATGTACGACCCGCCCGGTAGAACGTCGAACTGCTCGTCCTCGAGGGCTCGCAGATACTTTCCGCGGATCTTCGTTCCCGTCTCGATCTGCGGGAAGTCGAGTCCCTGCCGGACGCGCGCTTCTCTGAGGCTTGACCCGATCTCGAACACGGCGTGTCCAGTGTAGACCGGTTAAGCGGAAAGTTGGTTGAGCAGCTCGTACACGCCGACGGAGAGAGCCGCTGCGAGCGCCAGATAAATCCCCAGTGCGCCGAGCGCTCTTCCGACGCGCGTTGTGCCCCGTCCCCCCACGCGTCCGATCGTCCGCTCCGTCCGCCGGCGCGCACGACGCGCGAGCGCGTGCGATGCAACACCAAGCACAAGCGCCGGCGCGACGGCCCAGCCTGCGTCGAGCAGCTCGACGTCCTGGTACTGCGTCAGCGCGATCGCCGCGGGCATGGTCGCGACCGAGAGGAGACCCAGGACAACCGCAGCCCACGCGCGAACGTTCGGTTCGCTACTGCTTCGTGTAGGGACGGCCATCCGCCGCGGGTGGAATGGTTCGCCCGATCACGCCCGCGACCGCGATCAGCGTGAGTATGTATGGGAGCGCCTGGAAGAGCGTCGCAGCCGAGCCCGAGTAGACGGGGAGCCGGTAGGCAAGCGCTGTCGAGAAGCCGAAGAGCAGCGCGGCGTACAAGGTTCCGACCGGCCGCCAGTTGCCGAAGATCAGCGCGGCGAGCGCGATGAAGCCGCGGCCCGTCGTCATGTTCTCCGCGAACGTGCCGCCGCCGAAGCCGATCGAGAGATACGCGCCGCCGAGGCCGGCGAGCATGCCCGACACGATCACCGAGCTGTAACGCACCGCGTACACGTTGATGCCGACCGTATCCGCGGCCCGCGGGTGCTCGCCGCACGCACGGATGCGCAGGCCGATCGGCGTCTTGAAGATCACGATGTACGAGACGATCACGAGGGCAAAGCTGAGCCACACCATCAGGTTGAGATGTCCGATCGCCGGACCGAGGAAGTGCCAGTCCTTCACGTAGGGAATCTGCACGTTGGGGATCGTCGAGATTCCGACGGTGACGTTCTGCCCGTGGTAGAGCTGGAAGAAGAAGTAGCCGGTGATGCCGAGTGCGAGGAAGTTCACCGCCGTCCCGCCGACGATCTGATCGGCGCGCAGGTGGATCGCGAAAAACGCGTGCACGAGAGCGAGCAGCCCGGCCGCGGCCATTGCCGCGCCGAGCCCGACGAGCCAGCTGTGTCCCTTGTCGGCCCCGTACACGCCCCAGAAGGCGCCCATCAGCATCATTCCCTCGAGCCCGATGTTCACCACACCGCTCCGCTCGGAGAACAGGCCCCCGATTCCGGCGAACACGAGCGGCGTCGAGAACACCAGCATCGACGCGATCAGCGACGCGCTGAAGACGATATTCAGGTTCTCGCTGCCCGAGCGTGTGGCGAGGATGCCGAGGCCGATGCCCAGCAGGCCGATCATCACGGCCCCCCAACCGAGGCGCCGCAGGCCGCGCTGCGCCGTCCAGAGGCCGAGCGCGATGCCGACGATGCCCACGAGGATCGGCCAGACGATGGTGCGCGCCTCGATCGGCGGGATCGTGAGGACGCACGCAAACACGCCGAGCAGGAGGCCGAGCACTCCCAGCGCTTTCGCCGACATGATCCGCTCGAGCGTGGCCGAGTGCAGTTGCTCGACGCGCGCGGTCATGCTGTGGCCGCCTTCTTGCGGAGCTTGCGGCGCGTGTTCCAGACGTAGAGGATGAGTACGTCCGCGCCGACGAACAGGACGACCATCCCTTGGATGATCGACGTGAGGTTGCCGGCGAGCTCGGTCGGGATCACGCCGGATTGCAGGCCGTTGGTGGTGCCGAAGAGAAGGCTTCCGAAGAGGAACGCACCGAGGAGCGTGCCGAGGGCGGTGTTCCGGCCGAGCAGCGCGACCGCGATGCCGAGGAAGCCGACGGTCGAGACGGGAATGTCCGAGACGCCGAAGTGGTAGAGGTAGCCGAGCATGTCGAGCCCGCCGGCGAGACCGGCAAACGCGCCCGAGATCGCCATCGCGCGGATCAGGTTCTTGCGCACGCTGATGCCTCCGTACGCGGCTGCGTCCGGGTTGAAGCCGACGGCGCGCACCTCGTAGCCGAGCGTCGTGCGGTTGAGAACGAGCCAGAAGACTGCAACGGCGGCGAGCGCCACGAAGAAGCCGACGTGCAGGCCCTGCAGATCCTTGTCGCCCCAGAAGACGGGCAGCTTGGCGCCGTCGGCGACGTCGTCGGAGATCGGCACGCCCCCGGCCTTGTTCGCTTCCCCCTGCAGCGGCCCGCCGTCGCCGAACAGGTACGTCCCTATCCAGATGGCTATCCAGTTGAGCATGATCGTCGAGATCACCTCGTGCGCGCCGACGGTCGCCTTGAGCACGCCCGCGATGCCGGCCCACACGGCGCCGCCGAGTGTCGCAGCGCCGATCGCCAGCAGCACGTGCGGAAACGCCGCCATGTTGGCGAACGACACGCCGATCCAGCTCGCGAGGAACAGCCCCACGAAGTACTGGCCTTGCCCGCCGATGTTGAACATTCCGCAACGGAAGGCAAACGCCACGGCGAGGCCGGTGAGGATGAGCGTCGTTACCTGCAGCAGCGTCTGCGAGAGGTTGTACGGAGCGGTGTTGACGACGTCGGTGGACGGATGGAAGATCCAGTTCAGCCCGGCTCCGTTGAAGATGTCGTGGTACGCGACGACCGCCTTGCGGACGCTGTGCTGCGTCGCCGCGACGACGACGCCGCCGATCAGAAATGCGAGGAGCGCGGTCAGCACGGGCACGATCACGCCTCCCGAGCGCTGCTTGAGCGCGATCCGCGCGGCGAGCGTGCCGGTTGCTGCTGCCTGCTCGGGCGTCTCGGGCGGCTCGATGCTCATGCGCGCCCCTCGCCGGCGTCGCCTCCCGGCCGGCGGAGCCGGCCTCCGGCGCCGCCTGGCGCCGCTCGCGGCACGGTGC
>WNFZ01000554.1_pt1 | contig 36413 bp, 41 predicted proteins | sample 5400081 | NCBI WGS metagenome assembly WNFZ01 (sample SAMN13153365, study PRJNA577476) | soil metagenome | isolation source: 80 cm soil or saprolite under grassland replicate 1 | place: USA:California | collected 2016-06-15 | reverse complement strand
ACCGGAACACAATCTTGGGATTGTGCTTCTGCAAAACCTTGGTGATGGCCGCGGTCAGCGTGGTTTTGCCATGGTCAATGTGACCGATGGTGCCCACGTTGCAGTGCGGCTTATTGCGCTCAAATTTCTCTTTCGCCATGTTCTTCCTCAGCTTTTAGCTATTAGCTTTTAGCTCCTAGCTTGAACCCCAAGTCTCTGTCATTCCGAACCGCCGAGCCATGCGAGGCGGTGAGGAACCTGCTTTTCTGTCGTCCCTACGGGATTCTAATCATTTCCTCGCCTACCCAGGCCTTACGCCCTGGGCTAACTTATTCCGCCCCTACGGGGCTGAGTTCCATCAACTCAGACCATCCGTAGTTCGGACCATTCAGTAATGGTCATCGCAGTAATGGTCATCAGTAATACTGATAAAGCTTATGAAACTTAGTTCGCAATCCCGGCTCTACTTCCTCAACCTTGGACAAGTAAAACTCTTTCATCTGCGCCTGATCCGAGAGCGCCAGTGCGTCGTATAAGCCTTTCGCGCTTTGCCCAGATCCAGCCTGCGTTCGATCAACCTGCTCCAAAATTCCTTTCGCTAGCACCAAATCAAAATCTCGAATCCGGAGTCCCGCACTTGCGATCTTCTTCAAGTACTTCTGAGCATTTTCAGGAGCGAACGCGCGATTGATCGCGTGTTTCAGCTCCTCAAATTCTTTTTCTTTCTCAACCTTAATCGCAGCCTGTTGGAACGCCATCACCCACCCTGTTCAAAATTTCTGGAGCGGGAGACGGGAATCGAACCCGCGACCAACAGCTTGGAAGGCTGTGACTCTACCACTGAGTTACTCCCGCAAAACCAGCTGTCAGCCATCAGCTTTCAGCTATCAGTAAAACCTCAGCGGCTAAAGCCGCTCTTCTTTTGCGACTCTTAGCGGCACGGCTGAAGCCATGCCCTTTCACAAAACACCCTCACCACAATCTCTGGAGCCGATGATCAGGATTGAACTGATGACCTCTCCCTTACCAAGGGAGTGCTCTACCAACTGAGCTACATCGGCTTACTGCTCACTCCCACTCTCGCCATCGGGGTGCATCACGTCCTTGCGCCGCACCCATGTCTTCAACGCAAACATCGCCAGAACGGCCAGCGTCACCACTCGAATCCTTGGATCTTTCAACGTCGCGATTGCCAAAGCTGCCAAAGCAACATACGCAACCAGCGCAAGTGCAAATCTCTTCTGCACAACGAATTCAATTCCTGGTGCACAGGGAAGGATTCGAACCTTCGTACCTCGCTAGGAGGAGCAGATTTACAGTCTGCCGGCTTTAACCACTCACCCACCTGTGCAGAAATACGAAGCTACCGGACATGCCACAGCAATAAACCCTGATTATGCCTTGCCATTGGGGATCAGAAAGTGCGCGAAAGAACATGTCCGCGCCAACAACTCATCTGGAAAATTCCCTTATGGAGTGCCGATGGAAAAGCTGTCCGCCGCCGCCCTGCAAATCCTGCCGTTGAAACTCAAGGCCGGAGTCGTTTTTCAGAATCCCAGCTCCGGAATTCCGGCATCATCTCTGGAGCTGGCGAAGGGATTTGAACCCCTGACCCTCTGATTACAAATCAGATGCTCTACCAGCTGAGCTACGCCAGCATGTGACTCAGGCTATCGCCCTGTCACACTAATCCCTTTTCTTCTTACGGGACAATTATAGAAGTTACCATAGCGGTACTTGACGTGCAAGGGCGGGAGCCTTGATATCGTTTTTGATCGCGGCGTTTCAAAAGCGTAAAGCCAAGGCTTGTATCAGGGCACGTCTTCAGACGTGCCGCAAAGCGAAGAAATTGAGATGAGGCGGCTTCAGCCATTGCAGTAGCAGTTTCCAATTTGGGCACAGATTTTTCAGCTTGTGATACTCATCACATCTTTTCCGCCGACACTTCCAGCAAAATTTGAAATATGGCCATTCCGCTCCGTCACGCTGATTCAGCCAACATCACTCCTACTTTGCGCACGTTTTTTGTGACTTCATCCATCTCCGGAAAGCACAATTTACTTCAGTCCGAACGTTCAGCACGGCTGTTCATTAATATGCTCTATCATTACCGGTCAGAACACAAATATCTTCTACACAGTTTTGTCGTCATGCCCGACCACTTTCATTTTCTGATAACAATCGGTCCTGAAATCAGCATTGAACGAGCAATTCAATTCATCAAAGGCGGCTTCGCATTCCGCGCCGGCAAAGAACTTGGCTTCAGGCCTCCGGTTTGGCAAAGAGGCTTCTCGGAGGTGCGGGTTTATGACTCGGAACATCTTAGTCGTGTCTTGGAGTACATAGAAAATAATCCGGTGAAGAGGCGCCTTGCACAATTCCCCACTGAGTACCGCTATTCCTCCGCACACAATGGATTTGAGCTGGACGAAGTCCCTCAGGGGCTAAAGCCCAAATCCGTTCTGCTCCCGACCGTCACGTCTGAAGACGTGCCCTGGTACAAGGCGAACTAAGCTCATCCTCTACCCGCAGGGCCGTCGCGCGAGGGTACCCGTCCCCACATGGTCCAATTACCTGGCACTCACTTCCCCACCCACTGATCCACCCAATCATTCACCGTCTTATACCAGAGCTGCGAGTTCTGCGGCTTCAGCACCCAATGGCCTTCGTCGGGGAAGTAGAGCATCTTCGACGGCACGCCGAGCCGCTGCAGGGTCGTGAAGAGCTGAAATCCTTCGGATACATCCAGCCGGTAATCTCGCTGGCCGTGAACCACCAGCGTGGGCGTCTTGAAATTCGTCGCGAATAAATGCGGAGACCACTTCCGGTACAGCTCGCGGTTCGTGTACGGCGTACCCTTGAACTCCCACTCGTTGAACCACAGCTCTTCGGTTGTGCCCCATGCCGACTCGGTGTTGAACATGCTGTCGTGCGACACGATGCACTTAAACCGGTTGGTGTGGCCTAGAATCCAGTTGGCCATGTATCCGCCGTAGCTGGCGCCCAGCGCGCACTCGCGGTCTTTATCAATAAACGGATAGTGCTGCTCGGCGTAGTCGAGGCCCTTCATCAGGTCTTCAAACGGAGCCCCGCCCCAGTCGCCGTTGATCGCGTCAATGAACTTCTGCCCGTATCCGGGGGAACCGTGGAAGTTGATAAATATGACGACGTACCCGTTGGCCGCAAAAAGCTCGAAGTTCCAGCGATAGCTCCATAGATCGCCCATCGGAACTTCCGGCCCACCGTGAATAATGAACTTCACCGGATATTTCTTGTTGGGATCAAAGTTCGGAGGCTTGACCAGGAAGCCTTGGACTTTCTCGTTGTTCGCGTCAGTGAACCAGAAGGCTTCGAGCGGTGACATCGAGATCTGTGAGAGGACGGCATCATTGACATACGTGAGTGGTTCGGGTTGCGAGCAATCGCGATCAGAATCGAGTACAGCGCACTGCTCGTCAAAAATGTGCTCTTTCGCGCGATAGACTTCGTTAGGCGCCCGCACGGACATCTTGGTAAAGAACAATGTTCCGTCCTGGCTGAAAGCGAGGTCATCGAAAAAACCGTGAATGAGGATGTCGGGGTCCTTTCCCTTTAATCCCACTCTCCAAATTGGCGAGTATCCCCATTGCTCGCCAGCGAAGAAAATCAGCTTCGAGTTCGGAGCCCACGTGAACGTGCCCACCCACTGATCAAAATTCCCCGTTAGATTCTTCTTCTCTCCCGCTTCCCGCTCATACAACATCAGACGCCAGCGGTCGCTCTCGTATCCCGGACGCGCCTGCGCGCGATAGGCGATGTACTTCCCATCCGGCGAATAGAGCGGAGTTTCATCCGCCGCCTTGTTGTCGCCAGTGATGTTCTTCGCTTGGACGAGCTGTCCCTGGACGCGCTGTGCTTGGACGGGCGAGACGCCCGTCCCTCCAGCTACTGGAACAATCCACAAGTCATTATTGGTGCTGGTGGCTTCAACTCGGTCATGGTTCGAGGTGTAGCAAATCTCCAGACCATCCGGCGAGAAAGCATAATTGTCCTGCCCGCCGAGCGAGAACACCGGCGCATCGTAATCGCCGGGCGTCAGATCGTGGGCGCTCGTAGCTGGGCATGCACCCGCCGCTTCCCGGTCACGCGTAGGAGCGGGTGCCCCCACCCGCCCACCCGAGCCGTGCTCGGCCGATGGCGAGCGCAGCTCGCCCGTCCGGACGAGGGCGTCCGGGCCTACGTGGTTCGTGTTGATGCCAGCTTCCGGTGCACAGCTATCGACTGAAACAACAAACAGATGACTGCGCTTGCCCTCTTTATATGCATTCCAATGCCGATAAAGCAGATGCGTAAATATCTGCGCTTTGACTTTGGAATTCTTCGCCTCGTCCAGCTTCTTAGCATTGCAAGCAGATTCTTCAGCCGGTGCGTCGTCGCACTCCGGATAAACATCTGACTTGAACAAAATATTCCTCCCATCGGGAGACCACAGCTCGCCGTCAGCCTCCGTCGCAACATTTGTAAGCCGATGCTTCCCAGTCACAGTCCCAGTTGCGCCATCAAAATCCGCAATCCAGATTTGCGATCCGCCCTCTTTGGTCGAAACGAATGCAAACCGCTTCCCATCGGGTGCCCAGCGCGGACGGTCCGCATCCTGATCAGAAATAACCTCTCGCTCCTTACTTCCTGTCATTCCGGCCGAAGCAGGATGATTAGCCGAAGGCGTTTCATCCTGTGTAGTGGAGGAACCTGCTTTTGCTTGAGAGAGTGGCACAACCCACACATGCGGCGTCTTCTTATTCTCCTTAAGGTCAACATCCACGGCGGCGAACAACACCCACTTCCCATCCGGAGATGGAACGGGCTCCTCGACGCGCTTCAGCGCCATCATGTTTTCGAAAGTGAAGGGACGTTTTTGCGCCGCAGACGGGAACGCAATCGCAGCAAGCAAGACAATCAGGGAAAGACGATGCATGGACGCAACCTCCGGAGCGAGACAGATAGTCTAGTCCACCCAGGGATTTACCAGCTTCACTCCGCAGCCCTCGAAGTCCGAAGTATTGCGTGTTGCCAGGGCCGCGCCGTGTAAATAAGCGATCGCGGCAATCTGCGCATCAAATTCCGCCATGGGTCGTCCTTGCCGTCGCCGCCCAGCGGCAATTCGTGCGAAAGCATGAGCGGCCTCCTCCTCGAAGCCGAGAATTCGGCCGGTGAGCACTTTGTTGAACATTCTCTCCGCACCGGCCAGCATCACGTTGTGGCGTTTGCCTTGCGGAAGGAGTTCGATTCCATAAAGAATCTCTGCCACAGTGATGGTGGTTGCATACAAAGCTTCGGAAGACTGTGCCGACAGCCAACTCAACACGGCAGGCGACGGTACGGGAAGCATGACTTCTGAAACGACGTTCGTGTCCAGAATCGTCATGGTTGAAACCTGATCAAAGCCTTGCTTTTAGCGTTTGAGAGTCTCACTTGATCCCAGGATCGCGAATTGGCCCGCGGGGCGGAATCTGAAGTTCCACCCCACCGAGGGGAGCGAAGATGTCGCGAATTGCCTGTGCAAGATTCTTGGGTGGTTCTTGCGGTTGGTTGAGGGCAGACGTCAGGATTTCGCGCGCCTCTTGCTCCATCGAGCGTCCATGCTGTGCGGCCCGAACCCGAAGTTTACGTTTTGTGTTTTCCGGAAGTTGACGGATTGTGATGCTCGCCATGCAATCAATGATAGCATTGCAATCACTGATTGCACTAGGGAAAAACCCAGCCGCCGCTCACGCCGATTGACAAAAACGAAGCTACGAATTCGGATTGATCCGCAGGTATCTTCCACGGGCAGTTGGTTGAGTTCGCGGCCGAGAGCCTGCCCTGAGCGAAGTCGCAGAGGCGCCCGCGCCACACCAACCACTCTGCTATCATCTCCTCGTCGCTTACATGCGAATTAGGCGTCGCCTCCCCATTCTGTTTGGCTTTTTGCTGTTTGTGGCCGCTGTGGCTGCAGTGGTTGAACTGCGGAAGCATGCTCCTCCTGAGCCTGCCCGCCTTCTTCCCGGCGCCGATGGCTTCATCTATATAGACCTCAAATGGATGCGCCGGGCCGATGTCGCCGACCATCTCCCGTCGGTCCCGCATGATCCCGAATACGAGCAGTTCATCCAGGCCACAGGATTTCAATTCGAGCGCGATTTACAGGAAGCGGCGTTGGCGATTCATTACGCCAGCCCGCACACCGGCAATGAGACTCGGTTCTCAGAGATATTCGTTGGCAAAATTGATGGCGACAAGCTTCGTGCCTACCTGAAGAACTTGGCTAGCTCGATTGATAACCACAACTCTGTGAACATTTACAACATCCCGCTCGAGAACCGCACTCTGCGCGTGGCCATCCTGGGCGTGGATACCGTGGCGGTTTCGAACCACGACGACGCGGTTGTCATTCGTGGAATCATTGACCGCTCGCGCAAGCTGGCATCACCGTTTGGCGGCCCAGCGTTGCTGCGCCAGTTCTACAAACACGTGCCGCTGACCAGCTTGGCCTGGGCCGTCGTTAAAGTCGAGCCGGGGCAAGGGGCGTTCGCCACGCCTGGATTACAAATCCCCTCGGGATTTCCGCTAACCAAGGACACCACCGTCGTCGCCTCAGCGCGCTACCTTGGCGCAATTCATTTTCGTGCCGAGGCATTCACGCAGAGTGAGCAGACGGCGGAACAGTTGACCACGCAACTAAACACTTTTCTTGCAATCTTTCAGTCGGCGGAAGTTTCCGCGGCCGGCCACACCCAGGATTCTGACATCAAAAGCGCTCTGGACAGCCTGAAAGTCGAACAACACAAAGATCGCGCGGTTCTCACCGCGAAACTGCCGGTCGCATTAATCCGAAGGATCGTCGCCGAAGCGCCCGCGGAAGTAGGCCCTGGCGCGAAGGGTAAAAGATAATAGGTCCGTTGTCCCCATAACTATGCTGCGGCATGCGGTGCGCCGTCATATCCTGAACGGGTACAATATTTCAGAATGGCAAATCTGCCGCTTCCGATAGCCGCCTTCCTGGCCGGACTAGTTTCCTTTCTCTCGCCGTGCGTATTACCGCTGGTGCCTGGGTATGTGTCCCTCATCTCCGGCGTTGGTGTCGAGGAACTAAAGGACCAGGAAGCCTCCCTCTTCGGCAAGGTGATGCTGAATTCCATTGCGTTCATCATTGGCTTCAGCATCGTATTCGTGACCCTGGGCGCGATCTCAACCGAAGTGGGACAAGTTGCCGCCAGATACAAGTCCATGCTGGCGCAAATCGCGGGCGTCGTGATTATTCTTTTCGGCTTGCACCTCACTGGCATCCTTCGCATTAAGGCGCTCTATGCCGATAAACGTCTGCATGGCGTAAAGGGCGGCAGCACAGCCTGGGGCGCATTTGTGATTGGCTTTGCCTTCGCGTTTGGCTGGACGCCGTGCGTTGGGCCGATTCTGGCCGTAATCCTGGGCTTCGCCGCAGCACAGGATTCCGTCAGCAAAGGAATCATGCTGTTGAGCATCTATTCCCTGGGACTAGCTGTCCCGTTCCTGTTAACCTCGCTGGGCATTGAGCGTTTCCTGAAATTCTATGGACGCTTCCGCCGCCACATGCATGCCATCGAGATCGCGAGCGGCGGCTTGCTCATTGCTCTGGGTCTGCTGCTGGTCTTTGGAAGATTCACTATGCTGGCACGTTATTTTTCGATCCTAAACCGCTTCGCGCTCTGAGTTGGAAAAAGAGGAGTTTTCGTGAAACGCGATCCTGTCATTCTGATTGTTGTGGCAGTAGTGATTTCGATCATGCTGGTTTTCGGAATATCTAAAGCCCGCCACTCGTCTGGGGCAAAAGGCGCCGGAAAACTGCAAGGTCAGCCCGCGCCCGATTTTTCCCTTGCTTCGCTTGACGGCAAGACCTTGAAACTTTCCGATTACCGCGGCAAAGCTGTCCTGCTGAATTTTTGGGCAACTTGGTGCGAGCCCTGCAAAATCGAGATGCCCTGGTTTGCAGATTTGCAGACGAAATACGAGGCGCAGGGACTCCAGGTGCTAGGGGTGGCCATGGACGATGCTACTCCAAAAGAAATTGGCGAATTCGCCCACAAGCTAGGCGTGAATTATCCGATCCTGGTCGGCAAAGAAGAAGTTGGCGCTCAGTACGGCGGTGTTCAATATCTGCCCTCGACTTTCTACATCAGCCGCGATGGCAAGATCATTGATCGAGTGTTTGGGCTGGTGAGCCGTTCCGAAATCGAGAGCAACATTCAGAAAGCTCTCGCCCAGCAAGGCCAGGTGGCCGAAAAGTGAAGACGTGTGAGGAGAGCTCGGCTGTGGGCCTAACCGGACAGTTCGCAATGGGAGAGCGCATACCCGGTGCGTCCGAACCGGGCGTGTCCGCAACGGGAGGGCACGGCTTCCAGCCGTGCCGGACAGCGGCGCCCAAGAGCTGGGCTTTAGCCCCAACGCTTTTTCTCGCAACCCTCTTCGTATTCGCCCAAGATATCCCCGTCAACAAACCTTCGGTAACCCTGCAACCGCCGGAAACCGCGACCATCTATCGCGGCCACGCCGGCACGGTCCAGTTGCAATTCCGCATCGCCTCGGGATTCCACATCAATTCCAATCATCCCAAACAGGAATATCTGAAGAAGACGGAACTGAAGCTGGACGCGCCCACCGATATCGTGATTGCGAAGATAACTTACCCGGACGGCGAAGACCGCAGCTTCCCATTTGCGCCCGATGAAAAACTCAACGTTTACAGTGGAGATTTTGCAATTGCAGTAAAAGTGAGGCCGCTTAAGGCAGTTATGCCGGTCAAGTACGCCATCCACGGCCGCCTGAATTATCAGGCCTGCGACAACGCGGTATGCTATCCCCCGAAGCAACTGCCCGTTACCTTCGAAGTCAAGATTGCGAAAAGCGCCGGCGAACACCACAGGAAGAACCCGCCGCAAAGCCCACACGGATAGTTCTTTTTGGTTCCAAACTCTCTCACGGAGACGTAGCTCTGCTACGTCTGTTCGTTCTTAACCTCGGAATTTTGCTCTGGTACGGAAGACGCAGCAGAGCTACGTCTCTACGGTTTTTGATGTGAGTGCGCGGGCAGCCAAGTCTTCTACTGCTTGCAATCGCGCGACAGTCTTCCCCTTCCCCAAAGCCTGCATCACTGCAAACAAACTAGGCGCCACACCCTGCCCCGTCAGCGCCACCCGCGCGCCATTAATCAGCGCCCCGGCCTTGACGCCCTTTTCAGCAGCGAAGTCGCGGAGGATTCTCTCTGCCGCTTCCTCGTTGAAATCTTGCGCAACAGCGTAGCGCTCTCCGAGCGTGATCAGCAGACTTCGAATGCTCGGGTCTTTCAGAAATTTCTCCACTGCCGCTGGATCCGGCTCAAACTCATCGCTGAAGAAGGCGCGGAACGATCCCGCAAAGTCTTTCAAGCTGCGCGCACGCGGCTTCAGAAGATCAATCGTCGAAAGAAGCCAGTTGCGGTCTCTATTTGAAATCTCGAGACCGGCCTTCTCCCATTCCTCCTGAATCAGCGGCAGTAGCCGCTCAGCGGAATACGCCCGGATGTATTCCGTGTTGAACCAGTCCAGCTTGGCACGATCGAACACGGCATCCGATCGCGAAATCGTATTCAGGTCAAACAAGCGAATCAGTTCCGCATCGCCCAGCACTTCGGGATTTCCCTCCGGCGGCGTCCACCCCAACAGCGCCAGAAAATTGCGGAAAGCTTCGGGGATAATGCCTTCATCGCGATATGCCATCACGCTAGTCGCACCATGGCGCTTGCTCAACCGGGTTTTATCCGGCCCAAGAATCAGCGGCACATGAGCAAACACCGGCATGAGTGCTGCCCCACCCTTTGCGCTTTTCAAAGGGTGGGGGGAACCCAGCGCGCGATACAGCAGCACCTGCTTCGGAGTATTCGAAATATGATCGGCCCCGCGAATGATGTGGCTGATCCGCAAATCAATGTCATCAGCGACCACGCTCAGGTGGTACGTCGGACTTCCATCTGATCGCAGCAGGACGAAATCCTCGAGCTCGCTATTTGCAAACTCAACGTTGCCGAACACAGCATCGTCAAATGAAGTGCTACCAGCTTCAGGGACAGCAAATCGCACCGCCGCAGGTTCGCCAGCCGCCTTCCGCCGCAGCGATTCTGCTCGATCAACTCTCCGGCAGGTGCCTTCGTACCTGGGCGGACGGCCCTGTTCGGCGGCTTGCACTCGCCGCTTCTCCAGTTCTTCTTTCGTACAAAAACAATAGTAGGCTGCCGCAGATTCGAGGAGCTTCGCCGCAGCGGCGCGGTACAGCTTGACTCTTTGCGTCTGGTAATAGGGGCCCTCATCCCAGTTCAGGCCGAGCCACTCCAGTCCGCGCAGGATGCCTTCGACCATTTCTGGCGTGGACCGCTCCAGATCGGTATCCTCAACCCTCAAGATCAGCGTCCCCTGAAAATGGCGCGCGAAAAGCCAATTAAACAGGGCGGTCCTGGCCCCTCCAACGTGCAAATAACCCGTGGGAGAGGGTGCAAAACGGACGCGGGGCTTAGCCGGATCGGCAGGAGGAACTAACGAGGCAGGCATTCCTTTAGTAACCAAATTGGATGTTACGGCCCCGTCGAAAGCAGCGTCAAGTGATACAAAATACAAGTGCGGGAGCAATGAAAGTCAACTCTTTGCAGAGCAAACTGTTGTTTTGCACTGCGACGTGTGAAACCATAGAAGCTGTGTTTCCCCGCGCGGACTGACGAGGCAGCATTCGTGTCGGTCATCTCATGAACAGTATCGTCATCAGCACAGTCATCCTTCCCGGCGTAGTCGCACTTCTGCTTTTTGCAGTGTTTACCTACCTGTATAAGCAGAGCCGGCAGCCGTATTTCCGCGCCTGGCAAATGGCCTGGGCTGCGTACACCTTGCACTTCCTGCTGGATGCCTGGTTGTCGGTGTGGGGCAAAAACACTGTTGTCTCATCCGTAGCGTCATTGCTACTGGTGGCGATGGCGTTCTGTATCTTCATTTCCACCCGCCTGACAAAACGACTGACGAGCACAGAACGTCTGGGAGCGTTTCGGCCGCGCTGGTACGAAATGGTGGTGGCGGTTGTCGGGATTGCGCTAGCCATCTGGAACGGCAAGCAAGCCCTGCCCAGCGGAATATTTGGGCCTGGGTTTGCTCCCGATCGGCTTGAAATCGGACTGGCGGCGATTCTCGGCTACAGCTCTTTTCATTTTTATCGGACTGCCCGGCGAAGAGGTTCATGGGCTTTTCGGGGTCTTTCCTTTGCGCTGGCGCTGTGGGCGGTTCTGATGGCGCTCGGTCAATTCAAGACGCCCATTCTGCAAATGTTCGGTGGCGACCTACTCGGGCCAATTCCGCAAATGCTGCTCGGCATCGCCATGGTGATGGTGCTCTTCGAGAACGAGCGCAATGCGGTCCAGGAAAATGCGCTGGCCTTCTCCACCTTGGGCGTGGATCCCATGCGTCTGCTGTCTGCGACCGACTTAGTTCCGAGCATGCAGAGCATTCTGGATCGACTGGTGGCGCCGCTCCCAACAAATCGCGCCGTGATTTGCATTTCCGAAAGATGGCGTGCCGTGTTGCCGTCGGTGGGATTGGGCTTCTCTCCAGAATTCGTTGCCAGCCTGGATGCGACCGGCGCCGGAGAATACGTCTGCGAACTATCCTATCGGCGTGGCGGGTTTGTGAGCTTCCCCAATCTCGCGGAAATGGCTGAGCCGCTCCCGGCTTTTCCGGGTGGGCGTTTCCAGCAGTTTCGCGAAGCGCTGGCAGCGGAAAATATCCGCAACATCACCGCTGTGAGTTTGCAGACGCGCGAGCACAACTTCGGCGTCGTTCTGTTTCCTCACGCCGAGCGCCAGCTTTTCGGAGCCTCAAATCTTCGCCTGCTAATCGGTCTGGCGCTGCAAATCGGTCTCACGCTGGAAAACTATGTGGTCATGCACGACGCCCAGCGCCGCACTAAGGAGTATCAACTCCTCACCCAGATCGGGCAGGCCATCAGTTCGCGATTGGACCAGGACGAAGTATTGCGCGCTGTCCAAAAGGAACTGGGGCAGATCTTCGACACGTCCAATTTCTATGTGGCCTTTCAGGAAGGTGATTCAATCGTTTTCCACGTGGAAGTGGAAGGCGGGCAGGCACTGCCCAGGCGGCAGCGCAAGGCCGACAATGGGTTGACGGAGTACATTCTGCGCACCGGCCAATCGCTGCTCATTCGCTCCGATCTCGATCGCGCGCGCGAACGCCTGGGAGTCACATTCGTTCCGCGCCGGCCCGCCAAGTCATTCTGCGGCGCACCCATTCTGGTGAACGGCAAACCCACCGGCGTGATGGCGGCCATGAGCACGGAGCGCGAATATGTCTTCGAGCAGCGTGACTTGGACGTTTTGAAGACCGCAGCCGGACAGGTCTCCGTGGCGATTGAGAACGCCCGCTTGTTTGCCGAGGAGCAACGCCGCTCGCGCCAGTTTGCGTTCCTGAATAGCGTCTCGAAAACTGCGATCTCCAGCGAAGATGCTGAGCAGATGTTGGCTGACATCGTCGGGAATATCCAGAAGAACTTCCGTTTCGACCACATCGGTATTGGCATCCTCGATTACGCGACCAAGGAAATTGAAATCAAAGCCGAAGCCGGCGCCACCGCGCATGAAAAGGGCAAGAAGATTCCGCTTGGCGCAGGAATTTTGGGACGCGTCGCGCGCACCGGCGAAAGTGTATTGATGCACGCCACCGAAGAAGCGCAGCTTCCCGGATTGCTTCCGAGTTCGCGGACCGTGCTCTGCATCCCGATCACCTACGGCGATACTCTGCTGGGCGTTCTGAACGTTGAGAGTGGGCAAGAGGACGCAGTGTCGGCTGACGACGTACTAGTCATGAACACGTTGGCCGATTTGCTCGCCACCGCCCTTCACAACTCTTTCGTATTTCAAAAGCTGCAGCAGCAGTCCATAACCGACGGGCTCACTGGAATCAAGACGCGCCGTTTTTTCTGGGAAGCGCTCTCCGGGGAATGGAAGCGGGCCTCGCGTTCGGGACGTCCGTTCTCAGTGGTGCTGGTTGATCTCGATAAATTCAAAGAGGTCAACGACACGTTTGGCCACCTCGAAGGCGACTTGGTGTTGGCACGCGTGGGACGCCTTCTGGAACAGAAATGCCGCCAGTCGAATGTCGTCGCTCGCTATGGCGGCGATGAGTTCATCATCCTGATGCCGGAAACCGCCGTCGAGCAGGCGCAGATCCTCGCCGAGCGTCTCCGGCTCTGGCTGGCCACGGATCCGATGTTGAGCGAACATCACATCACCGGCAGCTTCGGCGTCGCTAGTTTCCCAGTGCACGGTTTTTCCGCGGAAAGCATCATTCGCCTAGCAGACTCGGGGATGTACATCTCGAAAAAAGCGGGCGGCGATCGCGTCTCGACCTCCGATGAGTCTGCCCATGATGAAGAGGGCGCGGTGCAGCGCCAATTGGTCTCCGGGTATATCGAAGGCTTCTTGCAACGCGAGCGCACCGGCCCCGAACATCTGGAAGAACTCGTGGGCACGCTTCGCAAGCTGGCCGTTGGCGCCGAAGAAAAGGCGGCGCCTCTACTGAAAGACTCCATCGAAGCGCTGGCACGCGCGGCAGAATCTCGAGAGGTCAACGCCTCAGGCCACGGTGATGGAGTGGCCCAATACTGCGAGATGATTGGCCGCGCACTCGGCCTCACATCGGAAGAAATCAGGGATCTCGGTTTTGCTGGACGCGTTCATGATGTTGGAAAGATGTTTGTTCCCGAGCGCGTCCTTAACAAACCAAGTTCGCTGACTGAGGATGAATTCGAGTTGCTGAAGGTGCACCCTCGCCTGGGCGGAGAAGTCGTCGGCACCGTGCCGAATGGCGAGCGCCTTCGCAAAGGCATTGAGTATCACCACGAGCATTTTGACGGGAGCGGATATCCGGCAGGTCTGCGCGGAGAAGAAATCCCTGTATTCGCAAGAATCCTTGCGGTTGCCGATGCCTATGTAAACCTGACCAGCGACCGCTCTCTGGCGCCCGGAAAATCAAACGAACAAGCTATCGCGGAACTCGAAAAGTCGAGCGGGACCAAGTTCGACGGAATGTTAGTTCGCATCCTATCGCGCGAACTCAAAGCCGAGCGCACCCTGCCCAACCTGTAAACCGGCCACGGATTTACGCGGATTTCCACGGAACAAAATCAAGAAAGGAAAATTCTCAAGCTCCATCTTATTTAAATCCGTGTAGATCCGTGCAAATCCGTGGCTAGTTTTTGTTTTTCGCCACTCACTTGCCAATTCGCCATCGCACACCTGAAACTATTCTGCTATGTCAATCCCTCTGTCTTTGGACGGGAAAGTCGCACTGGTCACCGGCGGATCGCGGGGCATCGGCGCCGCAACGGTGAGGATGTTCGTCCGGGCCGGGGCGCGCGTCATTTTCAACTATCAGAACGCGCAAGCCGAGGCTGAGAAGCTCACGCGCGAATGTGGCTCAGATTGCGCGGCGATCGCCTGCAATCTTGAAGGGACGGAGTCGGCGCAAGATCTCGTTGCAGCCGCCGTCCGACGCTTTGGATGCCTCGATATCCTAGTTGTGAATCACGGCGTGTGGCCCGCCAAAGACGTTCCTATCGATGAAATGACCTCTGCGCAGTGGCTGCGAACCGTCTCCATTAACCTCGACTCTGTGTTTGCGCTCGTGAAGTATTCCGTCCGGGAAATGAAGAAAAATGCTTGTTCAGCCTCGCCGGCGCACATAGTGCTGATCAGCTCCACCGCCGGGCAAAGGGGCGAAGCGTTTCATGCCGATTACGCGGCGACCAAAGGCGCGATCATCAGCATGGTCAAAGGTCTCTCCACCGAGCTGGCGCCGCATCATATCTATGTGAACTGTGTTGCTCCAGGTTGGGTGGACACCGATATGTCGAAACCTGCGCTCGATGATCGGGCCACAGCAGAGGAAATTCTCGCCAAAATACCTCTGGGACGCGTGGGCACGCCGGAAGAGATCGCCGCGCCCATCCTTTTTCTTTGCACTCCTCTGGCTGGCTTCATTACCGGCGAGATCTTCAACGTGAACGGCGGCGCGGTGCTGGTGGGATGACGAAAGCCAGTCTGTATGGGCAGCTAATTCCGCCATCTAACGCGTCTAAGCATTGGAAGAGAATGAAATATGTCGTCCTTATTCTTCTGTTGACCGCCTGCGCGTCCTCCCAGGAAACGCCATCGTCCCAATCTGCAAGCGCGGCTTCTCCACAGGCGATCCCAACCGACCAGGAAAATGCCCGCAAGGCAAGAGCGGTGCTCGACGAAGCTATTCGGGCCCTGGGCGGGTCCGCCTACCTGAACTTGCAGGACATGGCAACAGAAGGGCGCAGCTACAGCTTTCATCGTGGACAACCGAATAGTGTTGGAACGGTGTTCTGGAGGTTCCGGAAATTTCCCGACAAAGATCGAATTGAGCTGACAAAGAAGCGCGACGTAATCGAGATTTATAACGGTGACAAAGGCTACGAAGTAACCTACAAGGGAGCTCGCACCCTGGACGACAAGGATGAGCTGCAACCCTACCTACGGCTGCGCCATTTCGCCTTGGACGCAGTCCTTCGCCGATGGCTGAATGCGCCGGGCGTAGCTTTGTTTTACGAGGGACAGACCGTCGCTGCGCAAAAGCAGACTGACCAGGTCACGGTCATGAACGCGAAGAACGAAGCCGTGACCCTCTACATTGATTCCAGTACCCGCCTTCCCGTCAAGAAGGCCTTCACCTGGCGTGACGCCACCGACAAACAGCGCAACGTGGAAGAGGAAATCTTCGACAATTACCGGCCGATTCAGGGCGTGATGACCCCTTTTGACATCACCAGGCTTTTCAACGGTGAAATGTCCGCCCAATTCTTTCTCACGAATGTCAGCTACAATCGCACTCTCGATGATTCATTGTTTGATCCGGCTGCAGCCAGTCGTAGCAAGCAGCGTTAGTGCACCTCTCTCCTGTTGATTGTTTCTACACCCGTTGAGATGGAGCGGATGTAACACATTCCTCCTAAGTGGTGGTTATTAAATAAATTAACAACGATCTATAGCCCCGGCCTTAGCGGCGAGTGTGGCTAATTTGCCACAGGCGGATTCTGGATTCGTCAGGTACTCTAATTCTCGTCTCCATGCCAAAGACAGGAATTAATTACTGATACAAGAACAAACAATCTGCTCCGCTGTGGATTGCCGGGGTGTGGGCTTGCATTCCGGGGCTCCCGTCAACCTTCGTATTCTTCCGGCACCTGCCAATACCGGCATCGTTTTTCGCCGCGTTGATCTCGATGGTTTTGAAGTCGAAGCTGTCGGCCGCAATGTGGCCCGGGTCAGCTATGCGACCAGTTTGATGAAGAAAGGCGTTCTGATTTCGACAACCGAACACCTGCTCTCAGCTTTGGTCGGCATGGGAATTGATAATGCCTTCGTCGAACTCGACAACCTTGAGCTCCCGATCCTGGATGGCAGTGCGCAGCCGTTCGTGGAATTAATTCGCAAGGTGGGCGTTCGCAAGCAGCGCCGTCCGCGGACTTACATTCGGATTTCACGCGCCCTTGAGTTGCGCGAGTCCAACAAATTCATCGCGATATACCCGGCCGAAACATATTCCGTCTCTTACACCATTAACTTCCCCCACCCCCTAATCGGCCACGAAACCTTTAGCCTCGATCTTTCGAACGAACAGTACGTCTCGAATATTGCTCCCGCCCGCACATTTGGTTTTTTGCATGAAGCCGAGGCGATGCGGCAGCAGGGCCTTATCCGCGGTGCATCCAATGAAAACGCTCTGGTCCTCACAAAGAAAAGCTTGGTGAATCCGCCGCTCCGTTTTCAGGATGAGTTTGTGCGGCACAAGATTCTTGACCTCATCGGGGATCTGGCGCTGTTTGGAAGGCAGATTCTCGGCAATGTGGTTGCTGACCGCGCCGGTCATGCCATGCACACCGCCCTCGTGTCACGCGTGCTGCGTGATAGGACGTTATGGGAAGAGACTACGTTGGATGAGGAAACAGTCGAAGGCCGGGCATCCCGCGAAATAGCAGCAGAACAGACGCTTTAACTTAATCCGCTCCGCTGTGGCTGAATTCTCCCTCTTCCGCGAAAGCCTTTTCCTCCAGCAGTCGCTCCAACTCAGCGCGTGCGCGCTCGGCCAGGTCGGCGGCGTACAGCTTCGTCGAGGCCTGACGTTCGGCTGAGAGCGGGGCAACACGAACAGCAAGCAGAGGGGCGTCCTGCTCGATCATGCGCAACAGTCGTTGAGTCCGGTCAATCTTGAGTTCAATAGGAAGCATGTTGGCCTATCAGCAAAGCTTGAGATAGGCGCAGGCGGACGGCAAGTCCCAAACTGGGTTCCCCGAGGGTCAGGGGGAATCTTGTTTTGCTCTGGAAACATCCAAACCGAAGACGCAAACTTAGTTCAGTGTGCACAAGACTGTCTATCTCTCGCTAGGATCCAACCTGGGTGATCGGGCCGCGAACCTCGGCTCCGCCATTGCGAAATTAGCGGAGATGGGGAAGGTAGTTGCAGTTTCCTCTTTTTACGAAACCGAGCCCGTCGAACTGACCGCGCAGCCCTGGTTCCTAAACTGCGCCGTCAAGTTCGATACGGAAAAAATGCCACGCCAACTAATCTCCGGCATCCTGAATCTTGAGCAGAGTATGGGGCGGCAACGCAAGCAACAGAAAGGCCCGCGCACCATTGACATCGACGTACTTCTATTCGGCAGCTCGATCATTGAAATTCCATCCCTGACGATCCCGCACCCGAGGCTGCACGAGCGCCGATTCGTACTGGAGCCGATGACCGAAATTGCGCCAGACGCCCGCCATCCCTTATTCAAGCGCACTATGCGCGAATTGCGGGACGCGCTGCCGGCCGGACAGACAGTCAAAAAGCTGAATTTGGCATTTGGCACTTAGCATTTCGCATTGGCTGATTGCCAAATGCCAAGTGCTTAGTCCTGTCACTACGGCACAATAATCCGGCTGCCCTCGTCCACGCTCGCGATCGCGGATTGCTGCTCCGGAAACTGAGCGTCCAGGAAGTCCACAAAGGCACGCGACTTCGGACGGCCCGAGTTCCGCGAGATCCCTAGCCGCACCAGAAAAACTAGCGCCCGCAGGACATCCGAGTCTCGCAGCTTGCTATAACCGACGTGCTTCTGCTCCGCCTCGCGAAATTCTTTCACCATTTTTTGGATTTCCCCAGCAATCTTCTGGTGGATAAGGCTGGGCTGCTGAGTTTCATAATGCAGCCCTGAATTAGCTAAAGTATCGTAGCTTCTCGCCAGCGCCGTCAGCGCGGCGATCGCATCCGAGTCTCGGATACTCAGATCCGATCGCACGCTCTTAGTGATGGCGTAGCTCAACCCAACGATCAGGTGCTCCTGTTCATAGAGAAACTGTTCGCCGACTTCCACATTAGGAAAAAGGCCGCTCTGCTCAATCCCTTCAATCGGCCGCGCCTTCTCGTGCTGGCGTGCCTGCTGCAGATAAACGCACTCACGCGGACAATTCAAAGTCACTTCCCGCTGCTCTCCGCAACATTGCGGACAAATGTGCCCGTGAATCGCGGGACAGAAGCGCTTCGGCTTGCGTTTTTCGCAGATAGCACAGCTCAAATTGCGGTCTCCCGAATTTTCATTATGTCACGCGAAAGGGAGTGCAGCCTCCGGGCTTTGGGCCCTGGGCTCCGGGCTTTCTGGTCCAGGCTTCACGCTTTAGGATTAGGGCTTCTGGCTTTGGTCCAGGCTTTCGGTGTGCTCGGCCGCACTCTTAGTAATTCGCAGTTGTCCCTAGGTTTCTTGCGATTGGTATGCGAGCTAACCAGCCGCGAAGCGGCGTCAGAATACAGCCCAGGGCGTCAGCCCTGGGTGGGTCCGGGAACTGAAGGAGCTCGGAACCGGCGAAAGATATGGCAACTATTCGCTTCAGGATTTCGCACCCTTGTGACTCAGCTCTATCGAACGTTTGCGAGTCCCCGGCGCAACACTCCGAAGCCCGAAGCCTGGGCGCCTGGAACCCCGCTCATCGCCGCCAAAATATGCCTCTTTCGACGCTCGGATAGCTTCCGCACGCGATTTTTGTGGCTATTTCTGGTTCCAAGCTCGAAAAACCCGCATAAAATGCGGGGAGATGCTACTTTTCCACAGGCGTGGGTATTAAGATAGCTCCGCAATCCGAACGAAAACTAACTTTGAAAGACAGAGGAGGATTCATGGCAGCAGGCTTGACCAAGACTCAACTGGTCCGCCACTTGGCGGAAAAGGTAGAGGTAAACAACAAAACCGCGGCAACATTTCTGGAGCACCTGGCGGACACGGCTATCAAGGAAACCAAGAAGAACGGCGTTTTCATCATCCCCGGTGTCGGCCGGCTCGTGAAAGCGCACCGCAAAGCCCGCGTCGGACGCAACCCCCAGACCGGCGAGCCCATTCAGATCAAGGCAAAAACTGTCGTAAAGTTCCGCGTGGCGAAAGCCGCAAAAGACGCGATTGCCCCTAAGAAGTAGATTTCCCCTGGAAAGTGTTTGACTGAGACGCAGCTTGTTACGTCTCCTGATTTCCCAGGCAACAAGGCCGGCTTCAAAGCCGGCCTTTTTGATTTTCTGCAAAAACGCTTGACATGTTGATACTGTGTATGACACAGTGTGTGTCGTACACTATATGACACAAGGTACTGAGACCGACGCGCTGCTTGAAAACCTCCGCCTGGAGCTGCGCCGTGGCTGCCTGGTTCTGGCCGTTCTGGCGCAACTGCGTACCGAACAATACGGGTACACCCTGCGCAAAGCTCTCGAAGTCCATGGCATGGCGATTGATGAAGGCACCCTTTATCCGCTACTTCGCCGGCTCGAAAGCCAGGGATTGCTAGCCAGCGAATGGCGCGAGGAAGACAAACGCAACAAGCGTTTCTACAAAATCTCGCGCGAGGGCAAACTGGTGCTCAAACAGCTCCTCGTCGAATGGCAGGGCATCGGGCTTTCACTCGAAGAAATCTTGAAGGAGTCAGATCATGGATCTCATTAATCGTTACTTGCACGCAGTTAAGTTCTGGCTGCCCAAAAAGCAAAAGCAAGACATCATCGCGGAACTGTCGGAAGACCTCCGCTCGCAGATCGACGACCAGGAAACCGAGCTTGGGCGCAAGTTGAACGAGGCTGAAGTCGCGGCCATCCTCAAGCAACGTGGGCGCCCGGTGCTGGTTGCGAACCGTTTCTTGCCGCAAGAGCACCTGATCGGACCAGTGTTGTTTCCCATTTACTTGTTTGTGCTGAAGATCGTGGCATTGTTTTACATGTTGCCATGGGTTTTAGTGTGGATTGGTATCGCGGTCTCTCGCGCCTCGCATTCAGGCCAGAGTTTGATTGCGGCGGCAGGATCATTTTGGACATCCTTCTGTCCCATGGCGTTTTTCATGATCGGAGGCGTCACAACCGTATTCGCGATCTTGGAGAGGGTGCAAACTAAGTCCGGGTTTCTGGACGAGTGGGATCCCCTCAAGCTGCCACCGGTCCGCGATCCCAACCGGATACCGTTCTCGGCCTCCGTGATTGAAGTGGTGGCAAATCTGGTGTTCTGCATCTGGTGGGCCGGAGGACTGTGGTACCAGCCCTTTCTTCACTTCTCCGGCGTGAGTATCGCGCTGGCGCCGGTATGGCGATATTTCTTCTGGGGCTTTCTAGCGCTGGCAGTGGTCAATACGGCCGCGTCTGCTGTCAACCTCTTCCGCCCTTACTGGACGTGGGTGCGAGCCAGCATACGCCTGGCGTCCGATTCCATCGGGTCGGCGCTTTTTTGCTGGCTTCTCAAGGCCGACATTCTATCGGCGATCAGCATTCCGAACGTTGCCCCGGAAAAAACAGCGCATATCACCAATGCGATCAATTGGTGGACGGCGAAAATGTTCCCGGGTGCAGTCGCGGTCTGCCTGTTGATTGCCCTTTTCGACGCCTACAGGATTATGCGCGTGCGGGCAAGAGCTGCCCATCCGGTCGCACTGAACACAGCGTCCGGAGCGTGCTGAGAGACCACTGCGAAGGAGAACGAATCATGAATGCTACTGAGAGAGTGTTATTCGCACCCCCGCCGCGGACTTCAGGGCCGATTCTGACGAACGCGCCAAGCGCGCAATACAACGTGGCCATCGGCTATTTGCGAGCGTTTATCACGGTGCTGGTGGTGGCGCATCATGCCGCGCTCGCCTATCACCCGTTTGCTCCTCCATCGCCCGCTACGTTGGTTGCCCAGCCGCGCTGGTGGCAGGCATTTCCCGTGGTTGATAGCCAGCGGTGGAGCGGGTTTGGTTGGCTAGTGGGGTTCAACGACGTTTTCTTCATGTCGCTCATGTTTTTCCTTTCCGGATTGTTCGTATAGAAAAGCCTGCAGCACAAAGGGCCTCGATTCTTTCTGCGAGACCGCCTAGTAAGGCTGGGTGTGCCATTTGTGGTGGCGGCGCCGCTGATAGCGCCACTGGCTTGCTACCCAGCCTATCTAACGACGAGCTCGCATTCGGGCCTAGCTGGTTTCTTGCAGCAGTGGCGGTCACTCGGGACCTGGCCAGCGGGGCCGGCGTGGTTCATCTGGGTCCTGCTGGCATTTGATTGCGTGGCGGCGGCGCTGTTTCTTGTGATTCCCGGGGCTGTGATTCCAAAGCCGGGCGAGGCCCTGGGCCGGATGTCCGCGGGTGCGTATCGTCGTCCGGCACTATTCTTTGGGTTGCTACTTGCGGTTTCGGCGCTCGCCTATATCCCCCTGGAGCTGGCGTTCACTTCTTTCGACTGGGCTTCGTTTGGTCCGTTTTTCTTCCAGACCAGCCGCATACTCCACTATTTGGTGTACTTCCTGCTCGGCGCCGGAGTTGGCGCCCTAGGTATAGACAATCGAGGCCTTCTCGCTTCTGACGGCAAGCTGGCACGGCGTTGGCCGCTATGGGCCATTGCCGCGCTGGTTGCATTCGGAGTCGCCACTACCGTGACCATCGCGTCGTTCGCTCCGCACACTTCGCCGCGCCTGTGGGAAGTGCTCGCGGATTCGACCTTTGTCCTGTCATGCGCCGCATCCAGCTTTGCTTTTCTGGCGCTGTTCGTACGCTTCGCGAGAAGGCGAATAAAATATGGGACAGCCTGACCGCGAATGCCTACGGGATTTACCTGGTTCACTACGCCTTCGTGAGCTGGTTGCAATACGCACTGCTGAAGACGACGCTTCCGCAATTGCAAAGGGATCTCTAGTGCTCGTTGGGGCGTTGGCTCTTAGTTGGGGCGTGGTCGCTGCCATCCGGCGTATTCCCGCGGTCGCGCGACTGATCTAGAAAAATCAGGTGAAAACAAAACCAAGACTGGCCACGGATTTGCGCGGATCGACACGGATTCAAACAAAGTAGCGCGCAAGATTTTTTCTTTCTTGATTTTGATCCGCGTAAATCCGTGTAAATCCGTGGCCGAGAAAAGAGTCGGACTTACTTCCCGTAATCGTTCTTCACCACTTCTCCGCCTTTCATCACGAACTTCACGTGCTGTAGTGTCGTGATGTCCTGGAGAGGATCTCCGTCAATCGCGATTACGTCGGCCCACTTGCCGGGCTCGATGGTTCCAATCTTGTCAGACCAGCCGAGCAGATCAGCATCGTTGATCGTAGCGGTCTGAATCGCCTGCAACGGCGTCAGTCCCAAACTCACATACACGGCCAGTTCATGCGCGTTCAGGCCGTGCGGATAGACTGCCGCATCGGTCCCTAGTCCAATCTTGACGCCTGCCGCAAAGGCCTTCTTCGCGTTGTTCTTGCCTGTTTCTGAGACCATCTCCATTTTGCGCTTGGCAAAATCGGGGAGATTCGCCTTGGCCGCGTTCCCCCTCTGCCAATCGATCAGGTAAAGCGTTGGAACAAGATACGTACCGTTCCTCTTTAGAGTAGCGATTGCTGCATCATTCATCAGATGCCCGTGCTCAACCGAGTCCACCCCCGCCTCCGAAGCCCAGATCACACCCTGCGCTCCATGAGCGTGGGCTGCCACCTTCCTGCCCAGGCGATGAGCGTCCGCGACAATGGCTTTCATTTCTTCCAGAGTGTACTGCGAAGCATTGGGATCATCGCCTTTCGAAAGCACTCCGCCCGTGGCACAGATTTTGATCAGGTCGGCGCCATACTTAATCACCTCGCGTACTTTGTGTTGTACTTGTTCCACGCCATCGGCGGCGCCATCCGAGGTCGCGTGGTAATCATAAGGAAGCAGATCGTTATCGCAGTGGCCTCCAGTAATGCTCAGGGCGGGCCCGCTCACTAGCATGCGGGGCCCAGGCACATCGCCGGTATTGATCGCATCCCGCAGCGCGACATCACTGAATCCGCGCGCTCCTACATTGCGCACCGTCGTGAATCCCGCTTCCAGCGTAAGCCGCGCGTTGCGCGCGCCGGTGAGCGCTTCGCGGGGGACAGATGTGGCCAGCGTCTCGTACCCAAAATGTGGATCGAAGGTGAGGTGAGTGTGCGCATCGATCAGTCCGGGAAGAACTGTGGCATTGGGAAGATCAATGATGGTGTCATCGGCGGACGATTTGACGTCTGACGCGGCGCCGACGCGAACGATCTTGTCACCTTCCACCACGATGGCCTGATTCGATAGCTCCCTCCCTGTCTTCACGTCGAGCAGCTTGCCGGGATGAATAACGATTCGCTTCGCGGGTTGCTGAGCACATACTGTGCTGCAAAGCGCAAGCAACACTGCGATGAGCATAAAGGGAATAAAAATACGCAGTTTGGAGCCACGGGCGTCCCTGCCCGTGTTCATAGAACGATTTCGCATTTAAGCCTTCCCCTCTGGATTCGTATTGGCGATCACCGCATCCGCCTCAATCTCCACCAGCATATCTGGCGAGACCAGCGCGCTAACCGCAATCATAGAAGTTGCCGGCCGGATGTCGCCAAAAACTTCACCGTGCGCTTTGCCGATTTTTTCCCAGTCAGCGATATCGGTGACGTACATCCGCGTGCGCACCACATCTTTCATGCTGCCGCCAGCTTTCTCCAAAGCAGAAGCGATATTCTTCAGCGTCTGCACCGCTTGCGCATAGGGATCGCCAATTCCAACAATCTTCCCGTCAGGCCCGGTCGCGGTCGTTCCCGAAACATGCACGTACGGACCGACCCGGACCGCGCGTGAATAACCGACGACGGGTTCCCAAGGCGTACCGCTGGAGATGTTTATTCGATCTGCCATTTTCTTCCTCAGTGAAATTGCTCGCCCTCAGCCGTAAGGTCCGCTGTTCCAATGTTACCGTTGCTGGAATCGCGTGCCACTACTCGCGCCCGCACCACCGCTGGCGGGAACTCGGCTGCCAGCGTCAACTCCATGGGACGGCAACAGCAGACGGCGCTTCCTCTTTGGCAAAGTATTGGCCAGCGCGGCGAGAGAATACACCCAGCCTCCCAAGAGGTTTTGCTTTCTTGAAACACAAGGAAGTGCGCGGATGCAGGATCCGTGCGGTGTTTCAGTAAGGAATTGATTGTAATTCAGACTGGAAGCTCTTGTACTTGGCAGCCGCTCTGCCTGTGTGCCAACAATAAACGCGTGAAACCTTCGTCTGAGTCCGGGTTTCTAATTAGTAGGAACAATGCACGATGGCACGACTTACGAAAGTCACTTGTTTTCGCGCGGAAGCTGCGATATGACATCAGAAATCGGCCGACGCAATTGTTCCAGGGGGACCCTTAATGATTGCTGACGATCATCCGCTGCAAAAGCTCTTCCTTGAGATGGTAGGCCGCCACTACGCCCATGAGATCGGGCTTCGCGATCCGGAAGTGGTTGGATATGTCGCTCATTTGCTTGCCGAATTCTGTGATGTCGAGCAGCTTTTCAGAATTCGCAATGTCGCCGACAAGCAACTCACCGACGTAGGAGAAATGCTGGTGGAATCGAATCCCGTGTTCGGCCCGGCACCCTCGTTTGACCGCGAGCGGCAAGTGCGGAAGCACATCGGCGATTACACGCTGTTCTTTGCTGGCATGTTTCCCGAGAGCATCAATCGTCTGCGCCTGCGCCGCCACCGTCTCGAAAATTTTGTCGACTGGATGAAGGCGGGGAAAGAAAGCTACTACATCGTTTCGAAGTTCGACTGCTTCGAATACACAAAAGTCGCGCCACTCTTTGAACGTTTGTCACAACATTTTGAGCAGTGCGTCTATGGACTGAACTGCGTCAAGAATGAGTTGCAGGAGATGCAACACCCCATCGTGCGCCGGACGGGCGAGCTGCTAATGTAGCGGTTCTCTTTGCGACCTTTGCGTACCTCGGCGATCTTTGCGGTTAAAAGCTCTTTACTCACTGCAGCCGGGGCACATCACAAAGTGCAAAAGATTTTAACCGCAAAGTTCGCGAAGGCCACGCAGAGGTCGCAAAGAAACCCGTTTGCGAGAACCGCCTTCCGTGCCGCCTCTGAGCCCCTTCTTATACAGGACCACAGCGATAAAAACTCAACCCAGCGTCACCCTGCTTCAATTGGCGCACTCGCTCAACACGCCCAAACTTCTCCCCCGGATCAAATCTTTTTTCATGCTCGACAATAATCAGAGCCCGCTCGCTAAGGCTCGACAGGCTCAAGGCGGACAGTGCTTCGCGACAGGCTTCGCGCATTTCGTAAGGCGGATCCAGAAAGATGAAATCAGGTTCAATCCCCTGCTTCTGCAGATATGAGACGGCACGCGTGCTCCCTTGCTGAACGAGCTGGAATCCGGTGGTAATCGCGAGCGATCGCAGGTTCTGCCGAATCAGCTCCGCCGCATCGCGGCTCGACTCGACAAAATACACCTGCATGGCTCCGCGGCTGAGTGCTTCAATTCCCACTGCTCCGCTACCCGCAAATAGATCCAGCCATACCGTCCCTTCGAGCGCTGCAGGATTGCCCGCGGTGAGAACGTTGAATAGAGTTTCACGAAGCCGGTCGGACGTTGGCCGAATTTCCACTCCGCGAACGGAGCGCAACCGGCGGCTTCGAAATTTGCCCGCAATAATTCGCATTCTGCCTAATCCCAAGCTGGCATAATCTTTCGCCCTTTCAGGGCTCGTCATTTTTCGCTTCTACCCAGGGCTTGCGCCCTGGGCTGTATTCTCCCGCCGCGTTGCGGCTTGATTTGAAGCCAGTTTTGCTGGTGACATCGCGTGTGACACAGCCGCTTGAAGCCGCTCGTTCCGCCCGACCGTGAATCGCGAAGGTGAGCGTACTACTCTGCGCTTCGCAACGTCGCGCCGCAGTCCGCCGTCTAAGCGTATAAGATTACAGGAGAGCGAATGAGAAGCTGGTCCATTCCGGCAGGGCGCATCTTCGGCGTCGATATTCGGATTCATCTTTCTTTCTTCCTCCTCCTGGCATTCATCGGCTTGAGCCAGCAGGCAGCGCACATACCTGTGAACCCTTGGCGCGGAGCTGCGCTCGTGGCCATCATCTTTGGCTCGGTGATCTTCCACGAACTTGGCCACGCGCTGGTCGGAAGACATACCGGAGTCCCTCCCCGAGCCATTGTGCTGCTGCCCATCGGCGGAGTCACGATTTTCGATGAGACCAAGCCGGCTTTGCCTGCGAATTGGAGACGAGACGCGCAGATCGCAGCCGCAGGCCCGGCGGTCAATTTTATCGTTGCTGGTATCTCGGCAGTCCTTCTCCGGGTGGCCGATCCGCACGCGCAGATCTGGGCCTATCCCTACGTCAGTTCTGGGAACCTGCCGCATAGCATTTTGTGGGCGAACCTGTGGCTCGGATTATTTAACTTACTTCCGGCATATCCCATGGACGGTGGGCGCGTGCTTCGCGCCATTTTCAGCCGCAGCATGGAACCAGTGCGGGCAACTCGCCGCGCTATCAGCATTGGCCGCGGTTTCGCCATGGCGTTCCTGCTGGCCGGCATGTGGAGCTTTGGGTCTCAGAATGCCTTGGGTGACTCGGGATGGTTCTTCATAATCGGCGTGTTCCTGCTCCTGGCCGCACAGATGGAAGAGCGTTCCGCCGTCTTTCATTCCGTGCTCGAAACCGTGCGCCTGGAAGACATCATGCTGACGGATTTCGCCACCCTCTCCCCTGCCGACACACTGGAAGACGCATTAGAAAAGGCGGTTCACTGCCTGCAAGACGATTTCCCGGTGATCCGCCAGGGCGACATGGTAGGCGTAGTCTCGAAACAGCGTATCCTGCACACCCTGCGCAGCGAAGGCAATGGCTACGTGCAGTCGGTAATGAATCGCATTTTTGACGTCGCGCAGAAGTCCGAGTCGTTGTCTTCAGCTTTCCGTAAGCTGAGTTCGCGGAATCTGAGCATTATTCCGGTAGTTGAGAATCAGCAACTGGTGGGGATAGTCACCCTGCAGAACTTAATGCACTCGATGGCACTTCTCGCTGAGACCCGCAAGCTGCGCAAGGCTGCACTCGAATCCTAATTAGAATTTCAAGACAATGCCCGCCGAGGGTTCGGCTATGTGGCCGCGCGTCCCGGTGAACAGATTTTGCACTTTGAAGTCTGGGTTCTTATAGACGAGTCCGCGATATTGCAGGCGCAAAGCAAGACGTCTCCAAAGATGGTAGTCCGCCCCTCCCCCATACAAAACCGCCAGCGAAGTCTGCTGCGCGGCGCCGAACGAGGATTGAAATCCGTCAATGTAGGTTGTGCCCGGATTAAACCGAAGCGCTCCTCCTCCGCCCAACAAAAAAGGTTCGAGTCTGGCTGTCTGAAACGGGCTAAACACATATGCACCCGTCAACTCAGTGATGCCCGTCTGAACTCGAAAACTATGCGGAGTCAAAAAGACTTGCGCGTTGTTCGTGTGCCCGATGTTGAGCGCGACGGCGTGCATCCGGTTGAACCGGAAACGCACGGTGCCAAGCACTTCGTAGGAATTCGTAGGCTTGAGCGTGATGCTGCCATTCGTCGAGCTCTTCGAAAACACGCCCGCGGCGCCCACGCTGAAATCAAAACGGTTTACATCCCGCGCGGCTGCCAGCGACGTGAGCACAACGACGAGGATAGCTGCCGCTCCTGATTTTCTCAGCATCTTGTCCTTTCAGTTGACCGAAAATCAGTCGAGGTGAATTGCTTTAGCTTGCTGCACTGCCGGAATGCCGCGCAGTTCGCTCACCACCGCCTCCGGCACTGCACCATCCACGTGTACGACGGCAATGGCCTCACGCGCTGTCCCATGCGGCGCTTCCCCGGCACGCCTTCCCAATGCGAAGTTTGCGATGTTAATGCCGTGTTTGCCTAGAATCGTGCCAACTTTCCCGATAACCCCGGGCACGTCCTGGTTGCGCATGTAAATCAAGTTCTGCTCGAGCGGCGCCTCGATGTCAATACTATCCACATGCAACAGGCGCGGCGCGTCTTCCCGTAATACGGCGCCTTTGACCACGTGCTGGTCGTTCTGGGTTTTGATCGCAATCGAGAGCACGCTGCCGGCTCCTCCCGTGGAAGCCCTAGGCTTGCGGTCTTCGTGTATAACCAGTCCGCGAGAAGACGCCAAACTCGCGGCGTTCACTAAATTGGCCTTCTCATCCACTGCCACATTCAGAATTCCTTTAATTGCGGCGTTGCGGATGAGCTCGGTTTTCCACTCAGTTATGTGACCGGTATAGCTGATCGAAATTTCTTCCAGCGAGCTGCCGCTGATCTGCGCCAGGAACGATCCCAACCTCTCCGCCAGAACGATGTAGGGTTTCAGCGTTAGATACTCCTCGTGGGAAACCGAGGGGACATTCACCGCATTTTGAATGACGCCATGCTTCAGGTATTCCTTGACTTGCAGCGCGATCTGCTGGCCAACCGCTTCCTGAGCTTCATTGGTGGAACCCGCAATGTGCGGCGTAAGGATGACATTGTCCATCTTCTGCAGCGGCGAATCTTTCAGGGGTTCATTCTCAAACACATCCAGCGCGGCGGCCGCGACTTGACCTTCCTGTAATGCAGCCGCGAGAGCAGATTCATCTACCAGTTCGCCGCGCGCGCAATTCACTAGGTGCACTCCCCGCTTCATCTTCTTCAGAGACTCGGCGTTGATCATGTTCTGGGTTTGCGGTGTCAGGCCGACGTGCAGCGCAAGGTAATCCGCTGCTGCGTAAACGTCGTCCAGCCCGGCCAGTTTGATCCCGCCGTCTTTGGCGATTGCCGCCGAAACGAATGGATCATGTCCAATGATTTCCATCCCGAAGGCCCGCGCCCGCTTTGCCACCTCCAGCCCAATCTTTCCCAGTCCTACGATCCCCAGAGTCTTGCCGCGCAACTCCGTTCCCTGCAGCGATTTCTTCTCCCATTTGCCTGCATGCATCAATTCGTTCGCGCGTGGAATAAAGCGGGCCATCGTCAGCATCAGGCCCAACGTGAGCTCCGCCACAGCCACAGCATTGGCTCCAGGCGTATTCATCACAGCGATGCCTTTTCGCGTCGCAGGTTCGAGTTCAATATTGTCCACGCCTACGCCTGCGCGGCCAATCACCCGCAGTTTGGAAGCATTCGCCAGCAGCGCAGCGTTGACCTGCACCGCTGAACGCACCAGCAGTGCGTCGGCGGTCTCGATCTCCTGCGCCAGGCTCCCGTTCAGTTGATCGGCAGTCACAACGATCCAGCCCGGCTCGCGCAGCAGGTTCACGGCGGAGGCGGACATCTTTTCGGCGACCACGATTTTCATGATGGATGATTCCTTTACAAGAAAATGACAGCTCTCAGACACGCCTGAGCGTTGTAACTCCTAACCTTCTACTAGCCTGCTCTGGAGAAAAATCATGAAGCTAGTATTCGTTCTTTTGCTTGCCGCCTGTGGAATTGGATGCGGGGGTTACGGTTCCAACTACAACTCGATGACCAACGGCTCCGCTCCCACCATCACCGGCTTCAGCCCCACTAGTGCGATGGCCAATACAGCTTTCACTCTGACCGTCAACGGTACCGGCTTCACTACCGGCTCGATCGTGTACTGGGGACCAACCACGCCCATCAACGCCACTTACATGTCGGGAACCGCAGTCAGCGTAAACATCACCGCCGCCCAGAATGTCGCTGCCGGCATGGTTCCGGTTTACGTTCACAGCGCCGGCGGAAATTCGAATACTGTCAACTTTCCTGTGAACTAAAGTCGCGACCGGACGCCTCAATTCTTTGCGCCGGCAACCTCAGCGACTTCCTGACTGCGTGACCGCGCGAAGACCTCCTGCGCTGCGCGCACCGCACGGCCGTATTCCACAGGATTATCAGTAACCGTCGCTAGCACATGTTCAAGCGCGGCCAGGATGCCGACCGTGTCCAGATAGTCGTAGTAGCCAATATGCGCGATACGGAACAGCTTGCCTTTCATATCGCCCTGGCCGTTCGCCACAACGGCTGAAAATGACTCCCGGAATTCCTTCACAATTTTGCTGGAATCAATTCCTGTCGGCGCCGTAATTGCGGTAAGCGCCGCGCCCGGAGATGAAGCAAACAACTTGAGTCCGAGTGCCTTCACACCAGCGCGGGTCATCTCCGCGGCAAGCTCGGCGTTATCCACCAGCGCCTTGCGTCCTGCGACCAAGTCGCCGTTTCCCATCAGCCGAATAAAGTCGAGGGCCGCGCCCAGCGCGGCAAACAGGGAGGTCGCCGGAGTGTAAGCCGATTCGCCCTTGGCCGCGGCTTTGCGTTCTTTGCGGAAATCAAAGTAGTAGCGCGGACTCTTCGCCGTCTCCATGCGCTTCCAGGCGCGTTCGCTGAGGGCGCAATACGCTAAGCCCGGCGGAATCATCAGCGCCTTTTGCGATCCGCCGATGATTACGTCAATTCCCCATCCATCGACGTCAAAATGGGTCGTGCCTAGACCGGTGATGGCGTCCACGACGAGAAGCGTATCGCCGTTTTCGCGAACCAGCTTCGCAATTCCCTTCACATCATGACGTGCGCCCGTCGAACTTTCGGTTGCCTGAACATAAACTGCGCGCGTATCCGGAGTCAGTCTCGCCCGGACTTCATCCAGTGAAAACGTCTCGCCGTAGGGCTTTTCGAGCACATCCACGTTGCACCCGTACGCCTTTGTCAGATCGCGCCAACGCTCACCGAATTTTCCCGCCGTCAGCACCAACACTCTGTCGCCGGGGGATGTCAGGTTCGAAACCGAGCCCTCCATCACGCCAGTGCCGGACGAAGCGATGACCAGAACATCGTTTGCTGTCCCAATGAAATCTTTCATATCGGCCAGCACGCGCGTGAACAGCGCTCGAAAATCAGCAGTACGGTGATGGGCGGTAAACGCGGCCATCGCATTCTGGGCCGCAGGCAAAAGAGGAGTCGGACCAGGAGTAAAAAGACGGTTCTTCAGCAGCATGGTAGTAGTCCTTTTGAAATGAAGTCGGGGACCGCAGAAAGTACTTATTAGTGTAACGCAAAGGCCGTCGTTGGTCGTCGGCCGTTGTCGTCTGCTAAAACTCTGAAAAATCGTCGTTGGTCGTTCGTCGTTGGCAAAAACCACTGGTCCCTACGCTCTGGTTAAGCGGAGGGCTCCCGCAGAATTGTGCTTCTTCGCTGCGCACTAAACGGATTTGGCCAACGGCCAACGACGCCTTTCCCGCCTTTCTCTATAATGTCCACCCATGAGCCTTAGCGAACAAATCCAGAAGGACATCATCACCGCCATGAAAGCGCGCGACGAAGCACGACTCTCCACTCTGCGCATGGTGAAGTCTGCGCTCAAGAATCGTGAAGTCGAAAAGATGGCGCCTCTCGACGAAAAGGAATCGCAGCAGGTGCTGAGCACGCTGATCAAGCAGCGTAAAGACTCCGTCGAGCAATTCACCAAAGGAGGACGCCAAGAACTCGCTGACAAAGAAGCCGCGGAAATCGTTCTGATCGAAAGCTACTTACCCAAGTCCGCCGGGGAAACGGAGATCGTCGCCGGCGTCAAGGCCGTGATCGCAGAAATGGGCTCTCCCAGCTTGAAAGACATGGGCATGGTAATGAAGAACGCTATGGCCAAGTTCGCATCGCAAGACATGCGTGTGGATGGAAAAGCGGTGAGTGAAGCAGTGAAGAAGGAGCTGGCGGGAAAATAGCTATGAATTCATCCTTCGGCTTTGATCTTTCCATCCAAGTCGGCCAAAGCTGCCTCAAGCATCTGCCGATGCCGCGCGTTCGAAGCCACTGCCAGTTGCTGTAATATGCGGCGCCGGGAAAGTTGAAGTGTTTGCCGTCGTTGTTCGGCCGCGATTTGTGCCGGAGTACGCTGCAGTTTCGGCCGTTCCTGGTCGGAAGCAGCCAGTTCCTGCTGTTGCTCGACCGACTTGCTCTCCCACCCGCGTGCCATAAATTAGTTAGTAGACGATCAGGGGACCAATAGATCAATTCTAAGCTGGATCCGAGGCGCCGCTCGTAACAAGCATCTCGTAACAAGAGCTCGCAACAAGCAAAAGACCATTACGGCGCGGCCGTTTGTTCGGAAAGTGCAACTACTCAGCTTCCCTGCGCATCTCTTGCCCGCCTGGTGGTATGCTTCTGGACGTTTTTATGTACGACTGTCGTCCCACATCAAACATGGTTCCCAAGAAGGAGACTTAAGATGTCGCAAACCCTGTCGCCTGCGATGAAACTTCTTTCGCGTTCCAGGTTGAGCGCGTATCTCATTCTCTCCTGTCTCTTGATATTCGCCACACTCCCCCTCAGCGCCACCGGTTGGCACACTAGCGGAGTGCAAATCGACAGTCCGTCTGGCGCACCCTTCATCATCACGGGCATCAACTGGTAAGGATTTGAAACCACCAGCCACGTTGGCCACGGCCTCTACGCCAAGGACTACACCTTCATCGTGAATGAAGCCAAGCAGTTCGGCTATAGCACTCTTCGAATTCCTTTTTCAAATGAGATGTGGGAGCTTGACCCCATCCCGAATTCGAATACGATCAGCGCCTGCTCTACTTGCAAAGGCAAACACGCTCGCGACATTCTGGCCCAGATCATCAACTATGCCGGCTCCATTGGCTTGCACGTCAACCTCGACAATCACCGCAGCGCAGCCGGCAACTCCGCGGAAGCCAATGGCCTCTGGTACACCACGGGTCATACAAGCTATCCCGAGTCCAGTTGGACCAACGACTGGTTGCACATCATGGACTGGGTGCACGGAATTCAGCAGACCCAGGGCGCAACCGACACCGTGACCGTGAACTATCTCGCCTCCGATGGGTTTCCCATCGTCCTTGGGTTCGAGCTGCGCAATGAACCGCACACGGTTTGCGGGCGCCGTGGATGTGATTACCTGGGAGGCGCAACCTGGGGCAGCGGCGACGGCATTGCTCCAGCGACAAATCCCAATCCGAATCCCTTCGCCGTGTCATGCACATCGAGCTCGACCTGCCACGACTGGCGTCTCGCGGCCGAGCGTGCCGGCGACTTGATCCTGGGTGAGGCCGCTAGCCACGGCTGGGACAATCCCCTGATTTTCGTTGAAGGGATCTCGCAATATCCAATCGCGAGCGGTACTCCTGCGAGCGGCCCCTACGATTTCTACTGGAACGGTGGCCAACTGCAGGGAGTGAATGGTAATGCTGCGAACGCTGGCGCCCCCATCGTGCTGAACGCTGGCGGGAACGCCACCAGCTTGGGCCCCTCCGTAAGCAATCAGCTCGTTTTTTCACCACATGACTACGGTCCAACGGTCTTCGCACAGCCCTGGTTCACAACCAATACCTGCTACGTCAATGGATGTTCCGCTAACAGCCTCGCCGACATTTGGGTGAACCACTGGGCGTTCATCAACCTGGGACAAGTCAATCCCGTCTGGCCCGGCCACGCTTCGTATCCGTGGGGCAACACCGGCGCAACGGCTACACCAGCGTTCCGATCTGGATCGGCGAATTCGGCACCGGCAACACCGCCGCCGCGGTCAGCTCCACTACACACGGCTCTGAAGGTCAGTGGTTTATGGATCTGATCAACTTCATTAACAGCAGCTTCACGCCGACGACTGCGAACAATTCCGGATATTCCGTCCAAACTCTGCACTGGACTTACTGGGCCTTGAACGGCGAAGACAGCTTTGCATTGCTGAATAGCGGTTACAGCGGACTCTCATTCCCAACGAAGGAGTACTCGCTCCTTTGCTTTGACCAGCAGGGTCCATTCGCGGTGCCAATGGGAACAGGCTCCGGCCAATGTGGCAACACCGGGCCGTTGCCGAACCCGGAGTAGAGTCATTTAACCTAACAAACCGCTCTGACCCCGCTTGGGTTAAGATGGCTGCCGTGCCAGTAGAGGACCGCAAGCGGGTGTTTCGATTCGCGGTGTACGAGGCGGATCAAGCGTCCGGAGAGCTGCGCAAATCCGGGGTAAGAATCCGCCTGCCTGACCAGGCATGTCAGGTACTCGATGCACTGCTCGAGCGTCCGGGTGAAATTGTCACGCGAGAAGAGTTACGGCAAAGACTCTGGCCAGCGGATACATTCGTTGACTTTGACCATAGCCTTAACACTGTAATCAACAAATTGCGCGAGGCTCTCGGCGATTCTGCTGGCAACCCTCGATTCATCGAAACCTTGGCGCGCCGTGGCTACCGCTTTCTGGCCCCGGTGCAAATTGTTGAACGATCGCCTGCGACCCAGGGCGTTGCTGCCTACCAGGCTGTCGCGAGCGAAGCTGTGGCTGTGGACTCATCGCAAAGAGACCTGTCACAACCAACTCTTCCAATTACCCGTCGTACTTTTTTAACAGCGGCCGAAGATTTGCCAAGCGTGCGCTCACCCTATGTCCGCATTCTCTTTTTGCTGATTCAACTCATGTATCTCAGCTTTTATATTGTGGCGCTGGCGCGGCTCCCGCAATTGGAGAGCGTGATTGAGCAAACCTTCGGTCCCTCAGCGTGGATCATCGCCGTGGCCATCATCGCAGCACTGGTCGGTCTGGCCATCCGGCTCTATCTGATTTCCGGCGTTGTCTTTGGCATCGAAGATCTGGGCGCAAAATTCCGCAAGCTCTTTGTCCCAATATTCCTTCTTGATCAGGTCTGGGCGCTCGCGCCCCTTCTACTGGCTCCGCAAATCGGAATCGGCCTGGCCCTGGCCGCGACCGCCACCTTGATCTATGTCCCCTTCTCGCAACGCACACTCTTGCTAATGGGAAAGCGATCCCCAGGCTGAATATCTCGGTCGCATCCTGAATTACCTTTCGAAAACCTGCAAACCTGCTCCATGCGAGCCGCAAAGCCGCGGAATCGGCATAGGGGGAGTGGTCACCCACTCTCCCCTGCCACACCACCGGACATGCGGGTCCGCATACGGCGGTTCAGTTCGGTTGAGCTAGAGCACGTCCAACAACCGTGGAAGACCGAGCGCATCGAAGTAAGCAATCGGGAGAGCGAACTGCAAGGCCGGGCTGTTGGCCAGACGCCAGGGACCATGCGGACTGCCAGCAGTCTGAGCCGTGAGGGCAGGTCGGATGTTCCGTTGGCGCAGCTTCGCAAACCGCACCTTGCTGCGCTTCCATTGCTTCCAGATCACGGATCGCAACCTGCGTCGCATCCATGCCTCTAGCTTTTGCAGCACCGAGGGCGTCTGGCTGAAACCGAAGTAACTCTTCCATCCTCGTAAATAGGTGGCGAGTCGCTTGGTCATCTGTTCCAGACTGATACCCTGCGTCCGTCGCGTGAGTTCCCGTACTTTCCGCTTGCAGCGGAGCAGAGCCTTGGGCGCGATGCGCCGTTTCGGTTCTCTCCCGCCGGTAAAGCTGAAGCCCAGGAACTTGCGATCCTGCGGTCGTGCCACCGCGCTCTTCGCCTCATTCACCTTGAGCTTGAGCCGTCGCCGGAGGAAGCCCGTCACGCTGTGCATGACTCGCTTCCCCGCCCGCTCGCTCGCCACGTAGATATTGCAATCATCCGCGTAGCGCACGAAACGGCGCTGGCGTCGCTCCAGTTCTTGGTCGAGTTCGTCGAGCACGAGATTCGACAGCAGCGGAGACAACACGCCCCTTACACAAAAGGTAATTTCCAGTTCGAAAGGATAGTTACGGGCTGGCGAACCAGGTACCCTTTGCTTGATCTTCGTCTTAAGAGGTAATATATGTATGGCAGATGACACGTTCGACCAAAGCGGAAAAGGCTCAGCAGCTGAACGCGGCTCGTGGTCTGCTCCAGCGTCAAGTTGCGCTTCCCGAAGCAGTGCGGCGGTTGTCACGCGAGTTCGATCTGTCAGAGCGTCAAGCCTATCGCTACCTGGAAGAAGCCTCCCATCTCGATCAACCAGTCGAAGTTCCCGAAGCCACGGTGCCGGTTACGTTGAAGCTTCCGCCGCGGACGGTGGTACTGCTCCGGAAGTATGCAAGAAGCAGCGGTCTGACCATCGGAGCGATCGTAGCCGGCGCGTTGAAAGCGTTTCTGCGCGCTCTAAAAAGGCATGGCTGAGCCGCGTCAA
>WNFZ01000549.1_pt1 | contig 36543 bp, 30 predicted proteins | sample 5400081 | NCBI WGS metagenome assembly WNFZ01 (sample SAMN13153365, study PRJNA577476) | soil metagenome | isolation source: 80 cm soil or saprolite under grassland replicate 1 | place: USA:California | collected 2016-06-15 | reverse complement strand
AGAACGAGGTGGTCACCACCAGTCCGAGCACGGCGGCGACGATCACGCCGGTGCCGATTTCGGTACTCCTCGCCCCGAGGCCGATGGCGATCAAGGACTCGCCGATCGAAATGATCACGATTAGCCCGTGACGCTCGACGAAGTGCGCTGGCTGCACGCGCCAACCGCTGATCCCACCGAGGAGCGGCCCGAACAAGCCGACGGCGAGCGCGGCCAGCCAGAGCATGGGCCTCAGCCCGCCGTGGACGAACCCCGCGGCGATGATCAGAGCCGTGCCGGCGAGGGCCGAGGGAGCGTTGCGAAGGATCGCCGCCAGCAGATCTCGGTCGCGCCGTGCTGCGAGCGCGTACAGCGTGAGCCAGACGACGTTAACGATCAGGAACGCAACCCCGAAAACGACACCGTGGCGATCGAAGGCTTCGGGGACGGCCAGCGCGGCGACGAACATCGCCGCCATCGCAACGAGCACCGCCCCCCACACCGCGTCCTCACGAGGATCGACGGTGTTGGTCAACCAGGCGTAGGCCGCCCACGCCCACCAGAGCGCGGCGAGGATCAGGAGACCGTGCCCGAGGCCACCCCACGTCGGATCATCCGACAGGACCGTCGTGACCTGCGTGAACCCGAAGACGAAGACGAGGTCGAAGAAGAGCTCGAGCGGAGTGACGCGTTGCTCGCGCTCAACGTACTGCTCGCTCACAGCCGGACGCTAGCGCGAACGGTTCGCGACCGCGAGTTCGCGCGCCTATGGCCGGACCGAGATCGCGGCCGAACTTGACTCACGCGCCTCGATCTGTTTCCCTACCTACTTCTGTAGTCGTCCGATTTCAAAACGGTGGGAGGGACGACCTGTGCGGCGCAATCTGCGGTTGGCGTTAGTGGTCCTCGGGGTGGGGGCGGCGTTCCTCACCTTCGGCGTCGCCGGCGCCCTCGCCGGGTTCCCGCATTTCAGATCGGTGACGACGTCGATCTCGACGTCCAGCACCGGAACGAGCGCTACGACGACGGCGACGACTTCGAGCGCTGATGTCACTCAGGCATTCCTCGAAGTTTCCTTTAAGGAGGTCGGGCTCGGCTCGAACGAGGGCACCCTCGTGCGCGTAACGTCCGACGCGAGCGCCGTCTATGCATGCATCAACAAAGGCGGCCGCAATCCGAAGGCGGCGAACAAGCAGGGGGTCACCATCCCTGTCAGCGCGGAGGACACTTTCACCTCGGACAAGAACGGTTCGATCAGCGGCACGCTGACGGCCGCTGCTCCTGGCCCGGGTGATTTCACCTGCTCCTCAGGACAAACGCTCGTGCTTGCGAGCGTCACGTTCAGCAACATCGTCCTTACCGACGTGACGAACGGGATCTTCACGACGGCGGACGACATCAGCGCGGTTTTCTTCCAGGTCTAAGGGAGCTTCCCCGAAACCCCGGACGCGGGGTCCTGTCGGCTTGGCCCGCGCCTTAGACTTGACGAATGCCCTTCTGCCCGCACTGTGGCTCCGAGAGTGCCGACTCGGCGCGCTTCTGCCACGTGTGCGGAACGGCCCTCCCCGGCGAGACCCAGACGAACGTCAAGACGATCGCGGTCGCTAAGGACCCTGTCTCGTCGCAGGTCAATACGGGCGAGTTGCGCAAGACGGTGACGATTCTCTTCTGCGACGTGACGGGCTCGACCTCACTGGGCGAGCAACTTGACCCGGAGTCGATGCGGCGGATCATGCAGCGCTACTTCGACGAGATCAGCCAGACGATCCAGCACCACGGCGGCACGGTCGAGAAATTCATCGGCGATGCCGTGATGGCGGCGTTCGGCATTCCCGTCCTCCACGAGGACGATGCCCTCAGGGCCGTCCGCGCCGCCGCCGAAATGCGTGCACGCCTCCAGCTGGTCAACGACGACCTGGAGCGCGAATGGGGCGTACGCATCCAGGCTCGAACCGGCGTCAACACGGGCGAGGTCGTCGCCGGCGACGCGGGCAGTGGGCAGCTCTTCGCGACGGGCGACACGGTGAACGTCGCCGCCCGGCTCGAGCAGTCCGCGGCTCCGGGGGAGATCGTCCTGGGCGACCGGACGCTCCGCCTCGTCCGGGATGCCGTCACTGTGGAGCCTCTCGCCCCACTCGAACTGAAGGGAAAGGCGCAGACAGTGCAAGCCTGGCGGCTGCTCGAGGTCGCCCCTCACGCGCCTGGCCTGGCGCGCCGGCTCGACTCGCCCCTGGTCGGGCGCGCCTCAGAGCTGGCGCAGCTGAGCGACGCGTTTGACCGTGCCGAGCAGGAGCGCTCCTGCCAACTCGTCACCATCCTCGCTCAAGCCGGAGTCGGAAAATCCCGGCTGACGCAGGAGTTCCTAGCCGGTGTTCGCGAGCGGGCGCGCGTAGTCCAGGGTCGCTGCCTCCCGTACGGCAAAGGCATCACCTACTGGGCCCTCACCGAGATCGTGAAGGAGCTTGCTGGAATAGAACGGTTCGACGCCCCCGCCGAGGCTCGAGAGCGCATTCAAGCTCTGCTCCCCGAGACGGACGAAGCGCGCCTCGTCGTCGACCGCGTTGCGGGAGCGATCGGGCTGGGCGACGTAAGCGCCCGTGCGGAGGAGATCTTCTGGGCGGTGCGCCGGTTCTTCGAGGAGCTCGCGTTGGAGGGGCCGCTAGTGATCGTCTTCGACGATATCCACTGGGCCGAGCCGACCCTCCTCGACCTGCTCGAGTACCTCGCGTCGTTCAGCCGCGGGGCTCCGCTCATGCTCCTATGCCCGGCACGGCCTGAGCTCGCCGAGATAAGGCCCGGCTGGGCCGAGCGGGAGAACGCGACGACGATCTCGGTTCCTCCGCTGGACGCCGCCGAGTGCGAGGAGCTGATCGACAATCTCCTGGGGCGCGCGGGGATTGCACCGGAGCCGCGGAGGGCGATCGTCGAGGCGGCGGAGGGGAATCCACTCTTCGTCGAGGAGCTCCTTCGCATGCTCGTCGACGACGAGCTTCTCCGATCCGTGAACGGGCATTGGGAGCCGACCGGCGACCTCGCAGACCTTGCAATCCCGGCGTCTGTTGAAGCGCTCCTGGCTGCCCGACTCGACCGGCTCTCTCCGGAGGAGCGCGCCGTCGCCCAGCGAGCTGCCATTGTCGGCCGGGTCTTTTGGTGGGGCTCAGTCGTCGAGCTCACGCCCGAGGAGGAGCGCGGCAACGTCGGATCGCACCTGCACGCGCTCGTCAGGAAGCAGCTCATTTATCCTGACACCGCCGAGTTCACCGGTGAGGACGCGTTCCGCTTCGGCCACATCCTTATTCGCGACGCGGCCTACCGGGGTCTCCCGAAGGAAAGCCGCTCGCAGTTGCATGAGCGTTTTGCGCGCTGGCTCGAGAGCAAGGCGGGCGACCGCGAGGCCGAGTACGAGGAGATCCTCGGCTATCACCTGGAACAGGCGTTCCGCTGCCGCAAGGAGCTTGGGCCGGTGGGCGATGAGGGCATGGAGCTCGCACACGACGCTGCTCAGCGGTTCGTCGCGGCCGGGCGCCGCGCATACGCTCGAGGCGACATCCCGGCGACCGTCAACCTGCTCGAGCGCGCGCGCGAGCTCGCCGACGATCCGCTCCGCCTCGAGCTGGCCGAGGAGCTCGGGCGCGCGCTCTTCCAAGGGGGCGAGTTCGAGCGAGCGGATGCACTGCTCACGGAAGCGGTCGCAGCGGCCGAGGCTCACGGCGACCGGCTTCGGCGGGCGCGGGCTCTTGTCGCGCGGGAGTTCATCCGTGTTCAGACCGATCCCGTCGGTCGAACGGCCGAGATCATGCGCGTCTTCGAAGAGACTCGCCCGGTCTTTGAGGAGTGGCACGACGATCTCGGGCTGTCGCGCGGCTGGCGTCTTCGTAGCGAGGTCGACCGTCTCGCCTGCCATTTCGGTGCCAACGCCGAGTCGCTCGAGCTGGCGCTCGAACACGCTCGGCGCGCGGGCGATGAGCTCGAGCAGGCGCAAATCCTCGTCTGGCTCGGGACGAGCTACTGCTTCGGGCCAACCCCCGTGCGCGACGCGATCAAGCGTTGCGAGGAACTTCGCGCGAGCGGGGGAGGCCTGGCGTGGGTCGAGTCTGCGACACTCGGAATGCTCGCGTTCCTCGAGGGCATGCATGGAAATTTTCAGGAAGCCCGTGACCTCTATGGCCGCAGCAAGAGGATCATCGAGGAGCTCGGGATGCGGTTCGCGCTTGCCGGCCGCGCGATCATTCCGGCCGCGATCGAGAGCTTTGCGGGAAGCCCCGAAGCTGCCGAGCGTGAGCTCCGCTGGGGCTACGACCTCCTCGAGGAGATGGGTGAGCGCGAGCTGCGCTCGACGATCGCGGCCTACCTCGCGCAGGTCCTCATCGAGCAGGGCCGGGACGACGAGGCCGAGCGCTATAGCGTCTTCAGCGAGTCGTTCGCGGCCGCCGACGATTTCGGCTCGCAAGTCACCTGGCGCGCTGCGAGGGCCAAGATCTGGGCACGCCGAGGTCGGCTCGCCGAGGCCGAGGACCTGGCGCGCGAGGCAGTTCGGCTTGCGGCGGCGACCGACTCCCTGGACATGCACGGCTCGTCGCTTCTCGACCTGGCCGAGGTGTTGCGCATCGCGAACCGTCCGGAGGAAGCGATCCCGATCGTTGAGGATGCTTTCTGGCTCTTCGAGCAGAAAGACAACACAGTCTCTGCAGGCCGAGCCCTGGCACTCGGCGAAGCGCTCGGCGCACGCTCGTAGAGCTCCCCCGTCGAGAGCCGGGCCTTAGATCCCGGCGCGGTCGAGCGCGGTGGCGCACTCGTCGTCGGGCTGGGGTCCTATCTTCGGAATTACCGCTCGCAGGAGCCTCTCGAGCCGCTCCGAGATCTGAACGGTGACGCGGGCGATCGTCATCCCTGAGACCGCGCCGGCGCCCGCGATCCCGACGTCGTGGTCGGTGACCATCCCGATGTGCGCATAGCACAGCTCAAGTTCCCGCGCGAGATGGCACTCGGGATAAGTGACCATGTCGACGAGATCACAGCCGATGGTCCTGAAGAACTCTGATTCCGCTTTCGTCGAGAAGCGCGGCCCTTGGATGACGACGACGGTCCCTCGATCGTGAACCGGAATCCTGAGCTCGCGAGCCGTCTCGACCAGAATCCGCCTGAGGTCGAGGCAGAAGGGCTCCGCCGCTGACACGAGCTTCGTGCCCGGCCCCTCGTAGTAGGAATCTCCCCGTCCCCAGGTCCGATCTACGAACTGGTCGCACAGGACGAAGTCGCCCTGATCGAAATCGAGCCTGAGCGCCCCGCAAACGCCGGGCCCGACGATCCGGCGCACGCCGAGCTGCTTCATTGCCCAGATGTTCGCGCGGTACGGAATCTGCGGGGGCGGCAGCTCTCGGCGCTCGCCCCGGCGCGGCAAGAACGCGACCTGTTTCCCGCCGATCTCCCCGATCGTTATCGGGGCAGACGTCTTGCCGTAGGGCGTGTCGAGCTCAACCCGCTCTCCGTCCGTGAACGGAGACGAGTCGGCACCAATGCCAATAACACCGATCTCGGCTTCCGGCACCGCAGTGAGCGTACTGCGGGCGGCGTCCGGATACCAGACCTGTCCGCCTTACGCACAAGCGCTTTCCCGCGTGAAGAGCGAGGTGCGCCTCGCAGGATTCGAACCTGCGACCCGCGGATTAGAAGGAGGGCATCAACCTCCGACCGACCGAAGCGAGCCGAGGGTTTCGCCTGCAAGCGGGCCGGAATCGGCCTCTTCGTCCCCATCGGCCCGAAACAGGGTTTCGGTGGGGCTGGTAGCCGAATTGTTGCCACCCCCGTGACGTCATCGAGGAAAGACGCATCGGGGAGGTCGTCGGCCAGGAAGCTCGTCGAGTCGCAATGAGTACGGACCGCGATCAAGGCCGTCCACGCTCGTCGCAGGCGTTTGCCGTGCCGGGGACCGACGTCCCGCGCTCGGCCTCCATTTGCTCGATCGTCACCGTCATCTCGACCGGCTTGATGCTCCCGCTCGCATCCTCGTAGGGTCGGTCCAGGAAGCGGACGACAAGCAGGCCGGAAATGACCATCGCGGTGACCGTGCTCATCATCATGGCTTGGACGATTATTCGCTCCCCGCGATCGGCGAAGAAGCACACGTACGCGATGATCAAAGAGCCGCCGAGGATGAGCGCCAGCCAAACGAGTGGCGGGACAAATGGAGCCGCTTCCGCTAGACGGCCTCGACGCCCGTCGCGGCGCTCGGTCGCTTGATCAAACCAGTGCGCGTACGCGACACGCTGCTTCGTGCCGTTGAGTCGGAGCCCGTCGATTGTCTGCTCGATCTGCTCCAGCCAGCCGTTGACGAGGGGGCTTTCCTGGTCGTGCCGCATCGTGCTCCACTCGTCGCGAACGACGGCTCTTGCGTAGCAGATGAGCTGACCGCGAAGCTCTCGTCGTTCGGTCAGCGAGAAGAGCTCCGCCGTTCGGAATAGCTCGCGTGTCGCCACCGCCTCCCGCGAGGCTTCGTCCCGTGCACGGTCGTAGCTCTCGAAGGCAAGAAAGATGACGAAGGCGAGCAGCACGGCGAACCCCATTCCCACCACTCCGAACACTCCGGCGCCACGATCCGAGTCGGCGAAGAAGCCACCGACGGGCGACCACCGCCGCACCAGAAGCATCAGCCCGACGGTTCCCGAGACCGCGACGAGGATGATCGCGACGGCGACGGCTGGATTCACTTCGGGGCTCCGACACGGTGGAGGGGAGGGACCAAGTTCGCAAGTGTCCTCCATCACTCCGCGGCCTGCAGCGCTTCCGAGGTGCGGCCGGCCGCAAGGCTGTCTGGACAGCCCCTGACTCCCCGGACGGAAGAGACGAACCTCGTTCGCGCCTGCGCTACATCCCGGTCGTCCGAGCCGAGCCCCTCCGCAGGCAACCTCCTACCATGATTGCTGGGGGAGCCTGCCAAGCAATCTTCCGATTCGCAGAGACTGTCCGAGACACGAGAGGACTTCGATGCGGCCTCAAGGCGCTCCGGCCGTCGTTGCGGCCGTATGCACCCTGACTCTCGGCGGCGCGGACCCCTTCTTCACCGCCCAGGCCCACCCCGTGGCCGACCCTGCCCGCGCGGATCTCATGGCTCGCTCCGCGTATCTTGTCGTGGACCCGGGATCCCATTTCACGCGAGCCCTAGCACGATTCTTCTGGCGACGCTTCGTCGCTCGCAGCGGCACCGTTGCGGGACAGCTGTTCTACGCTCTCGGCGAGCGGAACTTCGCCGGCGATCGCGCGCATGCTCTAGCATCGGCCCCGGTACGACGTGCTCTTTACGTTGGCGACTCGGTACTGCACCGCTGAACGTACCCGGCAGCCACAGGTCGGCTCTACCCGATTACACTGCTCTGGTTCGGCGGCCCGACGACGGCCGCTCGTGCGAACGAGAGCGGGGTAATGGCACACGCGGGCGATGGAGTCGTGCAGACCACTGCGGGTGAAGCTGGACGCTCGTGGTGGGGACCCGGCGACATGTACACGTTCCTCGTGACCGGTGAGGAATCGGATGGCTCGATGTTTGCGTTGGATTGCCTGGTCGGCATCGGTGGCGGGCCACCGCCGCACCGGCACCTCGCCGAGGACGAGCTCTTCACGATCACCGAGGGAACCATCACGTTTACCGCGGGCGACGAGACGCGATCGGTTTCGGCCGGGCAGTCCGTCTTCGTCCCGCGCGGCACGGGGCACTCGTACCGGAACGACCGGGCGAAGCCGGCGAGGATGATCGCGGTCTACACCCCCGCGGGGATGGAGGGGTGGTTCCGCGAGGTGTGCACGCCGGTGGACGATCCGACTGGTCCGCCGCCGCCGGTGACCGAGGAACTGATCGAACGGATGCTCGAGGCCGGCTCGCGCTACAACGTCGAGTGGATCGACTGACCGCAAAAGCCGCACCTTCCTGACAGTTACTCAACGGGACGACTGGGGCGAGAAGCTTTGGGTGGAAATGCCGGGTTAGGGTGAGTGACCGAAACCGTGTCCTTGAGCGCGAGCAACGAGAAGCGCTCCGGCGCAGCTTCGAGGACTTAAACGGGGCAGCCGCCCAGGGCAAACAGCACGAACGGCAGTCCACTAGACCCTCGACAGTAGAGTGGAGACGGTGACGCACGCGGGAGAAAGTAGAGCGCGGCGCCGCCGCAGAGCGCCACTGCGGGCACCGTGTCGAGCGCCTCACCCGCGTGGCCGACCGTTGTCTTGAGGCCGAGGGCGAAGAGGACGATGCCCGCGACCATCGGCAGGTGGAGGTAGCTGTAGGCGTGCAGCGCAAGCCGGTGCAGCTCGAGGCCCTTCGCCTGCATGAGCCGCCTCCGCGCGAAGATCGCGGCCACGTCGAAGTAGAGCCACCAGAGCGCCGAGACGACCACGATTCCGAGCGCCGCCGCCACGATCACTCCCGTATCCAGCTCGAAGCCGGCGCCGACACCGATGGCGATGATCGACTCGCCGAGCGCGATCAGAATGATCAGCCCGTGTCGCTCCGCGAAGTGCTCGGGCGCGACCCGCCAGCCGCGCCCGACGCCGATCACGACCGGGCCGAGGTAGTCGATCGCGAGCGCGACGAGCCAGACTGCGATGCGCTCGCGCCCCTCGAGGAAGCCGGCGATCACGAGCAGGGAGGGGCCGAGGATCGCGGTCGGAGCGAAGCGGAGGAGCGCGCCGCGGCGGTCGGGATCGTCGCGACCGACGATGGCGGAGAGAACGAGATGAAGCAGGCGGACGAGGAGGTACGCGACGCCGAACAGCACGGCGTCGTCTCCAAAGGCCCCCGGCACCGCCAAGGCGACGCCGAACATCGCGCCCATCGAGGCGAGCATCACGAGCCGGACGCCACCCTCGTCGACATCCATCGCGCTCGTCAACCACGCGTAGACGCTCCACGCCCACCAGAGGGCGGCGAGGACGAGCATCCCGCGGAAGACTCCACCCCACGTCGGGTCCTGCGCGAGCAGTCTCGTCACCTGCGTGATCCCGAACACGAAGACCAGATCGAAGAAGAGCTCGAGCGGAGTGACCTGGTGCTCGTCGTGCTCGAGCTCGCGCTCAGCGTCGGACACGCGCCGACCTTAGCCCAACGGCTCCTCCAATCTACTCGGCTATGTGCTGTAGAAAGAGAGCCGGGCTCCTACTGGGCGCCGCTCTCCAGGCGCTCCTTCAACTTCTGCATGTTCCTGGGCATCTCCGCCTGCGCCTGCCGGCGCACGACGAGCGGCAGGAGGATTTTCCCGATCCCGTGCCCTTCGAAATCGAGCGCCAAAGTGACTCGGGAACGTTCGCCGTCCCCGAGCGGCTCGACCGTCCCTTTGACTTTCCCTCGGATGGGGCCGTCGGTCCCGTGAAGGCTCCAGCTTGTCGGAGGACTCAGTTCGGTCACTTCGTTCGTCATCGACCTCTCCATGCGGCCGACCCGCCGAGTCACAACCACTCGCGAGCCCACTGCCAGAGGGGAGTCCCCGCGCACGGAAACGGCACTCTCTTGCCAGTCCGGTAGATGCGACGGGTTGGTCAGATAGGTGAAGACGTCCTCGGGCCGCCGGGATATCTCGATGCTGTTCACAATCGGCGCCATCATGCCTCCTTTGTCACGATCTCAGCGGATCATTCCATACAGTCGAAGCGGTCCCCGGGCCGAAGCCCGGGAACCGCTTCTCTCGATCGTTTACCTCTTGAACGCGACCTTCCTCAGGCTGCGTGCGGCAGGTCCATTGTCTACGCCTTGCGGCCCGGCCGAGCGCTGGAGACTCAATGCGTCCGCGACGACCGGCTTCCCGGAGGTGAAGAGCCAGGTGTCGAAGAGCTCATCCAGCTGCTGACCGGAGATCTGCTCGGCAAGGCTGATGAACTCGTCCGTCGTGACGTTGCCGCCTGCCTGGGAGGATGCCCACTGACGAAGGATCGTGAAGAAGTCAGCGTCCCCGACGGCCAGGCGGAGCTGGTGGAGCGTCATGGCCCCGCGGGCGTAGACGGCGAAGTCGAAGAGCGCGTCCGGCCCCGGATCGCCAATGGTGATCGACCAGAAGGGGTCATCCTCGGGGAGGCCGTAGGCGGCGTCGAAGTTCTCTTGCACCGTCCCGAGCCCCTCCCGCTCGCTCCACAGCCACTCGGCGTAGGTGGCGAACCCCTCGTTGAGCCAGATGTGCTGCCAGGCAGCGACGGCGAGGCTGTCGCCGTACCACTGGTGGGCCAACTCGTGCACCACGACGCCGTCGCCGAACCCCGGAGCGGTCCAGAAGACCTTGGAGTAAATCGGGCGGGTCTGGTTCTCGAGCGCGAACCCGAGGTCGGCATTGTCGACGATCCCTCCTGCGGCCCCGAACGGATACGGACCGAACATGCTCGAGAGGAAGTCGATGATCTCTCCCTGGCGCGCGAAGGAGGCTTGGATGTCGGCGCCGATCGGCGGCGGAGCGTCGGCCGGGGTGCCCACGATCCAGTCGTTGGGGTTGGGAGCGCTACCGTCCGGCGCGCCCGGCACCGTCCAGCCGTCGAAGGTGTCCCCGTCGTCCTCGAAGGACGTCGTTCCGGCTCCGGTGGAGACGACGACGTCGTCCACGAACGCGCCCGCCAGCTGGATGAAGTCGTCGCTCGCGTAGCTGATCGAGACCTCCACGTCACTGTCCGCGAAAGCCGACAGGTCCACGCTCCAGTCCTCCCAGCCCTCGCTCGCCCCACTCGCCGCCCACCAGTCGCCCGAGCTACCTGCGGGCGAGCACGGCTCGTCGCCGTTGTCGGTCTGGTAATGCGTGAGAAACGGGTGCAGCTCGTGCCAGAAGGGGCAGGAGAAGCCGGTGTTCTGGCTCGTATGCCCGTTCACGTCGGGCAGCGTCGTCCAGTCGTCCGCGCCGACCGTATGCGCCTCGACAAACACGAAGTCCCATTCGGGCTCGGTATCGCGATTGATCGCAAACGACAACGTCGCCCCGCCCGCCGGAACGGAGATCGTTCGGGCGAGACGCTTGAACGAGGGATCTCCCTTCTGCGAGAGCGCGTACTGCTCGCCCGTGCGCGGGGCGGGAACGGCGAAGAGCTGGGGATCGATCGCGTCCCAGTAGCGGATGCCCGCGATCCGGTAGGCGCTGAGGTCGAACTGCCCCATGGTCGCCGTCGCTAGGTAGGACGCCATCGGCGCCTTCGCATTCCATACCCAGGTCGTCCAGCCACTCCTCGTCCGGCTGCTCTTGAGTCTCCCGTTGGCGACGGCCTCGAGGCCGGCCGGGACGGTTATGCGAAAGGTGTAGGCGGCCTTGTCGAGAGGATGGTCGTTCGCCGGGAACCAGGTCGCCGCCACATGCGGTTCACCGGCGATAAGGGCGCCGTCGTCGGTCGCGATGAAGCCGCTGACGCCGAAGGCGTCCACAACCGGCTCCGGGATCCCGTGGTAACGAACGACAGTCTTGAACTTTTGGCGCGCAGGCAGCCCCGTGCGAGGCGAGACGATCAACTCACCGCCGTCCCGCGTCCACTCGGCGGCTCGGCCGCCGACCGTGATCGAGTCGACAGTGAGCCCAACGAAGTCGAGGTTAAACTGGGACAGGTTCTGCGTTGCCCGGGCACGGATCGTCGCCACTCCTGAGAGCTCGTCCGTGTCGGGGTCGTAGGTGATGTCGAGCAGATAGTGCCTGACGTCGTAGCCGCCGTTGCCGTCCAGCGGGAAGTACGGATCGCCGATTCCCGCCGCGCCGGGCTCGAACGTCGGTGCCGCTAGGCCGCTCGCCGGCGCGGTCGCGGCGGCCAAGACGAAGCCGAGCACGACCAGCAGGCCAAGTCGAAGTTTGCGGGTCTTGCTGCTTGCTCCTCGAGAGAGCATCGAGTTCCCCTTTCGCCCCCCTCGTTCCACCGCAGTAAACATCGGGCCAGCGTCCATGCCTGCGGCGCCAGAAATCCAGGCGATTCGCCTGAGCCGCGCCGACGATAGCGTCCTCAGTCACTTCTTGCGAGTCAAGCCGCTGACTGCTCGGGCCGCGGGCCCGCGCCGGAGCAGCGGGGCGGCTTGACGGCCGCCCCGCTGGAGCCGGATTGCTTTATGGGTGGTTCGCTCGGATCGCGTGGACGTCCGCGCCGTCCGAGATCGTAGACGTGAAGAAGTTGATCACGTCGTCGCCCGCGATCGTCTCGAGACCCATGTAGTCGCCGAGGAATAGCCCGCGCGGGACGCCCGGAGCGAAGAACGAGATCGGAGCTAGGTAGTGGTCGAACGGCCCCGATAGATGCTGCTCGGGCTCCCACGTCGCGCCGCCGTCATGCGAATGGCGCAGCCAGACATCAGTGGTCTCGACGCCGTCACCCAGAACGTTGTTGCGGTCGTCGTAGTACGTCAAGACGACCGTGCCGTCGTCGGTGACTTCGATCGAGTGATTGTAGGACTGCACGGACGGGCCGCCCGTCGCGACCACGGTCGGGCCGCTCCAGTGGCGGCCGCCGTCCGTGGACTTGGCCATGACGACCTTATCGATGGGGGTTCCGAGGCCATCCGACCAGACGACGTAGATGTCCCCGTTGGTCGGGTCAATGGCGATGTCGGGCAGATAGTCCTCGGCCCGGATCGGGAAGTTGTCGTCCGGCACGAAGAGCTGGGCCGTCCGGATAGGAGCGATCTTGGTGGGCGCCGACCATGTCCGGCCCGCGTCTTGAGAGCGCATGACGCCCATGTAAACCGCCTGCTCCGACGCCACCGCCCCTGTGAAGAGGTTGGCCGCCACGTTGTAGAGCGTCCCGTCGGGTCCAACCGCGATCTGGTTGCCCTGGAAGTACGTGTTCGATTGGCGCATGGGCACGGGCCGCGACCATGTAGCTCCCCCGTTGGTGGTGAGCGAGATCATCGGGTTGCCCCTGAACGCGAACGAGTGGAAGTCGACGATGGGGTTGTCGCGCTCCTCAGAGGGGTGGGTGAAACGCAGCCAAGTAGCGTAGGCGAAGCCGGCACGAGTCGGATCACCGGTGATCGAGACCTTGTCGTTGGAGATGAAGCGATCGCCTAGGTCTTCGATCAGGATCTGCGGGGCTCGCCACGTACTCCCGTTCCAGGTCGTGACGGAGATGGCTGAGATTCCGAGCGCGGCCGAGTCGATCGGTTGGCCGATGAAGTAAAGGTTGCCGGCCTTGTCGTAGGAAGCCCACGGGTCGGTTACGCGGCCGAACCGCTCTGGACCGCCCTGACACGCACTCCACGGAACGTCGGCCAGCTTCCCCCAGCTTGTCCCGCCGTCGCCGGACATCCAGGATGTGAGGCCGCGAGCGCCACCGTCGGGCCAGCGGTCCTGCTGGGAAACCCCTACGATCTCGTCGGGATCGGTGGGGTTGACCGCAACTTGCGGCTCCACCTCGGTGTTGTCATAGGCGTTGGCGAAGTCATCCGAAGCCCCGAACGGACAGGCAGTGAGCGTGGAGCCTCCGCTCACCTTGATGTCTGAGCCGAGGACGTATGGGCTACCCGTCGCCGTCGCGGCTAGGACGAGTGTTGATGCGAGTGCTGCTAAACCGCTTACAACGGTTGCGGATCGCAAGGAACCCCTCCTCCTTAAGACTAGTATCGCGCGTAACGTAGACCTCGGGTTCTAACACGTTGGCCCTCACGGAGACAAGGGTGCGCCCGGGCCGCTTCGCTTCAGCCGTGCGTCTACAACCTCCTGACCCGCCGCGTGCGCGGCGGAATGCCCGGTCACGGCGGCGAGGAAGGCGTCGCGTTCCAGCGCGTAGAGCTGCGAGTCGGCGACAGCCGTGACCGTCGCCGTCCGCGGTACGTCTCGAAGAAGCGCGATCTCGCCGAAGTAGTCGCCCCCGCGCGCGGCCGCGTGCGTGTCCCCGAGGTCGATGTCGAGCGTGCCCTCGCCGACGATGTAGAAGCGGTCGCCGGCGAGGCCGGCACGGATGACGACCTCGCCTGCCGAGACCGAGACCGGAATGAGGCTTGCGGCAACGCGCTCCTTGGTGGCGATGGAGAGTGGCGCGAACATCGGCACGCGTTCGATGAGCTCGAGCTCAGGCGCGGGGACGACCGTTCGGTCGAGCTCGCGGAGACGGCGGTAGCTCGCGAGCGTCAGCACCGGCAGGATCGAACCGACGGCGATCAGCGCAGGCCGCGGTCCGATTGCTTCGACGACCAGCGGCGCAACGATTGAGCCGACGGCGACGGCACCCATGGCCAGCCCCCAGAAGACGCCCAGGGCGCGAGTGAGCACGTGATCGGGGATGATTCGCTGGAGGAGAGTGAAGAGCGCGACGTCCTCGACGCTGTTCGCAGCGCCGACGATCGCGAGCAAGACAGCGGCGGCCGCGAAGGCGGGACGCGGGGCGATGGCCGCGATTGGCAATCCCCACAGGATGAGCGCAAGCCCAAAGGGAACGGCGAGGCGTCTCCCTTTGAGCGTCATCGCTCCGAACGCGCCGAGCAGCCCGCCGATGCCGATCGCCGCGGTCAGATAGCCGACCTGGCCCGCGCTTCCGTGAAGAACACGGAAGACGGCGACGACGATCAGCACGTTCAGGCAGCCACGGACGAAAGCTTGCGCGACCCCGAGCGCGACGATCAGCGGAGCATGGGGTGCGCGGGCAATTGCCTCGAAGCCGGCCAGGATCCTCTCGCGAGCGGTCTCGTCCTCGGACGCCGCGGTGAGCATGATCCGGCCCTCGACTCTCACTCGGGCGAGAGATGCGGCTGCCGCAACGAGCAGTCCTGCGCCGACGATGAAGACGACGCCAACGTCTCCGAGCGAGACGAGAACGCCCGCCAGCAATGGTCCAACGAGGGTGCCGACGCTTTCGACCGTCGACGTCGCCCCGTTGGATGCGATGAGCTCGTCGGGCGTTCGTGCCAGCGACGGCAACAGCGCCTGCAATGCCGGCCGGATGAGCGTCGAGGAGACGCCGACGAGCGCGGCGAACGCGTAGACGAAGAACTCTGCGCCGGCGAAAGCCGCCGCTGCCGACGCTGCAAGGGCCGCGGCGCCCACGACAGTCATGGCAAGCAGAAAGCGCTCGCGGCGGAATCGGTCGCCCAGGGAAGCGGCTAACGGCGCAACCGCCGCCGCAGGCAGAAGGCGGACGAGACCGGCCAGCCCGACCGCAGAAGTACCGCCGTGCTCGTATGCGAACACGCCGAGTGCGACGAAGTGAGCCCACTCGGCCGCGATCGCCGCCCCCCAGGCAAGCTCTACCCGCCGGACGTTGTCGTTGCGAGCGGCGGCTGCGAGCGCGGAGACCACGTGACCGGGACGAATCACCAGCAGATTGAATCCGGTCGTTCAGAGCGGCACAAGCAGCCGCCGTCGCCTCCACAGGGTTGTGTCCGGTCGCGCGGGGCCCATCAGAGCCTTCAGCGCCACCAAGTCGCGCCCGAGGAACTACCGCGCTTTGGTGTCCGAGTCGAACCGGCCGCGCGTGTCCCAGCGCATCGGATCGAAGCCGAACGTCTCGACGAGGCGCTTGCGGGAGACGGCCTCAGCCGCGGCCCTCTTCTCGCTGTACGTCCAGACGATCTCGGAGGCCCGGCCGTCGGTCTTCTGGATCTCGAGTCCCTGCGGGTTTCGCTGTTCGACATACTCACACGCAAAGTCAACGGCCTCGAGGAAGTTCGTGCTGTCGTAGAGGATCGAACCCTGCTGGTAGGTCGGCTCGTACACGATCTCGTGGACCCGATAGTTGGGTTGTCCAGGCGTCGCGGGCTTGATGACCGTCTGAAGGCCGGCGTCGAGTTCCTGCTTCGGCCCGAGGTCGAGGCCGTGCTGCTTTGCGAGAGCGACGGCGAGCGCGGGCCCGGAGAGAGAGCCCTGCGCGACGAGAATCTCACCGAGGCGGCGGCCAGGCCGCTCCCGCTGCTCGGCGAGCGCCCGCTCGAGCTCCCTGTCGTTAACGAACCCAGTCGCTACGAGCAGCTTTCCGAGGGGACGCCATGCGCGGTCCTCGGCCGCGGGCTCCGGGAGTTGCCTTGAGGGCTCCTCCGCCTGGTGCTGTGAGTCGGTGAGCAAGGGCTCCTCGGCGGCGTTGCTCGGTCGGAGCTCGACTCCGTGTTGCTCGGTCAGCGCCTGCGCGAGGGCGAGGCCCGTGACGGAGCCGTTGCCCACGAGGATCTGTCCCAGCAGGCGACCAGTTCGCCGCTGCTCGTCGAGCGCGATCTCCAGTTCCCTCGGGGTCACAAGCCCCTTGTCGACCAGCAGCAGACCGAGCGAGCGCCAGGGAAAGTCAGCCTGATCCATCGCTTTCCTATCGGCATGGGAACGCCTTGGAATGAGCCTTTCAGGGGGATTGTCAATGCCGGTGTGGTACCAGGTGGCGTACGTTGCCGGGGTGAGCTTCGCCGTCGCCGCAGACGCCTACGACCGGTTCATGGGGCGCTACTCAACGCAGCTTGCGCCCCAGCTCGCCGACTTCGCGGGCGTCCAACGAGAGCAGCGAGCGCTCGACGTGGGTTGCGGGCCCGGCGCCCTGACCGGCGAGCTCGTAGCGAGGCTCGGTGCCGAGGCGGTGGCGGCCGTCGACCCCTCGGAACAATTTGTGATCGCAGCCCGTGAGCGCCACCCCGGCGTCGACGTCCGACGCGCCGCCGCGGAGGATTTGCCCTTTCCCGATGGCGGGTTCGACGTTGCCCTCGCGCAGCTTGTTGTGCATTTCATGGCGGATCCCATCGTTGGTCTGAGCGAGATGGCGCGAGTCACCCGTCCTGGCGGGGTCGTCACCGCTTGCGTCTGGGATCACGCGGGTCGGCGGGGTCCGCTCAGCTTGTTCTGGTCGGCGGTGCGGCAGCTCGATCCGGCCGCTCACGACGAATCGGAGCTAGCGGGGGCACGCGCGGGCCACCTCGTCGAGCTGTTCGGGGCCGCCGGCCTCCACGACATCGACGACACCGAGTTGGCCGTCCGGGTGGAGTACGCGAGTTTCGACGATTGGTGGGAGCCTTTTACGCTCGGCGTCGGGCCCGCGGGCGCGTATGTGGCGGGCCTCGACGCCGTCCGGCGCGCGGAGGTGAAAGAGCGCTGCAGGCAGCTTGTGCCGGAGGCGCCCTTCACGCTCGAGGCAATCGCCTGGGCCGCACGCGGTCACACGCCTCCATCGGTTTAATACCGACGAGTCATGTTCCTCGGAGAACCGCCCGCAAGCGAGGCGACTGAAGCCGCCTACGCCGCAGACCGCGACTCCGACGGCTACGTCGGCAACGTGACCCGCTTATGGTGTTGGCAACCGGATCTCCTGACGTCGTTCGCCGCGCTTCGAGCCAACCTGATGAAGAATTCTGCGCTTACCGACCGCGAGTGGGCTGTGTTGGTGACCTCGACTGCCGCGACGCTGAGTGACTCGTACTGCTCGTTCGCGTGGGGACCCCGCCTGGCCGAGCTCACCGACGACGAGACCGCCGCCCAGATTCTCTCCGGCGAGCCGGCGCCAGGTCTGTCCGAACGGGAAGCCGCCCTTGCAGCTTGGGCACGTACGGTCGTGCGGGATCCCAACGCGACAACCAGCGACGATGTGGTGGGTCTGCGAGAAGTGGGCCTTGGCGACCGGGAGATCTTCGAGGCGACCGCATTCATTGCGTTCCGCCTGGCGTTCTCGACCGTGAACGACGCGTTCGGCGCTGCTCCGGACAAGCAGCTGGCCGAGGAAGCTCCAGAACTAGTCAGAGCCGCGGTGAGCTACGGTCGGCCACCGTCGCCGACACCTTCGAGCGGGTAGGCACCGTGGCTGACTATTACCTCGTCACGCGCGCGAAAGGGCCCGCTTGGGACCACTCACGCGGGAGGCGCGAACAAGCCGGCTGGGACGAGCACGCGGCCTTCATGGATGCGCTCGTCGACGACGGGTTCGTCGTCCTCGGAGGCCCGGTCGGCGAAGGAGACGGCGACGACACGCTGCAGGTCGTCGACGCCGAGAGCGAGTTCGCGATTCGCTCTCGTCTGGGCGAGGATCCCTGGGGCGAAGACATGCTCGCGACGAAGAGCATCGAGCCCTGGTCTGTCTGGCTTCGCAAGGAGTAGCTTCAACTTGTAAAGCGCCACGCCGGGGAGTAGAGTCGCCCGATCCATCGGGAGGACGGGATGAGGAAGCTTCTGGGCGTGCTCATAGGGATCGCCGTCGCCACGGTCCTGTTCGCTCCCGCCACGGCGAAGGCTTCGCTCGAGCGCCCGAGCGCAGGCGCGCGTACGCCAGTGGTGATGTTCCCGGCCTACTTCTTCACCACACTGAAGGTCACGGTGCACCAGCAGACCGTGGCGCCCGGGTGCCCGAGCTCAGGCTCCTTCCGCGTCTTATTCCTCAACGACAAGCCGAGCGCCTTCTCGCTGGTCTGCCAGCAGAAGCTCCTGACGATGCGGTACCAGGCCAACCCGGCCAAGCCGATGCGCCAGCGCTTCAGAGACCAGCGGGGCGTGGACGTCCGGATCCAGAACTACGGGAAGACAAAGAGCGCCCCCTTCTACGAGCCCATGTACGAAGCGCTCGAGGAGGCTGGCTACGTTCGCGACAGGGACATCCGGGTCGCGGGCTACGACTCGCGGCTCACGCCCGACATGCGGAACTTTCGCAACCGGGCCAAGCGGCTGATCGAGGACACCTACCGCGACAACGGCAATCAGCCAGTCCATGTCGTCGGCCACTCGAACGGACCGCTCTACATCCAGTACCTCCTCACTCACACCTCCCAGGGATGGAAGGACAAGTACATCCACGGCTTCACCCCGTTCGCCGGCAACTTCCCGGGGCAGGGAATCCTGTACCCGCTGTTCTTCACCGGCCTCGACGTCCGCGACTTCTCGCTTCCGACGACGCCCGAGAGCGCCCTGAGCGGCGCCGAGATGATGCTCAGGAACCCGTCGAGCTACATGAGCGCCTCCGACCCGCGCATCTTCGGCGACCAGGAGACGGTCGTAGAGGACTTCTCCACCGGCGAGACCTACACGCCCGAGGACTACGGAGAGCTCCTTGACGACGCCGGTCTCTCGTGGGCGAAGGCCATCGCTGACCACTACATCGGGTTCGTCGACTTCGCCGACCCCTCGGCGTTCCCGAATGTGGACGTCTACGCGGAGAAGGGCTCCGGGATCGAGACCGTCGTCGGCATCGGTCTGGACGACCTCTCGGTCGGTCAGGTCGTGGACGACTCCAATACCTTCTTCACGCGCGACGGCGACGTGAACCAGGAGGACATCACGAACGACGCCGTCGGCGTCTGGGCAGCGATGCCGTGCTTCCACTTCAGCCTCACCGACAACCCCGGCGTCGACCACTTCGCGCTCCCCAGTGACACCGCGGTACTCGGCCGGTTGCTCACCGATCTCGCTCGCCCGCGCTCTCACTGCCCGTAACGGACCCGGTAGCGCGCTGGAAATCGCATCCGCAGGGTGTTAGTTTCAGGCCGCACGTGAGCCTCAAAAAGAACAGAGTCCGCGCGGCGGCCGCAGCCACCTTCGCGCTGGTTGCGCTCGGGCTGACCGCCGGGGGGGCAGGTGCGAAATCGCAGGGCGATTACAGCCCGGGTTCGCCCGGCCTCGGCGATAGCTACTTCCCGCTGTACGGGAATGGTGGCTACGACGTCAAGAGCTACTGGCTCGACATTCGCTATGACCCAGGCACCGATGAGCTGGTCGGCCACGCACGCATCACCGCGGTCCCGACGCAGAACCTCTCTCGCTTCAACCTTGACTTCGTCGGGCTCACTCTGAATTCGCTCACGGTCCAGGGACTGCCGGCAACGTGGACGCGGGACGACCATGAGCTCGCGGTCACACCGCGCTTCGGGCTTCCGAGGGGACAGCGGTTCATCGTCGATGCCCACTACACGGGTGTTCCGGAGACCTTCCTCGTTCCAGGCACCCCGATCGAGACCGGCCATGTCAGAACCGACGATGGCGCGGACTTCTGGGGCGAGCCCGAAGTGGCTGCCGCCTGGTTCCCGGTCAACGATCACCCGCAGGACAAGGCGACGTACACGATCCAGCTGACGGTCCCGGCCGGCCTCGAAGCGATCTCCAACGGCCGTCTCGTCAGTCACTCGGCTGCCGGTGCCGGCTGGACCCGTTGGATCTGGACCGAGCGCGTACCCATGGCGAGCTATCTCGCGTTGGTGTCGATCGGCCAGTTCGACATCCGCCGGTGGACCACTGGGGCTGGCCTGCCCGTCCTGGACGCGGTCGATCCGCGAGTCGGCGATGCGGCCGACAACGCGCTCGCGATGCAGGGAGACATCGTCGACTTCCTCGTGGCCAACTTCGGGCCGTACCCGTTCGAGGCGGTCGGCGGCGTTGTGGACTACCACGAGCTCTGGGCCGCTCTCGAGAACCAGACCCGACCCCTTTACGACTGGCGGTTCTTCGGCGGCGAGCACGACGAGTTCGTCGTCGTCCACGAACTTGCCCACCAGTGGTACGGAGACAGCGTCGCGGTCCACGAGTGGAAGCACATCTGGCTGAACGAAGGGTTCGCCACGTATGCGGAGTGGCTCTGGAGCGGCGCACAGAATCTGGGGATGCCGCAGGAGATCTTCGATTTCTTCTGCTCGATCCCGGACGACGATCCGCTCTGGGAAGGCAAAGTCGGCGACCCCACTGTCGCGCACCTCTTCGATGCGCTGGTCTACTACCGCGGCGCCATGACCCTTCAGGCGCTCCGCAACGCCGTGGGTGACGCGGATTTCTTCGCCATCCTGCGCAGCTGGGCGGCCGAGCGGCGGAACGGCACCGGGACGACCGCGCAGTTCCAGGCACTCGCGGAGACCATCTCCGGCGAAGATCTCGATGACCTTTTCACCGAGTTCCTCTTCACCGCCGGGAAGCCGGCTTCGTGCGGGTCGGGCGCCGCGGCGGCGATGCGGGCTGTCGCGCAGGCGCCGATTTTCCGCACGGCGAAGCTCTGGAGAACGCCCGTCGGCTTCTTCAAGTAGCGGCGGCGCGCTCGTCGGCCACCCAGGAGGCAACGGAGGAGCGCGACCGCTCGATCATCTCCTCCTGGCGCTCCGCTTCCACCTCGGCCTGCATGGACGAGACGAGCACCGCGTCGAACTCAGGGCTTTCGATGTAGTCCACCATCAGCTCGTCCAGGTGGGGGAGGGCCGTGGCCCGGAACTCATCGAACTCCTTCGTCTGGAAGTACGCGTCGGCGAGCGTTGCGTAGCGATCGAGCTTCTCCTCGTACGGAAGCTCATCGTCGTCGCCGGCCTCGAAGTAATCCCGCGTGTTCTGGTTGATGCGCATCCGCCGCCCGGTGACCGCGCAGAAGGTGCACCACGCGACGAGCGACTTGATCGCCCACGGGAAGTAGTAGTGGAGGCTGGCCAGGGCGATGTCCGGCGAGGCGTTCGCGTAGTCGATGGGGTGGGCCTGGCCGTCCTTGACGATCACCTCGCAGGAGTTGAACTCCCAGCGGAAGAACGCGTTCACCAGGCGGCTGATCGTTGCGACCTCCGCCTCGAGCTCCCGGCTCAGGCAGTCGTGCTCGACCACGTAGCGGTAGTTGGCGGCGGGGTCGAAGCGCATGACCTTGGTCTGCGGCCCGATCGAGAGGCTGCGGGTGAAGACGTCGAAGTCCTCGATGCTCGCCTGGAGGTGCATCAGCCGCTCCCCCGAGTGGTCGTAGGCGAAGCGGAGTTCCGCGCCGCTCGTGATGCGGCTCACCCCGACCCACATGCCGCCGTCGAAGGGCTTCATGAACAGGGGGAAGCCGATCGCCTCGCCCACCTCCTCGGGGTCGAAGAGCGGGTTGTAGCGCTCGGCCATGGGCACGTAACGCGGGTTGTCGGGCGGGAGCTTGTGCGGGATCAGCCAGGTGGCCGGAACCTTCAGCCCGAGGCGCATCATCGCGCAGTAGGCCGCGTGCTTCTCCATCGCCTGGAAGGTGAAGGGGTTGTTGAGCAGGTAGACGTCGTCCATCAGCGCGACTTTCTTCAGCCACTCGCGCGGAAGGTCGTACCACCAGGAGAGCCGGTCGATCACGACCGAGTAGGGCGGCGTGTACCGGAGGTCGAACGGCTCGTTCTTGATGCGCTCGGTCTCGAGCTCGTGAGTCTCGCTCCCGTACCGAACCGAGCCGACCCGGCCGATCATGGCCTCGAACGCCGCCGGCCAGTCCACCTCGGTCGCAAGCAGCAGGCCGATGAGGTGCCGCTTTGCCATCGGGTCTCCGGATTCGGGAGTCTACGCTGCCCGGAATCGAAACGAGAGGAGCGCGATGGTCCCGGAAGCCAAGCTGAAGCAGACGGAAAGCGGGCTCGTCCCGGAGGGAGAAGGCTGGTTCGTGGTCAACACACGCGAGGCGCGATGGTTCGAGCACGACCCCTTCGGCAAGTACACCCGCTTCGAGGGCGACGCCCGCTTCCCAGAGTTCGGGATCAACATCAGCCTGCTCGAGCCCGGGAATCCGAGCTGCATGTACCACGGCGAGAACAACCAGGAGGACTTCCTCGTACTGGCGGGCGAGTGCCTACTGCTGGTCGAGGGCGAGGAGAGGCCGCTGAAAGCGTGGGACTTCGTGCATTGCCCCGCGTGGACGGAGCACGTGTTCGTGGGCGCGGGCTCGGGGCCCTGTCTCATCCTCTCGGTCGGAACTCGGAACGAGCCTGACGAGGTCATCTATCCCGTTGCCGAAGTGGCGCAACGCCACGGGGGGAGCGTCGAGGAGGAGACGACCTCTGCCAAAGACGCCTATGCCCGCTTCTCGAAGGCGGTCGAGCGTCGCTTCCAGGAAGGTGACCTGCCCGGCTGGTGAGCGCGCTAGACGGGGTGAGTCTCGAGGGCCTGCGGCGCGAGGCGGATAAAGGCTTCGACCACGTCCGGGTCGAACTGCGAGCCGGCCGATTCCTCTAGCCGCTTGAGCGCTTCCTCGATGGGCAGACGCGAGCGGTACGGCCGGTCGGTCGTCATCGCATGGAAGGCGTCGCAGACGAGGATCACCCGCGCCTCGATGGGGATGTCCTCAGCCGCCTTTCCGTCGGGATAGCCGGCGCCGTCCCAGCGTTCGTGACAGTGCCGGACGATCGGCCGGACGTCCTCGAGCCGCGAGATCGGCGCGAGGATGCGCTCGCCGAGCTCCGGATGGGTCTCGATGACTGCGCGCTCCTCGGGCGTCAGCGGGCCCGGCTTGGTGAGGATCGACGCGGGGATGCCGATCTTGCCGATGTCGTGGAAGAGAGCTCCGAGCTCGAGGCGCTTGAGCGTCTTCGCGTCAAGACCGAGCTCGCGGCCGACCTCCAGCGCCATGTCCGTGATCCACCGCGCGTGCGAGGACGTGTATTCGTCATTGGCCTCGAGCGCGTTGGCAAGCGCCTCGACGGTGGAGAGGAAGGTGTCCTCGAGGCTCTGGAAGCTGCTCGCGTTCTGGATCGCGAGCTTCGCCTGGTGCGCGATCCCGGCGAGGAGACGCATGCGCTTGCCGGACGGCTCGAAGTGACCCGCCGGGGCTGCCGCGGCGATGCAGCCGACGCGATCCGAGTCGAGGTGGAGTGGGGCGAGGGCGAGTGACAGGCCGGCCATGTCGGGCGCCCCCTCGATCTGCGCCACCTGGCTCGCCTCGAGCACGAAGGGATCTTTGGTCGAGAGAAGCTCGTGCGCCACCTCGGGCGAGAAGCGAACCCCGAGCAGGCGCCTCTCGGCGTCCTCGTCGCGGCCGCAGACCGCTCTCGCGACGAGGTCGCCCGTCTCGGCCTGCTGGAGCCAGACGGAGGTCCTTTCGGCCCCCAGCATCCTTCTCGTCAGGTCGACGAGCAGTCCGAGCACCTCGTCGAGCCCGTCCGCCGCCGCGACCTCGCGGCTGAAATCGAGGAGGGCGTTGGCGATCTCGAGGGATTCCTTCGCCCGGGCCGCTTCGTTCCGCTCCGCCTCGTAGAGGCGGGCGTTCTCGAGGGCGACGGAGGCGTGGCCGCCCAGCACCTCGAGCAAGCGGACGTCGTCGTCGTCGAACTGACCGACGCCGAGCTTCGAGATCGTGACGACGCCGATGACCCGGGCTCCGTACTTGAGCGGCACGGCGATCATCGACTCTTCGATGTCGTCGGTCCCCGGAATCGTGACCGCGAAGTCGACGTCGAGGGCATTCGCGATCAGCAGCGACTGGCCGCGCTCGGCAGCAGTTCCGGTGATGCCTTCGCCGAACTTCGACTGGAGCGCTTCGGCAGCCTCGTCCTCGTAGGGACCGAGGTCGCCGCGCCAGGCGATCGGGATCAAATCTTCGCCGTCGGCCACGTAGACGCGGCAGCTGTGGTAGTCGACGAGCATCCGGAGCTCGTTGACGATCGTGGCGCCGATCTCGCGGACGTCGTTCAGGCGGTTGAGCTTCCCGGCGAGGCTCTGGAGCATCTTCAGGTGCGCGATCGAGCGGACGTCCCGCGTGGCCGGGCTTCCCGCCGGCCGCTCACGCGTGCCGTCGTCGAAGAGGACACCCTGATTCTTGCCGCGCGCCTTCGCGGTCATCATCGCCGCCTCCGCACAGGCGACGAGCTCGCGCGGGTTCGTCGCATGGTCGGGGCCCTGGGCGATGCCGATGGAGAGGGTCAGGCTTCCGGCGGGCTCGAAGCTCTCGCTCTCCATGCGCTCGAGCAGGCGCTGTGCCAGACCCATGGCGTCGCCCGCGTCGCAGGAGGACATGATGATCCCGAACTCCTCGCCGCCGAGGCGGCAGACGACGTCGGAGAGGCGGATGCTGCCCCGGAGCACGTCGGCAAGGGCGACGAGAACCTGGTCGCCGGTGCCGTGGCCGTGGATGTCGTTGACGCGCTTGAAGTCGTCGATGTCGAGCATGAGGACGCCGATGGAGTCATGCGAGCGCGTCGCCCGCGTCAACTCCGAGCGCAGGCGCTCATGGAAGTACCGGTGGTTGTAGAGCCCCGTGAGCGAGTCCGTTTGCGCCTGCAGCTCGAGCGACTCGCGAACCTGTGCGTTGTCGAGAGCGAGCGCGGCCGCGTCGCCAAACCGCTTCGCCAGCTCGAAGTCTTCCTCCGTGAAGCGAGCGTCCGCACCGAGCCTGTAGATGTTGAGCGCGCCCTTGATCGCGTCCCGGGCGACGAGCGGAATCGTGATCAGCGCCTCCGGCTCGTCCGGCGGAGTTCCGGGAACGACCTTCACGCGCGGGTCCAGGTGAGCCTGGTTGACAAGCTGCGGCTCGCGGTGCTCGACCGCCCAGCCCGTGATTCCCTGGCCGATGACGGGCCTGTCGTTCATGATCTCGTCCGCCCAGGTGTCGCGCGCCATCAGCGGGATCAGGCAGCGTCGCGCCTCGTCCGCCTGGTAGATCGTGAACGTGTCGTAGGGGACGAGATCGCCGAGCGTGTCGGCGATCCGCTCGAGCAGCGAGTCCAGGCGCTCCTCCGAGAGGACGTCGTGGAAGACGTCGGCGAGGCGGCGATAGGAGTCGACCAGGGTGTCGACACGGGTCAACGCCGGGCGTGCGGAAGCGGGCGCCGGGGCACCCTCGGAGGCTGCCTGTTTGGCCTCTCTCAAAACACCCATAAGCCGCAGCGGCCGTGGAAAGGGCTCTGCACCCGCATTCAACCGGGTTCGCGGCGCCTCCCCCTCCCTGGAAAGGGTGATCCTCCCAACGCCTGCCGCGAGGCCGGCCGTGACCTCGATCGTGTCGAATCGCCGCTCCGAGAAGCTTGCTCTCAGGAATCGGCTGCGGGAAGATCAAGACCCCTCGAAGGAGCGTGCAGCATGCCGAATCACTGGAGGCCGATCGATCCTGACAATCCGGATGCAAAGAAGCGCGAAAAAGAGGTGAAGGACGCGGTCGAGAAGTTCGGCGGAACGGTGTCCTTCGTCGGTTGCAAGAAAGGGACCCGCGACTGGTTTTTGTTGGCTGATGTCACGAACGTGAAGCAGGCGGATATGGCGAAGATGGAGACGGAGGCCCGCGTCAAGAAGAACGTGGCCCCCGAGGTCTGGTTGACCCCGGACGAACTTCCGCCTCCGGGGGCCTAGCGAGAGCGGACGAGAAGGCTTTCGGCCCGGCGCACGTATGCCTGGGCGCCGGCGTCCCGGTAGAACTCGAGCGCACGCGCGAGCTCTTCCTCCGCCTCGGCCCGGCGAGCGCCGCGGGCGAGGTCTTCGGCGGCGTGCTCCCGAGCCATCGCCTCCTCGGGCCGTGCGCCGATCTGCGCGAAGAGACCCGCTGCCTGGCGCCACTCACGACCTGTCACGGCGGCCGAGGCCTCGAGCCAGGGCGTGGAAAGAGCAAGCAATCCGAGGCAGTCCCGGAGCTCGTGCCCCCGACCGAGAGCGGTGAGTGTGAAGGCGAGGTCGGCGAGCCAGAAGGACGGCAGGGCTGGCGGCGTCGCGGTCCAAGCCTCCAGGAGCTCGTCGACGAGTGCGGAGGCGTCACCCGGGTTGCCTGCTGCCAAAGCCACCGATCCAGCGGCCGCGAGGGCAGGAAAGAGGTTCTGCGGCTCCCCGGCCGAACGGGCGACGACGAGCGCCCGAGAGCTCTCTTCGAGCGCGCCTCGCGCATCACCGCTGCCAACGAGGATGCGGCCCCGCACGATGCGGGCGGGAATCTCCTGGAGGAAGGGCGCGTCTGCCGGAGCGGTCGCGAGAACCTCGGCGGCGGCGGCGAGCGCCTCGGCCCAGAGGCCGCCCCAGTAGTACTCGGTGACGCGCTCGGCCGCGAGCCAGCGAAGGGCGACGCCATGGCCAAAACGCTCGGCCTCGCGCCGGGCCTCCCCGTAGAGCTCAAAGGCGCGCTCGAGGTCGCCGAGATGCGCCGTGACGCTGGCGAGGTTGTTGAGCCCGCGCGACGACTGAGCGGAGTTCGCTTCGCGTGCGATGTGGGTCCCCCGCTCGAGGTCGACGAGCCCGCCGAGGTCGCCACCGAGCGCCCGGGAGGTGCCGATCGTGATGAGCGTGTGCGCTCGCAGCTCGTCAAGGCCGAGCTCTTCCGCCATGGTGTAGGCCGCGAACCCCGCGCGGATGGCCGCCTCGTTGTCGTCAGCGTTCGAGAGGAAGCGGGAGAGATTGGCGAGCACGTAGGCCTTTGCCGAGGAGTCCGGCTCGTCCGCAACGAGACGCTCGGCGGCGCGGCTGTGTTCGGCGACGACTTCCCGGCGCCCCTCCAGCCAAGCGAGCTCGGCGAGCATGACCTCGGCCTCGGCCGCGCCGGCCCGCTCGCCCGCGTCGAGTAGCTCCTCACCTGCCTCCGCGAGCACGTCGGCGCCGCCGCCGCGCGCGTGGTAGAGCGCCCGGCCCAGTCGGAGCAGCAGGTGCCGCCGTTCGGTGTCCTCGTCGGGCCAGAGATCGAGGGCACCTCGGTAGAAGCGTGCCGCCTCGGCGAAGGCGTTTAGCCGCGCCGCCCGGTCTCCGGCGTGACGCAGGGCGAGCCGGGCTGCCTCGATGAGAGCGTCGGACTCGCGACCGACAGCGCGGGAGAGCTCGAGCGCGCTCACGTAGTGGTATGCGACAACATCGGCGAGGTCGGCGGACCGATCCACGGTCAGGGATTCGATCCACTCTGCGGCGAGTCGGTGCAGGTCCGCTCGCCGGGCGCGTGGGATCTGAGAGTAGGCAACGTCGCGAAGGAGTACGTGCCGAAAGACGTAGGCCGTCTCTCCCGCTACTGATGAGCGGCGTTCCCGACGGATGAACTCCTTGCGCTCGAGCGTCTGCAGGCTCTCTCCCGCCGCGGCGCGATCGAGGCCGGCGACGTGCGCGAGCTCCCCGACCCAGAAGACCTTGCCGAGGACGGCTGCATCTTGTACGAGCGCCTTTTCCTCGAGCGGGAGCGTGTCGAGGCGTGCCGCGATGATCCCCTGGACCGAGTCGGGCAGAGGGAGCTCCCCGCCGTTTTCTCGTTGGGCGAGCATGCGGGCGTACTCCTCGGCGTAGAGGGGATTGCCGCCCGCTCGCGCGAGGAGCGCCGGGTCCGCCTTCCCGACGAGTTCTTCGAGAAGGCGGGTCGATTCGTCGTCAGAAAGCGGTGAGAGGGAGATCGTCACGGCGTTGCGTTTGCCGCCGCCCCAGCCGGGCCTGCGTTCGAGGAGCTCGGGCCGCGTCGTGCACACAACCAGGAGCCGAACGTCCGTTGCCCACTCGAGGAGGTAGTCCACAAAGTCGAGGAGACCGTCGTCGGCCCAGTGGAGATCCTCGAAAACGAGGACGACCGGGTACTGGTCGGTGAGTCCTTCGAAGAAGCGCCGCCAGGCCGAGAACGCTTCTGCGCCCCGTTCCGCGGTTCCGGCCTCACCGCTCAGGCCGACGAGCGGCCGTAAGTGTTCTTCGATCCAGCGTGCTTCCGCAGAGTCGTCGATTGCGTGCTTGACGGCGGCGCGCAGCTTTTCTCCTGCGACCTCGGCGTCGTCGGTCTCGAGGATCCCAGCGTGACTCTTCGCTATCTCGCCCAGGGCCCAGAAGCTGACGCCGTCGCCGTACGGGAGCGAGCGGCCCTGCCTCCAGTAGGCATACAACGCGGGATCTGCATCGAGGGCCGCCCAGAGCTCGTACACGAGGCGGCTCTTTCCGATTCCGGGCGTGCCGACTAGTGAGACGAGTTGCGCGGTCCGCTCGCGGCAGGCTCGGTCGAATGCGTCGCGGAGGGCATCGAGCTCGTGCTCGCGGCCGACGAGCGCCGCGCCGCCGCGGAAGGCGATGTCCACGCCGAGACGCGCGCGAGGCGCGACAGCCTCCCAGACGGAGACCGGCTCCGCCTTCCCCTTGGCGACGACCGGATCGGCCTCGCTGTACTCGATCGCGCTTTCGGTGGCGCGTCGAGTAGCCGCGTCCACGAGGATGCCGTTCGCAGGCGCCGCCGCCTGAAGGCGCGCAGCGGTGTTCAGGACGTCTCCCGCCGCCATCCCCTCGCCCTCGAGGACGCGCGCGTCGCGGGTCACGAGTGCCTCGCCCGTTGTGACGCCGATGCGCACGGCAGCGTCGAGCTCGCCGATCGCCTCCCGGACGGCCAGAGCCGCGCGCACAGCGCGCTCCGGGTCGTCTTCGTGTGCGACCGGGGCGCCGAAGAGAGCCACCACGGCGTCGCCGATGAATTTCTCGACCGTTCCGCCGAAACGCTCGAGCTCGGCGCGCACTCGGGCGTGGTACGGAGCGAGCACGCCGCGAACCTCTTCCGGATCGAGCCGTTCCGCACGGGCCGTGAAGCCGACGAGATCCGCAAAGAGGACGCTGACCGTCTTTCGCTCCTCAGTCGTCGCCGGAGCGGCGGCCTCGAGCGCTTCCCCGCAGGACGTGCAGAAAGCGAGGTCGGGAGCCACCACCGCAGAGCAGTGGGGGCACTTGCGGCCGACGCGTGAGCCGCAATGCCCGCAGAAGAGCGCTCCGACGGAATTCTCGGCGCCGCAGGCGGGACAGGCCTCGCCGGACATGGTCGGCCTAGTCTAGGCTCGCCCGGAATGGAGCAACAGCGCCGGCCGGGGCTCACGGAGGCTCTGATCGTCTGGGCGCTCTTCGCGGCCGTCGCGGTCGCGGTGGTCGTCACCTACTCGCGACTGCCGCCGGAAGCGCTCTACCACACGAGCGGGAGCGGGATCGAGGCCGGCGCTTCGCGCGTGCTCGTCTTCCTGGGCTATCCCTTCTCCATCGCCGCGATCGCCCTCGCCGCGATCGGGGCGGCTCGCCTGGCGACGCGCTCAGCAGCTCTTGCCGCCGCGGTTGCGGCGGCGCTCTGCGCGACGATCGGGTTCCCTGGGGTGATCGACCAGGCGGACCTCGACGCCCGCCCGGTCAATGCACTTGCGGGAGCCGGGGTGGCGATTGCCTTGGCGCTGACGCTCGTGGCGCTGGTTCGCGAGGGCGGCGGGCCAACACGTCCCTTCGGCCGGGCAGACCTCCTCCGCGCTCTCGCCGCCGTTGCCCTCCTCCTGGTCGGGCTTCCCTGGGTCTTCGCCGAGCTCGGCTTCTACGTCAGCGACGTGCCGGTCCTGGGCCGGATCTTCCTCGCCAAGGAGATCGTGCCCTCGACGGGCGGGGAGCCCTCCCTGCACGCAGTGCATCTCGGTCGCCATCACGGCATAGACGGCGTGCTGCTCGCGATCTCGGCGCTGGTGCTCTCGCGCGTCCCCCGTCAGCTGGCATCGGCTTGGCAAGCGGTCGCGCTGAGCTCCTATCTGGCGCTCATGCTCGTCTACGGGCTCGCCAACGCGCTCCAGGACTTCTGGACGGAACAGCTCGTGAAGCGCGGAACAGTCTCGGTGAAGATTCCGAGCCTGATCCGGCCCGACGCCTCCTGGGCGTGGGCCGCGATGGTCGGCGCGACGCTCCTAATCTGTCTGGCCGTTTTCCGCGTAGGTAGGGTTGACCCACGCCAACGAGGAGGGACTTCATGACCCGACGCGCACTGCTTTTTCTAATCGTGCTCCCAGCCCTCGCCCTGGGCCTCGCTGCCTGTGGCGGCGGAAATGAGGCGGCCACGACGGGTGGCGGCGCAACTACGGCCACCGGAGGCGGCGGGGGCGGCGAAGCTCTGCAGCTGGCGGCGGATCCAAGCGGCGCGCTCAAGTTCGACAAGACCTCTCTCGAGGCCACTGCCGGAAACGTGACGATTGACTTCACGAACGACTCCTCGCTCCTCCACGACGTCAAGCTGCAAGGACCCGGCGTCGACGGCGAGGGAACCGACAAGATCACCGGCTCGAGCACCAGTGTCACGCTCGATCTTCAGCCAGGGGAGTACACCTTCTACTGCTCGGTCGACGGACACCGCGCAGCGGGCATGGAGGGCAAGCTCGTCGTCAAGTAGCGGCTTCGAGCTCGTCGACCTCCTCCACCTGGGCCATCCCCGGGTCATTGCGTCTTACCTGCTGCCCGGCGACGAGCCGGCGCTGGTGGACTGTGGCCCTTCGAGCTGTCTCGGCGCACTCGAGGAAGGCCTCGCGGCCCACGGGGTGGCGCTCGCGGACGTGCGCCATCTCGTGCTCACGCATATCCACCTCGACCACGCGGGCGCTGCGGGCATCCTCGTGCGCCGGAACCCTCGCCTGCGGGTCTACGTGAGCGAGATTGGTGCGCCGCACCTCGTCGATCCGAGCCGGCTCGAGCGCAGCGCCCGCCGGCTGTACGGAGACGACTTCGACCGTCTCTGGGGCGAGCTGGCGCCGGTTCCGGAAGAGGCGGTGGAGATCATCGGAGACCGGGTTCTCGACCTCGTGGCGTGGCCGACTCCGGGGCACGCCTCTCACCACCTCTCCTTCCTGGGCTCCGACGGCTCTTGCTACGCGGGAGACGCGGCGGGCGTCCGCATCGAGCCCTCCTCGTTCATCGTCCCGGTAGCCCCGCCGCCGGACATCGACCTGGAGGCGTGGGAACGGTCGCTGGACGAGATCGCAGCCAGGCGCCCTGCCCGGCTCTGCCTCCCGCATTTCGGCGTCGTCGAGGACCCGCAGGAGCACCTTCCCCGGATGCGCGAACGTCTTCTCACCTGGGCCGAGCGTGTGCGGAACGGTCTCAGCGAGGAGGAATTCGTCCGCGCCGCAGAGGCCGAGCTCGAGGGCGCCGCCGCGCCCGAATGGGGCTCCTACACGCAGGCCGGGCCGCTCTGGCAGTCCTACGCGGGCCTGAAGCGGTACTGGGAAAAACGGGTGGCACGGGAGGCTTGATCTAGAGTGAGATCGATGCGCAGGGTGATCGGGGTCGCCGGGGTCGTCACGGCTGCGTGCGCGCTGGGGCTGGCAACTCCCGACGGGGCGTCTGCCGTGCGGCTCGCCCGCGTGGGCGGGTTCACTGCGCCGACGTTTGTCACTGCGCCCAGGAGCGCGACGCCGGGCACCATCTTCGTCGTCGAGCGTTCGGGACGGGTCATCCGCGTCTACAAGGGCTCCCGCGTCACGTTCGCCGACATCTCCGGACGCGTCTCCTGCTGCGACGGCGAGCGCGGGCTCCCTTCTATGGCGTTCGACCCCGGCTGGAGCTCGAATCGCCGCGTCTACTTTTTCTACACGAACAACAGCGGGAACCTCGTCGTCGCTCGCTACCGGGCCAACTCGGCGGGCACACGCATCGTCGGCTCGTCGTTTCACCGCATGCTCCTAGTCGGCCACGGCACCTACTCGAACCACAACGGGGGTCAGATCGCCTTCGGCCCGGACGGAAGGCTTTATGTGGGCACGGGCGACGGGGGCGGGGGCTGCGACCCGTTCGAGGCCTCGCAGAAACTCTCCAGTCGCCTCGGCAAGATCCTGCGGATCAATCCTTCGACCGGGGCGATCAGCATCTTCATGTACGGCGTCCGTAACCCCTGGCGCTTCTCGTTCGACCGCGCCAATGGCAACTTCTGGCTCGGGGATGTCGGACAGGGGGCGCAGGAGGAGGTCGATTTCCGCAGGGCGTCCCAGCTCAGCCCTGCGCATCCGTGGAACGGCGGCTGGGACGTCTACGAGGGCCGGGTCAGCGCCACACAGAGCGGCTGCGACGGCGCGGGGCTGAACAACACGGGGACTTTGGTCCGCCCCTTCACGGTCTACGGACACACGGGAGGAAACTGCTCGATCACAGGTGGGTACGTCTTCCGGGGACAGAATCTCTGGTTCCGCGGCTGGTACGTCTACGGCGACTACTGCACGGGCAAAATCTGGCGCATCCGGCGCCTGTCTGACGGTCGCCGGAAACGCGTGCTCATGCTCGATTCCACGGCGCACATCTCCTCCTTCGGAGAGGGCGTCCGCGGGGAGCTCTACGTCGCCAACCTGGACGGCGCCGTCTACCGCCTGGCCCGCTCCTCGTAAGCTCTCACGGTGCGGTACCAGTTCGTCGATTGCCGGTGGCAGCTCGGCCACCCAGAGCACGGGCGTGAGCTCTATCTCGAAGGGCACATTCCCGGAGCTTCGTTCCTGGAGGTGGAGGGGGACCTGTCCGCACCCCCCGGCGGTGCCGACGGCGGGCGGCATCCGCTGCCTGCGGCCGAGGACTTCGCGCGCGCCGGCGGGGCCGCGGGCATCGGGCCGGGCGTGTTCGTCGTTGCCTACGACCAGGGAATGACGGGCGGCGCCGCGCGGCTCTGGTGGCTCCTGCGCCATTTCGGGCACGAAGAGGTTGCCGTTCTGGCCGGCGGTATCGCTGCGTGGGCCGGGCCGCTCGGGACCAGCGAGGAGATCGAGGCGGCAACGTGCGTTCCCCGGCCGCGCGAGGACGATACGGTTACCGCCGAAGAGCTCCTGCCGCGGCTCGGTCGTGACGGGCTCGTGCTCCTCGACGCCCGCGCTCCCGAGCGCTACCGCGGCGAGACAGAGCCGATCGATGCCATCGCGGGCCATATCCCGGGCGCGCGGAACCTCCCCTACACGGAAACCGGGCAACTGCCGGACGACCTTCTTTCCACCGAGGATGAGGTCGTTGTCTACTGCGGCTCCGGCATCACGGCCAGCGTGGACGTGCTCGCGCTCGAGCGCGCCGGAGTCCGTGCGAAGCTCTATCCAGGCTCGTGGAGCGAGTGGTCCGCGCGCGGGCTCCCAGTCGAACGTGGCTGAGGCCTCGATTCGACCGGCCCACGCCGAGGACGTCGAGTCTGCCTACGGCGTGCTCGCGGCCTGCGACCTGGGACCCTGGTACGACCTCACGCTGGAGCAGTTCCGCGCCGGGTGGCCCGCCTACCGAGGGACCTGGTTGGCGGAGGAGGGAAGCGTGGTCGGCTTCGCAGCCGCGCGAAGCGACGAGGTCGAGGCCTACGTCGTCCCGGAGGCTCGCCGGCGCGGAATCGGGACGCGCCTCCTCGCCGAGGCCGAAGCCAGGGCTGAGGAGCCTCGGGTCACGGCGATGGCCCGTCGCGACGAAGCTGCCGCGGCCCCCTTTCTCGGGCGACATGGCTACCGGGCCGGCTCGGAGGTCTGGCTCATGCAGACCGACCTCGACCGGGAGCCGCCGGAGCCCGTGTGGCCGGACGGAATCGCCGTGCGGAGCTTCAGAGTCGAGGAGGCGAGGGCCGTCAAGGAGCTCCTCGACATCGCCTATGCGAAGGAGCCCGACTTCCGCCTGAGGCCGTTCGAGGACTGGAGCCGCTTCATGCTCGGCGACGCGAGCCTGTTCGATCCCGATTGCTGGTTCGTGGCGGAGTCGGAGGACGGCTCGCTGGCCGGGGCCGCGCTGAACTGGAAAGAGGCGTACGTCAAGGATCTCGTCGTCCATCCCTCGCAGCGCGGCCGAGGGCTGGGCACCGCGCTCCTGCGTCACACGTTTCGGTATTTCAAGGATCGCGGCTTTCCACAGGTCACGCTGAAGACGGACTCGCTGAACACCTCCCGCGCCTGGCGGCTCTACGAGCGCGAGGGAATGCGGAAGACGAGAACCTACGACATCTTCGAGAAGGAGCTCTAGGCCGCGGACGAGTCGGTCTGCCAGAGCGAGAAGGCGTTCCCCTCGGGATCCTTGCAGGCCGCGAACCACCCCATGCTCGGCACCGGCATCTTGTCCTCCGCCTGGCCCCCAAGCTCGCGCACCTTGGCGACCTGTGCATCGATGTCGTCGACGCCGAAATAGACTCTCAGGCCTCGCTCGCCGGACTCGGGCGAAAAGATCGCGGCGCCCTGGCCTTCACCCAGGTCCACCATGCGGTAGTCCATCCCCTCCATCGGTTGGGAAAATTGCCAGCCGAAGAGCGACTCGAAGAAGCTCTGCTCTCCGTCGGTATCACCAGCAGGGAACTCCACGTGAACGACGCGTGCTGCCATGAAGCGCTCCTTTCCTAGAGCGTGATCTCGGTAACTCCGACGAACGCCGCGCGCCCGCGGTTAGCCCGCCAATCCTCGTAGACGGCCACCGCGACGGCAAGATCCTGCACGGCGAGGCCGGTCGAGTCGAAAACGGTGATCTCGTCGTCGTCGCGTCGACCTTCCTCCTCGCCCAGGAGAATCCGGCCCAGCTCTGCGACATCCTCGCGCCTGAGCGTCCCGTCGACGGCGGCGCGGCCGATGTCACCGTTGTGGCTCGCCTGCTCCCATTCGTCGCAGACAACGCGGGCCCGCAACAGCTCTTCGACCGCGATCTCGGCCTTTCCGGGCCCGTCGGCCCCCATGAGGCTCGCGTGCTGCCCGGGGCGGAGCGATCCCGGCGGAAAGAGGATCTCGCCGCCCGGCGTGACCGTCGCCACGATGTCTGCACCGAGCGCCTCGTCCCGGTTCGAGGCAACAGAGGCGTTCGCGCCGAGCTCCGCCGCGAGAGCTTCCGCCTGTCCCGGGCGCGCATCCCAGAGGAGGACCGGGCGTCCTCGCGCGCTGAACGTGCGCGCAACCGCTCTTCCGTTGACGCCGCAGCCGACGACCGATGCCGGGCTCGGCGTGTCCGGCGCGAGCGTCTCCGCGGCGAGCACCGCGGCGGCTCCCGTGCGTAGGGCGGTGACCGCTCCTGCGTCCAGAATCGCCCGGAGCTCTCCCGTTGCCGCGTCGGAGAGCAGGACGACCCCGGCCACGGTCGGCAGTCCGCGCTCAGGATTCCGGGGAAACGAGGTGACCCACTTCAGCACGGCGTAGCCGCCGCCCGACGCGGGCATGGCGCGGAAGTCTCCGTCGGGCGGCGCAGGCAGGTACACCTTCGAAGGCATGAACCACTCGCCGCGTGCGTGGGCGACAAACGCCCCACGCACGGCTTCCAGCGCGGCTGCCGGGTCGAGAGCGACGTCGACGTTGGCGGCAGCGAGGAACGGTACGCTCACGGGCGAGGATCATGGCACCGGCCGCCACCATCTGCGACGTCGGGCCGCGCGACGGCCTTCAGAACGAAGCGCAGACGCTGGAGTCTTCGGCGCGCGCCGAGCTCGTAAACCGACTGGCAGCCGCCGGACTGCCGAAGGTCGAGGCAGTCAGCTTCGTCAGCGCGGAGCGGGTGCCCCAGATGGCCGGAGCGGAGGAGGTCGTCGCGGGGATCGACCGCCGCGACGGCGTGGCGTACGCGGGCCTCGTCCTCAACGAGAAAGGCTACGAGCGCTTCGCCGCCACCGGGCTCGACGAGCTCCATTTCACCCTCGCGGCGACGGAGGCCTTCAACCGGCGTAACGCGAACCGCTCGATCGACGAGTCGGTCGAAGAGTTGGCGCGTATCCGGACCGACAGCCCCGTGAGCGTCTCCATCTCGGTCTCGTTCGGCTGCCCGTTCGAAGGTGAGGTCGATCCTCAGAGGGTTCTGCGGCTGGCGGAGCGTGTGACTGAAGCAGGCGCCGACGAAGTTCTGTTCGCGGACACGATCGGAGTGGGGGTTCCGCGGCAGGTACGGGAGCTCCTCGGGGGTGCGAGCGGGCTGGGCGTGCCGGTCGGCCTGCATTTGCACGACACGAGGAATACCGCCCTCGCGAACGCCTACGCGGCGCTCGAGGCGGGCGCCACGCTGTTCGAAGCCTCCGTGGGGGGACTCGGAGGCTGTCCGTTCGCGCCGCGTGCCACGGGGAACGTCGCGACCGAGGATCTCGTCTACCTGTTCCACGGTGAAGGCCTCGAGACCGGCATCGATCTCGACGCGCTTGTCGGCGTCGCCGAATGGCTGGAAGGCGTCCTAGGCCGGCCGCTTCCCGGCCGCGTCTACCGCGCAGGTCCCACGTTCGCGGGTTAGCCCGCGCTGGCCGTCGCTGGCGGGAAACCGTCCAAGCCGGCCACCGTCGGGGTCAGACCCCGGCGTGTCCCGGACCGGCGTGTCCAGAAGCGACCCGGGCGTGGCCAAG
>WNFZ01000548.1_pt1 | contig 36561 bp, 22 predicted proteins | sample 5400081 | NCBI WGS metagenome assembly WNFZ01 (sample SAMN13153365, study PRJNA577476) | soil metagenome | isolation source: 80 cm soil or saprolite under grassland replicate 1 | place: USA:California | collected 2016-06-15 | reverse complement strand
TGGCTAACGTGAACACCCGCTGTATTTCAGCTTTGGAATCAAACCATCGAGCGGTTTCGGAGTCAAAACCTGTATCAAGTCTATTCTGACAAAGTGCCGGGACAATAATCGAATCAGTCTCAAATATTCAAGTCGTACTAGTCTAGAGTTCAAAGACAAAATTCGTGATTAAGATGTTGTGACCCATGGAAAAGGCAATTCAACAATGGTTCGCGTGCGATTAAACCAGGCGGACGGCGATGGGACTAACGTAAGCAGACTTTTAGTTAGGGAGTTTTTTCGTAGGTCTAACTCAACAGTCCAGTCAGGTAATTGATAAACTGGTCAATTACGATAGTGCCTTCTCTTAAGCCACTGGTCACGATAAGCAGAAGCCGGTCTCCCAGTAATAACGGGGCTACCGCAAGCAGCACTGATGAAGCAACTAATAGGTTTGAAGTCAGTTCAGATATCTCAAGTTTTTTCATCATTTTCCTTCTCATTTCAGAGATTATTCAGCAGCAGCTTCGAGAGGTAACCGAAGCTGTGGCTTTTTTAGGAGTGGGCGAGAGGATGGATCTATTAAGCCTGAGGGCAATCGGCACCTAGGAGTGGCAATCAGTGTGCCCTTTGTACGTTGATCGAAATGACAGAAACAAACTCTTCCATGTCATCATTTACGAATGTGGGGTTCTGGGACTCAAATTTCCAAGTTGGCTCCCGGTCGGTCATCGTGAGGAATATGAGACCTGTTGTTGGCAAAATGACTGAGAAGATGTCTCCTCGGTTCTGGGTTAAGTAAAGTATTCGTCCTAGCCAAACCCACTACCAGCGGACTAAGTGACGCTGACTAAATGAAGCTGTCGATTGTTTGAATTCTCCTGCTTGGTCGATTAAAGTAGCGCCAACTAACGCCTGCCTCTGGAGATTAGAAAATGAAAAAGATGTCCCTTCATTCTCTGCCGTTCGTCTTGACGGCGTTTCTGCTGTCAGTGATTTCCCTGTCACCGCTTGCCCAACGCACGCGCGCGCAGAACAAAGCTTCATCGCAGTCTACAGATGGTGGGTCTGCGTCGCCGCGGCTTGTATATCCAGTATCAAACAAGGTCGATCAGGTCGACGCTTACTTCGGCACAAACGTTCCCGATCCGTACCGATGGCTTGAGAATGAGAATGCCCCGGAGACGGCTGCCTGGGTCGAGGCGCAGAATAGAGTGACCTTTGCGTATCTCGAGAAAATTCCTTTTCGCCAGCAAATCAAGGCACGCTTGGAAAAACTGTACAACTACCCGAAATACGGCTCACCCTTCCGCGTGCGCGAAAATTTCTTTTACACAAAGAACGATGGTCTGCAAAACCAAAGCGTTTGGTACATACAAAAGGGTTTGGACGGCACGCCTGAAGTTTTGATCGATCCAAACAAACTTTCCCCGGATGGTACTTCGCAGTTGAGCACTTTCTCGCTTTCGAAAGACGGTAAGTATCTGGCTTATGGCATCTCTAAGGGCGGCTCAGACTGGACCGAGTTGTTTGTGATGGATGTCGCTTCGCGCCAAACCCTTCCAGATGATCTGAATTGGCTGAAGGTTTCGGGAGTTTCGTGGGCTGGTAACGGTTTTTTCTACAGCCGTTATCCGGCGCCTGAGAAAGGCAAGGAACTTACTTCGAAGAATGAAAACCACCAGGTGTTCTTCCATCGGGCGGGTACGCCTCAGTCTGAAGACGAACTCATATATGAAGACAAAGCGAACGCTCAACGGTTCCACAGCGTCGGCACTTCGGAAGACGAGCGCTTTGCGTTCTTGACAATTTCCGAGCGGGGCAAAGGCAAGAAAGGAAATTCGCTTTTTTACCGAGATCTCTCAGCGGGCGAGAAAAAGTTCACACCGATCGTAGCTGAGATTGGCGATGATAGTTTCGGAGTTATCGACAACGTTGGCGACAAATTCTTGATCCGGACAGACAAGAACGCACCAAATGGCAGAGTTATTCTTTACGATCCAAAAAATCCGGACGAGAAAAACTGGAAAGGTGTTCTACCGGAAAGACCAGAGCCGCTTCAAGGCGTTGGTACTGCCGGCGGCAAGTTGTTTGCCACGTGGCGCAAAGACGTAACAACTCGGGCTTACGTCTTTGATCTCAATGGCAAGTTCGAAAATGAAATCATGCTCCCGGGCCTGGGTACTGCCGGCGGGTTTGGCGGGAACCACGACGATAAGTTTATTTTCTACAGCTTCACGTCTTTCAATTTCCCTCCGACAATTTACAAGTACGATATTGCCACTAAGAAGTCTTCAGTGTTCCGCAAGGTCGACATTCCCGGATTCAGTCCTGACGACTTCGAGACCAAGCAGGTCTTTTACAACAGCAAGGACGGCACGCGCGTGCCGATGTTCCTCGTTCACAAGAAGGGCATCAAGCTTGATGGCAACAATCCGACCCTGCTTTACGGTTATGGCGGCTTTAACGTCGTTACAGCGCCGGCATTCAGTTCACTGCGTCTAGCGTTGCTTGAACAAGGCGTAGTTTATGCATCGGCAAACATGCGTGGCGGTGGCGAGTATGGCGAGACGTGGCACGAGGCGGGAACTAAGCTCAAAAAGCAAAATGTGTTTGACGACTTTATCGCCGCCGCCGAGTATCTGATCGCGCAGAAGTACACTTCGCCGAGCAGGCTGGCCATTCATGGTGGCTCAAATGGTGGTCTGCTGGTGGGCGCTGTATCGAATCAGCGACCGGAGCTGTTTAGGGCTGTTGTCGAACAGGCCGGCGTTATGGACATGCTGCGCTTTCACAAATTCACCATTGGTTGGAATTGGATCGCAGATTATGGCTCTAGCGCGAATGAAGCGGAGTTTAAGGCATTGCTTGCCTATTCGCCCATTCATAATATTAAACAGGGAGCCAAATATCCCGCGACCCTCATCACAACCGCGGATCACGACGACCGAGTTGTCCCGGCGCACAATTTCAAATACGCGGCGGCGTTGCAAGCAGGGCAGGGCGGTGACAATCCCATCCTGATTCGCATCGATACTAAGTCGGGTCACGGTGCGAGCAATACAACGAAAGCTATTGAGCAGAGCGCGGATATCTATTCGTTCCTGCTCTATAACCTCGGCGTCACGCCGCGATAGGGGCGTAGGCAGTAGGCAGTAGCAGTAGGTAGGAGCAGGCGCAGGTGCATTGTTCGGGTTGGATTTGTCGGCCCAGAACAGTGCATCTGCCGTTTTATTTTCCATTCATTATTTCTCATTTCTTATTTTCCATTGGTAGCGAAGAAGAATTTATTTCATTTATGTGGATCTCTGAGGTAAGAATGACAAGCGAAGGCGCGAGTAGCGAATTCGCGAATGACAAATGAGAAATGAGAAATGACCAATGAGAAATGAGAAATCGTTACTTCACCCAACCTTGGTCGGATAATGCCCTTGATTTCCTGTCCCTTGACGTCGTCGGTCCAACAACGCGAATGGAGTAGGACGCGATATGTGTTCCTTATTGGATTGCTGGTTTTACTAGGTTTGGGGTCTCGCCTACTGTCCGCTCAAGACGCCTCCTTTGAAGGTGAACGAGTACAGTCGGCGCTGGTATCGGATTACAAGCACGGCGGCCAACTGTATCAGGACTACTTCACTTCCTTCCTCAATAGAAACTCACCCTTGAGCAACCCTGATCTGCTTGCGCATCCACCGGGCTACTCCTTGTTATGGGCGCTGATCTTCAAGCTTCGCGGCGGAGATCGGGCGATGCAGTTCGTGCAGATCCTTTGTGATGTGGCAAGTGTGCTTGCTGTCTTTCTCCTTACTGGAGAACTTTTACCTCGCGGTGTTGCTTTCATCGCCGCGCTGTTCGCCGCTCTTGCTCCGCAATTCACCTGGAACTCTGTAGTGCTGCTTCCAGATACCATCGCGGTGCTTCCCATTCTTCTGGCAGTTTATTGTCTGATCGTTGCTGCCAAGCGGTGCCGGATCGCTGCTGCCTTAGCGTGTGGCGTATTGATTGGTGTCTCGTGTTGGCTCAGGCCGAACGCTCTGCTGTTAGCGCCTTTTTGCTGTCTGATTGCTCCACTCCTATTCGTGCGGGGAGAACGCTTGCAATACGTCGCGGCGATTGTTTGCGGCGCCGTTCTAGTTATCGCTCCGTTGACGATTCGCAACGCAATTGTATTTCGGTACTTCGTGCCGCTGTCGCTGGGAGCGGGGCAGACCATGCTTGAGGGAATTAGTGACTACGATCAAACACGGCGTTTCGGCATTCCCAACACGGACATAGAAATTATGCGCGAGGAAGCACAACGGTTTGCCAGACCTGATTATGCTGAAACACTTTTTGGCCCAGACGGGGTGGCGCGCGAAAGAATGCGCGTGCAGTGGGCGTTCAGCGTCATTCGGACCCATCCGGTTTGGTTTGCCGGTGTTATGGCTCATCGTGCGGCTTCAATGCTCAGACTTGAGCGCGCACCCGTAGTTGCCGCGACTCCGTCAGTCTCACATTCACTGTCGGCACTCGAGTCACACGAACCATTGGAGACAATCGCCCCTCAGCGGTTGATCGTCAGCTCGCCCGACACAACTCTTGAGTTTTCTGCCGAGGGGCACTCGGTCAAACTTACAGGCGACAATTCAGAATATGGGACCCAGCTCACATCACCGTCCGTAGCTTTACGCGAGAACACGGATTACGTTTTGACGGTTCCGATTCGCATGAGGCAGGGCAGGTTCATTGTTGAAGTTGTGAGCGTGAATCAGCGGCGTGTTTACGTCAGGAGTTTTGTTGATGCCGCGCTGGGACTAAGCGCCGAGGAACAGCGAGCCACCACTCTCCAACTCCCGTTTGTGGCCGGGGCGAATGAGGAGGTGCGGATAAGTCTCAGCAATGGAGGCTCGAACTTGTCGCACCCGGTTGGGGAAATTGGAGAGCTCGCTCTGTTTGAGTTGGGACCAGCTTCGCAGGCTTGGACGCGGGTTCCGCGGGTTATTCTAAGAATGCTTCAAAGGATATTTATAACCGCAGTTGCGCTACCGCTCATGTTGTTGGGTGCAGTGATGTTTGTTCGCACTCGATGCTGGCCCAAGCTAGCGATCTTGTTGTTGGTACCCGCCTATTATCTTTGTTTTCAGTCAGCTATTCACACCGAGTATCGTTATGTGCTGGCGCTGCATTACTTTCTTTTCATCCTGGTTGCGACTGGCGTTTGGTATTTGGGAACGCGAGCCTCAAGTGTGATCGTGCACTATGGTACAAGGGCTGTTTCTTCACCCCGTTAGGGGTGACATGTTTATAGTTCTTAGGTTCCGAGCTATAAACATCTCACTCCTCCGGAGTGAAGAACCCGCCAAACACGCCAAACACGCGGACCATTGGTGGCTATACAGCTGCATGATGGTTCATTTCGCGCGTGGGCCTATGCCAGCAGAGCCGGCAGTCCAAGAAACGCACCATACTGACCTGCAGCGGTGGCGAAGGCGTGTTTTTCGGATTTCTTGAGAGGAGCGAATGGGCTTAGCGTGATGACAATGGTAGGGTGCCTCGCAGGGGCCATGAACGGACGATCGTTTTGTCGGCAATGGCTCGTTCGATGTCTGCTTCGACCGCACGATACAGGCGGAGTCCAAGCGCCCAAAGCGAACCGAGATAGTCCTGAGCCTGGACAGCACCCAGCCACCGAACCACATCAGCGGGACGGTCAAATGAAGTTCCCGCAAGGCCTTGGTTATAAAGTCGCTGGCTCGAAATCTCCATACTAGCTGCTACTTCTCAGACAGCATACCCGCCAGCAGAAACACGAGGGGCGCGTTCCAGTTGATGGCCACCTCATTCGAGGCGTAGCCTTCCTGCTCCTCGAGGTACATCTTTGTCAAATAAGAACGGTTGTATGATTTCTTCTTGACCAAAGCAAATTAAAGAGAAGAATGGTGCGCGGTCTTCAAATATGGATTCGGATTGAGTTATTGATCGCTCGTAACAGGAATAGGAGGTGAAAAGGATGGGATTATCAAAACCTTTGCTGATCATCGTTCTGCTGATGTCCACTTGCAGCCAACTCGCCGCGCAGCCTCAGACGTCGCTAGCAACCGAACCGACGAGTGCTGAGGGCAGGCTGGCGAACACGCAATGGCGGCTCGTGTCTTTCGGCACAGCGGGCAGGGAATTACCTGTGATTAAAGGCACCCCGATCACGATCAAGTTCGGCGCGGACGGGCGCGTGGGAGGATCTGGTGGATGCAACTCCTACGGGGGCGAATACCGTGAGCAAGGGGACAATCTTTCGTTCAGCCAAATCATCAGCACTAAACGGGCTTGCGTTGAGCAGAGCGCGAATCAGCAGGAATTTCAGTACTTCGCCGCTCTGGAGTCAGCAAATAAGTTCAACCTCTCCGATAATCGACTGACGATCTTCTACGGAGACGAACAAAGAACTCTCAACTTTGTCGCCGATTCATCCAACAAACCGACGGACCAGCGATACGAGAACCTGTGCAGTCCGGTGGATCTGCTCGCTTCTTTCTACAACGCGGTGAACACCAGAGAATATGAGCGTGCCTATCGCTATTGGGAAACCCCACCCAGCAATCTTCAGGACTTCACTCGGGGGTATGCGGATACACTGAGCGTTCAGTTGATTGTGCAGCCGCCGACGCGCATCGAAGGCGCGGCGGGCAGCGTCTATGCAAACGTGCCGACGGTAATCGTTACGCGCCAGCGTGACGGCGGCGAGCGCGTTTTTGCCGGCTGTTACGTGACGCGAAAATCGAACCTGGGCCCAACAGACGTTCCTAAAGAGGAAGTCTGGCGCTTCTACAAGGCGAGCTTGTCACCTGTCGCGGCTGCCGCCGCAATCCCAAAACTGCTCGCGCAAGCATGCAGGAATTGACCAGGGGTTGCGATCGAGATCTTGTGTTTGATTCGGATCCAGATCTACTCACAGTCGCACTCTGACCAGGTCACCCCCATAACGAAGGCTGCGGTCGGCTTTCGGTGTAAAAGAGAAGCCGGCTGGCTTACCCTTCGAAACAAGAACGATCTCAAAAGTGCGTTCGCTTAGCATCCCTGGAAACGAACCTTCGCGTTTGCCAATGGTCAGTATGCGCGTCGAGTCATTCCACTGAATAGGGATGCGTGTGAACGCTCCTTTCTCATAGTTGTAGTTGAGTCCTTCGTCTTCATAGAGCGCGAAGGCGCCGTCAGCTCCAGCGTAAACGTAAAGGGTAATCGGGTCGGCAGGCTTCTCGGCCGTATATTGCAACTCAGGACCAAACGGAATGATCGAGCCGGCCTTCACAAAAACCGGTAGTGACTCGTAGGGCGCCGCCGCGTCGATCGTTCGCCCACCGCTGAATGCCACGCCTGTCCAAAAGTCGTACCAACCGGCTGCCTTCGGCAAATACACCAATCGGCTGCGCGCCTTGTAGGTGGTAACTGGATTGATGAGCAGCGCCGGGCCAAACATATACTGGTCGCCGATCTCACGCGCTTTTGCGTCGGTACGAAAGTCCATGACCAGGCCGCGCATAATGCTACTGCCTTCCTGCGTCACGCCACCCGCGAGCGAATAGATGTAGGGCAGAAGGCGATAGCGGAGTCGATCAAACTTGAGCATTGTCTGGTAAGCCGGATGCGACTCACCGCCGAAATACCACATCTCCCGATAGGGAAACTCGCCGTGCACGCGGAGCAGTGGAACGAAAGTGCCGAACTGAAACCAACGAGTGTTCAGCTCGCGCCATTCGTCAACGTCTTCAGGTGTTGGATTCTGGCGCGAGAAACGGGCCGGCACAGAGAACCCGCCAGTGTCCATGGTCCAATAGGGAACGCCGGACAGTGAGAGGCTTAGGCCTGCAGGTATTTGCTTGCGCATCGCCGTCCAGGTCGCCGAAATATCTCCGGACCACATGGCCGTACCGTAGCGCTGCAAGCCGGCGAAGCCGGATCGAGTAAGAATAAAGACCCGCTGGTTCGGGGCAGCCGCGCGCTGTCCTTCATACACTGCTTCGCTGTTGACGAGTGGATACGCGTTCAGCACACGCGAACCTGAGCCGAGCGCCGTGGGATGCATGTGCGTCTTCGTTCCTTCCAACTCCGGACCATGAACGAGTTCCGGCTCGGTGGCGTCCATCCACCACGCATCAACGCCCTTGCGGAATAATTCACGCTCCATCTGGGACCAGAAGATCTTGCGAGCCTCAGGGTTGAAGGCATCGTAATAGGTATAGACGAAGTTGATCCAATCCTTTTCGCCCTCTTCCAGATTCTTCTCGTAAAGGAAGCTGCGGGCGCGCAAGACTTTCGCATTTTCGGTGTTGGGATAAAACTTGGGCCAGACTGAGATCATCAGGCGAGCGTGATACTTGTCGTGAATGCTTCGAATCCAACCTTCCGGATCTGGGAAGCGTTCCGGATCAAACTGGTGCGAGCCCCACTGGTCTGCCTTCCAATAAAACCAATCCTGCACAATGTTGTCGATCGGAATATTGCGCGAACGAAAACCTTCGAAAATGTCGAGACTCTGTTGCTGAGTCTCGTAACGCTGTCGGCACTGCCAGAGACCAAAGGCCCAGCGCGGCATCATCGGCGCCTGGCCGCTAATACGGCGATAGCCGGCGATTACCTGATCGATTTCTGGTCCATACATGAAGTAGTAGTCAATGCCGTCGCCGACTTCAGACCAGAGCGAAGTGTCTGCGTTAACGGCAGGTGTCTTCCAGAAGAGCTGCATAGTCTCTTCTTCCTGATCCCTGGTCCATTCGAGCTTTAAACGATAATGATGCTTTACTTCGAGATGGACTTTGGTCATGTCTTTCCACGGTAGCCAGCCCTGGCGCCAATGGTTTATGACCAGTTGATCGTTAAGCCAAAGTTTGACGCCGCTGTTCGAATAGGTTTGGAACAGGTAGTCGCCGCTGGCAGGCGCTTTAACTTCTCCCTGCCACCTGATGCTGATGTTGCCTGTAGCTGGCAAGTCGGGATGAATTCTCGTGTGCGGATGTTCTTTTCTATCAGGCGTAGCAATATCGACCCGCGCATCCGTCCGCGTCGCGACCAGACGATCGAAGTTCGCTCCGGAATAATAAGTGCCGGTCAGCCCACCCATCTTGCCGCTCGCGTCGAAAAGATGTTGGGAAGGAATGAATTCAAAGGCGCGCAAGTCGCCAAACCGTGTCCATGACGTGTTGTCCCAGAGAATCCCGTACCCACGACTGGAGACGAGGAAGGGAACAGCGACGACGGTGTTGCGCTGCCAGAGATCAAGATCGTAGCCTTTGATGTCCATCAGCCCGAATTGATGCTGGCCCAAACCGTACAGAGCTTCGTCGGCATTCGCCTGCCACACCTGGCGCACCTGGAAAGTCTTTTCACCCTGCACTTCGGCGGGCGTAAGCGTCCTGCCGTTTTGCTTCTCCATAACGATCGGCTGATCGGATTGGTCAAAAAAGCTCAACGCGCCAGATGTCAGGTCAACCTTCACTTTCAGCTTCGTCGTTATAAGAACCGCTTCGCGCGGACGGATGATCACATTCCATTGTGTCGCCTCACAGCGTCGCGGACTGGCGACCAGGCTCTTGCGCGCAAAGAAACCGCGATCTTTCGCAAAGGCAACGCGAACGACTTCTGCGGAACACACCTCAAGCTTGAGGAATGAATCGCCGACCTGCACCATGATCCCCTCGTCTGTCTTCTCGACGGCGGATTGCCCGAAGGTCATCGCCGAAACAAGAAGCACGAACCCACCTGCAAGCAGCGTCCGCCGGATAGTCATCAGTCACCTCATTTTGTTTTTCGCTGAAAATAGTCCGACGCTAGTTCTAACGCGCTTCTTTCCAGAACTCTCATTCACGCCGTGGCTTTAGCCCGGCGATATCGCAACGTACCGAAGTCTGGAACCGTTTTAACGGTTTTCTTCTCGCAGCAATTTTTTTGGCCCGCCGGAAAAAACCATTGAAACGGTTTCTTTGATTTTGAGTAAGCCTTGTCCACCGGGCTAAAGCCACGGTGTGAATGAGAGTTTCCGCAAAGGAACTCGCGGAAAGCACCTCAAGTCTTTTCTCACAGACTCGCTTGGGTGGTGGATGCGACCGGGTCCAACCCGCACGATCAGTGATCCAATAGACTGCACGAAAAAACCTAATTTTAGGTTTGCCCACCTCAGTCTGCGGGATCATCATCAACTGTTCGTATTAGATAAGCTCGGGATACGGAATCCTATAAAAGTGCATTACGGACCACGCTGCGTAACACTTCGTCTGAGACCGGGCAAATCGTTGCGACTCGATGAAAATCTTCGTGGTGCGTAAAATCATCTTTCAAACGCGTCAACCATCGAACGGATCTTGATCTGGTTTCGAAATTGGTCCGGCGTCATTTTGCTCTGAGTACGGTATATAACTTCCATTTTTCGGCTCGGTAACAGGTCAAAATAATTGTCGGAGAAAGTGCCCTCGCGATCCGGACCGCTGAGGTAAACAGCGCGCGCAAATTTATCAGTGCTCAATCCTACTTTGAAACCGTCGTTGGTGGGCGATACTTCAGTGGTAATTTGCGGAGTGGGAATCTTGAGATTCTTGTATGGCTCAAAAAAGTATTCGTTGCTCGAGACCGGCTTTCCATCGACCAGAAGTTCACAAACCAGGACTACTTTTGTCCGATCCCTACCTGCCAACAGGGAACTGACAGGCATCGTTAGATAAGGCTGGCTGTGTAACGCGGTGATGGTGACCGACTTGTTTGTACTCATCAGTACCTGGCCGTCAAAGTCGATCAAGCTGACAATTACTTGCGCTGGCGTGGGGTTTATTCGGTCCGAAACCACGTAAAAATGGAGATTCTCACCATCAAGGTGAGGACTGATGAGCAAGTTAGCGTAAAACCTACGTGCGTAAAACTGAAGGGCTTTCCAACGGCCGTAGTAATCGATGCTTGACCAGGAAGCAACCGGCCAGCAGTCGTCGATCTGCCAGTAGAGAGAACCCATATTGTGCGGCATTATTCGACGCAGATGCTCAGCGCCGACCTTAATGCCCTCCGCTTGCAAAACCTGGCTGACATAGAGAAATGATTCGAAATCCTTCGGCTCCGGATAATCACGCAGCATGTATTCACGAATCAGTTGATTGCCGCGCGGATGTTTTTGATGCGCAAGCATGACGGGCGACTGAATATCATGGTCAGACGGAATCGTGTAGCTGTTAACTGTCTCGATTTGAGGAAATGATTGAAAGCCAAATTCACTCATGAAGCGTGGCGTTTGCTGCTCGTAATTCGCAAACGGTTCGGCTGCATGCCAGACGCGCCAGTAGTGGGAGTCGCCGCTCCTTAGCGAATCGGGATCGTCAGCTAGTTCTCCATGAGGCGAACTGGGCCAGTAGGGCCGAGATGGATCAAGGGCGGCACAAACTTCCGGTAACACACCATGAAAGATCTTTTGATAGTCGTCCCACAGAGATGCCGGCAGAGTCTTTTTCCAGCCCCAGTTCATCCAGGCGGTCTCGATTTCATTATTTCCTGCCCAGATGACGATGCTGGGATGATTTCTCAGTCGCCTGACGTTATCAATCGCCTCCTGTCGCACGTTATCAAGAAACTCCTGGGTGCCGGGATACATGCTCCCGGCGAACATGAAATCGTGCCAGATGAGGATCCCCATCTCGTCGCAGAGCTTGTAGAAGTCATTGCTTTCGTAGATGCCTCCACCCCAGACACGCAACATGTTCATGTTCGTATCGCGAACCGATTCGAGTAGTTGACGGTATTGCGCTCGGCTGACGCGCGTCGGGAAACTGTCAGCGGGGATCCAGTTGCCGCCCTTGGCGAAGACGGGAACGCCGTTGATGATGAATTCGAAACTCTTTCCCTGCTGATCCGCCTGTTGTCTTAATTCCAGAGATCGTAAACCGGTGCGTGTTGAAAGTTGATCTATCATGGCGCCGTTGATCAAGACTCGGGCCCGGAAGGTGTACAGCGGATGAGAGCCAAGCCCGTTGGGCCACCAGAGCAAAGGGCGAGGAATCGTGAAAGCCAGGGAAAGGTTGTTGCTTCCAGAGGCAAGCTTGACTTGTTTGCGAGCTACGACTCCTTTGGTTGCCGCGTTTTCTATGATCAGAGTTGCATCGGAATCGGCGGCGGCGACAACCTCTACTTCGGTCTTGAGTCTGGCAACGTCGACGCCGACATGCTCCTGCACAACATGCAGATCGGCAATGCGTAGTTTGTTCCAGGCTTCGATACTGACTGGTTTCCAGATGCCGCTCGTAACAAAACGCGGACCCCAATCCCAGCCGAAGTGGTAGGCCGCTTTGCGTGTATAGGGATAGGTTTTTTCGCCCTGATCATTAGGTGACGGCAATTGGTAATTCATCTTCGCCATCAAAGGGAGAATCTCATTGATGGGCGAGCGAAATCGTATCCGTAATGTATTGAGACCTGGCCTGAGCGCCCGCTTGCAGTCGACGCGCCACGTGCGAAACATATTATCCGCATCAAGCAATGGTTGGTCATTGAGAAAGATGTTCGCATAAGTATCCAGACCTTCGAACACCAACTCAAGATGCTCACGACTTAGAAGTCCCGGTTTGACGGTGAAAGTCGTTTGATATTCCCAATCCGTCTTGCCGATCCATTGCAGCTTTTGTTCGTTGTCGCGATAAAACGGATCGTCGATCAGCTTGTTCTTCAGCAGGTCGGTATGAACGCAACCCGGCACGGTGGCCGGATGCCACTCTTCCTTGTCTGCTTCGCGGAACTGCCAGCCTGACTGCAAAGGCACACTTGCCTTCGCTTGAGTGGCTGCTCTTGGTTGGGAGCGTACGTGAACACCACCGAGAAGAATCAATGAGAGACATATGAGAAATCTTGTAATTGGGCGCATCTCTTTGAGAAATACCACCAACCGCAGTTGGTGGATTGTTTCATACTCAACCTAAGAAATGAGACTAGCGGGGCTCATTGAATCCCACCGACCGCAGTCGGTGGATGGTTCATACCTAGCCTACAAAGCAGCGTTCATTTGATGAGATGTTAGCGAGTGCCACTGTGATCATAGGCTGGATATGAACGAATCCACCAACTGCGGTTGGTGGTATTTTCGAACTTTTGCTGGCCCTTGGCTGCCGGGGAAGCGCAGAAGCACAGCATGCCCACCAGCAACAAGAGCATTTCTTTTGTTCGACAAGGCTTCACTGGTGATCGGAACACTAGACCTCGGCATGCACGGCTTGTTTGAGAATGGCCAGGGGAATAATGCTCAGGGCAAAAAGAAAAAGGTTAACCAGTTCTCATTTTCGTTTGTTCCTTAATCGATACGGCAACCAAGCTCTAGACGCCAATCCGATAATCAAACACAAACCGTCCCAGTTGAACAGTTCCTTTGTCACTGACTGGAGGAGAGATTAGCAGCGAACGTACCATTGTGCTGCGACGGTTCACGTGAGCGTCGACGTCGCCGACACTCTCGCCGCTGGAGGCTCGGTAAAAGCTGACGCGGATCGTATCGCTGCTCATGCGCTGGTAACCAAAGACGTACTCGCCTGCCTGCAAATCGAGGTTGCCAATTTTGAGAGGTGTCTGGGTGATGAAGAAGTGTGAATACTTTCCTTCGGCTGAGTAGCCGGCGGTTATCATCACAACGCCGGCAATGAACTTGCCTCGGCCATCAGTTACTCCTGAGGCGGTGCGGAACTCAGTTTCAATGTTCTCTTTTATCACGGGTGCGCGGGCGGGGATGAGTTTCTTGAGCTCCGGTTCAGTCGCTGCGCGCCAGCGTGTGCGGGACGCTGCCAGTGGCACGGTCGCAATGCAAAGAACGAGTGATGATATTGTTAGAGTGATTGTCTGTATACTAGTCTGCAAACTGCATCTCCTGGAATAAAGTCTTTGTAGAGAGCGAACGGGACCATTGAGTATAATCGACCAGACCAACCGCGGCGAATGTTGCCGTATTACGAGGCAAGGGAACCAGCAAAGCTTCAAGCTCGCTTGAATATCTTCAATGCATCCACCGGGTGTCGCTCACAAACAGATTCTGGCGCTCATTAAGCCGCTGTTGTTCGTTCTGCTTTGGGTTGGCCCAGCGCTCGGGCTCGATCCAGGCAGAGACCTCTCACACTTTAGCCACCAGATCTGGTCCACTGAAAACGGCTTGCCACAAAATACTGTTCACGCAATAACGCAGACAGCCGATGGCTTTATCTGGATTGCCACGGAGGAAGGGCTTGCCCGCTTCGATGGCTTCAGCTTCACTGTCTTCGATAAACAGAATACGCCGCAGTTCAAGAGCAACGACGTCCGTGCCCTTTCAGAGGATCGGCACGGCGTCTTATGGATTGGCACGGTGGACGGTTTGGTCCAACTGCAGAAAGGGAAGTTCATAACGTTTGATATGCCTCGTGGATCGCCAGGCAACAAGATCGAGTCGATCTTTGAAGACCGTCAAGGTAACTTGTGGGTCGCGACCTCAGCTGGGTTGAGCCGCATAAAAGAAGGTGCAATCACCACATTCACGTCAGAAGAGGGGCTACCGAGCAATAGTGTTCAGGCCGTCTTCGAGGATCGGCAAGGCACAATTTGGGCCGGCGCCTCGCGTGGTGCAAGTGAGTTTAGGGACGGGCGATTTATTAACTTTTCTCTGCCCGTGGAGGTTGCGAACAGTGGCGTGACGGCCATCATTTCAGACAAAGACGGCCGTCTTTGGTTTGGCACGCCGACTGGTCTAACTTGCTTTGATAGCGGCCGCTTTCAAACTTACACGACCCGTGACGGATTGCCGAACGATCGAATCACTTCACTACGCCTTGATACCCAAGGGAGCCTTTGGATCGGCACTGCCGCCGGGCTGGCGCGGTACAGAGATAATCATTTCGCCGTGTTTCACGCTGGAGAGGGGCTCTCGAGCAGCATCATCCTGTCTATTTTTGAGGATCGCGAAGCCAGCGTCTGGATTGGCAGCGAATCCGGCGGCTTGCATCTATTAAAGGACAAGAAGTTCACCACCTACTCAACAAAAGACGGACTTGCCAGCGATCTGGTTAAGTCGATATACGAAGACCGTAAGGGCAATATTTGGATCGGAACAAATGGTGGCGGCTTGAGTCTCTTCAAAGGAAACAAGTTTACGACTTATACGACCAAAGACGGGTTATCCAGTGACGTGGTTCTGGCGTTATATGACGATGACGACGGCAATCTCTGGGTCGGCACCCCTGATGGCCTTAATCGCTTCAGAGGTGGAAAATTTACTACTTATACTTCCGCTGAAGGACTTTCAAATGATTTTGTCAGATCGATCTATGCCGACCATCAAGGTAATCTGTGGGTAGGCACAAGGGGCGGGCTAAATCGTTTCAAAGACGGCGTCTTCAAAATCTACACTACCGCCGATGGGCTCTCCAACGACTTTGTCGGAACGATCTTGGAAGACAGCAGGGGAAGCCTGTGGATAGGCACACTCGGAGGGTTAAGTAAGTTCCAGGACGAACAATTTACTACCTATACCACGAAGGACGGTCTCGCGAGTGATGTGGTCCTTTCACTCTATGAAGATCGTGATGGCATTCTCTGGATCGGTACGAACGGCAGTGGGTTGAATCGACTGAAGGACGGACGGTTCACTGCTTACACTACCAAAAACGGACTACTGGACGATGTTGTTTATCGCATACTCGAGGACGTACGAGCCAACTTGTGGCTCAGTTCCAACAAAGGCATCTTTCGCGTTAAGAAGAAGGAGCTTGACGACTTCGCCGGCGGCAAGATCGAATCGATTACTCCGGTCGTTTACGGTACAGCAGACGGCATGATAACCCGGGAATGCAGTGGCGGAGGCCATCCCTCGGGGTGGCAGAGCAGTGATGGCAAGCTTTGGTTCTCCACCATCAAAGGCGTGGCGATGATTGACCCGGAAAAGATAAAGATCAACGAACAACCCCCGCCCGTAGCTTTCGAGCAAGTGCGAATTGACGATCAAGTGGTGGATAACAGCCAGGGCATTGAGCTGCCGCCTGGGAAGGCGAGGTTCGAGTTCTCTTATGCAGGGCTGAGTTTCATCGCTCCGGAAAAGGTGCGCTTCAAATATATGCTGGAGGGCTTCGACAAAGACTGGGTTGAAGGGGGCACACGACGAACTGCCTACTACACTAATCTCCCGCCCGGTAACTACAGATTCAGGGTTATCGCAAGTAACAACGATGGTGTCTGGAACCAAACAGGGGCCTCCTTCGACCTATACTTGAAACCACATTTCTATCAGACGTATTGGTTCTATGCTGCTTGTCTTCTCGGCGTGACTTTTCTTATTTGGCAACTCTATCGTCTTCGTGTACGACAAGTGGAATCACGGTTCGGGGCTGTGCTGGCTGAACGAAACCGCATTGCCCGAGAGATTCATGACAACCTGGCCCAGGAGATGTTAGGTATTTCAGTGCAGCTCGAATTGGTCACGCGCCTGATGGCAGTGTCGGCCGAAGCTGCGAAGACTCACCTGGATCGCGCGCGCGTGTTGGTACGCAATTGCGTTGCCGAAGCAAGACGCTACGTTTGGGACCTGCGTTCACAAGCCCTGGAAAGGGACGATCTGCCAACTGCGCTGAATAAAGCGGCGCGGCGCCTTACAGCAGAGACTACGGTGCAAGCGCAGGTTCAGGTCAGCGGCACGTTCCGTCCGTTGAATTCATCGATTGAAGACAATCTCTTGCGCATTGGGCAGGAAGCAATCAACAATGCCGTGAATCACGCGCAGGCCGAGCGTATTCTGATCAATCTGAGGTTTGACGCGAAGAGCGTGCAGCTCAGCGTTAGAGATGACGGTCATGGTTTCAACGTCCAGACGCAGAAGACTGATGGACGCTTCGGATTGGTGGGGATGCGAGAGCGCGCCGAGCAGATTGGTGGTAAGTTGTCGATTCGCAGCGAGAATGGATCCGGCACGGAAGTGATTGTCGATGTGCCGATTGGTGGCTAGATAAAAACCTGGCGGAGGATGTTCGCCAACGTCAATAGCAGCGCTCACAGATGAGTAGCAACAAGATTCGCATCATGGTGATCGACGATCAGGCGGTCGTGAGGCAGGGGTTTGTCTCCCTCATCAACACAGTCGCTGATATGGAAGTGATTGCCGAGGGAACCAACGGGCAGCAGGCGATCGAACTGTTCCGGCAACATCAACCCGACATCACCTTAATGGACCTCCGCATGCCGGTCATCGGGGGCGTCGATGCCATCTCCAGGATCAGGCGGGAATTTCCGAGTGCGCGCATTATTGTCCTCACGACCTACGATGGAGACGAAGACATTTACCGATCGCTGCAGGCCGGGGCGCAGGGTTATCTTTTGAAAGATATGTTCTTCGAAGAGCTGGAGCTGGCAATAAGAAAGGTGCACTCCGGCTCGCGGTTGATTCCCGGTCCAGTGGCGGAACGTCTAGCCGAAAGAATGACAGGATCAGATCTGACGAGCCGGGAGCTGGAAGTACTCGAACAAATTGTGCGGGGGCGGAGTAACAAAGAAATTGGCGTGCTTTTGAAGATCAGCGAAGCAACAGTGAAAAGTCATATCAACAATCTCCTCAGCAAGCTAGGTGTGACTGACCGGACGCAGGCAGCCACCACCGCGCTCAAGCGCGGGCTCGTTCACTTCAACAAGCCTTACTAGCAAGAAACTTCCGCCCAAATTGGCAGTGCCGCCATCTCGATCGTACTGGCCGGCCTCCAACTAAAGTTGGGATTAACTGTATAGTTGTTTCCGTCTGATCAGCGTTTATCTTCATCTGTTGCTCGTTCACCCGTTTCTTGTCGCAAGGAGATAGCAATGATCCTCGTTACTGGCGCTGCAGGATATATTGGCAGTGTGACGGTTGAGTTGCTGCGTGCCCGAAATGAAGGTGTGGTCAGCCTGGATAACCTGTCGCGCGGTCATCAAGCTGCTCTGCCTCCCGGTGTTCCTTTCTACCAGGGAAGCATCGGCGATCGTGAACTAATAGCTCGTATCACTCGCGAACACGATATTGAAGCATGCATTCACTTCGCAGCGCTCGCCTATGTGGGCGAGTCTGTTGCCGAGCCCGCGCGCTATTTCGCAAACAATGTCGAGCAAGGCATCGCCTTGCTCGACGCTTTGCTCAAGGCCAACGTGCGGCGCCTTGTCTTTTCCTCCACCTGTGCGACGTACGGCGAGCCACAAGTGGTTCCCATCTCTGAAGATCATCCGCAGCGGCCGACTAACCCGTACGGCTGGTCCAAGTTCTTTATGGAACGGATCATGGAAAGTTACGACCGGGCCTACGGGCTGAGATTCGTCGCCTTGCGTTACTTCAACGCGGCCGGCGCGACCCGTGAGCTGGGCGAGCATCATGAACCGGAGACCCACCTCGTGCCGAACGTCCTGCAGGCAGCGCTGGGGAAGATTCCTGCCGTTTCAGTATTTGGAGATAAATACTCGACACCCGACGGCACTCCGATACGTGATTATGTACACGTCTCTGATTTGGGAACCGCGCACATCCTGGCGTTGGATCACTTGCGGGCGGGTGGCAAGTCCGATTGCGTCAATCTCGGCAATGGGACGGGGTATTCTGTGCTGGAAGTGATCGAGACCGCTCGGCAGGTGACGCAGCGGCCGATCGCTATCAGGATCGAGGCGGCCCGACCGGGAGATCCGTCTCGCCTCGTCGCCGATGCTCAGTACGCGCGCTCCCTCTTAGGTTGGCAGCCCGCTTATCCTGAGCTGGCCTCGATTATAAGCACCGACTGGGAATGGCGGAGCAAGCATCCTCAGGGATATATTTAAAACGTAGTCTTATCCAAACCGTGCTGCAAACTTCCGGCGTGGATCTTTTTCTGGCTTGACATCCTCAACAACCGCGTTCCCGGAAACTATCGTTCGATGGTTTGCGCCTTCGTTACGTCGGCGGAATACCAGCAACAGGTTCGGCTCTGCCTTAACGCGCACCAATTCTGACTGCGAGAGCCCTGAGATTAACCTTCACATCTCTCCGAACCATTCCCGTCGTTCCATCCATTTGGCTAGTTCGAGCACGGGCGAGATCGTGAATGTAACGCCGAGAATGATTAGCCAATCCGTGGGCGGCAGGCTGAAGGTTTGGAACATCTTGTGGAATAGAGGCAGGTAGAGGATCAGAACCAACATGAACAATTCCCAAAGAATCGCTAGGTTCAACCAGGTGTTGGCGAACGGCTGACTGAACACCGAGTGACGATCAGAGCGAAAGTTATAGGCTTTGAAGAATTGAATCAGAACGAGCGACACAAACGTCATGGTCATCGCCTCTGACAAACTGCGGCCGGAGTTGCGCGCCCAGATAAACAATCCCAGATTGACTCCCGTTGACCACAATCCCCCGATTGTCATGAGCATTACCACGGGATGCGTGAAGATTCCTACGTGCGGGTCGCGGGGAGGGCGACGCATGAGATCGGACTCGGGCGGGTCAAATGCTAACGCCAGTGCCGGCAAACCATCTGTAGCAAGATTAACGTAGAGAATCTGCACGGCGCTCAACGGGTTCGGCAATCCTAGCAGTGAAGCCCCTGCCATTAGCCCGATCTCGCCGATGTTTGATGAGAGCAAATACATCAAATACTTTTTGATATTGCTAAAGATGCCCCGCCCCTCTTCAACTGCAGCGACGATTGAAGCGAAGTTATCATCCGTGAGAGTCATCGCGGCGGCCTCTTTAGTGACATCTGTGCCCGTAATGCCCATCGCGATTCCCAGATCAGCTTTTTTGAGGGCCGGAGCATCGTTTATTCCATCACCGGTCATCGCAGCGACGTGTCCGTTTTCTTGCAACGCTGTCACCACACGAAGTTTGTGCGCCGGTGAGACGCGAGCGTAAACGTCTATCCTTTCAACGTCGCGCCTGAACGTTTCCTCACTTATCGCTTCCAGCTCCAAGCCAGTAACAACATGACCAGTCTTGAGCAGACCCAGTTCGCGCGCGACAGCCTTTGCCGTCGCGGGATGGTCGCCCGTAATCATCACAACTTTGATCCCCGCCTCCTGGCACTTTCGGATTGCCGTGCGTGCTTCCTGTCGCGGCGGATCGAACATCCCGACCAGGCCGAGAAATATCATGTCCCGTTCGGCCGCGCCCAACCTTGCGCGAGGTTTGAAAGCGACCGCAAGCACTCTCAGCGCTTCACCAGCCATCTGTTGCGCAACTTCCAGAATCTCTCTCTTGCTCTCATCACTTAAAGGCTCTTCACCATTTTCACTCAATTGCCGGTTGCATGAGTTGAGGATGACTTCGGGCGCACCCTTTGAGTAAGCGATGACGCCCGTAGTTGTTTTGTGCAATGTGGTCATCCGCTTGGCTTCAGAAGTGAAAGGTATTTCGTCGATCCGTGGAAATTCAGAATCCAGCTCTGCTTTTCCTAAACCCGCCTTGGCTGCAGCTACGATCAGCGCGCCTTCAGTTGGATCGCCTTTTACTTGCCAGCCATCACTCGCCTCTTTGCACACGATATGTGCGTCGGAGGCAAGCGTACCCGCCCGCAGCAAGGACAACAGCGGCTCAGTAGGCTCGATGATTGAACCATTCCGTGAGAATGAGCCTTGCAACTCGTAGCCCGCCCCGGAAATTTCGAACATTGAGCCGGAGACGAAAATCTTGCGAACCGTCATCTCGTCTTTGGTGAGCGTGCCGGTTTTGTCCGAACAGATCACGGATGTGCTGCCCAGAGTTTCGACAGCCGGCAAGCGGCGAACGAGTGCATTGCGTTTAACTAGACGTTTGACTCCCAATGCGAGTGAGATAGTGACAACCGCCGGTAAGGCTTCGGGAACGACCGCGACTGCAAGCGCAACACCAAAGATAAACATTTCGATGAATGGTTGTCCGCGAAACAGTCCGAGGACGACGATGACGGCCACAACCACTAATGCGATGCGCGCCAGTGAGTTCCCCACCTTGTCGAGATTCTTTTGCAGAGGTGTCTTACCCCTCTCGACAGCTTCGAGCATGCCGGCGATCTTTCCGAATTCGGTGAAGGAACCCGTGGCGACAACTACTGCGCGGCCTCGCCCATAAGTCACAACCGTTCCTGTAAAGGCCATGTTATTTTGATCACCAATCGCGAGCCGTTTATTACACAATGCTGAGGTCTGCTTCTCTACCGGGATGGATTCGCCCGTGAGGGCGGCTTCTTCAATCTGCAGGTTGACGGCTTCGATTAGCCGCGCATCAGCAGGGACTTTATCGCCCGTAATGAGGAGTATGAGATCGCCTGGCACGAGGTCGCGCGCCGGAATCTCGCTCTCAATGCCATTGCGAACAATAGTTGCCGTGGGTGCGGTCATCTCCCGCAGGGCTTCGATCGCGCGCTCAGCCCGGTACTCCTGTATGAAACCGAGAAGCACCGCGAATAGAACTATGAAAGCGATTGCCGCGGCTTCAAGCCCATGTCCGAGAAAAACGGAAACGGCTGCTGCAACGAGCAGAATGATGATCAGAACATTCTTGAACTGCCCGAAAAGAATCCCCCAGGGTGAAGCGTGCCCGGAAGCCTGGAGTTCGTTGGCGCCGTAAAGGATGATTCGTTGCGCGGCTTCGCGAGAGGACAATCCCGAGAGCGAGGACTTTAGACGCTCCAGGACACCTTCGACCGACACGGTGTGCCAGGAAGAATCCTGCCGATCCAGCGTCGCCACTACATCCACGGCGTTATCCACCCTGCGGGGAAGACTGCCTTCAATTTCCGAAAATATCCCCATGCGTCACATCACCTTTACTCTTTGTCAGGAACTTCAGCCACCATCAAGTTCTAAATGGCAACGTATGTGCCGTCATGAGACATTCGGGATTAGAGGTATCTGGATACTTTGAAGGCAGATCCATGGGCAAAGTTCCTCTGGAATCTGCGTAAAAGCCCGCACGGTGCAGTGTTGCTAACTTCTCTGAAGGGCTGGGAGTAAGGGAATTTGTCTGGTTTTCTAGCGGTACACCCATTGCTCAAGGAATTCGACAGGAGGCGGCTGAATCGCGGCCCTTACTCTGATGATTAAAATCAAGCGAACACTCTGTCCGACTGATTTGTCCACGGATTCTGACCAGGCGTTGAGGTATGCACTGGCGCTGAGGCATGCGAACAAAGCAGAACTAGTGGTTTGCTATTGCGCCAATGACAAAGAAGTTGTGGACTACAAATTGTCGCAAGGCCGAATCAAGAACCTCGTCGAGCATTCACTACCTTCCGCGAATTTGGATTGGGAAGGGCTCGTCATTCAAGGTGAAGACGTTGGAGAAGCGATAATTCAGACTGCGGCGGAGCAAGCAATCGACCTGATTGTGATGCGCTCGCGCCGGCGGCCCCACCGTGCCGCCCTCCTGGGTTCGACAGCGGAACGGGTCTGTCGCGGCGCGCCATGTCCCGTGCTTGTAAATCATAGTGACGAATTTGACCGGATCGATCAGGCAACCGGACGGATCAGCCTGAAGCGCCTGCTCGTCGCTTATGATTTTTCTGATTACTCAGAGCTGGCCCTGAATTACGCGGTGTCGTTGGCCCAAGAGTATCAGGCAGAGTTGCATCTCCTGCACGTGCTCCCTCCTCGTACGGTAAACGAACCGGAAATCGCCTGGTATCCGGTTGGCGGCGAGACCGCCTATCACAAGGCAGCCCGACGTTTGCAGAATGCCATTCCTCAGGAAGTTCATCTGTGGTGCAAGATCAAACATGCCGTTACGGAAGGTCAAGCGTATCGCGAAGTTCTAAACTATGCGGAAAAAAATGAGATCGATCTCATCAGCTTGGGTGCTCATGGCGCAGGGTTCGGGATGCGCGCACTGTTTGGATCGAATGTCGATCGAGTTCTGCGTCAGGCGCCTTGTCCGGTGCTAGTGGCCAGACCCCTCAAACCTGCAATGTCAACGAATTCCCGTAACTTGCAAGGCCTGTGGGTTGAAACTGGGCCTTTCACACCTCCCTCGCACATGGTCCGAGAGACAAATTCGATAGTTTGAGTTTACCGCCACGCCGACTGAGAACTTTCTCGCATCGACCTGCGTAAGGTTCCCCACGAGTCATCTCCGAGAACACACAAATCCAATCAATTCTCACGGCATGTGCTTTGCTCCTTGCCAGATAGCGGAACTCGAAGTTGAAAACCCCTTAACGGCAGGTAAGCCGCTGGGAGTTAAGCCAGGGAGAGTTGGAGGTTGACGACATGACTAAGGACGATCGCGACATTCTCGAAATCCTCAACGATGAGTTGGACTTCATTGAAAAGGGCGGATACGGACGATCTGTCCGCACGCCATGGCATCCAAAGTCAACTTTTCAAGACTCTCTATCCTGTATCAACTACGGTTACCCATACCGAGCCCACCCGTGCAACGAATGCCACTTACTCGACTTTGTCAGCCCTGAGCACCATGGCGAAGAAGTGCCCTGTCACTTTATTCCCTTGAACCACGATGGGGAAACCATCGCGGACCTGGAGCTCGAGGACAATCAGGCGAAGCTCGAGCGAGATGTCAAAGATTGGCTTCGTGCCAGGATCAGCGAAATCGAGGAGGAGCGCGGGAAGCCAGCAATGACGTTAAGCTAAAGGGAGGTTAAAACATGAACACCGCAGCCGGCTCATTGATAGCCATAGTACTACTAGCTGTGGCCTCCTGGTTTGGCATCCGCTCGCTTGTTCGCGCTTACTCCCGTTATCGCGGAACCAGAACCGTCACTTGTCCGGAAACCGGAAGGCCCGCAATCGTCGAGGTTGACGCTCTGCATGCTTCGTTAACTTCGATCGTGGGTCTTCCGCATATTCGATTGGAAAATTGCTGGCACTGGCCGCTGAAAGAAGAGTGCGGACAGGAGTGCCTTGCTGATCTCGACGTAGCGCCCGATGAATGTCTAATTAGCGGCGTGCTAATGCGATGGTACCGGGGAAAGAAATGTGTCTATTGTGGCAAACCGTTTGAGGAACTTCACTGGATAGACCACCACCCAGCACTTCAAAGCCCCGGGGGGCAGCTGATCGGGTGGCGTGAAGTACACATGGACAACCTGTGGAACGTGCTGGAAACGTACCTGCCGGTTTGCTGGAACTGTTACATAGCGCAGAAGTTTCGCCTGGACCATCCCGACCTGGTCGTTTACCGACCGTGGCGGAACGGCATTCGCGGAGGCGTGGACGGCTCGTCTGCGTCACGTCATCTCTGATTCGGCAAGCTGCCCGGGTGGGCCACATTAAGATTCTCGGATAATGTCTGTGAAAAGGAGGCTACCTAGTACATAAGGCTCAGGCTCAACACTAATGAGCTTGATTGTTTTTCTCGCCGCAGGCGGTCTGTTTGTCAGCGCCTGCGGCGAACTATTTGGAGTGGACTCGCATTTGCTCATAAGAAGCATTAACCCACCATCTCAGCGTGTTGTGGGCAATGTTTCGCAATTTCGGTCATTACATGTGCGAAGGAATCCTCAGATAATGAAAAAGCAAGTCACGATCGACGGCAACGAAGCAGCTGCTTATGTTGCTTACAAGACAAACGAAGTAATCGCCATCTATCCCATCACTCCATCGTCACCGATGGGCGAGTCGGCTGATGCGTGGGCGGCTGCGAACGACAAAAACATCTGGGGCATGACGCCGCTTGTTCGCGAAATGCAATCAGAAGGGGGCGCGGCAGGAGCCGTACATGGGACACTGCAGACTGGTTCATTGACCACGACCTTTACCGCCAGTCAGGGCCTGCTGTTGATGATCCCCAACATGTTCAAGATCGCCGGTGAACAGACCAGCACGGTTTTTCATGTCGCCGCTCGAACGATCGCCACCCACGCCCTTTCGATCTTTGGCGACCACAGCGATGTGATGGCGGCACGATCAACCGGATGGGCCATGCTGTTTGCCAACTCTGTTCAGGAGGTAATGGACTTTGCGCTGATTTCGCAGGCAAGCACGCTAAAAACTCGCGTTCCATTCCTGCATGTTTTCGACGGTTTTCGCACTTCTCATGAAGTCATGAAAATCCAAAAGCTGTCGCACGAAGAGATCGTCGGTATGATTGATGAAAACCTGGTCCGAGAACATCGGGCGCGCGCGCTTACACCCGATCGTCCGGTGATGCGAGGAACCGCGCAAAACCCGGATGTCTTCTTTCAATCGCGTGAACGAGCCAACCCTTTTTATCTGCGAACGCCAGCCGTGGTGCAGGAAACCATGGATCGTTTTGCCTCGCTCACCGGAAGGCAATATCGTCTGTTCGACTACGTCGGCGCGCCTGATGCCAATCGCGTGGTGGTAATGATGGGCTCAGGCTGCGAGACGGCAGAGGAAACCGTGGAATCACTCTGTAGCAAGGGGGAAAAGATCGGGCTTTTGAAAGTAAGACTCTATCGCCCGTTCTCAGTGTCCGATTTCATAAAGGCGCTGCCCCCCTCGACGAAAGCGATCGCGGTCCTCGACCGCACGAAGGAACCGGGAAGCACCGGCGAGCCACTCTATCAGGATGTTGTCACCGCGTTGTGCGAGTCCATGGCAAGTGGCGCAGCGCCATTCAATTCGATGGTTCGAGTGATTGGCGGCCGTTACGGGCTCTCGTCAAAAGAATTTACGCCCGGCATGGTCAAGGCCATTTTCGAAGAACTGAAGAAACCAGAGCCTAAAAACCATTTCTGTGTTGGCATCAAGGACGATGTGACCTTCACCAGCATTCCTTTTGACCCGGCATTTAGTGCAGAACCCGGCGATCAGGTGCGGGCAGTTTTCTGGGGCCTGGGCGCGGACGGAACAGTGAGCGCCAATAAAAACTCAATCAAGATCATCGGCGAAGAGACACCGAATTACGCGCAAGGCTACTTTGTTTACGACTCCAAGAAAGCTGGCGCCATGACTGTGTCGCACTTGCGCTTTGGTCCACGTCCAATCCACAGCACATACCTCATCCAGCGCTCAAACTTCATAGCTGTCCATCAGTTCTCTTTTCTCAGCCATTACAACGTGCTTGAATCGGCAGTCGAAGGTGCGACCTTGCTGCTCAATAGTCCCTATGAAGCAAAGGAAGTTTGGGACCATCTGCCCAGAGCAATTCAACAGACTATTATCGACAAGCGACTCAGGGTTTATTCGATTGACGCCTACAGCGTTGCCAAAGAAAGTTCGCTGGGAAATCGCATTAACACGATCATGCAAACCTGTTTCTTTGCTATCAGTGGGGTCCTGCCGCCTGATGAGGCAATTACAAAGATCAAAGAATTCATCCGCAAGACTTACGGTAAACGTGGCGAGCCGATCGTCAGGCAAAACTTCGCGGCCGTCGATGCAGCTCTGGCCCACCTGCATGAGATTCCAATTCCCCCAACCGTCACCAGCACACACGAGCTTCCCGCGCAGATTCACGCTAAAGCTCCTGACTTTGTGCGAAACGTGACCGCCGAGATCATGGCAGGTCGCGGCGATATGCTACCAGTAAGCGCCTTTCCCGAAGACGGCACTTACCCGCTGGGAACAGCACGCTGGGAAAAGCGCAACATTGCCCAGGACGTTCCGGTTTGGGAGCCGGATCTCTGCATTGAGTGTGGCAAGTGCATAATGGTTTGCCCCCACTCTACAATTCGCGCCAAAGTCTATGCGGAAGCCGACCTCGCGGAAGCTCCGAACAGCTTCAAACATATGCCGGCGAAGTGGCGAGAGTTTACCGACAAGTTGTACACAATTCAGGTGGCAGTTGAAGACTGCACCGGCTGCCGGCTTTGTGTTGAAGTCTGTCCCGCAAAAGACAAGAGCAATGTTTCGCGAAAGGCGCTCAACATGCAGCCCCAGTTGCCGTTGCGCGATCGTGAACGGACAAATTGGGACTTCTTTCTAACATTGCCGGACCTGCATAAAAACGGGTTGATTGCTTTCAATTCCGTCAAGAATGTGCAGTTGCTGCAACCGTTGTTTGAGTTCTCCGGGGCTTGCGCCGGTTGCGGCGAAACGCCATACATCAAACTATTGACTCAGCTTTTCGGAGACCGCGCGATCATCGCCAATGCTACGGGCTGTTCGAGTATCTACGGCGGCAATCTCCCGACAACTCCCTATACCACAAACAATGAAGGACGCGGACCGGCCTGGAGTAATTCGCTTTTCGAAGACAATGCAGAATTCGGGCTGGGGATGAGACTCGCACTAGACCACCAGAACGGTTACGCCAGAGACCTCGTCGGTCGACTGCGCAGCCTCATCGGAGAGTCACTCACGGACAACTTGCTCAATACGGACCAGTCAACTGATGAAGGTATCAACATTCAGCGCGAATTGGTCGCGGCAATGAAGGCGAGGCTCAGTGACACCGACGAAACTGAGACCCGCGATCTAATCAGCGTGGCCGACTCGCTTGTCAAAAAGAGTGTGTGGATCGTCGGGGGCGATGGCTGGGCCTATGACATCGGATACGGCGGCCTGGACCATGTCTTAGCAAGTGGTCAGAACGTAAACATTCTTGTGCTTGACACAGAGGTCTACTCGAACACTGGAGGTCAAGCGTCGAAGGCTACTCCGCTCGGGGCGGTGGCGAAGTATGCCGCTGGCGGCAAGACGAGCGCTAAAAAAGATCTCGGAATGACTGCCATGCGCTACGAAGATGTGTACATCGCCCAGGTCGCCATGGGCGCAAACGACTCTCACACAGTGAAAGCTTTTCTCGAGGCAGAGGCACACAACGGTCCCTCGCTGATCATCGCCTACAGCCAATGCATTGCCCATGGCATTGATATGGCCAAAGGCATGCACCAACAAAAGTTGGCGGTTGACTCGGGCCACTGGCCGCTTTACCGACGCAACCCGAGACTAACTCAGGAAAATAAGAATCCGTTTCAGCTCGACTCGGGTGACCCGAAGATACTGCTACAGGATTACTTCTATACCGAAGGCCGTTATCGGATGTTGCAACAGAGCGATCCTGAAGTAGCGAAGTTCTTGCTGGGGCAAGCACAGAAGGCTGTGCATCACCGTTGGCAACAGTACAAGCAATTGGCCGAGGTGAAAGTTGAATGATGTCCGACAAACTTCAGTTTATCGGAAACTTGAAGAAAGAATTACAGCCATAGGATGCGACAAACTGAAGTTTGTCGGACACCTGAAGAAAGAATTACAGCCATAGGATGCGACAAACTGAAGTTTGTCGGACACCTGAAGAAGGGATGACAGTCATAGCACGCGACAAACTGAAGTTTGTCGGACATTTTCGGGAGCATGCCATGAATCTAACAACGAACTACCTCGGGATGCTGTTGAAGAATCCCATTGTCGCGTCATCATCACCGCTTTCACACAACGTAGGCAGCATTCGCCGCCTTGAGGATGCCGGCGCCGCGGCTGTGGTGATGTATTCGTTGTTCGAAGAGCAAATCACTTTCGATAGTTACTACATCGACTACCACTTGACACATGGGACCGACAGTTACGCCGAGTCGCTTAGTTATTTCCCGGAGATGCAGGGTTACAACGTTTGGCCCGACGAATACATGAACTTGATCCGCACCGCCAAGGAGGCAGTCGACATTCCGATTATTGCCAGTTTGAATGGGGTTTCTGAAGGTGGCTGGACGGATTATGCCGCTCTGATGGAAGACGCCGGCGCCGACGCTTTGGAACTCAATGTCTATTACGTTCCAACAAATACCGAAATCTCAGGCCTCGAAGTTGAGAGGATTTATCTGGATATACTTTCGGCGGTGAAGCAGACGGTGTCGATTCCGGTGGCGATGAAACTCAGTCCTTATTTCAGCTCGACAGCGGACATGGCAAAACGTCTAGTCGATCGCGGAGCCGCTGGCCTCGTTCTTTTCAATCGCTTTTACCAGCCCGACTTTGATCTGGAAAAGCTGGAAGTAGCTCCGCGAATCGTCTTGAGTGATTCAGATGAACTTCGTCTGCCTCTGCGTTGGGTAGCCATTTTGTACGGACGGTTGCTCACCGATTTTGCTATCACCAGTGGGATTCATAATGCGCAGGATGTGATCAAGGGTTTGATGGCGGGGGCCAAAGTCACAATGATGGCCTCGGAATTACTTCAAAACGGCATTCGCCGCATCGGGCAAGTGCTCGATGAACTGGTCTCATGGATGAACGAGCACGAGTATGAAAGCGCCGCGCAGATGATTGGCGCAATGAGCCAGCAACATTGTGCCGAACCTGCGGCCTTCGAGCGCGCAAACTACATGAAGATGCTGGCTTCGTATAGACCAATTAACTAGAACTCTAATTCTGCGTATGATCACGATGACATGAGGAGGGCTTGATGAGAGTGACACCTGATATGGAAATAGGAGAAGTGCTGAGGATCAATGAGTACATGATCGACGCCTTCACATTGATATCAGACAGCTTCGAACCGCTAAAAAATCCAACTCTCACTTTGATGTCGGATCGCATTACGGTGGCGCAAGCCGCGCACATAGGCAAGATGCCATTGACTGAAGCCCTTTATGCTCTGAATCTCACGGCGGGTGAAGATGAAAAGCGACTGAGGTGCGAACTCGCCTTGAGCGATTGCGCGGATATCGAGGCACCAAGACGAGAATTCGCGAGTCAGGCGGCGAGGGCCACTTGAGAGATGACGATCACTTGAGCGACTTGATGTCGGTGCAGGGAGTGATTACTAAGGATGGCCGCACGCTTACATCACATCGAGATGGCGACGTTGTATTGCGTGATGGTTCAACCGTCCGAATCCGCCTAATGCGTCCTGCGGATGAGCCTGGCCTTCTGGCCTTGCTCCAGTCGCTCTCAGAAGAATCGCGGTGGCTACGATTTTACTCCTCGGCAAGCGGTTCTGCTCTCGCGGCCGAGGCACACCGGGAAGCCAATCTCGACCATACGTTCGGATTGCTTGCCTTCAGCGGCGCCATAGAGCACGTCGTCGGCCACGCATTCTATGCCGCTCTCGATGAGCATCGGGCGGAGGTCGCTTTTACGATTTCGAACGACTTTCAGGGGAGAGGGTTAGGCACAATATTGCTCGGTCAACTTGCGGACGTTGCCGCAGCCAGGGGAATTCAGGTGTTTGAAGCCGAGGTTGTGGCAGCAAATCTCGCGATGCTCAACGTATTCAGAGAGTCAGGCTTTCCCATCGAGGTGGACGCGACCGCGGGCCAACTTCATGTGACCTTCCCGACTTCCTTGAGTGAGGAAGCAATAAAGCGCTTCGAGCGGCGCGAGACTCTCGCCGCAGTCAACGCATTAAAACTCTTCTTCAATCCCCGCGCGGTGGCAGTCATCGGCGCTTCACGCCATCGTGGAACTATCGGGGGCGAGATATTCCATAACCTGTTGAGTTATGGCTTCAATGGGCCAGTTTATCCGGTTAATCCCACCGCGGAAGTTATTCAATGTGTCCCTGCTTACCCATCAGTAGAAGGAATTGGGGGTCCAGTTGATCTCGCGATCATTATCGTCCCGGCCGCCCAGGTGATTCAGGTTGCAGCCGAGTGCGGACGCAAAGGCGTCAAGGCGCTGGTCGTCATCTCAGCCGGATTTTCGGAAACGGGAACGGAAGGGCAAGAACGCCAGGCCGAGCTGCTTCAGGTTTGCCGCGCCTTTGGCATGCGCCTGATTGGTCCCAACTGCATGGGCATCGTCAACACCGATCCCACAGTGTTGCTTGATACGACGTTCGCACCCGGCGTGCTCCCTCATGGACGCGTCGGGTTTTCTTCGCAGAGCGGCGCATTGGGGTTAGCCATCATAGAGTATGCAAACTCGCTCGGACTTGGCATCTCCACTTTTGTATCGGTCGGCAATAAAGCCGACATTTCCGGAAACGATCTGTTGCGTTATTGGGAATCAGACGACGGCACCGATGTAATCCTGCTCTACCTCGAGTCATTCGGGAACCCGAAGAAGTTTTCACAGATTTCGCGCAGGGTTGGGCGCAAGAAACCAATTGTCGTTGTGAAGAGCGGCCGCTCAACCGCCGGCGCGCGAGCTACTTCATCCCACACCGGCGCAGTCATCGCCTCCTCTGATGTCACTGTGGATGCGCTTTTTCGCCAGGCAGGCGTGATTCGTACGGATACGCTGGCAGAGCTATTCGATGTAGCCTCGCTGCTGGTGAATCAGCCGCTGCCTGCGGGCCACCGTGTCGGCATTATTACGAATGCCGGAGGTCCAGCGATTCTGTGCGCGGATGCCTGTGAGGCAAGAGGGTTGGAGGTTCCTGTTCTAGGCAAAATCAGTCAGGAGAAACTGCGAGCGTTTCTTCTATTGGGAGCCAGTGCGAGTAATCCTGTCGACATGATTGCGTCAGCGTCAGCCGATGACTATCGCAACGCTATTGAAATAGTGGCGGCGGATGAGAATGTCGATGCCATAATTGTCATCTTCACTCCACCACTGGTCACCCGCGTTGGGGATGTGGCAATCGCAATCGCCGAGGCCGTCCGGGCAATCAGCAGAAGCAAGCCGGTATTGACCGTGTTCCTGTCAGCGAGCGGAACACCAGTGGAGTTGCGGTCGGCCGGCGCAGGCATTCCATGTTATGCATTCCCCGAAACCGCGGCGATTGCCCTGGCGCGTGCTGTTCGTTATCGCGAGTGGCGCGAACGGCCTGAGACGGCCGCGCCTCATTTCGAGGATGTTCGGCGAGATGAAGCTGTTGCCGTCATAGCTACAGCCCTCTCACGTGGCGACGGCTGGCTTGACGCCGGAGAAACCGCCGCGCTCTTGTCCTGCTACGGCCTTACACTAATCGAACAACGAATTGCCGCGACTATTGAAGACGCTGGAGCAGCAGCAGAAGAAATTGGCGCGAGTGTGGCTCTAAAAGCAATCGCTCCTGGTGTGATTCACAAAACAGAAACAGGAGCGGTTCGACTTCATCTGCGCGGTGCTGAAGAGGTTCGCATCGCGGCCACCGAGATGTCGCAACAACTTAAAGCCCAGGGACAATCGCCAACAGGCTTTGTGGTCCAGCGTATGGCTCCCAGCGGAGTTGAGATGCTGGTAGGTGTCGTACACGATCCGCAATTCGGTCCAGTCGTGGCCTGTGGAGCCGGCGGCGTTCAGGTGGAACTCCTGCGTGACGTATCGGTTCGCCTCACTCCACTTTCAAAAGAGGACGCCTCAGAGATGATTCGTAGTCTGAAGACTTATCCGTTGCTCACGGGCTTTCGCGGTGCACCGGTTTGTGATGTGGCCGCGCTTGAGGAAGGACTTCTGCGGGTGAGTTCAATGGTTGAAGACCTTTCGCCGATCGCCGAACTCGATTTGAATCCCTTTGTGGTGAACGTGAATGGAGGCGTGATTCTAGACGCTCGCATCAGAGTCGTCGCCGTTGAACCGAAGCCATTGCTGGGGGTCCGCCAGTGAACCCGTTCCGATCTCAGCCTCGTTTCTTCATCGAGCGTCAGATTCGTTAAGTCGCCGTTCCAGGCAGCAGCCGGCTTCCCACCACCGTGGTCTATTTTCCCAGATCACGCGAATTGGTGCGCTTTTGATATTGCCTATCGCCGGTTGCGCATGGAAAACGATGACGTCCCCATTTGCCTGAAACTGGAGCATCGTCAAGGCACTACAGAGTTGCCGCGGCTCGTGAGCGCTGTGTGACTGATCAAGATGATCCTGAGTCGATTTCGTGGTGACTCTCAGTCTATTACCCGACGTGGTCCTTGCAGATCGTACGCGCGGCGGCTGACAACGAGATGGTGGGCGGCCCAACGCCGCCTGCGGAACCCCAGCAGGTGGAAAACCTGAAGGGGTAGAACGCGGGCGATGCGCGTGTTTACAATCAGGAAGTTTTCGTTAAGGGGATCTCTGCGAACGCCCGGCAGGAGGTGGACATAGTTACCGATTTTCAGTCGCCTGAGCAAAGCCGACAAACTGAGCCACACTTTCTTGACCTCGCGCCCGAGAAAGAAGCCATCGTCACCCAGCGCCTGGTATAGCGGCAGAAGCACCAGTCCTGTTTCGGGAGCCGCAATCTCGCCGCGCAGATCATGGGCCAGTGTTTGTCCTCGCCGCACCGGTTGAAAGTTGGTAAACCCAGGCTCCATTTTGAAATTGTCATCCGCCGAAATCGCGTGACGGTATCGCACTTCGACCACTCGCCTCCCGCCGGCGGCGAGCGCCAGCAATGAACGATACTTGTCAAGCTCCGGCAGGTCCGCGGAGCGCAGGTTTCCTGCGGCCACAGTCGCGATCCAGATCGCTGCTTCGTGGTTGTCTATTGATGACAAAGCGTCGTGCTGTCCGGCCTCGAGGCCCATGGTTATCACCCCGAGATTGTTGACGTATTCCAGCAACGTTCCGTCGATTTGTTCTTCCAGCCCGAGGACGATTGTCACCGGAAAGTTAAGAGCAAAGGAGCGGTTCCGGAGGGTATCACCCACGGTGGCAAACGGTTTGCCAGCCGCCGATGTCGTGTGCAGATCCATGAAGAAGATTTCATGTTGAGCACGAGCAAAGGCGCTGTCTAGTTCAGCAAGCAGTTCCCGTTGTTCAAGACGTTCGGAGATCTGCTGGTGAAGAGGCTTTCCCGACTTGATTGCCTGAATGTTGGCCCCTGTCCAAACGCGGTTCAGGTCAGCGTCTATGTAGCGAACCCCCCGGTGCAACGCCAAGGTATTTCCGGCGAGCAGAATCACCTCGCCACGCAAACAGGATCTGCGTTCCTCAAGTGCAGCGACAACCCGATGCGCGGCGAGAGTGCCCGCCGGTTCGTTTCCGTGAATGCCTCCCAAAACAATCAAGGCGGGACCCGACTGGGCCCCACGTATTGAAGCGATAAGATGACCGCCGATTTGGGTGGGCGCTTTTTCCAGAACCCCCATCGCCGACATAGTGGATTTGAGATCACCCATACAGTCTTTAAAGAAGACACACACCAGAGCCCTTCGAGTCTTGGCGTTTAACCCAAAAGCCTGCGCATTAGCCTTCGCTTCACCAATTCTACCAGCACCAGGTAAGTGCCGGACGCCCCTGCAAGGAAGAGAAAGAAAGCCAATGGCAAAGTCGTGAACCCTAAAATCCTTCCCAATGAAGTAAACGGGATCACGATGCCCGCCATGACCACTGCGATTGTCGTTGCCGTGAGGGCCAGACTGGGACGACTGCGAAAAGGATTGCCGGCGGTGCGGATAATAAAGATGACGAGTGTCTGGGTCGCCAGGGATTCGACAAACCATCCTGTGTGGAAGAGCTGTTCAGAAGCACTGAAAACCTTTAGCAGTGCAAAGAATGTCAGAAAGTCGTAGACAGAACTGATTGGCCCAATGTAGATCATGAAGTCGCGGATCATCCCAACGTTCCAGCGCTGCGGCTTGTGAATGAATGTTCGGTCAACGTGATCTGTCGGAATCGTCACCTGAGCCAGATCGTAGAGAAAGTTATTGAGCAGAATCTGCGTAGGCAGCATCGGCAAAAAAGGCAGGAACAGCGACGCCACGGCCATGCTGAACATGTTGCCGAAGTTGGAACTCGTGCCCATCAGCAAATACTTCATCACATTGCCGAACGCTTTGCGGCCTTCGATGATGCCCTCGTGCAGCACCTTAAGGCTGCGTTCCAACAGGATAATGTCGGCGGCGTCCTTTGCGACATCGACCGCGGTGTAAACGGAAATGCCGACATCCGCCGCATGGAGAGAAGGCGCATCGTTGATGCCGTCTCCCAAATAGCCGACGACGTGACTGCGATGCTTGAGCGCCAGAATAATCCGGTTCTTTTGGGCCGGTGAGACTCGAGCGAACACCGAGGTTTGCTCGACCACATGCGCGAGCGCGGGATCACTCATTCGTTCGAGTTCGTCGCCGAGAATTATGCGTCCCTCTCCGAGGCCGACCTGCGCGCAGATGTGTTGAGTTACCAACTCGTTATCGCCGGTCAAGATCTTGACTTGTATTCCGTCTCTTCTGAGCATGCGTAAGGCGAGTTTCGCCGTCTCCAGTGGCGGATCTGAGAATGTTAAGTATCCCGCGAGCGCCAGATCCTTCTCGTCGACTGCCCGGTAAACCTCTTGCTGCGGCACAGCGGCGTAGGCGACTGCCAGCAGGCGAAACCCGCGGGCGCATAATTCGCGATAAGTCGCTTCGGCATGGACTCGTGATTCGGTGTCGAGCGGATACCGTTGACCGTCCAACTCGTAGGACGTGCAAACAGGCAGTACGCTTTCGGGCGCACCCTTCGTGATCAGCAGTCTCGCGCTTTCGCGCTCCACGACCATCGAGACGCGTCGCCTTTCAAAGTCGAAAGGAATCTCATCAATCTTGCGATAGGCACGAATGTCCGGATGATCGTGGTGTAGGACGGCAGCATCGAGAGGATTCACGCTATGGCCCTGGCTGATCGCCTGGCTCTTGATTGCCTGATCGAGCGGATTGCTCACGCCTGTTTCGTGCAGGCTATTCAGATAGGCGAGCAGAAAAACTCGTTCAGATGGAGTGCCGAATGGATCCAGGTGTTGGTCCAACGCCATCTCGCCGCTCGTGAGCGTACCGGTTTTGTCACTGCAGAGAACATCAATGCTGCCGAAGTTCTGCATCGCCTCCAGATGCTTAACGATCACTTTCTTTCGGGCCATGTGGACGGCTCCTTGTCCCAGGGTGACAGTCGTGATCATGGGCAGGAACTCGGGCGTCAAACCAACCGCAAGAGCGACGGCGAAGAGTAGCGACTCGAGAAAGTTGTGATGCAGAACGACGCTTACCAGCAGCACAAAGAGCACGAGCAGGATGGTGGTCTTCATGACTAATAGACCAAACTGTCGGGTGCCCCTTTCAAACTCGGTTTCTGGTGGCTTGGTGGCCAGGCGAGTGGCAATATCGCCGAACGTTGTACTTTTGCCCGTAGCCGTGACCAGGGCTGTGCCCGTACCGCTGACCACAGAGGTACCAAGAAATACTTTGTGATCATCGCGGGTGTCTTGCGAAATCGCCTGGAGATCGACGGCCTCCTTCTCTACCGGTAGTGACTCCCCTGTGAGCGCGGCCTGCTGCACGTGTAGATCGCGAACTTTGAACAGCCAGGCGTCCGCCGGTACAAGATCACCCGCCGTGAGTCGAAAGACATCTCCCGGGACAAGCTCGCGTCTGGGAATCTCGGTCCAATTTCCATCTCGAAGAACAGCGGCTGTCGGGGCCACTTCTTTGCGAATGCGTTCAACCGCGCGTTGCGACCGGTAGGTCTGAACGAAGTTGAGGGCGGCGCTCAACAACACCATCAGCGCAATGATGAAGGCATTGATGACCTCGCCGACAGCCGCGGAGATAGCGCTGGCTATTAGCAGAATGATGGCGAGCGGATTAATAAACAGGAGCAGGATCTGAACCAGGCCCGATGTCCGACGCGTCGTGACGGGCTCATTTGGACCGACTTCGCTGAGCCGCTGTCGCGCCTCCGAAGTGCTCAGGCCGGCGCTTGCATTCCCTGCAGCGGTGGGCGGCGTTGACTGAAGAATCGGTTTCAACATGCTCTTCCTGGCGATCCCTACCATACCTTATAGCAGTCATCTATATGGCATATAATGGAGCTGCATTTATAAGAATTGGTTCGGCTGGCGCTCAAAAGAGAAGGCGAACAAGTCCCCCTGAAAAACACAAAAGAAAAGATCCTTGTTGTCGACGACGATCAGGCGATTCGCTGGTCACTCGGTGA
>WNFZ01003616.1_pt1 | contig 36697 bp, 35 predicted proteins | sample 5400081 | NCBI WGS metagenome assembly WNFZ01 (sample SAMN13153365, study PRJNA577476) | soil metagenome | isolation source: 80 cm soil or saprolite under grassland replicate 1 | place: USA:California | collected 2016-06-15 | reverse complement strand
GGTGCCGATGGGGATGGCCGCAGCGTTTCGCTTCGGCAATCTCGGCATGATGAATTAATCGGAATGAAGAGTACCCAGGCGGACACCGGCATGGGCGTCAGCGGTGGCGGAACTGCATAAACTATGGAACTCAACAATAGAAAGATGAAAAAATGAACATGCAAAAATGTCCTCGACACGCTCTGTGCTGCTCGAGCGGACTCAATTCCAAATCTTCTGAGTCAAACGGCCTGTAATCCGTTAATCCCCGTTGGTGCGGGTAATGAATACTCAAGGCTGAGTTTGTAGCGCAGGATATTGTGGCAATGGATTCGGTCGATGGTGGTCTTGCTGAGCCAACCCTGGCAGCACATTTCGCCGGTGGCGATGACGCGATGCGCGGCCACGGCCTGGGCGAGCGCCTCACTCAAATCGAAATCGCCGCGGATGCATTCGTCGTTAAGACAATCGAAGCGGAACACGGACTTGGCGTGATCGGGGTTGACCGTATATTTGATGTGGCTAGTCCTGGTGACACCTTGAAGGCTAAGGTATGCCAATTCCACCGTCAAAGACTTCAATTCCCGAAACTTTTCCGAGAGGCTGACTGAGTTTTTGGCGCGTTGGCTTTCCTGCCGACGGTAATCCGCGCGCGGACTGAATTTTTGAGGATGCATGATATCTCGATTCTTTTGCCAAGTCACCGAACATTCTATCGGGAAATAGTTCGCCGTCTGTAACAATCGCCAGGAGAATTCCCGGCTTCGAACGGCGTGAATTCAGGCCACTCTGCTACACCTATTCGTTTGAATCCTCGTTCTGGAAGAGCACCCACGCCGACACCGGCATGGGCGTCAGCATTGGCTGGAGTTCCATAAACCATGGAACTCAACCATATGGGCTAGTGATCAAGCCGCTACCGCCACTTCCAGAAAGCCTTTCAAGTGGACGGCACGCGTTGGGTGACGCAATTTGCGCAACGCTTTGGCTTCAATTTGGCGGATGCGCTCGCGTGTGAGTCTGTATTCCTTTCCCAGTTCTTCCAGTGTGCGCCCGTAACCGTCCAGCAGCCCGAACCGCAACTCCACAATCCGGCGTTCGCGTTCATTGAGCGTGCCCATAACCTGATCCAGCTTCTCCTTCAAAAGGCTGGTGCCCGCCCTGACCGCCGGATTCTCCGCCGACTTATCCTCGAGAAAATCACCGAAGCAGGCGTCATCCCTTTCGCCGACCGTGGCCTGCATGGAGATGGGGCTTTGGGCCATCTTGAGAATGGCTCGGACACGTTCGCCACAGAGTTGCATTTCGTCGGCAATCTCCTCAGGCGTGGCCTCGCGGCCGAATGCCTGGAACAGCTCCTTTTGCACCCGCATGAGCTTGCCCATGATTTCGATCATGTGCACCGGAATGCGAATGGTGCGAGCCTGGTCAGCAATGGCGCGACTAATCCCTTGGCGAATCCACCAGGTGGCGTAAGTGGAGAATTTATAGCCGCGGCGGTACTCGAATTTTTCCACGCCCCTCATCAAGCCGATGTTGCCTTCCTGGATGAGGTCCAGGAATGGCAGTCCGCGATTGGTATATTTCTTGGCGATGGAGATGACCAGCCGCAGGTTGGCCTCGGCCATTTCGGCTCTGGCCTGGTGCGTCCTCGCCGCACACTGATTCAATTGCTTGTGCGCCTTGAGATACTCCGCATAGGGCATACGCGCAAATGCCTCCAGCGCCTTGATCTTCTGTCTCTCGGAATGGATGACGGACTGCTGTTGTTCGGACTTGGGCTGGCTTTCTAAATCCCCGATGACGCACAGACTCTCGTGAAGCTTGTCGTGAATGTTCTGCGTCACAAGGACCATTTCCTCAATGACCCTCTGCTTGTAGTAAAACTTGGGAAAGGTTTCCTGGAGCTTGCGGTCGAGCTTCTTGAACTCGTTGAATAGCTTCTCCCTGGCAGAAGCCTTGGACGCCTGCTGCCCGCGCGCATACTTCTCATCCACCTTCCGGTCCAACTCGCGAACCATTTTGGTCAATCGACGCAAGACTTTCACGTGCTGCTTACTGTTCTCTGTCTTCTTGTCCGCAATCACCCGGTCAAACCGTTCCTTGGGTGGTTCGGAAATCACCTTTTCCGCCAGCGCAATGTGTTCCTTGGCGGCAAACCCGAAGCTGTAAATGAGCCGCTTCTGGTCGTTCTCGGCCGCTTCCATCCGCTTGCAGATGGCTACTTCCTGTTCGCGCGTCAGCAGCGGTACTTTGCCCATCTGCCGCATATACATGCGGACTGGATCATCCAGAATATCGAGTCGACCTTTCTCCCTCTCCTCTTCGTCTTCCGCTGCCTCCGGTTGTTTGACACCCTCCCCTTCGGCCGGATCCATAATCTCCACTTCGAGGTTGTTCAGTTTGGAGTAAATGTGATCGAGTTCGTCCGGGGTGACGGTGGTCTCTCTCAACGAATCATTGATGTCGTCGTAAGTCAGGTGGCCCTGCTCCTTGGCGAGGACAAGCAATTCGCGGATCTTTTCCGACAGGTCAACGCCCGATTTGTTCTTGATCGAAACGGCGTCAGGCCGGGCACCACCCCGCGCAGCAATTTTGGGAGAGGGGACGGCATCCGCAGTCTCGCCAGACCATTCAGGAACCACATTGGACTTGTTTGCCCGATCAGCAGAGACGGTGGCGCGAAGACGATCAGCGCAACGCCCCACTCTGGCAGAGACCACTCTTGTGACCGACCGTTTGACTTTGAATTGAATCATATTCGTTTGAATTCTCGTTCTGGAAACAAGACAGCCCGACAGCCTCTCAATCGAGAGGCCTCCCAGTCAAACATTTGATCAAAGAATCTCATCGCCGCAGTCCTCCGTAACACCGGGGTCAGCAATCTGGTTATTCTGCCAAGGCCGCACGAGGTTCGCTGGAGGTGGCTCGCCACTGCGCACAAGTGGACTCCCGCTGGTCACTTGGCAGCCAGGAATCTCGGATTTTCCAGTCCCAACTGGTTGCCGCTGAGCGCACGGACTATTGGGCGCGCACTGGCACAGCGCCAGCTAAAGGTTGAATCAAAACAACAAAGGAAAACCAAGTATGGCACCAAATGTTAGACCGGTGGGCGATCGGATTCTCGTGCAAGCGGTCGAAGAGAAAGAGAACAAAGGCAAGAAGGGCGAGATCATCATTCCCGATACCGCCAAGGAAAAACCGATGGAGAGTGTGGTCGTGGCGCTCGGCACAGGCAAGACCGACGACAATGGCAAGAAGGTCCCCTTCGAAGTCAGGAAGGGTGACCGCGTGCTCGTCAACAAATACGGCGGCACTGAAATCAAATTGGACGGCAGGGAATATAAAATCCTGAGCTCGGACGACGTCCTCGCCGTCATCGAATAACCATTCAGCCAACAAAACGAATAATATTATGGCAGTAAAACAATTGATTTTTGATGAAACGGCGCGTCAGTCCCTCCTCAGGGGAGTGGAAAAGTTGAGTCGTGCAGTGAAGGCCACGCTCGGCCCCAAGGGCCGCAACGTGGTGTTTGACAGAAAATTCGGATCCCCGACGGTGACCAAAGATGGCGTGACCGTCGCCAAGGAAATCGAACTGGAGGATGCCTGCGAAAACATGGGCGCCCAAATGGTTCGCGAGGTTGCCAGCAAAACGAGCGATGACGCGGGCGATGGCACCACCACGGCCACATTGCTTGCCGAGGCGATTTATCGGGAAGGTTTGAAATTTGTCACCGCGGGCGCGAACCCGATTGGCATTCAGCGCGGCATCCAGAAAGCGGTGGACGTGGCCGTGGAACATCTCGCCAAAATCTCAAAGAAGGTCAAGGACAAGGACGAGATCAAGCAGGTCGGGACAGTCTCGGCTAACTGGGACACGACCATCGGCGAAATCATCGCTGAGGCCATGGATAAAGTAGGCAAGGACGGCACCATTACGGTTGAAGAAGCTAAGTCGATGGAGACCACGCTTGAAGTTGTGGAAGGCATGCAATTCGACAAAGGCTATCTTTCGCCCTACTTCGTAACCAATGCGGAGACGATGGAAGCCAAACTCGAAGGGGCTTACGTCCTCAATTGTGAGCGGAAGCTCAGCAACCTCAAAGAGCTGTTCCCCATTCTCGAAAAAGTGGCGAAGGCCGGCAAGCCCCTGCTGATCATCGCTGAAGATGTCGAAGGCGAAGCACTCGCCACGCTCGTCGTGAACAAATTGCGCGGCACTATCAACGTCTGCGCCGTCAAGGCGCCCGGCTTTGGCGATCGCCGCAAAGGGATGATGGAAGACATTGCGATCCTCACCGGTGGCAAGTTCATCAGCGAAGATCTCGGCATCAAACTGGAATCGATTGCTCTCGAAGACCTCGGGCGCGCCAAATCCGTCGTGGTGGACCAGGAAAGCACCACCATGGTGGCAGGCTCTGGCAAGCCCAATGAAGTCCAGGGCCGTGTCAACCAAATCCGCCGTCAAATCGAGGAAACTACCTCAGACTACGACAAGGAAAAATTGCAGGAACGCCTGGCAAAGCTCGCCGGCGGCGTGGCCATCATCAATGTCGGCGCCGCGACCGAGACCGAGATGAAAGAAAAGAAAGCTCGCGTGGAAGACGCGCTGCACGCCACCCGCGCTGCCGTGGAAGAAGGCATTGTCCCTGGGGGTGGCGTGGCGTTGATCCGCTGCTTGTCCGTGCTCGAAAACTTGAAGCTACCGGACGAAGACGAGCAAATCGGGGTCAATATCGTCAAACGCGCCATCGAAGAACCGACTCGCGTGTTGGCTTCCAACGCCGGTGTGGAAGGCTCCATCGTTGTGCAGGAAGTGAGGCGCCGCAAGGGTAACGAAGGTTACAACGTGGCGACCAACGAATATGAAGATTTGGTCAAGGCTGGCGTGGTCGACCCCACGAAGGTTACTCGCGCGGCTTTGCAGAACGCTTCCTCCATCGCCGGGTTGCTGCTGACTACCGAGTGCCTGATCACCGAAGCTCCGGAGAAGGAAAACGATTCTGTTTAAATGACCCGAGAGAAGCGCGAAAAGAATAATGCATATTCCTCAAAACCCATCCTGAGCGCGTGATGTGTTTCGCGCTCTTGTAGAGAAAGCGGATCTGTATGCGACGTCCCAAAGGCATTAAAACCAGAAAGTCAGTGGTCAAACGTTTCAAGATAACCGGTACCGGCAAAGTGTTGCGCCGAGGCGCGGGCAGACGCCATTTGCTTCAAGGCAAAAGTTCCAAACGGCGCCGGTCGTTGCGAAAGGCGACGCTAGTCGGACCAACAGACATCTATCGTATCAAACAAAATTTGCCGTTTGGCCACTGAAGCGCTTCCTGGCTTGCCTCGTTCGCTGCAACGACCGCGACAACGTCAACGTGGATCTCAACCTCGGGTGCGTGAAATTCGACGGTTTCTCGGAGCGTGAGTCGCACATATCGGGTCAGCGAGCATCTACCCTTCTGCCCATCATGGTTTTGAGTGATGCGCATGGCCCCTGAATTATGAATTGGACGTCCCTAAATCCTACGGTCCGGGTGGGCTGCAGTCTCGCCTACGAAACGACCGTGCAGACGCCTGTGTTGTTTGTGCTCAAACCGCGACTCGAAGGCCGGGTGTGGGTGATGCAGGAGCGGCTTTCGTTCGGCATCGGGCTTCCGTCCCATGAGTTTCAGGACAGCCACGGCAACATCACCATTCGCTCGACGTTCATGCCGGGGCGCAATGAAATCCGGCATGACGCGCTCGTCGCCGTTTCTTCCCTGCCCGACAGCCGGGAGATCATGGGCAACATCGTGCCCGTGGGACAACTGCCGTTTGAACTGTTGCGCTATACGTTACCGAGCCGTTATTGCGATTCCGACAAGCTGCTCAATTTTGCGTGGAGTCTATTCGGGCAGGTTACCCACGGCCTCGCGCGCGTGCAGGCCATCTGCGACTGGGTTCACAATAACATCGAATACCGCTACCTGTCCGGCCAGGCCGACCTGTCCGCATCCGAAGTCATCGAACGGCGCTACGGCGTCTGCCGCGACTTCGCGCACGCCGCCATTGCACTGTGCCGCGCCTTCAATCTGCCCGCTCGTTACGTGACCGGTCACCTGCCGGACATCGGCTATGTTGATCCGGGCACCCCGATGGATTTTCACGCCTATTGCGAAGTCTATCTCGGCCAGGAATGGCTCACCTTCGATCCGCGCTATAACATCCCGCGCATCGGTCGCGTCAAAGTCGCGCACGGCGCGGACGCGGTGGATGGCGCGTTTGCGACGATCTACGGCGAGGCTAATCTGACTCATTTTCAAGTCTGGGCCTATCAGGTCAATCCGCAGCAAGTTTCCGTAGGCGATCCGATTGATTTATCCAAACGACTGGATGGCCAGCAAACCGTGCGGTTCAGTTAACGGGCGCGGTCTCGAAGTTGATAAAGATTTACCACAATATAGTTTGCTTACGCCCTCGCATCGCCTAAGGTGACATTGCTTGTTTAGCCAACCAGCCGCTTTCGAGGCATGGAAGATCCTCAATGGAATCTGCTTTTCAGTGATGGTTTGAAACCTGATCGTCGGGAACAGTCTGGGAAGCAGTTGGTCTAAATGATACAATCATTATGAACACAAGACTATACGTCGGGAATCTTTCCTTTGACGTCACCGAAACCGATCTCCGGGAAATGCTTTCGCAGCACGGCCCAGTGAACGAGATCAACGTCGTCATGGATCAGATCACCGGGCGGGCCCGTGGCTTTGCCTTCGTTACTATGAACACCCAGGAAGGGGCTAATGCCGCCGCCCTGGCCTTAAATGGCAAGGAATGGAAAGGCCGCGCACTGACGGTCAACGAAGCCCGCCCGCGCGAAGAACGTCCCGCCGGCGGTGGCGGTTACCGTGCCAGGAGCTACTCCAATCGCAAATAATCGGCCCGGATGGATTGATCATTGCCGCGGGCCTCTGCCGAACAGGGGCCCGCTTGCTTTCAGGTTCTCGATTGCTTGATGGTGTGGTTGTTTTCCGTGCGTTTGACGTCTCTCGACTCTTCGGCCGAGATTTGAGGCGCCTGTGGGGATCGACAACTCCATCTCATCGCCCGAGGCGCGAGGTTCGCCGGTCGAACAGAACTTCGATGATCCATTTACGGCTATGACGTTCACCATCTTATCTGGTCGATTCTTGGCGATGCGCTTGACAGCTCTTGTGGGAGCAAGGTTTGAGGAACAGCAAGGGAGACGGGTGCGCAATCCACGGCGCGGTCAAGGAACCTATTGCAAGTCCAGCATGCGGCCGACCTCAGGCGGCCTGCCGAGAATAGCGATGATGGAGTCCACCCACCAACGGCAACGCGACGATGTTGCCTCGATCTGGTGGTTCGATCGAGCGTGTCTCCGGACTGTCGGAATTCAAGGATCGGTGAGTGCGGTGACGGTGATAATAGTCGATGTAGTCGGACATGATCTGACGCAGGTGCTGCTCATTCAGAACAATCACGTGGTCCAAACATTCGCGGCGGATCGACCCGATCAACCGTTCCACAACCGGATTTTGCCAAGGCGACCGCAGCGCGATCAGCTTCTGTTCCAAACCCAACCCCTCGACCTTGTGGACGAAGTCACCCTCGTAAGAGTGCCTGTAGAGCGTCGCTACGCTCCGACAACTGTCCGACTATCCCGGATCAGTGTCCGACTATTTCGGATTGGGTGTCCGAATTCATCGGAATACGCAGTTAGCCACGAGGACGTGTTTTGCGTGGGTGACCGGGATCGTGCACTGCTCTGCCCTGATCAGGCCGCGGCTCCATTCATTTGCCGCACCGCTTAGGGCTGTAATGTCGACAATGCTGCCAATTCGTCACACCCGGGCGAGTCAGTTCCGCCCGACATCCAGTCGCCGCGGTGGGACAACAACCTCCACGCGACGCGCGGCGGCCAACTTTCCGCCGCGAGACGTCGGTTGGCTGAACCAAGAGGGTCCGTGCCCCCGCGCGGCACTCTTTTATCAAACCAAATGCTCCTTTCGCGAAGTCTGACTGTCACGGATGGAAAGGGGCCTCACTGCGTGGAAAGCGCGGAACGAAGGCACGTCTCAACGTGCGCCTGCGCAATCTTTTCCTGTTCGATGAGCAGGTGCGCATCACGCACGGCTGCATAGGCGCAAAGCTCAGACTCGTTGAGATTGGCCACGTCGTCGTATGGAGCTGGTTTTGCTGCCACGGCAAACCGGCGAAAACCTTCCACTGTTTGCAGTCCCATTAACAAACTCTGAGTGTCTGGGAACGTCGCGCGAAGCCGAGAAAGTATATGGAAGCCGTGAACGTCCATGTCACCCCAGTAGAATAATCCACAGCGTCCAAGCCACTCCACTGATGTGAGCAACTCAGCCGCTCCGCCCCCGCCCCATATTCCAATGGTATCGTGAAGAACCGGCAAAGTGAGGAACGTCATCTTGTTCTCTACAATCACGATCTTCAGTGACTCCCAAGCCAAACGACGGAACTGTAACAACGGCGTTGCTAGGTCATCCAAGGGCAGACTCAGCTTCTGCTTCAGTGCGGGATCGAGAATGCGAAACCGGACCGAAGGTTCGTCGAAGCGAAGTCCGAAACGCTCTTCGAATCGCTCCGCTTTTGTTCGCGCCTCCTCAGGAAGAAGGAAGTCGAGCAGGTTGCGGAGAACGGACTGATACCGTTCGATAAACTTTGTATCCACGTCAATGGGCTGTTCGCGCGCGTAAAGGCCGGGACGCGGGTGGGCGAGGAAGTATCGACACACCTTCAGGAGGTCAGGCCAGACCGCAGAGAATTCGACGAGCCGCGAAGTGTTCCCCGCAAGCCAGCCTTCCAGCGCTGCACAATCGGTTCGTGCCAAAGCCAGATTGCTTCTGAATTTCTCAACTTCGCTCGCCTTTCGCACGGCTCTTAAGAATTCCGTTTCGCTTTCGAACCAGACGCGGTCAGGCAACTTCTGCCGGCCCCAACGACGGGTGTTCGTCTCCGTCCATTCGATGCGATAGCCAACTTGACCGTTTGCGAGGGCCGAGATTTCTCGTCGCAGTTTCTCTGAGCATCGGCTGAAGGAGTCTGTGCGGACGGTAACGTTGCAAGCGCGGCACCATTTATTCCGGCGTCGACGCGCGCGGCCTCATATTCGGCGCGTGAAGCGCGACGCAATTTGGAGTTGTTCTCGTTGGGGTTCACCGCCAGATGAAAGCTAGCCGTGCTGCTGACCGTGGAAACATCCGCAACGCAGTTCCCAGAAAGAAGTTCGAGTCGGTGGTGAGCGGGAAATACGCGAATGTGCGGAAACTGAAATTGCTTCTGACTCGTTGTAACCGGGGGAAAGATTTCAGTTCAGGAGTTTGTTTTCTAGTTCAGAACTTTATTTTCCAGTTCAGAACTTTATTTTCTTACCACAACAACAACTGTACTCGGACAATAAAGTTGGAAACTCAAACCAAGGTTAACTTGTTAAGGTTCAAGCAGCGTCACTTTGACTCAAAACAAATAAAGTTAGAAACTGGGAGCCGATTCCCGCCCGAAGGGCAACGGAGAGCAGACAATAAAGATGGAAACTGACTATCGAGCCCGCTGTCATGACAGCGTGTGAGTCCAATTAATCCCGTTCCCGATTCGAGCCGCTCCGGCTTCGCACAAGCCAACACCGCCATCACAAGCCATCCTCTGAGAAAACTGCCGCCGGACGAGTAATTTGACCACACGCCCGCACTTTTGGACTTCCAGCCATTACGGCGAAACGATGCGAACGAACGCCGTCGGCAAATCCGGCGTCTCCGTATACTCAATCACCCCATGGGGCGGAGCGATGGTGGCCTTAGCATCCTCCCAGGCCGCTGGCTCCAGGTTGGCACTCCGCTGAAATCGATATTGTTCTCCTGGAATGGCCAGGAAGCGGAACCGAACCCCGCCGGGAATTACCTGGATGGAGATGCGATCCTGCGAGAGGGCAGGTCCATCGAGCACAAACATTTCGACGAACGCGGTCGAATACCCACCGCGCCCATCTTTCACGGTGTAGGAGAAGCGGTCAGGACCATAGAGACCAGCCAGCGGCGCATAGGTGATCATCGAATCATCCCGCGTCACGGAGCTACCAAAAAAACTAGTAGCACTGACACCAGACAGAGTGAGCGGATCGCCGTCGGGATCTGAGTCATTGGCCAGCAACTGCGCCGTGGTGATCACAAATGGTTGATTCCGCAGCGTTAGACCTCCGTCCGCTTGGGCGATCGGCGGCCGGTTGACAATGAGGCGAGCCACCGCGCTGGTGACACAGCCGGCTTGATTGCAAATGGTCACCCAGTAATCGCCGGCGTCCGACAGAGAAACGGCATTGAAGGCAAGTCCTGAACTATTGGCGCCGAACCGCGGGGTTCCGTCGAAGTACCATTGGTAGGTAGGCGACAGGCAGGACTTCGCCGCGACATCGAACCGGAACCGGCCGTTCACCGTTGCAAGACCATTTTGGGGCTGGCTGAAAATGGCCGGCGGAGAATCCACGTTAACCGTCAACGTGGCGACGGAGCTGGTGACACTGCCGCCGAAATTGCTGACGACCACATCGTATTGGCCGGCGTTGGAGGAGTCGACGACGTTTAACGTCAGGATGGCGTTGGTGGTAGTGATGATCGTAGTTCCGTCAAAGCGCCAATCATACACCAATGGCGAACGTCCGGTCGCCTGGACGGTGAACTCGGCGGTGCTGCCGCAAGTGACATCCGCATTAATCGGAGCGGTGATGATGGTCGGAGGAAATACCACGGTGAGCCGCACCGCGGCGCTGGTGACGCCGCCATAAACATTGGTGACAACGAGCTGGTATATTCCGTCGCTGCCTTGAGTGACGTCATAGAGCAATAGCGCGTTGTTTGTTTCCCCTGGCAACATCGCACCATTAAAGTACCATTCATAACCGAGAGGCTCGACACCATTGATCTTCGTGCTGAACAAGGCATTGCTACCATATGGAACTAGACTGCTCTGAGGCTGAGTCTCGATGAACAGAAGTGGTGAGAATCGAATGAGACAACCGCTGTCGACGAATGCGTTCCCTCGGGCGTCGGCCACAACCGCGCTGATTGGGGATCCTTGACTTGGGATCAAGTTGGTCCACAAAACCTGGCCGCTCGCAGTGTATGCGGCGGCGAACAATGCTGGAATCGTCGCAATCCATCCTACAGCGATCGCGTTACCATATGGGTCAGAGGTCACCGCATTTGCGGTGGCATACGGAATGTCAACCTGATTCGTCCACAGGATCTGTCCGCTCGCGGCAGAAAGGGCGATCACCTGCCAACCAGTGTTCCCGAAATAGTGATTGGTGCCATTGAAGGGGTAGTTTCCCGCCAAGTAGACATGGCCTTGGCTGTCGACATTGATGGCCGAACTCTGGCCGACCAAGCGCTTCCTCCAGCGAAGCACACCGGTGTTCGAGTAACAAATGACGACCGAACTCTCAAAATAGTCGGGAGCATTCCCACCGCTGTTTCCACTGACATACACCGCCCCGTCCGACCCAATTGCGATTCCAGTTGAATCTACGATATTACCCGGTTCTGCATACGGTTGCGACCAAAGAGTCAGGCCCGTGCTTGAAAAACAGACTGTTTCAAAATAGCGATCCGATCCTTGCCCCGCCACTCCCTGTAGAACGAAAACTCGATCTGAGTGATCTGCTGCCACGGCGATGGCATACGCATCCGCAGGATGGTCAAACCGATTCGTCCACAGCGGCACACCACTCCCCGAGTAAGAGAGGACGACGCCACCAAAAGCAGTGCCGAGAGGGCCCGTTTCCGACTTTCCCGCGACAAATACCTGCCCATCAGCATTGACCGCGATTGAGCAGGAGATTTCGCCGTAGTTCTCCGGGCTGTTGTAACGGTTTGTCCAAAGTGGCATCCCCTCGCTTGAATAGGCGATCGTGACGATATCCAAACTGGCATATGCGTTGGGAAGCCCTAAGGTCCCTGCCGATGGACCTGTCGTGTACACCGTCCCATCCGGACCAATCGCCAGCGCCACGCCATAATCCGGACCATGCCCCGTCCCGTCGTATGCGCGAGACCAGACTTCGCCGCCCTGCACGTCATACGCTTTCGTGACCATATTGTCGTCGCCCAGCGAGCCGGTGACATAGACTTTGCCGTCGATCCCAATGCCTAACGAACTGAGGCTTTCTACGGTCACAGAACAACGCTCCCAAGCCAGAATTCCCATCGGCGCCGATTTCGCCCGACTATCCATGAACAACAATGAACCGAGGATAAACGCCATCCGCAAGATTGCAGCGAGTTTCATAGAGCAGGCTACCCCAGTCTGATGCCGTGGCTTTCCGAATGGAAGATCAACAATAGAGTGTTTCCGACTGAGTCCAAAAATCATTTCTGGGATGGCGGGCATCGAGATCGGATACCCAGCGGCGAGCTACGAATCAGGTGCAGACGTTGGCGCGCTACGGCATGGCTGGCGACTGCCGGCCTGGGAACACAGACTCTTCCGCGCGTTTCGGGTAGCGTGACACTGTGGCGCGCTGAAAAAGGCGGAACGTGGGTCAGGAAGCGCAGTCCATAAGCGGAGATTTTCCACACGAGCCGCGCCCAGGTGCACCTCCGGTAGGGCTCCGGCTTGACCTGCTCTTTTACCCGTCCGTGGCGGTGGCCATTATATGCTTCTGCCACTCCTCGTCCCACGCAGATTTCGATCGTCGCCTTCTCGTTGTGGCGGGTGAGCTTGAAAGCGTTGGAGAGCAGGTTCATAAAGATTTGTTTGAGTAGCGACGTGTCGCCAGCGCCATCCGCCAGTCACTCACACGAATCTCGATGTGTCGATCAGGGTGCTCCCTGCCCAATTCATCCAGCACGGTGTGAACGACGGCGGAAATGTCCACGGCCTGCTTCGCAACCCGTTGCCGGCCCAGCCGGGAAATGCGGAACACGTCCTCGATGAGTGGGCCCGTGCGCCGTGCGCTCCTCGTAACGTTGTTGAAAATGCGTTGGGCTTCGACCCGAGTTCGCTTGTCCTGGGGCCTTTAAGGCCAGTAACACGAGAGCTAAAACAAGCAACGCTGCTTTCATTTGAAAAATCTTTTTGCTGGATCCCATCAGTCCGTCATGCTTCATCTCGGAGCAAATCCGAATGCAACCCGATTCGAATGCCTGATATGAGAATTGCACGAGGATGGCTTGGAGTGGCCGTGTGCCTATCGCTCGCGGCTTTGTTGGTCTCCCACCTCTCGATTTCGAGACATCTCCCAGCGGTCCCGTCGGACCGCGGAATGACCACTGCGTTCCCGGTTACCATCAACCCACCGACAGTGCCCCGCCCTAGGAATCCCGTGTGCGTTCCCGATGCGGGTGCACCACCCCATCGCGCACTTCCCGCTGAGGACGTGGTTGGGATCGGGGCTGTCCTTGGATTCGACAAGCAAATGAGGGTGGTCCGGATTATGAACGTCATACCGAACTCTCCGGCATCGCAGGCTGGGCTGACGACTGGCCTCATCATCCACAAGGTTGATAGTGTGTCTCTCACTGGCTTGCGGCTTGAAGAGTGTGTCAATCTCGTGCGAGGCCATGGCGGCACAACCGTGCGACTCGAACTCATCGATCCTGACCAGGAGGAGACGAACAGCGTCGAGTTGACGAGACAGAAAATCCAAGTCCGCCCATGACCAAACCCAGACTCCTCGCCTTTGGCGCCCTCCTCATCGTGAGCGTTTCGACGTTGCTGCTGTGGCAACACAGGACCATCCAGCGGTTGGAGGCGGAAAATGCAGGGCTGCGTACAAGCACCGCTGAGCTGGACTCCTTACGCCAGGAAAACTCACGCCTGACCCAGACGCAAACCGATCCCGCCAAACTCGAACTCTTGCGTAAAGCTCAATCCGAGATCCCTCGCCTTCGTGCCGAAGTGTCGCGCTTCCGGCGACAACTCAAGGAAGAACAGAACAAACGTGCCGCGCCCGCCATGGAAAACCCACCGGCGACGACCCCCGCTGGAGAACCCGCTGCGGCGGTCGAAACTTACCGCGCTTCAGTCCAGGGCACCCTGGCTCCAGGACAAACACTCGTCACCGGTGGTTGGACCACTGCGGCCGGTAAACGCGCCTTAGTCTTGATCGAGGCCGCCATCGCCAGTGACGCCGCTCAAGCCGGCCAGGTCGTGCTCCAGGCCAGGTTCGTCGAATTGCCAGACCAGGTTCTGGGCAAAGTTGGATTGGAAGGGCTGATGTCTGAAGGCAAAGAAACCTCTTCCAAGGCCATTCTTACTTTCGAGCAGAACGAAGCGTTGGTGAAAGCGTTGGAAGCGACGTCGGGTGTAAACGTCCTCTCCGCACCGAAAATCTCAACCCTCGATGGCCGGCAGGCGCAGATGAAAGTCGTGAGCCTCCGGACCATTGCTGGGGAGACCTACGAACTGGGTCCCACCGTCGATATCGTGCCGCGCATCTCGCCCGACGGCGCCTCGGTCGATCTAGGCATCATCGCCCAATTGTGGCTCCAATTGCCGCCTGACCCTTGAGCGTGGAGCCAATGCAGGACTGGCGCACGGAGACAGTCTCCATCCCCAAGTTTGTGCCCCGTTCCAAGCAATAAATGCAAACACTCACACTTTGCCAACTCACGCCGACACCAGATGAGTCAAGCACAGGAGTGAAGAGGCGCAGCACCGACCGGGCGTCAGAAAAACCTTCAAGCCGGAGGCGGTGAAGATCGAATCCGTCAAGTTCCCCGCCCAGGGGGCACGTCACTTCCCCTTCCTAGACGCACGCTCCCCGTTATCTCTCTGCGCCCGCGCCTCAGCCAATGAAAGCGACACTCAGCAGGTGCGGACGTCGAATCAGGACGCGGGTGCGAGGAACTCTCCGCCTGTCGGCTCTTTGCAGAGAGTTCCACTCGACTTCACAACCAGTCAACCGTCAGCGCAGCGCAGGGAGCGGCAGCCGAGCCCGGAATAGTTCTTGTGTCCCGGTCGTAAAAGTCTTGAAAACGACTTGGCCCGCTATGTTTGTCGCGGTTCCCCTGTCGAACCATTGTGCCAGGTCTGTCGACCCCTCGATAGGCACCGCTGGCTCGGCTGTTCCGGAGACTCTGAAGGTGACGTTGCCGGCCGATTGAGGCGAAGGATGCGACAGCCATAAGACTTCTCGGAAGACTGCCACATCACCATCGTTAGAAACTGGAAGCCAATGCGAGCAGGATGGCAGGCAGAGTATGGATCGCGGGTGGTCTCAACCTCGATACCTTATCGACTTCTTTTCACAAGTGAAGCTCGAAGCATACTCTCTGAACGCCGCCGAACTCAGCCACAAAATGATGGGTCCAATCCAGAGTGGTTCAGGATGCATCTGTTATCGTTCTCACCACGGCGAAGAGCGAGCTTCCGGCGAATCGCCGCCGCGGCGCACTCAAGGGGATTGCGTCAGTGCTTTTCCTATTTTCAACCGGGGAATCAGCACCATCGCGACGATGAACATCGTCATGCCCACGCCCGTTATCAGGATGCCCTGAAGCCGCGTGTGGAGAGCGGCGACAAGGGTCACGGCGATAATTCCGGCGGCCGGCAGGACGGTGCCAAGCAAGGCCAGGCGAGCGTTCATGATCGTCAACGATCGAATGGCGATGACCACGATGGCCATCGCAGAGGAAGCCACCATGGCAACGTGGAGGGGAATGAATTCCTGCGCGAAATACATTAGTGGGTAGGCGCCCGTGAAAGTGCCGAGAATCATCAGCAACATCCACCGGTCATAATTCTGGATGTGATAGGCGTGAGCCACCAGGCCGAGGAGAAGGCCAAAAAGCACGACGCTGGCCGGTCCCAGCCACGAGAGTTCTCCGAGACGGTCAATCGGGGCGATCCCCAGCACGTCGAGCGCGATGGGGCGACCGAAGAGGAGCCGCTTGTAATCCCAAGTGTATACGGTCCGGCCGTCGGCGCGGGCGTAGCGCGTGGGCTGAAGCGACAGCTCCAGCATGCGCACGTCCGAACCGACCGCAGTCAGGTCGATGTGGAACGTGTCCAGAATGGCGCCGGGGGGCGTCTGGAGGTTGTAAAGTCCCTTCCCGACCGCCGAATAAGCGATCGTCATCGCGACGGGCCGCTCGGACAGCGTGCCGAACCATACCAGTTTGTCTCCACGGATCTCGACCGATTCACTCGGCTGGCCGTTGACAGCGACTTCGAGATCGGTCAGCGAAATGATCTGAGGCGGCAGAGGCAGGAGCACTTCGCACTCGCCACTCTTGCCCGGAGTTAACGCGAGGAATTTCGCCGCGAACTGGGCGGTGTAAATGGATTCGGGTTCGGCGGTGCCGACACTCAGCTCCGGCTTGAGCGAGACAGTGGCGGCAAAGCTCTTGACGGTGGCGCGAGCTCGCCGAGGTGAGGCGGCTGGCGCCGGTTCGGCTTCTGGACGCAGCGCGGTTGCCGCCGGAGCCACACCAGGTGCTTCCAGGCTTCGGCGCAGAGCGCGCTTCCTGGCCGTGGATAACGCGGGGAGCAGCAACGCGGCGATCATGGCGATGATCCCGATCACCACCAGCAACTCGATCAGCGTGAAAGCGCGACGGCGGAGCTTCATACCTCACCTCGAATCCCTCTGCCCAAAGTCTTGAGCATAGACGCTGCCAGCGTTTTCATCGCACAAAACTGCTGATTTGCACACCAGCAATAACAGTAGAGAGAGTGGAGTTCCCTCCTTATGCGTGAGTTCCACGCCGAAGCCCTTCTCCACAGACGAACTCAGCCATGCGCTGGAATGACCCAGGTTTGTTTGAGGTTAGTTCCCTGGCCCCCGAGTTGATCGCAGCCGTCCATCAGATTAACGCGCCATGACGCGATAGAAGCTGTTCGGCGAATCAACCGTTACGGCGTGAGGGCTGGTTACACTCGGAGTGTCCTGCCACGGACCAGACACGTCAGCTTCGGCGTCCAACTTCACTCCCGTCTCCCAATTCACTCCGCCGTTCGTGGACCGGAAATAGAAGACTCCAGTTCCATAGCCTCCCGCGCCGGATTGTCCGCCAAACACGTGCACGGTGTTGCCGCTCACTGCGATATTGGCGCGACGAATCTCCTCACCCGTTCGCGTGATGCGGATTGGACTGCTCCAAGTCGCACCGTTGTTTGTGGACTTGCGAAAATCCAGTGGTTGGCTGATCGCCCCCATGTCCCCCGCCGCCGTGAGCAAATACCAAAATTTGTCTATGCTCCGCCGGCGTTTGCCAACCGCCATGTGTTCGCCCGGAGCGAGGCGGAGGTGGTTTGCGCCTCGCTGGAGGCCGGGCAGTAAAGGGAGTCGATCGGACGCGCCATGGCCTACCGGAGTTGCTATGAATTCCGGTCAACGACTGCCGAGAAACGCAATGACACCTAGCCGCACCTAGCCGTCACTTAGCCGGTCTTCGCGGATTCGCCGTAAGACGCCCGCTCAACGCGGGCGAGTTGTCGCAGCGCGACAACTCCTACCTGCGTTTGCGCCGCAGGGTGGTGGAAATCCTCGCGCTGCGAGGATTAGCTTATGGTTGCAGGGTGGCCACGCTACTTTCCGCGCCGCCTGAGTTGTTCGTGGAGATCAGCCACACGAATGTGACCGCCCGCGCAGTGAGCAAATCCGCACTCATAACAACCATACCGATCGGGTTCATCGTCATAGAGCAGGACGAACTGGGTGCGCTCGTTCATTTTCGCGGGATTCTTTTCACTGGCGGCGGTGTAAACGTATGGCCGGCCCGTGCGCAACGATTTGGCTTCAAACGGAGGCTGCCCGCTCTCGAACAGAACCGCAAAGCTGTCAGGGAAAGCGCCGTCGTGCTTTTGGGCATAGCCCAGAATGGCCCAGGCAATGTCCATCATGCGCCGTATGTTTCGCTGTGAAGGGTCATTCTGTCCAACGGTCCAAACTGCCGTCATTGCCTGTTCGTGCTCTGCGGCGGCCCGGATCAGGTCGGGCCGTTTTTGAATAAGGCCCTCCACGGGCGTGCTCCACAATGCCCAGGGAGAACTGCGACGGTTCTCGCTCGGCTGGGGCAACCCTTTGAGGTAGGGCCCGAGAACGCCATCCGGGTCATGGAGAGCGGCATCGATCAGCTTCCCGGCAGTTTCGGTGGCACGCGCTTTGGCGGCATCGAAGGCGGCCCGATCACTTTCGGGTGGATTGAGGTTCGTTTCGCCAAGGGTGCCCGGGTTCATCAAAGCCGGATCGGCCGCGGCGAAGGCCCGGTGAATCCGGGACGGAAGAAACCGCGCCACTTCGAGCGGGCTTGGGTTTTTCCAGTCTTCCAGCCCGGGCCACGAAAGCCCTTCACGCGTCAACGCCACGAGAGCGGCAACGTAGCTATTCATCGTCGGAACATTGCTGGCGGCGGCCAGTTTGGCTTTCAACGCAAAGGCAGACTGCATAGCTCGCTCCGCGAACCATCGGTTGATGAAATTCGTGGCGAACAGGTGCCCGGCTAAAATGATCAGTGCCTCGGCCAGTTCAGCCCGCACAGCTTGGTCGGAACTGCGAGCCAGTTCGTCGATGGCCCAATGGATGGGCTGTATTCCAATGCTGCTGAAATTCGCCCACCGCGCCGTCGTCCAGCTCAGCGCGCAGAGCCTGTCCAACCCCTGGAGATTCAACGCGGCGATGGCCTTGAAAAGTGCTTGACCCGTGATGGAATCATACGAGCGCAATTCCGAACAAGCCGCTGCTTTTCCAAACGTTTCGAGCGCTTCGCTCTCGCGATCCGAATGGTGCAGCAGCGTGCCCTGCAAGTAGTGGCCCAGCGCATTGTCCGGGTCGCGCTGGACCAGTTCGCCGACTGAGCCCGCGTCGATGCGGTCCATGATGATGGCCAGGAGGGCGACGACAGGGGCGTATTCGCTCCTGGCCCTCACGGCCATTTCGGAGAGCTCCTTTCGCACCGGATCGCGGGCTTTGGCGAAAAAGGAAAGCCCCAACAGGACTTCCGAATCACTCGTGACGGCTGCCGCAGCCCGGAGACTTTCGGCAGACGCCGCCCTGTCCACCGACTCGCGGTAGGCAGCGAGGGTCGGCATGTTTATTGGCAACTGGATCATGGTTTAACCGACTTTTGCACATTCGAGACACGTCGGCAATTCGTACTCGAGCGCCGGGTGCGATTCATTTCCGCAACTTGTTCCGGGGGGTCTTCGCTGCGCTGCGACCCCCGGCTACTCTCTGGCAGCCCTCCGGGCTGCTCTGCAGGTCAGCGCAACAGGTCCAAACTCCAGCGCCAGAGTCTCTGCCTCGCTCGCAACCCCGGGTAACGTGAGTTGCGCCCCTCCTGCGACCTCCTGAGATTGACGCGCTGCGCTCGATTAGCGTAGGATTTTAGAATGCGAAATTTCACTCCAGAACTCACCCTCTCCCTCATCGCGGCCTTGCTGGCGCTGGTTGGACTGCGGCTTGATGGGGCGACTTACGAGGTCGCCGTGGACGACTCGGGGTTCTCCCCGGCGACGCTGACGATTAACGTCGGCGACACCGTCTTTTGGGTGAACCTGGATGACACTTTCTCCCATACCACCACCAGCGATCTCCCTGTCACCAACCCGAACTACTGGAATGGCCTGATGGTTGACTTTTTTGATTCGTTTGAGCACCAGTTCAACAGCGTCGGCAGGTTCACCTACCACGACGACCTGGACTTCGGCACCGGCACGATTATCGTCAGCGGCGCCAACACGGCTCCCTCGGTCAACATCACCAATCCGCACGCCAATGCGGTCTTTTCCGCGCCGGCAACGTTCACGCTGGAAGCCACCGCCTCCGATCCCGATGCGGGGGGCAGCGTCGTGGCCGTGGAGTTTTTCGTTGGGGACACCTCGGTGGGCGTGGACTTCGACAGTCCCTACAGCGCGTCGGTGAGCGAGTTGGCCGCGGGAACCTACAACCTGTCCGCGATCGCCGCCGACAACTTGGGCGCGCAATCGACCAACTCCATCCGCATCACCGTGAGCGGGCCGGCCGTTGGCTTGACCGCGCCCAGGATGGCCAGCGGGCAGTTCCTGTTCGATGCGACGGGACTGACGGCGGGGCGAACGAACGTGTTGCAAACCTCGACCGACCTTGCCAGTTGGAGCGCGACCGAGACCAACGTGGCGGCTAGCAGTTCGGCCACGTTCACTAACGCGGCCAGTGCCGGGCTCCGGTTCTATCGACTGCTCGAGCTTGTCCAGTGAACGAAGATTTCTGAGACAAAATTGCCACTCGGCGTCGTTTTACTGGTTGGGCTGACGAAGTGCGAGCACCATGGCTGAACCGCTCAATCAGGACCAGTGGCGGCGCTGGGTCGCCGATCACGCGCCGAAACTCCTGCTCGTCGCCCGGCAGATGGCACGCTCGGAAGCCGACGCGCAGGACCTCGTGCAGGAGGCGCTGGTCGAGTGCTGGCAACGAAGCGCCGCTGGCACGCCGCCACTGCCGCTGCTCTTTGCCACGATTCGGCGACGGGCGATTGACCTCACGCGCCGCGAAGATCGCCGCGTCCATCGCGAGCAAACCGTCGCGATGGACGAGGCGCAGCCCTGGTTCGACACCGGCGTGGAGGAACTGGAGTTCGGCCGGATCCTCCAGAGTGCCATGGCTGAGTTGCCGCCAGAGCAACGCCAGGTCATCACACTGAAGATTTGGGGCGAGATGACGTTCGTGGAAATTGGCGAGGCGCTGGCCATCCCGGCAAATACGGCGGCTTCGCGCTACCGGTATGGTTTGGCCGAACTACGCAAGCTGACGAAGCAAGTATGGACATGAATAAACGGGAAAATGAGTTGTTCGAGGCGGAACTGCGCCGGCTCAAGCCGGCCAGGTTGCCCGAGGAATTGCAGTCGCGCCTCAATACGCCACCGCTTACGCCACCGCTCGTGACGACACGACGGTTGGAAACGCGGCCGCATTCGCCGATGCGCCATCCCAACTGGCCGCTGTGGCTGCGGTGGCTGGCACCGGCCGCGGCTGTCGGTTTGGCGGTGTTGATCGCGGTTCCACAAGCTCATCGCGCCAAGGTCAAGCACACCCGGGCACTCCCAGCCGCGGCTTGCGCCTCGACGCTGAAAGCCGACCAGGTGGAGATTGATCGCCAACTGCTCGGCTCATTCGACGCCGTTGCGGAGATGCCTGACGGCGAGCCGGTGCGCTTCCGTTTCCAACAGTGGATGGACGCGGTCACGCTGCGGGACTCGGTGCGCGGCGTCGAGGTGGTCCAGCGCACGCCGCGGATCGAAGTCGTGCCTGTCAGTTTTGTCTCCTATTGAAAGGGTCTCCAACAACCGAAGCCGACAATGAAAATGAAGCGAATCTATTCTTTCACCGCCACAATGCTCGCGACTGCCGGTCTGCTCTGGCCGGCCACGCCGCGCGCCCAGGGTGCGGACGCCAAAACCAACCCTACCACCGCCGCGCCCGTGAACGTCGAGAAGCCTCCCAGCCCTGAGGAAGAACTGGCAGAACTGGCCGTCAAGGTTGCCACCGATGAAGAGGAAAATGCCAAGCCAGCGAAAGACCGCGCGTGGTTGGGTGTCGGCGTCGAAGAAGCCTCGGAAGCGCTCAGCGACCAGTTGGGACTGGACGCGGGCGTGGGGTTAGTGGTGACGCACGTTTCGGAAGAGGGTCCGGCGGCCCAGGCAGGGTTGAAGAAACATGACGTCTTGGTCGAGTTGGCCGGCCAATCCCTTGTGCATCCGGCGCAATTGCGGAAACTCGTGCAGGCTCGCAAAGCGGGCGACAACGTGGAGTTGGTGTTCTACCGGAGCGGCAAGAAGCAGACGGGATCGGCCACACTGGAAAAGGCTCCCGCGCGACTCGGGCTCTTCGACGAAGGCATCGCTGATGAGAATCTCCGTGAGCTCCATCGCAGACTGCTCGAGTTGCCGCACAGCGAAGCGCTCCAGGCGCGCGTCAAAGCGCTGCACGAGTCCGTGCGCCAAATCCCCAGTGTCGTGCGGCGTGGAATCGATACCGAGCTCCAGCACGGCCTGGAGCAGGCGCGCCAAGCCATCGCCCAAGCCGCGCGCGCAGTCGATCGAAACAAGGATTCGCTCCGAAAGGAAAGCAGCCGTCTCAAGGAACTGCTCGAGTCGGGCATCAGCGTGGACGACAACGCCACCGTGGTGGTACGCAGCAAAAGCCAGTCGGCCCGCAGCATCGTCAAAACCGACGACTGGGGAACGATTATCATTGTCGGCCCGCCCAAGCTGCACCTGACTGCGCGCGCCAAGAGTGGCAAGATGCTTTTCGCGCGCGCCAAGAGTGGCAAGATGCTTTTCGAGGGCGACATAGAAACACCGGAGCAACGGGCCAAAGTGCCAACCGACGTGTGGAAACGTGTTGAACCGCTGCTGGACGAGAAATCGGACGCAAGATGATACTAGCCCTCGTAGTGTCAAAACCTCATGCAGCCTTGCGGTAGTAGAATTTCAGCAGCCCTCCGAGACGTTCGCGAGTGACGATCGTCCCGGATGGTTGGCCGACTCTATCGGCCGCTTCAGGAAGCAGAATCACGTTACCCTTCCCTTGATGGTTGCGTTCCGTGTGAAAGTGAGAAACGTAATTCGACAGCACTTGCCAGAGTGAGGCCTCGCCGAACAAGATCATTTTCGACAGGCACTCCTCTTTCACCGAGCGGTTCCACCTCTCCAGATGGGGCGTTCAGGTTTGGACTGCGTGGCGGCAATAGCACGGCCTTGACGCCCACCGACTCCAGTACGCCGTCGAAGCAGGCGCAAAACTTGGCATCTCGATCGTGCAAGAGATATTGACAGCCGCAGAGAAAGCCGATCTCCGCCAGCGTCACGTTCCGGGCCATCTGCTCCGTCCACTGCCGATCCGGCGAAGTTGTTATTCCGGCAATACACACCTTCCGCGATGCCACGCGCATGAAGGTCAGGACGTAGTAGGTCTCCGCCACCAGATACTCGTTTCGAAGCAGGAGTTCTTGATCTACCGAGCCGGTGATATAAGCCAGCAGTCGTTTCCAATTCATCGGGCCAAAGTGAATCAAGGATCCTCTCGGCGATCATCTCGCAAATCATTCTCCTTCCGCGAATTCGAGATTTTTGACGCTACGAGTGGAAATTGAACCAGGTCACAGGCCTGAAACTCAGGGCCAGCTCGGACAGCTCGCCGAGTGATTTACTAGGTGCTGGGATACAGTAGCTGGTTAGCTGACTTTTTCGCGACCAGGGAACGGCTAGTTTACACTGCCTCCGTGCATGCTTAATATTGCCGCGTTGCTCTGGTTTGTGGTTTGCCTCGGCGAGATCAACGTCCGCTCGAAGTGCGATAATAGGCTCGACCCTGTGGTGCATCGAGATCGGTGTATTGGAGCACACCCGGGGGACCGGCGGTGTTCGTCGTCAAAGGAAACCAGGTGGTTAGATCGGAAGATCTTTGCACGGTGTATGGCCAACCATCCAGCCCGCTGAAACGGATTTGATAGCCTCCAAGGAAAGGAGTGACTTCACCTCGGCTGATGGGACCAACGATTACCAAGCACGTTCCGCCGCCGGCAGCCACGGCGAGTGCAGCCTTGCCATTTAGAAGGCCTCCTGTCGGGACTGCGCTCGGCGTGAGACGGGTCGGAGCAGTTGTGCCATCGCCAAGCTGTCCAAACTGGCCATTACCCCAAGTATACATGAGCCCATCAGAAGCGAGAGCAACACTGTGGAATTCGCCAGCAGCGATGCCAACGATGGTTTTTCCGGACAATGCCCCAGCCGCACTTACGGCCACGGGCATGGGTTGAAAAGTCGCGGTGCTGCCGTCTCCCAACTGGCCGCTGACGTTCAAGCCCCAGCCGAAGACCTGGCTATCCTCCGTTAGCACCAGATTGTGGTATTGACCCACCGCAATTTCCTTGACGGATTTTCCGGCCAGCACGCCTTCCATTTTCACTGCCACCGGAGCCAACCGGTTGGTGGTCGTTCCATCGCCCAATTGGCCGGTATTGTTCCAACCCCAGGCGTAAAGCCCGCCATCCGCGGTTAAGGCGACACTGTGCTGGAGTCCCGCGCCAATTTTGATGACCGATTTTCCAGCCAACACACCTGCTGTGGTCACCGGGACAGCCGTTAGCCGATCCGTGGTCGTATCGTCCCCCAATTGGCCCACGGAATTCGCTCCCCATGAGAACACTTGTCCTTCGGAAGTGAGCGCCACGCAGTTGGAGCCGCCGGCCGCCACGGCTACCACTACTTTGTCCGCCAGCGCTCCACTCATGTCCACTGCCACAGGGGTACTTGGCGTGTTGGTCGTGCCGTCACCGAGTTGCCCGCGTGTGTTGGCGCCCCACGCGACCAGACGTCCGTCGGAGGTTATTGCTAGATTGTGTCGTACGCTGGTCGAAATTGCAGTGACAGACTTATCGGCCAGCACCCCGCTCCTATCCACTGCAGTCGGCGTGAGATGGTTGGTGGTGCTGCCATCACCGATCTGCCGATTCAAATTGTTTCCGCAAGCGAAAACCTGTCCGTCGGAAGTCAAGGCCAGAGAGTGAGTGGTTCCTACAGCGACCGCGGTCACGACTTTCCCGGCCAGCGCCCCATTCGTGTACGCCAGGACGGGCGTTGTTCGAACGCTCGAACTACCGATACCGAGCTGGCCATTCAGATTACTCCCCCAACCGATCGGATCTGCAAAGAGAGCACGGGAAAGCGTCATCGCGAGGCTCGAGGCGACGAGCAGCCCACGAGCAGCTTGCCATCGGCTACGCGGATTGTACCGACGGATTACTTTCTCCCTCGTTGTGATCGAGCGAGGGACCGGTTCAATCCAGTTCACACGGCAGCAGGCCGGCAAGTGTATTTCGTTGTACTTGGGTTTTGGCCAAAGGATTCCGGAACCGAGTTGCGTTCGAGAAGAGAGGCTGTCGTCGGAGATCTTGGACGCTGTTCGATTTTGGAACGACATAGAGGTAGTTGTGGGGTTTTGTCTGCTTCTGGCCCCGCCGCTAGGGAGCGACTTCGACCAATACTGACAACTCGTCTGATTCGCGTCAAGACTAGGACTGGATCGTCACTGGCGATGGCGGCTTTGCAAGCTGGCGTGTGACGTCCGGCGTCGCCAATGCTGCACGAAATCGTTGAAAGCGTCCAGCGCGGCGTAGCTTCGCTCACCGTTGCTGCCAGCGAAGGCTTCGAAACGGACCTCTACCGGCGGCATCCGCCATGGTGTTGTCCAAGTCGGTTCTGACGACGAAACGGAAGTACTTCAAGATGGCTTGGTCATGGCCCTACGCTTCCTGCAGGGCGCCAAGGCTTTCGGGAAAACCGTCACGGCGAGCACGTTGACCCTAAATCATCTGCGCTGCGGCCGGCCGACCGGTTGCCGGCGAATCGATCCTCTCCATACGGCGGCCCGGCTGCGCTATCGCGTGCATTCCTTGGCGGAACCGATCGGGTGCCGTGGCCCGAGCGAGGAACCGCTCACCGTGTGTGAAGTGCTGGCCAGCGGCGTAGAGGACCTAGCCAGCGCGGCTTTCCGGAACTTGGATTGGGATTGGCTGACCGACCAATTGGATGGGGTCACCTGAGCGATCCTCTGCTGTCTGGCCAGCGGAGAGAACCTGATGGTTCTGGTGCGCCGACCCGGACGGAGTCGCTCGGCCCTTCAGCATCACAAGCAACGTCTGGCCCGATTGATCCAGGAACAGATGGGCGCAGACATTATGAGCCAGGTGCAGGAACGACCCACTTGGCTGTGGAGAATCGGTCATGCTGTTGCCATAGTTCGCCGGCGACGTTAGCGGGAACCGCGGCGCAGGTTACGCACGTTTGCCGAAGCGACACACCGCCAGTGACCTTTCCTCAGGCTTACCAGATCAACCCAACGAATCTCGCCGCCAGGTTGCTTACGACCCGTCGACGCAACACTGGACCAAGAATTGAAAAACGTTCTAGTTGCCGTCATGCATTGACTCGCTCGGCCGTTTCCATCCATCAACGCGATCGTGTTGAGCGTTTTCGCGAGCCTGCTCTTTCTCGCCGGTGTGGCCATCGCCTGGCACCCGTACATAACCGAGTTCCTCGACATCGCCCAGGCCCCGAAGCTGCGCGCGGCCGTGCGCATCCTGGCGTTCATCATGTTTTCCTGTTACTGCACGCTCGGATGTGTGTGCCGCATCCTGATCCAGTTTTTCCCCGAAAGCTTTGGCCAGGATCAGGGGCACATCTAAAAACAACGAGCGAGCGGTGGAGGACGCACCCGGCGAAACCTAGAATGGAGAGACGGCCCTTACAGGCAAAGCCAAATGGCCGAGAGCAAAAACAAAGATAACATTATGAAAAGTTTGATTGCGAAACTTGTGTTGGGCCTGTTCGCTCTTACACTCCTGTGCAGCCAACGCCAGGTCATGGCCCAGAGCACAGGCGCCGGCGACTCCTCGCAAATTGGCGGCGGGCTCGGCACCGGAGACTTCAAGGACGTCGCCAATGAAAGCACCGGACTCACGTCCACGCTCCGGTCAGTGGCGAAGTATTCTCTTTACGTCTTCTATCTGCTTGGCGTGATTTTTATGGGTATTGCTTTCATAAAATTTAAGAACGGAGACATGGAAGCGATGGGCAAGAACCTCGGCGGCGCAGTATGTCTCTTCCTGGTACCGAAAATCGTGGAGCTTATCTTGGCTTGGGCGGCGCAATAACGGAATTAGCGAAAATGTTCGGAAAACGCTCACTCCCGTAACCAGGAAAACTCCCAAAACCCCGGCGTGTGTTACGCACAGGTTACGCACTCCGGGGTTTTGTGTGCGCGTGTGCTCGAAGGCATGCCATGAAACAAAAACTCCGAGTGTTATGCCGCTGTTATGCATTCGGGCATCCTCGCCTTTGATGGAACAATACAGCGGGACCGCGGTACGCGGAAACTGAAGGCGGCTAATCAAGCATTCCGTCGTCTCGATCTGTTCAGCGGTTCAGCGCGGACGAGAGGCCGATGAGCACGCCGGTCAGCTCTTGAACCTCGGCGTCGGTGTTGGCGTTCCTGAGCGCCGTTGTAGTCCTGGCGATTTCCTCCTTCAACGCAATGCGGCGGGCCGTCGCGTTAGTCGAGACGGACAGGAAAATGTCCGTGGAAGCAACGCCGAATGAACGGTGCTAGTTTGACCGCAGAAAAATAGCGCAAATCATCACGACTCCCATGGTAATCGTCGAGACGCCAACAATCCGGGCAATAATGGTAGGTCGCGGAAGAAGCTTTTCCGCAGCGATGACAATAGCAACACCGATGATAACAAGCGGATTCATCATCCCGAGCACGACCAGCATCAACGTTGGAGCAGCGCAGCGGAGGCAGCAGGCCGCACCTTGTTTGCAGCCAAGCCGGAAATTCTTTTCACGTTCCGCGCAAGCGCCGATGCAGCCGAACGGCGAGCGGCAACCGAACAAACCCGCCTTTTTCCAGCGCGTAAATTGAAACGCTCCGGCAGCAACCAACGCCGCACCGGAAAGCGCAGGGGCAATGCGGCTGAAAGTTTCCCAACGCATCGCCGCCGCCGCGAACGCGACTCCGAGCGCGTAAATTCCCACGCCGACCGCCAGCCACACGGCGAAGTATCCAGTTGCGATCACAGACAACGAGGTCGGCGTCCGTTTCTGTTTCAAAAATGTCGGCAGAGCGGATGGCAACATCATCGCGATCATCATCGCCAGCCACATAAGCTGGAAGCTCAGGGCTGACTCGAACCAAGTCCGGCCGGGCATTCGCATCCACATCATGGACATCGTCCAGCCGCCGGGCATTTTCATTTCGCAACATATCGAGCGGCAGAAATGAGCCGTCGCGACCAAACTGGCGGCGAAGGCGAGGGCGCAAGCTGCGATGAATTCGACCGGAGGTGCAGGTCCGTTGCGGGTGGTTGAATTCTGATGTTGCAGTCGGTCCGCCATATTTGGCGAGCAGTTCAACCGCAGCAGCCGTCCTTTGAAGCGCTCTTGTATTCGTCGTGATAGCGCACCCAATCCTGTGTGTGTTCAGGATTTTCATCCCGGCCCTTCGCCGTGAGGTCGAGGAAGTTGTAGGTGGTGTTCATCAGGTCAATGCCGCGCTCGTAGGACGAGTAGGTGTGATAAATGTCGCCGTTCTTGTCGCGGTAAAACGCGCTGACGCCTTCGCGTTCATCAATTTCAATTTCGAGCGGAGCATAGTTGTAGATAGCCCTGCCGTTCTTGCGCTGTTCGGGCGTGAACGAGACGTTGAAATCAAAATTGAAATCCGTTCCGAACGACGAAACCCAACAAAACTTCCAGCCCATGCGCTTCTGGAATGTGTGAATTTTCCTCAGCGGCGCGCGCGATACGACGGCGAATGCGGTGTCGCGCGCGCCGATGTGAAGGTTCACGCTGTCGAAATGGTCGGCCCAAAACGAACAATGCTCGCAGCCCTCGTCCCAATCCGGGCTGAACATGAAGTGATAAACGATAAGCTGGCTCTTGCCGCAGAACAAATCGCCGAGCGCCACCTTGCCATTCGGCCCGTCGAAGACGTATTCCCTTTCGATCTTCACCCACGGCAGCTTGCGACGTTCCTCATTCAAGGCATCGCGGAGCTTCGAGAACTTCTTTTCCTTGGCGAGGAGTTTCTTTCGCGCGGCGAGCCATTCTTTCTGCGAAATGACTTTGCGGTTTTCAATTCCACGGATGGTTTTGATTTTGGGCATAAGGTTCTCCAGTGTTTTACGAGCTCGATGGCGCTGGTGGATAGAGTTCGTATTTCGGAATGGCCGGATCCATTTGGTCCCACGGCTGCGCGTCCGAGACGAAGAAATCCATTTGCGGACTGAACCAGCTTGGATCGTCGAGGCTGCCGGCGGTGATGCCAATGAATTCCTTTGATGGGTTTTCGGATTCTCCGCCGGTAATCCGCGAGCCGCACTCGGCGCAGAAACCACGTTTATGTTTTCCCCAGGCAAGACTTGGCGTGAAGTGGTAACGCAGTTGCCCTTTCGTCAACCGAAACGCCGAGGCAGGCACGAGCAATCCGGGCACGAATCCGCCGCCGGTCACATGCTGACAATCGCGACAGTGGCACTTGAACGTCATGATGGGTTCAGCCGAGCATTCGTAGCGAATCGCGCCGCAAACGCAGCCGCCGGTAAATGGGATTTTCATAAAACAATTTGTTTCATCGTGAACTGCGTTCAAGTCGTTCCCTTTGTGAGCACCATGTGCAATGCAGCGGGACTCGTCACACGCTCCGCGCATTTGTATCCCAACTTCAACAGGTCAATTCCGCCAAAGAGACTTTCGCCGCTGCCAAGAATGATCGGCGACACCGCGACGTGTAATTCGTCAACCAATCCAGCCTGAAGATACTGGCGAATGGTCGCCGCCCCGCCGCCGAGCCGCACATCCAATCCATTCGCTTCCTCTTTGGCGCGTTGCAACGCCGCGTGAATGCCGTCCGTGACAAAATGAAACGTCGTGCCGCCGTCCATTTTGACGGCCGCGCGCGGATGATGCGTTAGCACGAAAACGGGCGTGTGATAAGGCGGGTCGTCACCCCACCAGCCTTTCCATTTGTCATCCGGCCACGAGCCGCGAATCGGCCCAAACATATTGCGCCCAAGAATCCACGCACCGATGCGGTCGAATCCGCGTTCCACAAAATCGTTGTCCACACCTGTTGTGCCCTTGTCTTCCCCTTCGCCCTGCATTTTTTGAAAAGCGCGCGTTGGGAAAAGCCATTGGTGCAGGTCCTCGCCGCCGACGCCCAACGGATTGTCTAAGTCTTGGTTCGGACCAGCCCCAAATCCATCGAGTGAAACGCTAAAACAATGAACACGCAGTTTGGACATGATTGTTCCTTTCAATAGTCAGCGTGTCTTGCAATTCAATTCGCGCGGCCCGGCGTCGTCTTCGCCCGCAGCATCGGATGGAACGCGCCGCGATACGCCCACGCGAGATACAATTCCATCACCAGAACGACAATGCCCGGGCCAATCGTCGCCGGCTGCATGGCAACGTGAAACGTGAGAATGCCGACAACAATCGGCGCGAGCAGCGCGAGCGCCAGCGGTACGAAACGATTTGTCAGGAGCATTACAGCAATGATGACTTCCGCGCCTGACACGACAGTCATGTAGCCGGCATTCATCAGCGCACCCATCACGTTCATGATTTCCGGCGGCATGTCTTTGGGCGCAGGCATGAAGTTCAGGAATCCGTTCAGGCCGAACACAAGGAACATCAGGCCCAACAAAATCCGGACGATGGCGGTCACGATGCGGCCGGCAGATTTCTTTTCGCGGTCCGGTGTTTCCACGGTTTGTGATGCGGTATCAGTCATGGGTTTCCTTTCAATGCCCAGGTCGTGTTTGTATTTGCTGATTGTTTTCGTTTTTTCGATGGTGCGACGACGATGGCGGCTGGGCGGGCGCGTTTCACTTCCCGTTCACCTGCTCGCTCCTGCTCTTGGCGCGGCCCGCGCCGTTCAGGAACGGCAAAGCGGCGTCGGCCATTTGCGGTGCGACGCCCATTTCGTAATGTGTCACGTCCGGCAGTATCGCCAGGTGATTCTGCGACATGTGCTCGCGCTGCCAGCCGGCATCCTTCAGTCCGGCGCCGAGCAGTTGGTAGAACTTCACTTCGTGCTCCGGCCGAAACATGTCGCTGTCGCCGTAAATGAGCATCACCGGCATGGTCAGTTTCCTGACGTCTGCCGACCAGTCGTACGGCTTGCGCATGTATGCGCCCATCTGGTCGAGCAGCTTGGGAAAGTCTTCCGGGTGTGGCGCAATCGCAGCGTATGACTTATACATCGGCGTTTCCTTCATTTGCTCCGCCATCGCGGCGCTGAGGGCTGCCTGCTGCGGCAGCATCTCCGGATAAAACCCGTCCTGCGCGAACGGGGTGGAAACCAGCACCAACCGGCGAACCATTTCCGGATGCTGAACTCCGAATTGGAACGCAACGCCACCGCCCATCGAATAGCCGAGCACGTCAACCTTGTCGTAGCCGAGCTTCTTCAGCACCCCAGCCATGTCGTTGCCGATGTCAATCAGGCTGATCTCGCGATCGCCCAGCGGCGTGCGGCCGTGGCCCTGCAGGTCAACGCCGATCACCTGCCGGCTCTGCGCGAGTTTGGTCAGGTTGGGACCAAACATCTCGGTGTGGAACATACCGCCATGAAGGAGCAGCAGCGGCTCGCCACTGCCGTAGAAGGCGTAGTAGTAGTTCACACCGTTGACTGCGGCGCGGCCGCTCTTGCTGGGTTTGGGTATTGCATTTTCCATAGCTGGCTTCTCCTGCGCGGCTTGAACGATTGTCGAAGCCGCGAAGCAGGCGGCAATGGTTGTAAGCTTTGCGATTAACTTGGACATAATTTGTTTTCCATTGGTTGATGTTCTTCGTTCGTTCAATGGTGCGACGAACGACCGTGTCATTCCGGGACAGGCAATTGAGGATTCCATGCGACCTCCCACAGATGGCCATCCGGGTCTTGAAAATACCCCGCGTATCCGCCCCAAAACGTGTCGTGCGCGGGTTTCACAATGACCGCTCCCGCATTTCTCGCCCGCTGCATCACGGCGTCCACTTCGGCCTTCGAGGCGACATTGTGGCCGATGCTGAATTCCGTGGCGCTGGGTTTGTTCAACGGCAGGCCCGTGTCTTTCGACAGGCTCTTGCGCGGCCAGATCGCGAGTTTGAAATTGGACTGCAAATCGAAGAACGCGACTGCGCCAATCTCGAACTCCGTGCCGACGATCCCCTGTGTGGGCAGTCCGAGTCCGTCGCGATAAAACCGCAGAGACTTTTCCAAATCGTCCACGCCGATCGTGAGCAAGCTGATGCGCGGTTTCATGCCGTGAGAATCTGAAGACTGCGGAGCGTTGGTTGCGGCGAGCGGATCTGTCCACGGACGCACCTCGATACTGACGCCGTAGCGCAGGCCTGGATGTGTTTTCGCGATTTTCACCGCTTCCTCGAAATCCTTTGCTTCGAGAAAGTTGATGGCGACCAAAGTGCCGCCACTGTTTGTTGAAGCGCTGGATTTGTTTTCTTCTGAAACCACCAGATCGTGCTCGGTGGCCAAAACTCGCGGCTCGAGTTTGCGGCCATCGGCGATCTGTTGTTTCACCCAGGCGACCACTTCTGCGCTGCGCTGCTTTTGTTCAACGTCGGAGAGTTGCCGGGACTGACGGAAGAAGAATGCGAATTGTCTCATAACCTGATTTGTGTTCGTGAGCGGAGGGTTGGAAATCGTGGTCTGGGAATGGAGATTGATGGCGCACGATACCAGCGCGACGGCAAGAAAAACGCGAGGGCGGCTGCGCCCGAAGTCCGGTCGCGCAGCGAAATTCCATTCTTGAGCTTTCATGGCTGTTGAGGCTTTCCAATTTCCCAGTGATGCCCGAATGGGTCAGCGAGCTGGCTGAGACGCCAGCCATAGGGCTGGTCGGCAACCGGCCAGACAACCGTCGCGCCGGCGCCGATGGCGCGCGCAAACACAGCTTCGGGGTCCTCGACCGTCAAGACTATCCGCGCCGAACTGCCCCCCAGCGACTCCGGGCTAAAATTCGAGTCCTCGGGCGACTCGTCGGCCAGCCAGAACTCCGCTCCATCCACCGATAACCGAGCCACGACGCCTCCTTTCTCATCGCTCACGCGAAAAAGCTCCGTAGCGCCAAACGCTCGCTGATAGAACTCGATGGCACTTGCTCCGCGACGAACGGAAAGCAACGGAGCAATCGCCGTTTTCTGAGACGTTGATAGCGGTGTGTGACTGGTCATGATTTTCTTTCGTTTGAAATGCCATTCCAATGTTTTGTCAGACCCACAAAAGTGACGTAGTGCGTGACCAGCAGCGCTGGAACCCAGAACGCCGGAATCCAATAGGCCGGTCCCATGAAGACAGGCGCGCTATGAACGGTCGCCAGCGTGATGGCGACAAGAAGGTCGAGCGTGCCCCAGACGTTGAAAACCCACACCAACGGTCGCGCTCGTTTCCAATCGCGCAGAACAAGAAAAATGGACGCGAATGCCAGCAGCGCCGCGATCAAATCGCCCAACGCCGCCGGCCAGGCGAACTCCCGCGACAAGCCCGGATACGTCGCGCCGCGCGTGAGAAACATCAATCCCAGATGCCGCAATGAGTGAAGCAGCAGAATGGGAATCATCACCGAACGCGGTGACAGCCGGTGAAGGTGCGGCCAGAGATAAATTCTGGCCGCGACGTAGAACACCACCGTCGTCCCGACAAGATTCAGCGTGAGGATGCGATCAAAGAAAGCATTCATAATGTTTCACGCGCGCAGCCGGTGGCAAACTTCGAGACGATTGCCGCAGGGGTCTTCAAAAAACACGGCGTAGTAACCGGCTTCGTAGTCCATCGGGCCTTCGATGTTGCGGGCGCCGATCTGCGCCGCGAGTTCCGCGAGTCTGTCCACGTCCGCCCGGCTTTCCGCCCAGAACGCAATCCGGTTTTCGTTGGGCACATGCGCGGGCGACTCCGTGATTCCAAAAAATTCCGTCGCCGTGTCGCCAGCGGCCCCAAACTGCAACCATCCTTCGACCGCGACCTTCTTGGAAAACCCCAACGCCGGGAGCAGCGCTTCATAGAAAGCGGTCACGTCAGCGAGCTTGGGCACTCGCAGGTCAACGTGATCGAAGTGTCTTTTCATCGTAGCCTTGAACTTTGCTTCAATTGTTGGCCGACAACAAATCTGATGGTTCTTCCTAACCGGACCGCAGGAAAAGCACACAAATGGAAACGACGCCCGCGATGATAGCCGAAATGCCGACGAGCCGAGCGACGACTGCTGGTAGCGGCAATATCTTTTCAGCGGCGATGACTACGGCGACTGCGATTATCCCGAGCGGATTCATCATTCCGAGCACGATCATGATCATCATCGGAGCGGTGCAGCAGAGGCAGCAGGCCGCGCCTTGTTTGCAACCGAGGTCGAAATCGGTTTCACGTTCCGAGCAAACGCCGCCACAGCCGAAAAGAGAACGGCAGCGGAGAAGTCCGGTCATTTTCCAATGCGTGAATTGAAACGTCCCGGCAGCAATCAACGCCGCGCCGGAAATCAAAGGGACAATACGGCTGAAAGTTTCCCAGCGCATCGCCGCCGCCGCGAAGGCGATACCAACCACGTAAATTCCCACACCAGTCGCCAGCCAGACGACGAAATATCCAATGGCCATCACCGATAACGAAACCGCTGCGCGCCTTGTTTTCAAATACGTGGGCAGCGCCGACGGCAGCATCATGGCCACCATCATTGCCAGCCACATGAGCGCGAAGCTCATGGCCGAGCCGAACCTGGTCTTGCCGGGCATTCGCATCCACATCATGGACATTGTCCAGCCACCGGGCATTTCCATTTCGCAGCACATGGAGCGACAGAAATAGATTGTTGCTGACACGCTGGCGGCAAACGCAAGAACACAAACCGCGATAAATCCAACCGGCGGCGAGACTTCATCGCCGCCGGCTGAATCGTCATGTTGCTGTTGGCCCGCCATGTATCCGCCAAGCGTTCAAGCGCAGCAATCCTTTGACGCGCCTTTCTCGTACTCGTCGTGGCGGCGCCACCACAGGCCGGTTTCATTGCGGCCCTTGGGCGCGCGATCGAGCCATTGATACATTCCCCAGAGTCCGTCCAGTCCGCGCGCAAAAGCGGAATAGGTATGATAAACGACGCCGTCCTCGAGCACGAACGCGCTCATGCCCGGCCTCTCGCGAATGTAAGTGGCCACGTCGGTTCCTGTCATGGCCGCGTTGTCGGCGACTGGGTTCCCCTCCATGCGGTTCGCCATTCCACCGTCGTCACGCACCTGCCACGCCGGCTCGCGCCGATAGTTGTATTCGATGCCGCTCTCGCGCTGCTGTTGTTCCTCGGTAAACGAGACGTGGAAGTCGGCATTGAAGTCGCCGCCGAACGAAGACGCCCAGGGAAACGTCCAGCCCATTCGCTTCTTGTACGCCTGCAACTTGTCGAGCGGCGCGCGCGACACGGCCATGAGCATGACATCGTGGTGCGCAAGATGAATCGCGAATCCGTTGAAGCCGTCCGCGATCGTCGAGCACGTCGCACAGCCTGCCTTAAAGTCGGGTCCGAACATGAAATGATAGATGAGAAGCTGCGAACGGCCTCTGAAGAGATCAGCGAGCGATGCTTTTCCTTCGTCGGTCTCGAAGCGATAATCCTTGTCAATCCGCACCCACGGCAGCTCCTGTCGTTGTCGCGCGAGTTCGTCACTGCGGCGAGTAAACTCTTTCTCCGCTTTGAGCAGGTCGAGCCGTGCTGCGAGCCACTCTTTATGTGTTCCGGTTTTGTGTTTTGGCATGGCGTGTTTCCTTTCTTTCGTGTTTCTGTTTTAGGTCTGCGATCCCATATTCTGCTTTGCGTCTTTGTTTCGGTTTTCATTACTACGACGAACGGCACGAGCGATTCAGGACAGGCGTCGGAATGCTTGCCAGAATCATCCGAAGCGTAACATTCAATCGGACTGGCGGTAGAGCCAATTGCTGCCATTTTGACTAGACCACTTTGGGGCGGTTAATTTAGGGTAAATGCCCCATGAGTCTCCACATCAGCCTCGTCGGCCGTAAAAATTTCAGCACCGAAATTTATCGACAGACACGTGACGCGATATTGAATGGCCTGCTGTCTCCCGTCGATCCGTTGCCGGCCAGCCGCGAATTGGCGCGGACACTGAGTGTGTCCCGGATGACGGTCACGCTCGCCTACGATCGTCTCGTTGCCGAAGGCTTCGCGACCACGCGCGTCGGTGCGGGCACGTTCGTGAGTCAGCACATTGTTCCCGCGCGTGATGGAAAAATAAGGAAGAGCCAAATCCTGCTCCAGCCGCGCCGGGTGTGGAATTCGTTTGAACTGCCCCCCATTTTCGATACGGCGATTTTTGATTTTCGTACCGGGCTTCCGGACACGTCTCTGTTTCCGCACCGCACCTGGCGGCGTTTGATGAACTGGGCAATGCGCGCGCACGACCACGCTGCTGTCTTATACAGCCATCCCGCCGGTCACCCGGGATTGCGCGAGGCCATCGCGCGGCATGTCGGCATCTCGCGCGGCGTGATCGCTTCGCGTGACGATGTGACGGTGACGAACGGCACACAACAGGCGCTCGACATTCTCGCGCGCGTATTGCTTGCGCACGGTGACCGCATTGCCGTGGAGCATCCGGGCTATTCGCCGGCTTGCCAGTTGTTCGAGTCGCTCGGCGTGCGGCTCGCGCCAGTCCCTGTTGATCGCGAAGGAATCATCGTCCAGAAAATTCCGCGAAATGTTCGCGTCGTGTATGTGACGCCGTCGCATCAGTATCCGCTAGGTGTCGCAATGACGCTCCCGCGCCGGCAGGCATTGCTGGCGTGGGCGGACAGGAATGCCGCCGCCATTATTGAAGACGACTATGACAGCGAGTTCCGTTTTGGTGGACGGCCTCTCGATCCGTTGTGCACTCTCGACACTTCCGGTCGCGTGATCTACATCGGTTCGTTTTCCAAAACACTGCTGCCAAGTCTCCGTCTCGGCTTCATCATCGCGCCGCCGTCTCTCCAATCAGCCGTGCATAAGGCCAAGTTCGTTTCCGACTGGCATGCGCCCACACTGGCGCAGATCGCGCTGGCGCAGTTCATTGAGGAGGGCGGATTCGTTCGCCACATCCGGCGAGCGAACGCGGTTTATCAGGAGCGTCACGCGATTGTGACGAACACGCTCGCCCGCGATTTTGCCGATTGGCTTGA